>Ga0187782_10000089_pt1 | contig 51110 bp, 40 predicted proteins | sample 0715_SJ02_MP15_2_FD_132454 | JGI IMG/M metagenome (GOLD analysis project Ga0187782, IMG submission 132454) | Tropical peat soil microbial communities from peatlands in Department of Meta, Colombia - 0715_SJ02_MP15_20_MG | ecosystem: Environmental > Terrestrial > Soil > Wetlands > Peat | place... | reverse complement strand
TCGGACGCAAGCCGCGCCACGCTCATCCGCGGGCTCATTGGCCCCGGGGGCTTTCGGGCTGGCTTGCCTCCTCAACCTGACCAGCTTCGCGCCGCAAGGCAACTGAGAGATACAAGGGGCTTAAACAGACTTATCCGGATAAACGCGAGCAGCCCCTCACCCTGACCCTCTCCCCGTTTCGCGGGGAGAGGGGAGGCGCGCGCCTTACTCCGCCGGATGGAAGGGCATCGACGGCCGGGCGCCATAGGCGCCGAGCGCGCCGGCTTTCGGCGGCGCCGGGGCCGGCAGCGGGGCGGCTTTCCGCCCGCGCAAGGCCGCGCCGAGGCGATCGAGATAGACATAGACGACCGGCGTCGTGAACAGCGTCAAAGCCTGGCTGACGATGAGACCGCCGACCATTGCGTAGCCGAGGGGCTGGCGAAGCTCGGAGCCGGTGCCTTTGCCCAGCATCAGCGGCAGCGCGCCGAGCAGCGCCGCCATCGTCGTCATCATGATCGGCCGGAAGCGCAACAGCGCCGCCTCGCGAATGGCTTCCTTCGCGGTCTGCTCCTTGGCGCGCGCCCCGCTGATGGCGAAGTCGACCATCATGATGCCGTTCTTCTTCACGATGCCGATCAGGAGAATGAGCCCGACAAGGGCGATGAGGCTGAAATCGTAGCCCGCGATCATCAGCGTGCCGAGCGCGCCAAGCCCGGCCGACGGCAGGGTCGACAGAATCGTCAGCGGGTGCACGAAGCTTTCATAGAGCATGCCGAGGATGATGTAGACGACGACCAGCGCGCCGATGATCAAGAACGGAACGGTGGAGAGCGAAGACTGGAAGGCCTGCGCGGTGCCCTGGAACGTCGCCTGCAAGGTCGCCGGCATGCCCATCTCGGCCGCGGCCTTCGCGACCGCCGCGGTCGCCGTTCCGAGCGCCGTCCCTTGCGCCAGGTTGAAGCTTAAGGTGATGGCGGGGAACTGGCCGGCATGGCTGATCGACAGCGGCTGAACCGGCATCGTCGTCCAACGGGCGAAGGTCGAAAGCGGCACGTCGGCGCCGGTGAGCGGCGACTTAACGTAAAGCTCGTCGAGCGTCGCCGCCTCGCCCGCCTTTTCCCGCGGCACTTCCAAGATGACGTGGTAGCTGTTCGTCTGCGTAAAATACTGCGCGACCTGCCGCTGCCCGAAGGCGTCGTAAAGCGTGTCGTCGATTGCTTGCGGCGTGATCCCGAAGCGCGCCGCCTCTTCCCGATTGATCGTCAGCGTCAGCGTCGTTCCCTGCATCTGCTGGTCGGTCGCGATGTCGCGAAGCTCGGGCAACGATTTGAGCTTGTCGAGCAGTTTTGGCGCCCATTGGTTCAGCTCGTCGCCGTTCGAGTCCTGTAAGACCCATTGATATTGGGTGCGGCTCGGCCGGCCGCCGAGACGGACGTCCTGCGACGCCTGCAGGAACAGCCGCGCCCCCTCGACCGTGTCGAGCTTGGGCCGCAGGCGGGCGATGATCTGGTCAGCGGAGGCGGCGCGCTGGTCGCGGGGTTTCAGCGTGATGAACATGCGGCCGGCGTTCGCGGCGTTCCCCGTGCCGCCGATGGAGGAGGCAATCGTCGCAACGTCCGGGTCGGCCATGACGATCGCGTTCAACGCCTCCTGCCGATGCATCATGTCGGAATAGGAGATATCCTGCCCCGCTTCCGAAATGCCGCTGATCAGGCCGGTGTCCTGCTGAGGAAAGAACCCTTTCGGGATCTCCACGAACAGAGCGACGCTCGCCGCGACCGTTCCGAAGAAGACCATGAGCGTCACGAAGGAGTGCTTCAGAACGAAATCGAGCGCGCGGGTGTAGCCTAACAGCATGGCGTCGAAGCCGCGCTGGCTGAGCTTGAAGAGACGCCCGTGCTTCTCTTCGCCATGCGACTTCAAAAAGCGCGAGGCCATCATCGGCGTCAACGTCAGCGAGACGAAGGCCGAAACCGCGATCGTCATCGCCAGCGTCATCGAGAACTCGCGGAACAGCCGCCCGATGATGCCGGACATCAACAGCAGCGGAATGAGCACCGCGACGAGCGACAAGCTGATCGACAAAATCGTGAAGCCGATCTCGGCCGAGCCTTTGAGCGCCGCCTCGAGCGGCTTCATCCCCCCTTCGACATGCCGGGAGATGTTTTCGAGCATCACGATCGCGTCGTCGACGACGAATCCGACCGAGATCGTCAGCGCCATCAAGGACAGGTTGTCGAGCGTGAACCCTGCCCCCCACATCAGGGCGGTCGCCCCGAGCAGGGCGAGCGGCACGGTGAGGCCCGGTATGACGGTCGCCCAGAGATTTCTCAAAAACGCGAAGATCACCGCGACGACGAGAGCGACCGTCAAAAGAAGCGTACGCTGGACGTCGCTGACGGCGGCGCGGATCGTCGTCGTCCGGTCGCTTAAGATGTCGAGCTTGATCGACGGCGGGAGCGCCAAAGCGAGGCGCGGGAGGGCGGCCTTGATCGTGTCGACGGTCTGGATGACGTTCGAGCCCGGTTGCTTGAAGACGACGAGAAAGACGCCGCGCTTGCCGTTCGCCCAGGCGGCCTGGGTCTCATCCTCCGGTCCGGCGACGGCCTGGCCGATGTCGCGCACTCTGACCGGCGCGCCGTTGACATAGGCGATGACGACCGAGTTCCACTGCTTGGCGTCGGTGAGCTGATCGTTGTCGTAGATCGTGTAGTTCCGCGTCTGGCCGCTCAACGAGCCCTTGGGGCCGTCGACCGTGATCAGCCCGATCTGACTGCGGAGATCCTCAAGCGAGAGCCCCTTGGCCGCCAGGCTCGCGGGGTCGATTTCGAGCCTGACCGCCGGTTTCTGCTGGCCGCCGATCGACACTTGCCCGACGCCCGGCAGTTGGCTGATCTGCTGCATGACCTTCACCTCGACGTTGTCGTCGAGCTCGGTCAGCGGCAGGCTGTCGGAGGTGGCCGACAGCACCATGATCGGCGAGTCGGCCGGGTTGACTTTGCGATAGGTCGGCGGCGAGGGGAGGCTTTTCGGCAACTGGCCGCTCGCCGCGTTGATCGCCGCCTGAAGGTCGTTGGCGGCGCCGTCGATGCTGCGGTTTAAGTCGAACTGAACGGTGATCTGCGTCGAGCCGAGCGTCGAGACCGAGCTCATTTCGGTGACGCCGGGGATCGTCGCGAATTGCGTTTCAAGCGGCTGAGCGACGGTGCTCGCCATGGTCTCCGGGCTTGCGCCGGGAAGCTGAACGGAGACCTGAATGGTCGGAAAGTCGATCTGCGGCAGCGGCGCCACGGGGAGCAGCGGATAGGCGATCGCGCCGACGAACAGGATGCCCGCCATCAACAGCCAAGTGGCGATCGGCCGGCGAATGAAGGGGGTCGAGATGCCGAACACGGCTTAAAGCGCCCCGGATTGCGTGGTCGCGACGCCCGGCGCCTCGGCGACAAGCGCGCCGTCCTGCAGCCGATATTGCCCGGCGACGACGACTTTGTCACCTGCGCTGACGCCGCTCGTCACCACGATCGCCTGGTCGTTTGCCGCGCCGGTCTTCACGGGTGCGATCTTTGCGCGGCTGTCGGCGCCGACGACATAGACGTAAGGCCCCTGAAGGCCGCGCTGAACGGCCTCTTGGGGAAGAACCACGACGCCTTGTAGGGTGTCCGTCTCAACCTCGACGGAAACGTCCTCGCCCGGCCAAAGCGCATTGTTCTCGTTTGCGAAGGTCGCCTTGGCCTGAAACGTTCCGGTCACAGAATCGATCTGGTTGTTGAGCACCGAAACCTCGCCGGTCCCGAGCACATGCGCGCCGTCGGCGCTGATCGCCTTGGCCGGAACAGCGCCGTTCGCCATCGCCGTCCTCAGCGCGTCGAAGTTGCGCTCAGGCAGCGTGAAGACGACGCTGATCGGCTGCATTTGCGCGATCGTGACGATCCCGGTCTGGCTCGCCGCGGCGACGATGTTGCCCTCGTCGACGAGACGGAAACCGAGCCGGCCGGCGATCGGCGCGGTGATCTTCGTGTAGCCGAGCTGAATTTGCGCGTTGGCGATCGCCGCCTTGTCGACGTCGATCTGCGCTTCGTCTTGGCGAACGAGCGCCTGCTGCGTGTCGAGCTGCTGGCGCGAAGCGAAGTCCTGCTTGGCGAGCGTCGCGTAACGGTTAAGGTCCGCCTGCGCATTGGCGAGCGCCGCCTGATCTTGCGCGAGCTTGGCCTCGGCCGAGTCGAGAGCGACTTGGAAGGGCGCGGGATCGATCTCGGCGATCAGGTCGCCTTGCCTGACCATGTCGCCTTCCTTGAAGGCGATCTTTTGAACGACGCCGTCGACGCGAGACTTGACGATCACGGTGTTGAAGGCGTGAACCGATCCGAGGCCCGACAACGTCACCTTAAACGACGTTGAGGCCGCAACGACCGTCGTCACCGGCACGGCCTGGGGGGCAGGCGCCGCGGCGGCCGTCGGCGCGCCGCCGCCCCGCGTCTCGTAGACGTAGGCGACGGCGCCGCCGCACGCGACGGCCAACAATGCCCATAAGATCGAACTTCGCATTGCCCTTAAGCCAAGTTGCTCGCACGCCTAATGGCTGCGGGCTGAAATAAGGCGTGAGATTGTGGCGGGCATCCGCATCCCTTGGCGCCCGCGAACAAGAGTGCGTGATGTGCGGCGCACGATGGCGTGTCTGCGTCAATTCGGCGCGCCCTCTGGTTGGGCAGATCGCTGGTCTTAGCCCAAGGCCGAAAGCGGCTCTGAAGACCTACGGCTAACCGTTGGCCGGCGCCTATGCCAGGACAACGGGAAGATGGATCGACGTCACTTCTCATCTGCTCCTTCCCGTTTTCTTGCCCGCCCGGCGATGATTTTCTTTCGGCAGGCTATCTTAAGAGACTGACGCTTATTCGCTCCGGTATGCGTGGAACGATAAGAATGCGCCAACCGCCAAGGCCGCGAGCGCTATCGCAAGCGTCACGCCGGCAGTTTGAGTGGCGCCTGTCGCGAATTCGGCCAGGCGCGTTGGAAACACTATTCGTGAAAGGCCGCTGGCGAGCGTCAGCCAGCCCAGCACGGTCACGACCACCGACCAATCTCGCGTCCACCGATTGTGAAAATAGACGATGGCAAGTCCCGCGACGAACAGGGGATAGCCCGATAGGAAAACAAGCGGCGCGTTATGAAAACCTTGGTCGACCAGAGCCGGCCAGGCGTCGAGGTTTATGAGAACTGACGCGGCGCTTGCGACGAACGTGGGGCCCAGCAAGGCCGCAATTGTCTTCGAGGTCGCCACCGCCGCAGCCTTCGTCAATGAGCCGGACGCGCTTTTTTCTTGGGTTTTGCCCTAACCCCTTGAACGGTCGTGACGTCGCGCGCCGACGCCCGAATTCCTGTTTATCCCCCCGCGCGGGTTTTGCTCGCTTGCGCTCGATTGAATTCTCGTGGCCTTCAAACATATGCGCGTTGATCTTGGTCAATCGAAAGGCCGGGCCGCCGAGCGCCGTTCCGTTCTCCGATGGGCGAGGTCGAACGGCGATTTTCGAGGGCGGATCGAATTGGCGACGGCGTTGCGGCAAGCCGGCGATCGAAAGCGGGCTTAAGCGGCTCGAAAGTTCCATTCATGCGCCGGGTTCGCGCGACGCCAGCCTCCAAATCAGGTTGGCATGCTTTGATCGCCGGCAAATATCCGATCAGGCCTCGAACCGTCGCGCGATCAGGCGGACGCGGCTTAGAATCCCGACCATCCGCCGGCGAGCGCCGCTTCGCGCGCCAGCACGTGGGAGGCGCCGACGTCGGCGCGCCGGCCGACGGACGGCGTGTCGCTGACCGTCGCCGCAAGCAACCAGTCGACCACGGCCGAGAGGGCGGCCGGGACCGTCGCCCCCTGCTTGCGCGCGGCCCGGAACACCGCCATCTGCTTGTTCGCCGACGCGCCGCGTTTGACGATCGCGCGCGCCGATAAGGCTTCCTCCAGGCAGCCGAGCGCCTCGGCGTCCTCGCCGATCAGCTCGATAAGGTCGTCGAGCGCCTGCTTGACCGGCGTCGCCTGCTTGCGCTTTTCGTCGACGAACGTGCCGCGGACGCCATAGCGCTGGGCGCGCCATTTGTTCTCGAGCGCGATCGCCCGGGAGGCGGCCGTCAGGTTCGCGTTGACGTTTGGGTCGCGGTCGAGCTTGCGCACGAGCGCGCGATAAAGCGCGGCGATGGCGATCGCGTCGTCGACATAGGTGCAGGCGTCGGCGACGCGCAGCTCGAGCGTCGGGTGGCGCAGCGACGGGCGGATCGCCCACCACACATAGCTTGAATCCTTGATCGCCCGAGCGGCGATCATCGTCTCGATGTAGCGCTCGTAGTCCGCGGCGTCGGGAAAGAGATGCGGAAGGCCGGTGCGCGGCAATTCGTCGTAAGCCGCGAGCCGATAGCCCATCAGGCCGGTCTCGCAGCCCTGCCAGAAGGGGGACGAGGTCGAGAGCGCCAGGAACAGCGGCAGGTAGGGGGCGATGCGCGTCATCAGGTTGACTCGCCGGGACGGATCGGGGACGGCGACATGCACGTGAAGGCCGCAGACGATGTTGCGGCTGCCGAGCATCTGAAGATCGCGCATGAGCGCGCGGTAGCGGGCGGCGTCCGTCCCGTGCTGGCGGGCGCCGAGCGCCTTCGGGTGGGTGCCGGCGGCGAGGATCCCGTGGCCCTGCTCGGCCGCGAGCGCGCTGAGCGTCCGGCGGTAAATGGTCAAGAGGCGCTTGGCCTCCTTAAGGTCGAGTAAGGGCGGGGTCACCGCCTCGATCTGCGATTCCAGCAATTCGCGGGCGAACGCGCCGTCCTCCGCCGCGCAAGCCTCCGCGAGGAGCGGGGGCATTTTCCGGCACGTGTCGCGCGTCTCCAGCTTGGTGATGAAATATTCTTCTTCGATTCCAACCGTATAGAGGGAAGTGTGCTCACGCTGTTCAAAGGCGGTAACCAACGCCGGCTTTGTCATTGGCGCGTCTCCCTGATTGTTGATCTCTTTGGCGCAACCCCGCATACGAATCGAAAGCGCACTAAACTTTGAAAACGTCTCTTAAGAATGGGGCGCGAATCGGGCGGCGCATTCAATTATACGTAAGCCGCTGATTGGCCGAGGCGAAATACTTCCGCGGGTAAAAATTTGCGCTTGCCCTTAAGGCGCCGTCCCTGCCAGAGGGCCAAGCGTCGCGAGGGGGAGGAAGCCATTCACGCCGGGAGAGAGCGCCGGCGGCCCTCCACGCGACGCCGGCGCCTCAGGTCGGGTCCTCGCGATGGAGGTCGTGCACGGCGACGCCGCCAGCCACCGCCGAGCGAACCAGCCACTCGGGATGGCGGAGCGTGCGCAGCGTGTCCTCGTATCCCGATTCCCAATGCTCCCGCATCGAGGTGCCGGAAAAGTCGTAGTCCTTCGCCTCGCCCTCGTAGGTCTTATGCTGATAGATGAGGTGGACGACATTCACGAGGCTGGCGGTCTCGTAGGTCTTGACCAGACTCAATTCCTCCTCGCTGAGCGTCTCCTGCGGGAGGCGTTTTAAGACCTCGACCAGCTTCAATTTCAGGTTGTGCACGCGCCGGTAGGTGTCGGTGTTCTGACGGGTTCGGCTCGAATAGCCGATATCCTTGTGCCGGGCGACGACGTCGGCCATCGACCGGGGAAGCGGCCCGCGCGCGCTGAACAGGTCGACCTGGAAGACGAGCGAGGAGACTTGCTCGTCCTGGTCGAGCAGATATTGCAGCGGCGTATTGGAGACGATGCCGCCGTCCCAATAATATTCGCCCTCGATCTTAATCGCCGGAAAGGCGGGCGGCAGCGCGCCCGACGCCATGATGTGCTCAGGCCCGAGCCGCTGCCGGGCGGTGTCGAAATAGTGGAAGTTTCCGGTTCTCACATTCACCGCGCCGACGCTGAGCCGCCGCCGCCCGTCGTTCAAAATGTCGAAATTGACGAGCCGCTCAAGCGTGTGACGCAGCTGGTCGGTCTCGTAAAAGCTCAACGCCCCTGAGGCGCCGGCCGGCATCAGCCAGGGATTGACCGCGCGCGGCTTGAAGAAGCCCGGCTGCCCGAGGCCCATCGTCAGAAGGGCGCTCGCGTGATTGCGCAGGTCGCGAAAATGGTCGCCCTCGGGCGTATAGGCCCAGATCTTGCGGCCGGACACCGTCGTCCAGAATTCCTCGAGCTTGGCGACACGACGCTCCGGAGGATTGCCGGCGATGATCGCCGAGTTGATCGCGCCGATCGAGACGCCGGAAATCCAGTTCGGCTCGCAGCCGGCTTCGGCCAGCGCTTCGTAGACGCCGACCTGGTAGGCGCCGAGCGCGCCGCCGCCCTGCAGCACCAGCGCCACCCGATCGTAGCGCGAGGCGATCTCGGAAATGTCCGAAGCGCCTCGCGAGGCCGCGCGGTAGCCGACGGAGACGTTCATCGCATGGACTCGAGCGCTCGCGCCGCGCCGACGCCCGGCGCCAGATAGTCATGGACACGACCTCGCCAAGGCCGAGCGTCAGATCGGCGATGAAATGCGTTCCCGACAGCACTTCAATCACCGGCAGCCGGGCGACGTCGGCGACCGCGTGATGGAAGAGCTCCAAGGCCGCCGGCCCGCTCCACGCGCCTTTCAAGTCCACATCGAGCAGGTGATAGCGGACGAGCTCCAGGACCCGCGCGCTTCCGTCGACATGCGGGATGATCTTCAAGACGAAATTGGGCTCGTCCAGCGCCCGCAAGATCGGCTCGGCGGCTAGGATCTTGTGCTTGTAGCCCATCGTCGCGACGGCGCATAAAATGCTGCCGAAATGCATCGTGCCGACGAGCGTCTCGGATTCATGAACAAGCTTCGGCAGCGCGAGCTTCTTGGGAAAACCCCAGATCTCCCGGCCGCCCGCGATCGGCGCCTCGTCGTCGAGATACATCGAGTGGACATAGGCCCCCTTTTCGCCGTCGAGCGTCACGGGGATGACTTGCCCGCACTCGGTGTAATCGCCGAAGCCGGTTGAGTCCGGCATCCTGATGAATTCCCACTTGACGATCGGGTCTTCGACCTCGAGCGGCTCGGGCACGACGGAGCGCAAAATGTCGGGGTCGGTCCGATAGGCGACGACCATGAACTCGCGATTGTAGAAGCGGTAGGGTCCTGGGGGATAAGAGGGGCTAGTGAGCGGCATCGCGAAGGCGCGGCCCTTCACGTCGGCGATCTTCATTTTTGAGCGCGCTCTCTCTAAGGGCCGTGAAGGCGAATTCCTTAGAAGCGTTAAGTGACAGCTTGAATAAAGCGCCCCGGCCCGCCTTTATTCGCTTAAAGAGAATTCGCGATCGGCGCAGAAGAAGGCCTATTCCTTTGCCGCGCCCGTCATAACTTCGCCGAGCTTGCTCCTTAACCGATGGGGCCGTCTTTGAGGCGGCTCGATCCGAGGGGTTAAGAAAGCCGCCTGAATGCGACGCCAAGGGAGGTGGCGATGCGCGTATTGCAGGTCTATGTGGGCGCCGACGAGGGCGCAAAGCCGATCGTCAAACGCTTAAGCCTTGCCGACATCAGAACCGCGCTTGTCGGCGGCTTCGAGGATTTCTTCTCGATGCCGACGCATCTGGCGTTCCTAGGCGCCGTCTATCCGATCGCCGGCGTCATCATCGCCTATTTCGCCTCGCGCGCCGATCTCGTGCAGCTCGTCTTTCCCTTAGCCTCGGGCCTGGCGCTGATCGGTCCGATCGTCGCGACGGGACTTTATGAAATGAGCCGCAAACGCGAGCGCGGCTTAGCCACGCGCTGGGCGGACGCGTTCGACGTCTTAAGGTCGCCCTCCCTGCCGGCGATCGGCGCCTTAAGTCTCCTGCTGCTCGCGATCTTCTTCGCCTGGATCGGCGCCGCGCAGCTGATCTACAAGGCCTTCTATGGCGCGGCGAAGCAGGCCTCGTTCATGTCGTTCTTTTCAGACGTCGTGTCGTCTGAGAGGGGCTTGTGGATGTTCGTCGTCGGCGGCTTCGTCGGCTTCGTCTTCGCCGCGCTCGCCTATGCGGTCAGCGTCATCGCCTTTCCGTTGCTTCTTGACCGCGACGTCGGCCTCGTCGGCGCGCTGAGGACGTCGTTTTCCGTCATCCGCGCCAATCCGCTGGTGATGGCGGCGTGGGCCTTAACGATCGCCGTCCTGATCGTCTTGGGCTCGCTGCCGCTGTTCGTCGGCCTTGCGGTCGTGATGCCGGTGATGGGCCACGCAAGCTGGCGCTTTTACCGCCTGGCGGTCGAGCGCGATCCCGCCCACGAAATCCCCGCGGAATGGCCGCCCTGGCGGGTCGGCCGGCCGGCGAGCCAGATCTCGCGCCCGCACGCCGTGCTGTTTCCCTGGCCGCCGAAGGACCGTTGAGGGCCGATCGCACGGTTCCGCATCTTGCCGACCGCCATGGCCGGGCTTGTCCCGGCCATCGACGACGGCGCCGCTTCACAGGGACTGCCGCCTAAACGTCGCCGTCGATCTCATGAAGAGCCCGTCCGATCCGATGGAAAGGGCTTGTCAAGGGGCATGCCCGCGAAGCGGCGCGCGGTTCCCGCGCGCCCTTGACAAGCCCTTTCCATCGGGTGTTTCGCCTTCATGAGATCGACGGCGACGTTTAGGCGGCTTCGGCGACAGAGGCTTGGCCGCCTCGCCAGCCCAGCGATCTCTCACCCCGCGACCGCCGCAAAATCGTTCGCCCCAAAACCCTTCGCCTCGGCGCGCGCGTAAGCGGCGGCCGCCGCCGAGATCATGTCCGCGGGGACGCCTAGCCGCTCGGCGAGCGCTGTCCCATAGCGCGCGTCTTTCAGCATCAGATAGAGCGCGAAATCGCTCTGCTCGAAGTCCTTGGCCAGCATGCGCGGCAACTTCAATTGCACGATCGGGCTCGCCGCCGCGCCGGAAAGAATCAGGCTCGAAACGCGATCGCGGTCGAACCCCGCCTTTTCGGCGAGCCGAAGAGCTTCGGAGAGCGCGGCGATCTGCGTCGCGATGAGCAGGTTGTTGATGAGCTTCCAGGTCGCGCCGGCGCCGACCGGCCCGAGATGGTTGATACGTTGGCTAACCGCTTCGAGCGCCGGCCGCGCCGCCTTGAGCGCCGCGGCTTCGCCGCCGATGAACAGGATCAGCTGCCCGTCGGCCGCCGCCTTGCGGCTGCCGCCGACCGGCGCATCGAGGAAGCGGCAGCCTCTCGCCAGGGCCTCGGCCGCCAGCTCGCGCGCCCAATCGGGCGTCAGCGTGCTGGACTCGATTAGAATCGCGCCCGGCTTGGCCGCGCCGAGCGCGCCGTCTCGTCCGAGCCAGACATGCTGGGAAGCGTCGTCGTCGGCGACCATCGCCCAGACGATGTCGGCGCTTGAGGCCGCTTCGCGAGGCGTCCCCGCAACGGCCGCGCCTTCAGCGCCGAGCGCCTCGGCTTTGGCGCGGGTGCGGTTCCACACCGTCAGCGGGAAGCCTTTTTTGAGCCAGTTCGCCGCCATGCCGGCGCCCATCGTGCCGAGACCGAGCATCGCGATGCGTTGCATGAAAGACTCCCCAATCGGCGCATGTACGCTCGTTTCTGGCGCGCCGGACGGCCGGTGTTATAGTGCGCTTAAGCGGATAAAGAAGCCGGGCGGCGCGAGAGGGCCGATTGTTATGACGATTTCCCTCAAGCCGCGCATGACCGCCGACGAGTTCCTCTCCTGGGCTCAAGGGCGGGAGGGACGGTGGGAGCTGCGCCAATCGACGCCGGTCGCAATGTCGCCGGAGCGGGTTCAGCATGCGGCGACCAAGGGCGCGGTCTACGCCGCGCTCGCCGCGGCGTGCAGGTCCTTGAAGCTGCCGTGCCGCGCTTACCCCGACGGCGTGGCCGTGCGCGTCGATGGCGGAACGATCTATGAGCCGGACGCTCTCGTCGCCTGCGGCGAGCGGCCGGAGCCTCACGCGCTCGAAATTTCGAACCCCGTCATTGTCGTCGAGGTGCTGTCGCCGGGCACTGCAAGCGTCGACCATGGCCAGAAGCTGAAGGACTATTTCAAGATCCCGAGCGTCATGCACTATCTCATCCTGGATCCGGAATCTCGCTTGCTCGTCCATCACCAGCGCGACGCCGAGGACACGGTGAAGACGCGCATTCTGACGCGCGGCGACTTGAGCTTGGCGCCGCCGGGGCTCGTGGTCGCGGTCGAAGAGCTGTTTCCAGAACCCTAAAGAAACGCCGCCCTGATGTTTTCCCTCTCGGCCGACCACGTCGCGCTGCGCGACGCGGCGAAAACCTTCGCCGACGAGAAGATCGCCCCTCACGCCATCGAGTGGGACGAAAAAAAGCATTTCCCCGTCGACGTCCTGCGCGAGGCCGCCTCCCTCGGCATGGCGGGGATCTGCGTTGACGAGGCGCATGGCGGCGCCGGCCTGTCGCGCCTAGAGGCGGCCCTGATCTTCGAGGCCTTGGCGACGGGCTGCCCGTGCGTCGCGGCGTATCTGTCGATCCACAACATGATCGCCTGGGCGATCGACCGCTTCGGCTCCGAGGCGCAGAAGGCGCTTTACCTTCCGCGTCTGGCGACGTTCGAGATGTTCTCGAGCTACTGCCTGACCGAGCCCGGCGTCGGCTCCGACGCCGCGGCGCTCAAGACAAAAGCGCGCCGCGACGGCGCCGACTACGTGCTCGACGGCGCCAAGCAGTTCATCTCGGGCGCCGGCGCCGCCGACCTTTATCTCGTCATGGCGCGCACCGGCGGCGAAGGCGCGCATGGCGTCAGCGCCTTCCTCGTCGAGAAGGGAACGCCCGGCCTTTCCTTCGGCGCCAACGAGCGCAAAATGGGCTGGAACGCTCAGCCGACCGCGCAAGTGATCCTCGAGGGGGTCCGCGTGCCCGAAGCTGCGCGGCTCGGCGCCGAGGGCGAGGGCTTTAGGATCGCCATGGCCGGCCTCGACGGCGGGCGCGTCAACATCGGCGCCTGCTCGGTCGGCGGCGGCGCTTCCGCCGTCGACAAGGCGCTCGCCTATGGGCGCGAGCGCAAAGCCTTCGGCAGAAAGATCATCGATTTCCAGGCCCAGCAATTCCGCTTGGCCGACGCCGCGATGGCGCTCGAGGCGGCGCGGACGCTCGTTTGGCGCGCGGCGTGTGCGCTGGATAAAGGCGACGCGGACGCGCCGCGGCTTGCCGCCATCGCCAAGCGGGTCGCAACCGACGCCGGCTTTGCCGCCGCCAACGACGCCTTGCAGGTCTTCGGCGGCTACGGCTATCTCGCCGATTACGGCGTCGAGAAGATCGTCCGCGATCTGCGCGTGCATCAAATCCTCGAGGGCACGAACGACATCATGCGCCTGATCGTCGCGCGCGCGCTGGTCGGCGACTGACGCGGAGGAGGCGGGCATGGCCAAAATCGCGTTTCTCGGGCTTGGGCATATGGGCGCGCCGATGGCCGCCAACCTGGTCAAGGCCGGGCACGCGGTGAAAGGCTTCGACCTCGCCGAGCCGGCGCGGCGAAACGCGGAGGCCCGCGGCGTGCCGCTCAGCGTCAGCGCCGCCGCAGCCGCGAACGGCGCGGACGTCGTCTTCACGATGCTGCCGGCGGGCGCGCACGTGCTTGCCTGTTGGAGCGAGGTTTTGGACGCCGCGCCGCGCGGCGCGCTGTTCATCGACGGCTCGACGATCGACGTCGCCAGCGCCCGCAAGGCGCACGAAATGGGGAATGAGGCCGGCATGGCGACGCTCGACGCGCCGGTCTCGGGCGGCGTCGCCGGCGCGACGGCCGCGACGCTGACCTTCATGGCCGGCGGCGAGAAGCAAGCCTTCACGCGCGCCGAGCCGATTCTTGCCGCTATGGGGAAAAGAATCGTCCATTGCGGCGCGGCGGGCGCCGGTCAGGCGGCGAAAATCTGCAACAACATGATTCTCGGCGCGACGATGATCGCCACGTGCGAAGCCTTCGTGCTCGCCGAAAAGCTCGGCCTTTCGGCCGAGGCGCTGTTCGACGTCGCCTCCAACGCCTCCGGCCAGTCGTGGTCGCTGACCGCCTATTGCCCCGTCCCCGGCCCCGTGCCGACCTCGCCCGCCAACAAAGCCTATCGTCCCGGCTTCGCCGCCGCCTTGATGCTGAAGGATTTAAGGCTGGCCCAAGAAGCCGCGATAGGAGTCGGCGCCGCGACGCCGCTCGGGGCGGAAGCCACGCAAATCTACGCCCTCTTCGCCGCCAGCGGGCACGGCGGCGACGATTTTTCGGGAGTGATTAACTTTTTGAGGGGGATGTAACGCTCCCAGGCCGTGGCGGCCGGAAGTTCGTTGGTTCACTGGCGCATCCGCCGCGCCCCTTCTCCCCGCCCGCGGGGAGAAGGTGGCCAACGGCCGGATGAGGGGCCGCTCCGGTCCCGCCGCGGCTTCGGCGCTCGGGCGTGAGTTTTGCAAGACGCCTCGTGATGAGCTCCTACCAGTCCTATATCCTTTGCGGCACGCCGCGAAGCGGCAGCACGTTGCTATGCGGTCTGCTGGAGAGCGCTCGTTGCGGCCGGCCGCATTCCTATTTTCGTCGCCAGTCGATCCCGGACTTCGCGCGAGCATGGGGCGTTTCGGACGGCGAGGATTTCGCAACGGCCGCCTTCAGCCGCAAATATCTCGACGCCGTCCTCGCCAACGGAAGAGGCGGAACCGAGATCTTCGGCCTGCGGGTCATGTATGAAACGCTCGGCGAACTCTCCGCGCGTCTCGGCACGCTCTTTCCGGACGTGGAGACGGCGCCCGCCCGCATTGAAACGGCCTTCGGGCCGACCCTTTATGTGCATCTGTCTCGCGAAGACAAAGTCGCTCAAGCCGTATCCTTGGCCAAGGCCGAGCAGACGGGGCTCTGGCATATCGCCGCCGACGGATCGGAATTGGAACGCAGCGCCCCGCATCGGGAAGCGACCTATGATCGGCAAGCGATCGGCGCGCTGGCAGCCGAGCTCAACGTTCAAGACGACGCGTGGCGCGAATGGTTTGGGGCGCATCAAATCGAGCCGGTGCGGCTCACTTACGGCGGTCTCTCGCGCGACCCGCAGGCCGGCCTCAGGGCCGTGCTGTCGGGCTTGGGAAAAGACCCGTCTCAAGCCTCGTCCGTCCTGCCGCGGACGGCCAAGCTCGCTGACCGACAGAGTCAAGACTGGATCGCCAGGTTCCGGGCGGAGAATCGTTGAGTGCGCCGCTGCACCGGGCCGAACTGGCTCACGCCCGTCGTGTCACCGGCGCCGTTGGTCCAAGCTCTTGAATAAATCGGCTGGCATGGACGTGCGCTACCGCATATTCAACGCGCGCGGGACGAATTCCGGATTGCATCGCGTCGGCAAGAGCCATCGTTCGGCTCGATGTGAGCACTAGCACCCCCGGCCGATTCTCGGCCGGATCGGCTTTTACACGCGTCAGCCCGACGAAGAACAGCCGTCTTTGCTCTTCGAGCGCAGCCTCGTTTTCAGCGTCCGTCGCGTCCGGGTCCGGCGCTGTTGGCAACAGCCCTTCAACGCACCCGGCAATAATAACAACCGGAGAGCTTAGGCCTTTGCTCTTGTGTAAGCTCATGATTCGCACTTCGGTGACGTCTGGTGGCACATCTGGTTGCGAAACCGCTTCGATCACCGCGCCCAGCAGCTCATCGGGAGATTCGACAGTCGTCACTAGGTCGAGCACCAGACGATGAAATGGATCATTGTCGTCGACTTCCAGCCATGCTGGAATGAAAGCTTGCAGGTCCCCATGTCCTCTCAGTGCGTTTAGCTCATCTTGAATTTCTCCGAAACGAGTGCTGAGGTGTTGCGTGTGAGGTAACCGGAGTTCGCCGTTACTTAGACGAGTCATTACCTCCCAAGGCTCTGCCCCATTCCGCTCGCAATATTCGCGCAGGCGGGCGTAGGCGCCGCTGCGAAAGTCATTACTCCCGTAGCCTAACAGCCACCTCAAGGCGATGCGGTCTTGCGGATCGACAAACAGCTTCAAGATCGCCAAACGTTCTTGAGCAGAATCGTTGTCGAGAATTCCCTCTTGATAATACGATTTGCTCGGAACGTTGAGACCCGTCAATGCATCATGAATGGGATTGCCGACCGAACGTCGCTGCGCCAGAATCAAGATGTCTTGTGGCGTGTAGCCCTGACTGTTTATGAGTTCGGCCACGAAATGCGCGATGCCTGTGGCCTCTTCGGCGAGTGAAGTATATTGAATAGTCGCAACATCACCCGCGCCGTTCGTTGCTCTCGGCACGAGTTGCCGTGCCTCCCTATCTCGATTGTGGGAAATTAAGGCGTTCGCCATATCTACGACGCGCGTCGGACAGCGACGGCATTCAAGAATCTCATGATCTGCAGTATCATCATGAGTTAGATGAAATTCTCGGATTCCCGCGGGGTGGGCGTGCTTGAAGCTGTAAAGAGACTGATCGTCATCACCAACAATACAAACGTGGCCGTCGCCGGTTAGTAAATCGACCACCGCCTGTTCCGCTTTGTTAAGATCCTGATATTCGTCGACAAGTATATAGTCGAACATATCGCGCTCTGGGGCAACCGCATTATCCCGCAGATAACGGTAGACATGAGGGATGATCTCGCCGATCAGCATTCCCCTATGGAATCTGAGCCAGTCAACCAGTGTGGTCTCGAAGATTTGATCGGGCCTGCTGGGCGCATGCCCTGGCTGTTCATGTTGAAGCCTAGCCCAAGCCGCCTCGTACGCGCGAATTCGTTTGTTGCGAGCCCGCTTGTTTCCAAATGTACTTGGAAGGTCATAGAGCAAAGGCTCCATTTCAAATCGATTGAGAGTTCTTGGAGTGCGCCCGATCGACTCAAGAACGTGTTGGCGGCTCAGTATTCGCATACACAGCGAATGTAAGGTGGAACCGCGAATGGCTTCGCATCCGGGTACCCCAACTTGAAGCATCTCACGCTGGAGGTCCTCGGCCGCGACGTTGGTGAATGTCACCGGCAGGATACGTTCGGGGTCGGCTCCGTCTTCAAGGAGGCGAGCCACGCGTCGTTTCAGGGCGAAAGACTTTCCAGTGCCCGGACCGGCGACGACCCGGACAAAGCGTTCGGCCGCCGCAGCGATCCCATAGGCCGGGGATCGCCGATCAAGATTGTCATCCCATGTCATGCCGCGTCATGCCCCGCGACGCCAGAGGCGTCGCCTGCGTTGCATCTGATGATGCCTGCAACCTCTCGGAGAGTCACGCATTCGTCCACGTAACTTCGTCCGGAGCGCTTAGCCGTAGGAATCATACGCCGGTGTTGTCGGGCCGGATACCATTTGCCGCGCTATCGACGTTGACGGCCGGCGATTGCGCCGCCTTTCCCAAAAAAACGCCGGCGATGGCCACCACATGATCAACCGCTCGGCCATGACGGCGGTCTATCTCGAGGTCGGCTCGCGCCAGCCTGCCGACGTGACCACCTGCTCCGACATCGACGTCATGAGCGCCAATGCCGATGGCCGGTTCGTGCACAAGAGCGGCGCGCCCTACGTTTAAGCGAAAAGGGCGGATCACATTATCGTGGCCGCGCGCCAGAGGCGGTCGGCGGCAGACGGGCATTTTTCTGGCCGCCCGCGAAGAAACACAATAGACTCTCGATTATCGGAAGGCCCGGTTGCGCAGCGTCGAACGGCCGGCATTGGCGGCGCAAGATTCATATAACTGGCGGGCGATAAATTTTTTTTGCCTTCGCGAGTTGCAAGTCATTGAAAAATAACGATCTGACCAACTCGCGAGTTGGTTCGAGTTGCTTTTGAGTTGGCGCCGAGTTGGCGCCAGCCGGCCTCTGAGTTGGCGCCGGCCGGCTCCCGAGTTGGCGCCCGAGTTGGCGCCTTTCGGGGCCTTAGGCCTGCCATGCGCCGCTTAAGGAACGCCGCCGCGGACGCCTGCCAGGCTGAACCTTAACGCAACGTAAAAAGGCGCGGCCGACGCAGACCGTAATCCCCGGGCATCAACCGTCGGACGATCCCTCCGACGTGAGCCTTCGGAGAACGATCATGCGCAACGCCGTCAAGAAGACCCTCATTGCCACCCTCGCCGCCGCGACTTTCGCCGCCGCGGTCGCCGGTTCCGCCACGCCGGCTGAAGCCTGGGGCAATCACTGGGGTTGGGGTCCCGCCGCGACGTTCGGCGTCTTCGGCCTCGCCACCGGCGCCATCATCGCCTCGCAGGCCGCGCCCTATTACGGGCCGAATGGCTGCTGGGTCGCCCGCCCCGTCCATGACGCCTGGGGCAACGTCGTCGGCTGGCGCCGCTACTACGTTTGCTGAGAATTCCGCCATCGGGCCGCCGTGGAGCCTCCTTCCCCGTCCTACGGCGCGCACGAAGTCGAACCGGTTGGGCGCTTCCGCAAGCGGCGCCTGGCCGGTTCGACGCCTTTTTTTACAAAAGAGAAGAGCCGCGGACCGCCGCTTGAGAGCCTTAGCGGGCCGGCGCGCTGAGGCCGTTCGCAAGCCTTAAGATTGTGGCGACGTCGCCCGGCCCAACCAGCGTCAGGATTTGTCGTCCGTCGCTCCAAATTGCGGTCGTGGCGTCGCCGTCGGCTTCGATCAAGGGCGCGCTCGCCGCCGGCGCATCGCCCGCCGCGGCAAGAAGCGCAAAGCGGACGCCGTCGGGGCGCGTCATCGACACATAGGCGATCGGCGCCGACGGGCCCGGGGCGGCGCGAACGCCGGTGAGCAGATAGGGCGCGCGCTGAAGCGGCGGATCGAGCCTGCCGGCGAAGCGGCGCGTGAGCCAAAGCTTGAGGGCGTCGGCATCTGAGGAAATGAACTCGGCCGGCCCGGCATTATCGCCGGCATAAGCCTTAAACGCCGCAATCGCTCCGGCGTGGAAGTCGGTCGGCTTCGGCGCGCTTGGGACGAACGCAGCGGCAAGGATCGTGACGGCGGCGCCCAGTCGAACGGGCCTCAGGAAAGCTTGCCGCGCCGCCGGCCGCCAGCGAGGCGCGCCAATCGCCGCAGGCCCGGCCGCTCTCGCAAGCGGCGCGGGCGCGGCCGCCGACGGCTGAAGATTCTGATTGGCCGCGACCGCCAGCCGCAACGTGCGCGGCACGGGCGTCCGCCTCACCCCAAAAGCGCCGCGAATGGCTTCGTTCTGCGCCTTCCACTCGGCGACCTGGCTCCTTAAGGCGGGCTCCGCCCCAAGCCTCTTCTCGAACTCGGTCCGTTTCGAGTCGGGAAGGCAGTCGTCGGCATAGGCGAGCGCGAGCGCGAAGTCTTCGGGCGCGTTCATTTCACGACGCGCAGATGCGACGCGCGCCGCCAAGCGGCGCCTGGCCGCCCGACCGCTTCAACCAACCGCTCGCGCGCGGCGCGCAGCCGCTCGAGGAGCTGGGGCATGGAAATCTCGAGCGTCTGGGCGGCGTCGGCGTGCGAGAACCCTGCGAGCACGACAATAAGCAGCGCTTCGCGAAGCTCAAGCGGCAGCGCCCGAACCGTCTGCGCGATCGTCGCCGCCCGCCCGACCGTTCGCGGCGGAGGAAAGCCGCAATCCTCCTCGTCGCGGGCGCGGCGACGAACCTGCCGGCGATGCAGGGACACAAAATTGGCGAAGGCCCGCGTCTTGGCCGTCCAGCCTGCCCCTGAGGGTCGCGCGAGCATTGCGAACGTCGCCTGGCGGAGCAGCTTGTCGGCGAGCGCCGCTGCGGACGAATCGTCGCGAACATGGGCGTCGTCGCGCACGACAGCGACCGCAAACGCCCGCAGCGCCCCGAGGTCGTCCGACCAATCGCGACCGGGAATCATGGTCCCCGCCGAATGCCTTCGTTATCCTTAACTGAGAGTAACCCGAACGAGGGGCGCCTCCAAGTCCTTCCGACTCGTTTTCCGCGTCTTCGCCCGGCTTGCTCCCTGCCGCGATCGTCTTGAGGGCGGCCGGCGGGAGGGCTATTGAGGGCGTTCGAACCGGGAAAAGCGCGGATGAATCGTGTGGACGAGCTCGCCCGTCAAAGCGCTCCAGGGAGCGAAGCCATGAGGAACGGGCCGCTCAACGGCCTGAAGGGCATCGTCTTCGGCCTCGCCAACAATCGATCGATCGCCTGGGGGATCGCCAAAGCCGCCCGCGCGGCCGGCGCTGAGCTTGCCTTAACCTACCAGGGCGAGGCGCTCGAGAAACGCGTGCGTCCGCTGGCGCAAGACATCGGCGCCCACGTTCTTGGCCATTGCGACGTCACGGAGCCGGCCAGCATCGACGCCGTCTTTCGCGAGGCGCTGCGAGTCTTTGAAACGCTCGACTTCGTGGTCCATTGCGTCGCGTTTTCCGACAAGGACCAGCTGACCGGCCGCTATATCGACACGACCGAGGACAATTTCTTAAAGACTCTTGCGATTTCCTGCTTTTCGTTCACCGCCCTCGCCCAGCGGGCGGAAAAGCTGATGCCAAACGGCGGATCGCTGTTGACGCTCACCTACTACGGCGCCGAAAAGTGGATGCCGCATTACAACGTGATGGGCGTCGCCAAAGCGGCGCTAGAAGCAAGCGTTCGCTATCTCGCCGCCGATCTTGGCGAGAAGGCGATCCGCGTTAATGCGATTTCCGCAGGGCCGATCAAGACCTTGGCCGCCTCAGGGATTGGCGATTTTCGCTATATCCTGCGCTGGAACGAGTATAATTCACCCTTGCGCCGTTCCGTCTCGATCGAGGAGGTCGGCGAAAGCGCAGTCTACCTGCTGTCGCCGATGTCGCGCGCGGTGACGGGCGAAATCTTGCACGTCGACGCCGGCTATCACGTCGTGGGCATGAAAAATCCCGCCGCGCCCGATATATCCGTGGTCAAGGACTGACCGTCGCGGCCGGCGCGCCGGCGCGCTTGTGGCCGGCGATCCGCCAAAGCGTAAAGCCCACGAGCGCGAAATGGAGAGCAGCGTTCTGGACAAAGAGCGCGGACGGGCCAAGCGCGCTCATGAGGGCGGAGGCCAGCGCGGGCGCGGCGATTGCGCCAAGCGAATAGACGAACAAGAGGCTCGAGGACACCTGCACCATCTCGTGTTCCGCGACGCGGTCGTTCGCGTGCGAGGTCGCTAGGGTGTAGAGCGTGTAGGTCGTCAAGCCGATCAGAAACCCGAGCGCGACCAGCGTCGCGCCATGCGGCGCCAAATAGGCGAGGACCGCCTCGAAGGCCGCCCCGGCGCCCATCGCGACGACGATCATCCAGCGCCGGTCGATCCAATCGGAGAGCCGGCCGACCGGATAGACGCTGAGCGCGGAGCCCAGCGCCAAGGCCGCGGTGAAGAGGGGCACCGCGACGGGCTTTAAGCCGATGCGCAGCGCGTAGAGCGCGCCGAGCGCGCTCGCGGCGCCATTCGCCGCGCCGGCGACGAAGGCGGCGGCGACCGACACGGGGACGAGCCGCGCCAGCCAGACCATGCGCAAATCGATCGTGCGCGGCTGCTCCGGGGCGTCAGTGCTTGTCAACGCTAACGGCGCGATGCCGCAGGCAAGCAGCGCCGCGCTGACGGCGAATGGCGCAAACATGCGCGGATCAAAGGCCCGCAGCAACAATTGGCCGCCGGCCGAGGCGGCGAAATTGACGATTTGATAGACCCCATAAAGCGCGCCGCGGTTCTGGTTGTCGGCCTTGGCGTTGATCCAGGCTTCGATCACCGCATAGATCCCGGCGAAGACGAAGCCCATGAGCGCCCGACAGCCAAGCCAGGGAAGAGGCGCGACCGCGATCGGCATTAAGACGGCGGCGACGATCGCAAACGCGACGAAAGCGGCGAAGGCGCGGATGTGGCCCACGCGCCGAACGATGGCGGGCGTCGCCAGGGTTCCGGCCAGCATTCCGGCGAAATAGGCGGAGCCTAGCAAGCCGATCGACAGATCCCCGAACCCTTCCAAATCCGCGCGCACGGGCGCAACGAGACTGATCAAGCTGTTTCCGGCGATCAGCAGAAGAACGGAAAGCAGCAGCGCGGCGATGGCGGAGAGGGTCTGCAAGGGAGGCGAATCGGCGGGGAATAAGCCTTCATCGCACGCCCCTTCGCGACGCGCGAGCTGTTGATGCGCCGATGTCGCCTTCGCCGCCGGCCTCCTATATAGACGCGGAGCCAAGGCGGGGCGGTTCCCGCCGGCAGCTGAACCAGGCGTTTTTCGCGATGGCGCAAAGCCGTTGGAGCCCCGAAAGTTGGAGAGATAAGCCGGTCGTGCAGGCGCCGGAGTTCCCTGACGCTTGGGCGCTTCAAGAGGTCGAGCGCCAGCTTAAAGGGTACCCGCCGCTCGTTTTCGCCGGCGAAGCGCGCAAGTTGAAGCGAGCCTTGGGCGACGCCGTGGCCGGCAAGGCCTTTCTGTTGCAGGGCGGCGACTGCGCCGAGAGCTTTGGCGAGCATTCGGCCGACAACATCCGCGATTTCTTCCGCGTCTTCTTGCAGATGGCGGTGGTGATGACGTTCGCCGCCGCCTCGCCGATCGTGAAAGTGGGGCGCATCGCCGGCCAATTCGCCAAGCCGCGCTCCTCGCCGACCGAGACGATCGGCGGCGTGACGCTGCCGGCCTATCGCGGCGACATCATCAACGACATCGAATTTACCGCGGCTGCGCGCACGCCGGATCCGCGCCGCCAGCTCGAGGCTTACCGGCAGTCGGCCGCCACGCTGAACCTGCTGCGCGCGTTCGCGACCGGCGGCTACGCCAATCTCGAGAACGCGCACCGCTGGATGCTGGGCTTCGTCAAGGACAGCCCGCAGTCAGAGCGCTACCGGGAACTCGCCGACCGCATCTCCGAGACGCTCGCCTTCATGCGGGCGATCGGCCTCGACGCCGAGGCGCATCCCGAGCTACGGGCGACGGATTTCTACACTTCCCACGAGGCGCTGCTGCTCGGCTACGAGCAGGCGATGACGCGGCTCGACTCGACCTCGGGCGATTTCTACGCGACCTCAGGGCATTTGGTGTGGATCGGCGATCGCACGCGCCAGCTCGGCGGCGCGCATGTCGAATATTGCCGGGGCGTGAAAAACCCGATCGGCCTCAAATGCGGGCCGACCCTCGCCCCCGATGAATTGCTGCGCCTGATCGACGCGCTCAATCCGGCTGACGAGCCCGGCCGGCTCACGCTGATCGGGCGCTTCGGCTCGGACAAAGTGGAAGCGGCGCTCCCGCCGCTTGTGCGGGCCGTCCAGCGGGAGGGCCGCAAAGCGCTGTGGGTCTGCGACCCGATGCACGGCAACACGATCAAGACGGGGAGCGGCTACAAGACGCGCCCAACCGAGCGCATCGCCTCGGAAATCCGCTCCTTCTTCGCCGTCCATCGCGCCGAAGGAACTTACGCCGGCGGCATTCATCTCGAGATGACCGGCAAGAACGTCACCGAATGCACAGGCGGCGCGCGCGCCATTTCCGAGACGGATCTGCACGACCGCTACCACACGTATTGCGATCCGCGCCTCAACGCCGAGCAGTCGATCGAGATCGCCTTCCTCGTGGCGGAGCTTCTAAAAGCCGAGCGCTCGGCTTCGGTGCTTGATCCCGTACGCGCGGCGGAATGAGCTTAGCGACGCTAAAGCCGTGGGCCGATCGCCGGCGCTGAGGCCGCGCGGTCGGGCATTGCCGATCCGTTGACGCGATCCTTCGTGTCTTAACGGCGCCGGAGATCGGCGATTGAGCTTAACAAGGCGTAACCCGCCGGCAGCGCATCTCGGTAACTTCCTCGTAAGCCTTCTCGCGGAGCAATTCAAAGGCCGGAGCGCGTCAGACGCCTGGCGAGCGCGAGGACGGCACGCCAATGAAGACCGTGTTTCAAAAGTTCGCATACGACCGGTCGGGCGCGACGGCGATCGAATACGCGCTCATCAGCATGCTGCTCGCGCTGGCGATCGTGACCGCGCTGACCTATCTCGGCACGCAGCTTTCAAGCGAGTTCAGCGAAGTCGGCAACGCGCTGAAATAGGCGCCTCTTCGACAACCGATTGCGCGGCGGCTCCGCTCTACGCTAAAGCGCGGGCATGAGCCGCCCGGCTGACCGTCTCGTCATCGCGCTCGCGCAAATTCCCTCGATCGTCGGCGACATTGCCGGCAACGCCCAGCGCTTGCGCGAGGCGCGGGCCGAGGCCGCCGCCTTCGGCGCCGATCTCGTTCTGGCGCCCGAGCTTTATCTCTCCGGCTATCCGCCCGAGGACCTCGTCCTCAAAACCGCCTTCCAGGAGGCCTGCCGCGCCGCCTGCGAGACCCTTGCTCAAGAGACCGCCGACGGGGGACCGGCGGTTCTAACCGGCGCGCCATGGGTCGAGGACGGGGCTCTCTATAATGCCGCCGCCCTCCTCGCGAACGGCGGCGTCGAAGCGCTGCGCTTCAAAGTCGACCTGCCGAATTACGGGGTCTTCGACGAGAAGCGCGTCTTTAAGCCTGGCCCGGCGCCCGGCCCGATCAAGTTCCGGGGCGCGCGCATCGGCGTGCCGATCTGCGAGGACATTTGGGGACCTGATCCCGTCGAATGCATCCACGAGACGGGCGGCGAGATCCTGCTCGTGCCGAACGCCTCCCCTTACGAGCGCAACAAGATGCTCACGCGCGAGAACGTCGCCGTCGCCCGCGTCATTGAGAGCGGCTTGCCGCTCATCTACTTGAACGCGGTCGGCGGCCAGGACGAGCTCGTCTTCGAAGGCGGCTCCTTCGCGCTCAACGCCGATCGGACGCTTGCGGCGCAGCTTCCGCTTTTCGAGCGCTCAGTGGCGCCGACCGTCTGGGAGCGGAGCGTCAGCGGCTGGCGTTGCGTCGAAGCGCCGATGGCGCAGATCCCCGAGGGCGACGAGGCCGATTACGCGGCCTGCGTTTTGGGCTTACGCGACTACGTCGACAACAACCGGTTCGCAAGCGTCGTGCTCGGCCTGTCGGGCGGCATCGATTCGGCCCTTTGCGCGGCGATGGCGGTCGATGCGCTCGGGCCAAATCGCGTTCGAGCGGTGATGCTCCCCTATCGCTACACGTCCTCTGAATCGCTGCGCGATGCGGCGGCGTGCGCGAACGCGCTCGGCGTCCAATACGATATCGTGCCGATCTTCGAGCCGGTCGAGGCGGTCGAGCGGGCCTTGGCGCCGCTCTTTGCCGGCCGCCCGCGCGATCTGACCGAAGAGAACATCCAGAGCCGCGCGCGGGGGCTCATCTTGATGTCGATCTCCAACAAGTTCGGTTCGATGGTGGTCACGACCGGCAACAAGTCGGAAATGTCGGTCGGCTACGCGACGCTTTACGGCGACATGAACGGCGGCTTCAATCCGATCAAGGACCTTTACAAGATGGAGGTCTTCCGCCTGGCGCGCCTGCGCAACCGCTGGAAGCCAAAGGGCGCGAAGGGCCCGGAGGGCGCCGTGATCCCAGAGCCGATCCTCACCAAGGCGCCCTCGGCGGAACTCCGCGAGAACCAGAAGGACGAGGACTCGCTGCCGCCCTATCCGATCCTCGACGCCATCCTCGAGCGTCTTGTGGAGAAGGAAATGCGCGTCGCCGACGTCGTCGCGGACGGCTTCGACCTCGAGACGGTGCAAAAAGTCGAGCGGATGCTTTACCTTGCAGAATATAAGCGCCGGCAATCGGCGCCCGGCGTGAAGGTCGGTCCGAAAAACTTCGGCCGCGACCGCCGCTATCCCATCGTCAACCGCTTTCGGGACGCGGGCGAAGCCAAGGCTAAGCCGCCGACGAAGCCCTCGCCGCGCGCAGCGCTGGCGACAAGCGAGCGGTTTGAAGAGTGATCCGGTTCTTGCTTTGATTGAACACTATAGAAAATATATAGATTGCATCGCCGTATCGATGCCGTAAATGTTGGCTAGCCAGGAAATGGGTGTCGGCGGGGCTTAAGCGCGCGAATTCGCCGTAGCCAGCGTTGATTCGCGGACGCCGGGACGGGGCGTAAGGAGGAGAATGGCCATGCTGCAGATTGGACAGACCGCGCCGGATTTCCGCGCTCAGACGACCGAGGGGGAAATCAGATTCCACGATTGGATCGACGGCTCATGGACCGTGTTGTTCTCGCATCCCAAGGATTTCACGCCCGTATGCACCACCGAGCTTGGCGCGATGGCGAAGCTTAAGGGCGAGTTCGACAAGCGCGGGGTCAAGATCGTCGGCCTTTCGGTCGACCCGGTCGAAGATCACGCGCGATGGGCCAAGGACATCGCCGAGACGCAAGGCGTCGCGCCCAATTTTCCGATGATCGCCGACACGACTCTCGAAATCGCCAAGGCCTATGGCATGCTGCCCGCCGAGACTAAGGGAACGTCGGCCGGCCGCACGCCCGCCGACAACCAGACAGTGCGCACCGTCTTCGTCATCGGCCCCGACAAGCAGATCAAGCTGCAGCTCGCCTATCCGATGACGACGGGCCGCAACTTCGATGAAGTGCTGCGCGTGCTCGATTCTTTGCAGCTCACCGCGAAATTCAAGGTCTCAACGCCGGCCAACTGGAAGGACGGCGACGACGTCATTATCGCCGGCTCCGTCTCGGACGACGAGGCCAAGCAACGCTTCCCCGGCGGCTGGAAGACGCCGAAGCCCTATATGCGGGTGGTGCCGCAGCCGAGACCGCAGGCGGCGGAGTAGGCTGGGCCAAAGTCGTGAGGCCGGGCGTCGAGCGCTCGGCCTCGCCTTCGCTGCGGACGCGATTCGACGCAGAAGGCGGCGAAGCGCTCGTGTGATCGACACTTGTCGCGACGCCCGTTGGGCTCAATAGGCCTTGGGAAGCCCGGCCTGTCGCAGAATGGCGTTGGCGGTATGCCGGCTTGGGATTCCGATCGGAACGGCAAAGCGCCGGTTCGACAACGGACTCTCCCAGATTTCGTGGCTTCCCTTCCCCTGTCGGATAAACGTGCACCCGGCCGCGCGAAGTCTGTCTCTCAAGTCCTTGTCGAACTGCGAGGCCAATCACGCCGCCGCTTCGACTTCGCGGAGCGCAGTAATCTGCAAGAAAACCGACGCCGGGTCCACGTTCGGGTGATTTTCGGGCAAAAGATCGAGCGCCATGGCGCCGATCTTCTCCAGGACCCCGTCGAGCGTCGGCGCGTCTGCGGCGGCCGGGATATCGTCGCAGTGGCCGCTCCAAACGCCCGCGTCATCGTCCCAACTGGCGGAGATCGCGAAGATTTTAGGTTTCTGCATCGCCCTTCGCCTCAATTATCCAAAAAGCTCCTCAGCTTCCGGCTCCTGCTCGGATGCTTCAGCTTCCTCAGCGCCTTCGCCTCGATCTGGCGAATGCGTTCGCGCGTCACGGAGAATTGCTGGCCGACCTCCTCCAGCGTGTGGTCGGTGTTCATGCCGATGCCGAAGCGCATGCGCAGGACGCGCTCTTCGCGCGGCGTGAGGGAAGCGAGCACGCGGGTCGTGGTCTCGCGTAAGTTCGACTGGATGGCCGCGTCGATCGGCAAGACCGCGTTCTTATCTTCGATGAAGTCGCCGAGGTGGCTGTCCTCCTCGTCGCCAATCGGCGTCTCGAGCGAGATCGGCTCCTTGGCGATCTTCAAAACTTTGCGCACTTTTTCGAGCGGCATGGCGAGCTTTTCGGAAAGCTCCTCCGGCGTCGGCTCGCGGCCGATTTCGTGCAGCATCTGGCGGCTCGTGCGCACGATCTTGTTGATCGTCTCGATCATGTGCACGGGGATGCGGATGGTGCGCGCCTGGTCGGCGATCGAGCGGGTGATCGCCTGCCGGATCCACCAAGTCGCGTAAGTCGAGAACTTGTAGCCGCGCCGATACTCGAACTTGTCGACGGCCTTCATCAGGCCGATGTTGCCTTCCTGGATGAGGTCGAGGAACTGCAGGCCGCGGTTCGTGTATTTCTTGGCGATGGAAATCACGAGGCGCAGGTTCGCCTCGACCATCTCCTTTTTCGCCTGGCGCGCCTCGCGCTCGCCCTTCTGCACGACCTGGACGAGCTTGCGGAACTCCTGGATCTCGAGGCCGGTCTCCTGCGCCAGCGCCTGGATCTCGGTTCGGATCTCCTTGATGGCGTTCTTGTCCCTGGCGACGAATTCGCGCCAGCCGCGTCCGCCGAGCTTCGAGACGCGCAACAGCCAGCGCGGGTCGAGCTCCGAGTTCTGATAGGTCTTCAAGAACTCGTCGCGCGGCACGCCGTGCGACTCGGCGAGCCTGACGAGCTTCACGTCGAGGCCGATGAGCCGCTTGTTGATGTCGTAAAGCTGCTCGACCAGCGCATCGATGCGGTTCTGGTTCAGCGACAGCGACTTGACGTCGGCGACGATCTCCTTTTTCAGCGCCTTGTACTTGCGTTCCTGCGCCGGCGAGAGATTCTCGCTGCGCAGCTTGTTCTCGACGTTCTGGTCCTGAAGACGGCGCAGCTTCTTATAGGTTCCGGCGATCCGATCGAAAGTCTCGAGCACCTTCGGCTTCAGCTCGGCCTCCATCGCCGAGAGCGAGACGGAGTTCTCGAGGTCGTCCTCGTCATAGCCTTCGCCCTGCGCAGGCTGCTCGCCGTCGAAGCCCTCCGGCGGCGACTGCGGCGCGGTGGTCGGGGCGGCTTCGCGCACGATCGACGGCGCAACGGCCGCGACTGCGGGGGCTGGGTCGACCTTGGGCGCCTTCTTCCCGTCGGGGCCGGCATAGGTCGCCTCAAGGTCGATGATGTCGCGAAGCAGAATCTTGGCCTCGTTCAGCTCGTCGCGCCAAATGATGATCGCCTGGAAGGTCAAAGGGCTTTCGCAGAGCCCGGCGATCATCGCCTCGCGGCCGGCCTCGATGCGCTTGGCGATGGCGATCTCGCCCTCGCGCGAGAGCAGCTCGACGGTGCCCATCTCGCGCAAATACATGCGCACGGGATCGTCGGTGCGTTCGGCGGGCTCGGAGGAGCGCGTCGCGACGGCCGTTGAGCGCGATTCGACGAGCTCGCCGCCCTCGGCCTCTTCCTCGTCCGCGCCTTCCGGCTCCTTCTCGACTTCGTCGGCGTCGTCGCCTTCGACGACCGTGATGCCCATCTCGCTGAGCATCGCCGTCATGTCCTCGATCTGATCGGAAGAAATCTCCTCAGACGGCAGGACGGCGTTTAGCTCCGTCTGGGTGACCCAGCCCCTCTTCTTGGCGAGCTTGATCAGCCGCTTGACGGCGGCGTCGGTTAAGTCCAGCAGCGGCCCGTCGGGCGCTTCGGTCGCCGGCGCCTCGGCCGTCGCGGCCGCTTCCGCCTTTTTCGCCATCTCGCTTCTCTCCAAATCTCGGCCCGCGGAACCCGTCGCTCGCATGCGTTTGCGACCGATTCGCCCCCTTCAAACCTCTGGCCCTAGCCGCCTAATCGCGCGTTAAGCATCGCCCCGGATGTTTCGGAGCTAGAGCGGCGCCACATCCTCTTCCGACACGTCGCCGAACCCTTCGGCCATCGCTTCCGCGTCGACCAGGTCATTTTGCTTGTCGCGAGCGTCTTTCAGTCGGGCGAAATTCTGTTCGGTCGGGTCATTCGCAAAGGCCCGCTCGGCAGCCCGCAGCTCCCTATCTAACGCTCCGGATTTGCGATGCAAGGCCAGAGCTTGCCGGAAAACGCGCTCGGCGTCGTGGCGCGCCGCCTCGGGCCCCATGTGCCGCCAGTGCGGCCTTTGGCCGGCAAGCGCCAGAACGCGGTCTCGCCCGTCCGCCGCGCCTGCCGCGCCCAGCGCCTCGAAGAGGCTCGCGGCGTCCGAATAGGCCTCGGCCGGCAGCGTGACGAGGCGGTCGCGCAGCGCCGCGAGCGCGGAAGACGACAGCTCAAGGCCGGCGATTTCTTCCAAATACGCCTCGCAGAGCGAGGGGTGTGAGATCAGCAGCGCAATCAGCGTGATCTCGCGCGGCGGGTCCCTGGCCGGCCGGGTCGCCTCGCGGCTGACCCTTAACGGCGCCGTCGCTACGCCGAGGCGCGGTCCGGCGTCGAAGCGCCCCGCGGGGCGACCCGGGCGAAAGGAAAGGTCGCGCCGCCTGTTCGGTTCCGCCGTCGCCGGCGGGTTGAACAGGTCTCGCACGCGCCGGCGCATGTCCTCCGCATAATGCCGGCGCAGCGTCTCGTCTTCGATCGTGGCGACGAGCTCTCGAAGGCGCCGTTCAAGGCCCGCGCGCCTTTCCGGAGTGTCGAAAACCCGGCCCTCAATTTCGCGCCGGAACAGCATGTCGGCGAACGGCTCGGCGCGCGCCAGGATCTCTTCGACCGCTTGACGGCCCGCGCCGCGCACCAGATCGTCGGGGTCCTGACCGTCGGGCAGAAGCGCGAATTTCAAGCTTCGATCGGCGCCGATGAGCGGCAGCGCCAGATCGATGGCGCGATGCGCGGCGCGAAGGCCCGCCGCGTCCCCGTCGAAGCAGAGCGTCGGCTCGCTCGCCATCGACCATAAGAGTCGGCATTGGTCGACGGTCAGCGCCGTCCCGAGCGGCGCCACGGTCTCGGCAAATCCGGCCTGAGTCATCATGACGACGTCGACATAGCCCTCGACGACGATCAACGCGCCCTTGTCGAGCGCGGGCTTCCGCGCTCGATGATGGTTGAACAGCAGCTCTCCCTTGCGAAAGAGCTCGGTCTCGGGCGAATTCAGATATTTGGCCTTCGCGCCCGGGCTCAGCGCCCGCCCGCCGAACGCCACAACCCGCCCGACACGATCGTGAATGGGAAACATCACGCGGTCGCGGAAGCGGTCGAAGGGCGGGTGCCCGTCCCCGCTCTCTATGACGAGCCCCGCCGCGACGAGCGTCGCAGCATCCGCGCCCCGCGCGCCGAGCGCGCCGACGAGGCGCAATCCTTCGGCCGGCGCGAATCCGACGCCGAACTGGCGCTGCGTCGCGGGCTCGATCTGGCGGTCAGCGAGATAGCCGCGCGCTTTCGCGCCGACGCCCTCATGGAGCGTCTGCTCGAACAAGGCGGCGGCCATCGCGAGGACCTCATGCAGGTCCGCGCGACGTTTTTCGTTGCGTTCGTCCTCGTCGCTGCGCTTGGGGAGCGTCACGCCGGCGAGCGCCGCCGCCCGCTCGACCGCCTCGGGAAAGCTCAAGCCCTCCGCATCCATCATGAACTCAAATATGTCGCCGTGCTTGCCGGACGAAAAGTCGTGATAAAAACCCTTTTGATCGTTCACGGTGAAGGACGGCGTCTTTTCGACGTTGAACGGCGAAAGGCCGATCCACTCGCGCCCCGTCTTCTTCAGCTTCACGCGCGAGCGCACGACTTCCGACACCGGCAGCCGGGCGCGAATGTCGTCGAGAAGGCTGGGCGGAAACTTCATGGCCTATTGCGAGACGGGCGAAGATTGTTTTTTCAAGTCCCTGACGCCTCAACGCTTTGACAAGCCTTCTGCGACGTTTCCCCCGGTGTTCACATGAGCGGGCGGTCCGACGCCGATCAGGCGGCGGCCGCGCCCATCAGTTTGCGCGCCGCAGCCCCGTCCATCAGCTGACCGAAGGCGAGGCCCTGCGCGAATTCGGCTCCAAGTTGCGCCAACTCGATGGCGTCCGACTCGCTGTCGACGCCCTCGGAGATCACCTCCATGCCGAGATCGTGCGCCATTTGAATGATGGAGCGCAGAATCGCCGGGCGAGCGCCGGAGGGGTTCGGGCGGACGAGGGTCGCCGAAACCTTCAGAACGTCGAACCGAAATCGCTGCAAGTGGCTGAAGGAGGAAAAACCCATGCCGAAATCGTCCAAAGCAAGGCCTGCGCCCGCCTCGCGAAATCGCTGCAGGGCCTGCGCGGCGTATTCCGGATTATCCATTACCGCGCTCTCGGCGAAAGCGAGCCTCAGCGTGCCGCGCTCAACGGAATGACGCGTCAGCGCGTTCTTCACGTCGCCGACGAAATCTTGGCCCAGAAGCTGCGGCGAGGAGATGCGGGCGAGCCCGAAAATCGGCGGCTGAACGTCGAGGGCGCGTTGCCAGGCCGCAAGCTCGCGCGCCGCGGAGTTGACGAGGTGCGCGCCGATCGCGCCGATCAGCCCTGAGCCTTCGGCGGCGCGCACGAACTCGGCGGGCCCGAGCACGCCGAGCCGCGGATGGCGCCAGCGCAAGATGGCCTCAAGCCCGGCGACGGTGCGATCTTCAAGACGGACGATCGGCTGGAAGAGAACCTGGATCTCGTTGCGCTCGATCGCGCGGCGCAGATCGTCCTCGAGAGAACGGAGGTAAAAGCGCTGCGCGCGCATGAAACGCGAAAACATCACGACGCGGTCGCCGCCCTCTTTCTTGGCGTTCGCCAGAGCGATCTCGGCGTCTTGCAGAAGTTCGCTTGCCGAAGGCGACAGTTCCGGCGTGTAGACGGCGCACCCGACGGAGACGGTGAACGAGACCTCCTTGTCGCCCAAGTGAATGGGCTGGGCGAGATGTTGGCGCGTCGCCTCGACGAAAGCGGCCGCCTCGTCGGCGTTGCCGACGAACGTCGTCAAGGCGAATTGATCGCCGCTGATGCGCGCCAAGGTGTCGCCGGGCTTGAGACCACGTGACAAGCGCCGCGCCGCGGCGAGGATCGCCGCGTCGCCGTGCGAAACGCCGACGGCCTCGTTCACGTCTTTGAAATGGTCGATGTCGATGAGCGCCATCGCCAAGGCGCCGGCGTCCGGCTTTTGCGCCTGGATGATCGCGCTGGCCAGGCGGTCGACGAACAGCTCGCGGTTGGGCAGGCCCGTCAGATTGTCGTGGATGGCGTCGTGGAGCATGCGCTCCTCGGCGGCCTTCGATTCGCTGACGTCCGCGAGCGAGCCGATCACTCGGATGACGTCGCCGTCCGCGTTCACGACCGGCCGCGCCTTCATGAGGAACCAGGAATGATGGCCGTCGGCGCCGCGCAGGCGTATGTCGTGATGGATTCTCCCGGCCCGCTGCTGCAACAGACCGTCGAGCGCGGCCGTGAACCGATCGCGATCAAGCGGATGGAGGGCCTCAAGCCACGAGGCGGCGGCGCCTTCCAGGCTTCCGCGCCTCAAGCCGAGCTGCGTCTCCAGGTCGCCGCTGAGGGTGACGTGGTCCGCGATCACGTCCCAGTCGAAGATCGCGTCGCCGCAGCCTGTCATGGCGAGGGCGCGCCGTTCCGCGTCGGCGCCCTGCATGTGCGGCATGCCGACATTCGCGAAGGCGCTCTGCATGAGAGTTAGCCCGACAAGCATGACGATCAGCACCAGGCCGCCGATGAGGCCCGGCTCCACGAGGTCGTTCGTTAGGTAGCCGAGGACGACGGCCCCGGCCGCCACGACCCACCCGAGCAGCACCAGCCAGGTCGGGATGAGCAGCACGGCGCGCGTCGATCCGCGCGCCGCCATCGACATGATGAGGATCAGCCCGACGGCGGCGATCGTCGCAATCGAAATGCGGGCGACGCCGGCGGCGACCGGCGCGTTGAAGATCGACGAGGCGACGACTGCGGCCATGAGAAGCAGCCAAACCAAGGCGACGTGGAGGAAGCGCGCGTGCCAACGCCTTAAGTTCAGGTAGGCGAAGAGAAAGGCGATCAGCGCCGCGCCGATCGACGCCTCGACCCCGGCGCGCCAGATCCGCTCCGCCTCGCCCTCGACGCCGAAGATTTTGCGCCAGAATCCGAAATCGATGCACACATAGGCGAAAACCGCCCACGCTAGACCCGCGGCCGCCGGGAAGGCAAGCGCGCCGCGAACGATGAACATGATTGTTAAGAACAGCGCGAGCAGGCCGGCGATGCCGATGACGATCCCTTCATAAAGGACCAGGCTTGTCCCCTGATCCTTGTACGCATTCGGCTCCCACAGGTAGATTTGCGGCACGTCCGGCGTTCTCAACTCGGCGACGTACGTAACGGTTGCGCCGGGATCGAGCGTCACTTCGAAGATGTCGGCGTCAACGACGTCTTGCCGCTCGGGAGCGTCGCCTTGGCTTGCCGTGATGGTGGTGATGCGCTGAGAGCCGAGATCCGGCCAGACCACGCCTGAGCCGACCATGCGGAAATGCGGGGCCACGATGAGGCGAGTGAGCTGCTCGTCGGAATCGTTGGTGAGGGCGAACGCCGCCCACGAGGGTTTGGCGCCGGACTCCAGCGCCGTCACCTCGATGCGGCGGACGACGCCGTCAGCGCCGGGCGCCGTCGTCACTTGGATGCGGTCGTCCTCGGACGGGTAGCGATCGATGGCGTTCGTTAAGTCGATCGTGTCGGCGTCTGGAGAGACGCGCACGATCTTCAGAGCCGCCGCCGGCGTGCTGAACGCTGCAAGAATGAGTGCGGCGAAGAGAAGCGCCGCAAGCCGCTTCACGAGAGCGCCTTCGTTCATCTGGCCAGCGCGACCGCGCCGAATCGCTGTTGGCTCGGCGACGTGGTTAAGCGCGTCGTAACGTCTCGCAAAAGGGGGCGCAAGCGAACTTTCCGGCTCATGGCGAGCGCCTCGGGGCGATCGCGGGGATCGAGTCCGATTCAAGCAACGCGAACAAGCAATGGTCCCGCCACGCGCCGGCGATACACAGAAAACCGCGCGCAAACCCTTCGCGCCGAAACCCGTTTCGCTCGAGAACGCGGATCGAGGCTTCGTTGCTGGGGATGCACGCGGCTTCGAGCCGGTGAAGCCTGAGTTGGGAAAAGGAGAACTTGACTGCGGCGGCGACCGCCCGCGTCATCCGTCCTTTGCCGGCGTGCGGCGCGCCGATCCAATACCCGAGCGTCGCGGTCTGCGCGACCCCGCGCCTTAGTCCGCCGACGGTGAGGCCGCCGAGCAGCTCGTCAGAAATCGAATCGAGGATTAGGAACGAATAGCTTTCGTCCCGCGCCATGTCCTCGTTCTGTCGCCGCAGGCGCCGGCGGAAGGCGGCGCGCGTGAGGTCGTCGTCCGGCCATGTCGGCTCCCAGGGCGTCAAAAACGCGCGGCTCTGCTCCCGAAGTTGCGCCCAGCTCGGATAGTCCGCCGCGACGGCCGGGCGAAGATAGAGTCCGTCGCCGTTGAGAACCGGCTCAACGTCCGGCGCGCGGTTGAATCGGAAGAACGCCATGGCGTCAGCCTACAACCCCGCCAGATATTCGCCCACGCGCTGGGATGAGAACACTCGACCTGTTTTGCCGATCGCCGCGACGGTTGGCGAACCTTTGAGCACGCCTCTTCCCGCCCGCCGGACCGCGCCGAGATCAATGGCGTCGATACGGTCCATCATCTCGTCAAGGGAAAGAACGCGGCCGTGGAGGAACAATTGGCGGGCGAGCTGACCTGCCCTCGCGCCGGGCGATTCCAGCGCGGAAAGGGTCGCGACCTTCAGCTGCGCCTTGGCGCGCTTCAGTTCGGTCTCCGAGATTGATTCGACCGCCTCTCCCAGGGTGTCGAGCGACGCCCGCATCACTTCGTTCGCGTCCTTGGCCGCCGATCCGGCATAGACGCCGAAGAGCCCCGAATCGGCGTAGGACCAGTGAAACGCATGGATCGCATAGGCCAGACCGCGTTTCTCGCGCACCTCCTGAAAGAGACGGGACGACATGCCCCCGCCGACAATGGCCGTGAACACGTGAAGCGCGTCATGGCCTTCGGCGAGCGCGCCAAGACCTTCGAAGCCGACGACGATGTGGGTCTGTTCCAGCGCCTTTTTGGCCCGCACGTCGCCGCCCGCATAGCGCGCCGGACTGGCGGCGGGCGCCGGGGCGGCGCGCAACGCGGAGAGCCGCGCCCGCGCCGAGGCCACAAGGCAATCATGATCGATCGCCCCCGCCGCCGCGAGGACGACGGCCTCGGAGCCATAATTGCGCTCAAGATAGTCTTCAATCGCGCCGCGATTGAACCGCTCGACCGATTCTCGCGTGCCGAGAATGGGCCGACCGACAGCCTGTTCCGGCCAGGCGGCGCTGGTGAAAAGGTCGAAGATCAGGTCGTCGGGCGTGTCTTCGACCGCGCCGATTTCTTGGACGATGACGTTCTTCTCCCGCTCCAGCTCCTCGGTGACGAACTGGCTGTCGGTGACGATGTCGGCGAGCACGTCGAGCGCAAGGTCGACGTCTTCCCCGAGCACTCGGGCGAAATAGGCGGTCTGCTCCACTCCCGTTTCGGCGTTGAGATCGCCGCCGACATCCTCGATCGCCTCCGCGATTTCGCGCGCCGAGCGGCGGCGCGTGCCCTTGAACGCCATGTGTTCGAGGAGATGCGCAAGGCCGTGCTCCAAGACGCCCTCATGGCGCGCGCCGGCGCCGACGAAAAGCCCGATCGACGCGGTCTTTAGGTGCGGCGCGTCATCCGTTACGACGCGCAGGCCCGAGGGCAGCGTGGAGACGCGCACGCTCATTTGACGCGGCGCGCCCTGGCGCGGATGAACGCGGCGACCCCGGCGGCGTCGTTGGGCAAGGTCTCAAATCTCTCGGGGGAGCCCAAGACGCGCCGGATTCGCTCCGGCGTCTCGGGACGCGCCCCGCAGGCGGCCGCGACCGCGTCGGGGAACTTGGCCGGATGGGCGGTCGCCAGCGCGATGACCGGCGTCGCTGGATCTTGGGCCAGCGTCGCGCGGGCCGCGCGCACGCCGATCGCGCTATGGGGATCGAGGATCGTCCCGGTTTCCGAATAGGTGCGGGCAATCTCCCGCGCGCAGTCTTCTTCATCGACGCGGATGGCGTCGAACCGGGCGCGGATCTGCTGCAAGGCGTCCCTTGAGAGCGAGAATGCGCGCTCCGCGCCGAGAGCCGCCATGAGCCGACGCACCGCGACGGCGTCTCGCGCATAGACGTCGAACAGCAGGCGTTCGAAATTCGAAGAGACTTGGATGTCCATCGAGGGCGATTGCGTTTGCTTGACCTCGCGCAGCTCATAATGCCCGCCTTCGAACGCGCGGACGAGGATGTCGTTCTCGTTCGTGGCGACGACGAGCCGTGACACCGTCAGCCCCATCGCGCCGGCGAAGTAACCGGCGAGCACGTCGCCGAAATTGCCGGTCGGCACGGCAAAAGACACCTTCCGCCCCGGCGCGCCGAGCGCGACCGCGCTCGTAAAGTAATAGACGATTTGGGCGAGAATCCTCGCCCAATTGATGGAATTGACGCCGGAAAGAGCAAGCTCCTCCCGAAAGGACAAGTCCGCGAACAACGTCTTGACGATCGCTTGACAGTCGTCGAACGCGCCCTCGATCGCGATGGCGTGCGCGCCGGGGCGGTCGACCGTCGTCATCTGCTTGCGTTGCACCTCCGAGACGCGGCCCAGCGGAAACAGAATGAAAACGTCGGCGCGGTCGCTCCCGCCGAAGGCCTCCAGCGCCGCGGCGCCGGTGTCGCCGGAGGTTGCCCCTAAGATCGTCGCGCGGCGGCCGCGCTGGCTCAGCGTGCGGTCGATCAGCCGAGCGAGCCATTGCATCGCGAAGTCCTTGAAGGCGAAAGTGGGCCCGTGGAAGAGCTCGAGCAGGAAGAGGTTGTCGTCGAGCTGACGAAGCGGCGCCTTCGCCGCGTGGTCGAATTGCGCATAGGCGTCTTCGGCCGTCGCCAGCAGTTCGGCGCTCGAAAAATCGTCGCCGACGAAAGGGACGGCAAGCCTTGCCGCGACTTCCGCGTATCTCAGGCCCGGCAGGGCGCGTATTTCGGCGGGCGTCAGCCGGGGAACGCCTTGCGGCGTGTAAAGCCCTCCGTCGCGCGCCAGCCCCGCGAGCAGCGCGTCGGCGAATTTGAGGACCGGCGCCGTCCCGCGCGTCGAGACATAATGCAAGTCTGAGGAACCTTCAGGATGCCGGGCGGAACGCCATATCCGATCCCGCTTTCAGGGCCAAGGATTGCGGCCAAACCAAGACAGGTCAGCCGCGTTGGCAGTCTGCGCAAAAGAACGTCGCGCGGCCTCCTTGGACGATCCGTTTGACCGTTCCGGCGCACCCCCGCCTCAAGCACGGTGCGCCCTCGCGGTCATAAACCGCAAATCTGTGCTGGAAATAGCCAAGCGACCCGTCGGTCAGACGGTGGTCCCTAAGGCTGGAGCCGCCGGCCTCGATCGCCGCCTTCAGCGTCGCGTTGACGGCTTTGACAAGCGTCCCTGCCCTCGCATTTGGGCGGCCGCTTCGATCGGCCAGTGAAGAGGCCGCCGCCATTGGCGAGAGCCGCGCCCGGTGGAGAGCCTCGCAGACATAGATATTGCCCAGCCCGGCGACGCGCTTCTGGTCGAGGAGGGCCGACTTCAGGGGCGCCTTGACCTTGGCAAACAACGAAGCCAGGCGTTCCGCCGTGAACGCGGCGGAAAGAGGCTCGACGCCGATGTCCTTCAGGAGCGGATGAGCGTCGAGCCCAGTCGTCTCGGCGATGGTCATGAAGCCGAAGCGCCGCGGATCGTTGTAAATGATCGTTGCGCCGTTAAGTCCGAGGACGACATGGTCGTGGGCAGGGTCTTTGCCGCGCGGCGCGTGGAAGAGGCCGGGCGCGTCTTCCGCCGCCGCTTCGATGATGCGAAACGAGCCCGACATGCCGAGATGGGCGATCACCGTGTCGCCGTTCGCGAGGCCGATGAGCAGGTATTTTGCTCTCCGACCGACGAGACCGACGCGTTGCCCCTCGAGGCGCCCGGCGAAATCCGCGGGCAGCGGAAAGCGCAGGTCCGGCCGCCGAAGCTCAACCTTGCGGATCGTCTTTCCCGCCATCGCCGCCTCAAGGCCCCGGCGCACGGTCTCGACTTCGGGAAGCTCAGGCATCCGCGTGGCTTCGGATCGCGTTGACGAAAACCTCGCCAAGGGTCTTGAGCTTTTGCGCTCCGACGCCGTGGATGGCGGCGAAATCGTCGAGCGTCTGCGGCTTGGCGCGCGCCATCTCGATGAGGCTCCGGTCGGAAAAGATCACATAGGCAGGGCAGTTTTGCGCTTTGGCGAGGCGCAGCCTCAGCGCCTTCAGCGCGCTCAAAAGCTCGGCGTCCGCGTCGCCCGGCGCGCTCAGCGCGGCTTTGCGCGCGGATTTCGGCGCGACGACGTCCTCGCGCAGCAGGAATGCCGCCTCGCCGCGCAGCACTTTGCGGCCCTCCTCGGTCAGCACCAGGCGATCGCGGTCCTCGTGGTCGCGGGCGACAAGCCGGGCGGAAATCAGCTGGCGGAAGACGCCGAGCCATTGCGACGGCTTGCGGTCCGCGCCGACGCCAAAGGTCTTCAGGCGGTCGTGACCGTGGCGCTGGACGGCCTCGGTCGGGCGGCCGGCCAGGACGTTGGCGAGATGGCCGAAGAAAAACCGCCCTGAAGTGCGCAGGATCGCGGACAGCGCCTTCTGAGCATCGACCGCGCCGTCGATCAACCGCGCGCCGCCTTGGCAGACATCGCAATGGCCGCAGGGGCGGCAGTCCTCGCCGAACGCCGCCAACAGCGCCTGGCGCCGGCAACGCGCCGTCTCGCAGAGCGTCACCAGCTCGTCGAGCTTGCGCATGTCGACGGTCTTGCGCGCCTCCGGCGTCCCGCTCTCGAATATTTGTCGCCGGCGGAGCTCGATGTCTCCCGCGCCGTAGAGCGTCAGCGTCGCGGCGGGCAATCCGTCGCGGCCTGCCCTTCCGATCTCCTGATAATAGCTCTCGATCGACGAGGGCAGATCCGCGTGAACGACGAAACGCACGTCCGGCTTGTCGACGCCCATGCCGAAGGCGACGGTGGCGCAGACGATGACGCCGTCCTCGCGCGTGAACTCATCCTGGTTCGCGGCGCGCACGAACGGCTCGAGGCCCGCGTGATAGGGCAGGGCGCGAAACCCATGCGCCGTCAACTCGCTCGCCAGCGCTTCCGTGCGCTTGCGCGATGCGCAATAGACGATGCCGCTCTCGCCACGGTGCCCTTCGAGAAAGGCGAGGATCTGCCGAAGCACGTGGTTCTTCGGCTTCATGGCGAGAAACAAATTCGGGCGATCGAAGGATCGCACGAAGACGCGCGGCGAGCGAAAGAACAGCCTTTCGACAATGTCTTGGCGCGTCGGACCATCGGCCGTCGCCGTGACCGCGATGGTCTGGACTCGGCCTAGCGCCTCCGCCGCCTCGCGCAAACGCAGATATTCGGGGCGAAAGTCGTGGCCCCATTGCGAAACGCAGTGCGCCTCGTCGATCGCCAGCAGGTTGACGTTCGCGCTCGCCAGCGCGCCGAGCGTTGGCTCGCGTAGGAGCCGCTCCGGCGCAACATAGAGGAGCCGCAGCGTTCCCTCCCGAATGCCTTTGGCGACGGCGCGTCGGTCGTCCGCCTCGCTTGCCGAGTTCAGCGCCGCCGCAGGCACGCCGAGCGCGTTGAGTTGCGCCACCTGATCGCGCATCAAGGCGATCAATGGCGAGACGACGAGCGTCAGGCGCTCGCGCGCCAGCGCAGGAAGCTGAAAGCACAGAGATTTCCCGCTGCCTGTCGGCATCACCGCGAGCACGTCGTCCCCCGCCAGCGCCGCGGCGACGACCTCTTCCTGGCCAGGGCGGAAGTCGGCGAAGCCATAAGTCCGAACAAGCGCCGCGCGCGCTTTATCCATGAGAGGGGCGGCCGCGTTCATGGCGCATCCCCCGCCTCGAAGACGGGCGCCCACTGCACGTCGTCGATCCGCTCGGCGCCCGTCGCCAGCATCGCCAAACGATCGAAGCCGAGCGCCGCGCCGCTCGCCGCGGGCATGTGTTCGAGCGCTGAGAGAAAATCTAAGTCGACGGGAAACGCCTCGCCATAGGCCTTACGTTTCTTCACGGCCTCGACGGCGAAGCGGCGCTGCTGTTCGAGGGAGTCCGTCAGTTCGTCGAAGGCGTTGGCGAGCTCGACGCCGCATGCGTAAAGCTCGAAGCGGCGGGCGAAGCGCGGATCGTCAGGGGACAGTTTAGCGAGCGCCGCTTCGCTTGCCGGATAGTCAAAGAGCAGCGTCGCGCGGCCGAGGCCGAGATTGGGCTCGATGCGGTCGGTCAGCATGCGGCTGAAGACGTCTGACCATGAGTCGTCCTCGGCGACACGCAACCCGAGCGCCCGCGCCTGCGAGGCTAGGCGATCCCGATCCGGCGTTCTCTCGGGCGCTGAAAGGCTCTCAAAGAGATCGACGCGGGCATGCTTTAGGAACGCGTCGCGGACGCTCAGGCGTTCGGGCTCGGCAAAAGGATCGGCCTCCCGTCCACGAAAGGACAGGCGGCTGGCGCCTGCCGCCTCGGCCGCGAGCTTAACCAGGGCTGCGCAATCGGCCATAAGCGCCTCGAGCGGTTCGCCGACGCGGTACCATTCGAGCATCGAAAATTCCGGCGCGTGCAGCGGCCCACGCTCGCGGTTGCGGTAGACATGGGCAAGCGAGAAAATCTTCGTTTCTCCCGCCGCCAACAGCTTCTTCATTGCGAATTCGGGCGAGGTGTGCAGATAGGCGCGGTTCTGTGCGCCGTCGATCGTTTTCAGTATGGTTTGGAAGGCGTGGAGATGGGCCTCTCCGCTTGGCGAGGCCTGCAGCGCCGACGGATCGACCTCGACAAAACCTTCAGCGTCGAAAAGGCGGCGGGTCGCGGCGATGATCGCTGCTCGCGCCAGCAATTTCGGCCGGCGCGCGGCGTGGCGGTCGGCGGTCCAAAAGGGGGAAGAGAGGCGCATCGGGGCCTGTGCGTCTTCGCGGGGTTCAAGGGGCAATGTCAACGTGGCGCGCCGATCTTCCACGCCTTGCCGCAGCGCAACGTCGGTTCGTTAAGATGACAAGCGTGACCGGACGACCTAAATGGGGCGCGAGCTGATTGGATCGCGATGACGAGAGCAACCGCGCCGCCGAGTTCCTGCCTGCCCGATTTCGGGCCACGTTCGCGTCGAAAAACCGTGGCCGTCAGGGTCGGGGACGGCGCCGGCGCGGTGATGGTCGGCGGCTCCGCGCCGATCGCCGTGCAGTCGATGACCAACACTGACACGGCGGACGTCGAGGCGACCGCGGCGCAAACGATCGCGCTCGCCCGCGCGGGCTCGGAGCTCGTCCGCATCACCGTCGATCGCGACGAGGCGGCGGCGGCGGTTCCGCACATCAGGGATCGCGTCCGGCGCGCCGGGGTCGAGGCGCCGCTGATCGGCGATTTCCACTACGTGGGCCACAAGCTGCTCGCCGAACATCCGGCTTGCGCCGAGGCCCTCGACAAGTACCGCATCAATCCCGGCAATGTCGGTTTTCGCAACAAGCGGGACGCGCAATTCGGCCAGATTGTCGAGATCGCGGCCCGGCGCGGCAAGGCGGTGCGCATCGGCGCCAATTGGGGCTCGCTCGATCAGGAATTGCTGACGCGCCTGATGGATGAGAACGCCAAGAGCCCCGCGCCGCAGCCTGCCGACGCCATCACGCGCGAGGCGATGGCGCAGTCGGCCTTGTCCTCGGCGCGCCGCGCCGAGGAGATCGGCCTGGCGCAGGATCGCATCATCTTGTCGGCGAAAGTCTCGGCCGTGCAGAGCCTGATCGCCGTCTACCGAACATTGAGCGAGCGATCCGACTACGCGCTGCATCTCGGCCTGACCGAAGCCGGCATGGGCTCGAAGGGGATCGCCGCGTCAGCTGCAGCGCTCGGCGTGCTGCTTCAGGAGGGCGTCGGCGACACGATCCGCGTCTCCCTGACGCCAGAGCCGAAAGGCGACCGCACGCTTGAGGTAAAAGTTGCGCGCGAGATCCTACAGACGATGGGATTTCGCGCCTTCGCGCCACATGTCGCCGCATGCCCCGGCTGCGGCCGGACGAGCTCGACTTTCTTCCAGTCTCTGGCGCAGGAGATCGAGGGTTTTCTCGCCGAAGCGATGCCGATTTGGCGCGCCCGCTTTCCGGGCGTCGAGACGATGCAGGTCGCGGTGATGGGCTGCATCGTCAACGGCCCCGGCGAGAGCAAGCACGCCAATATCGGCATCTCGCTGCCCGGGACCGGCGAAGCCCCGGCGGCGCCGGTCTTCATTGACGGGCAAAAGGCGATGACCTTGCGCGGACCCGGAATTGCGGACGATTTCAAGCGCATCGTCTCGGATTATGTCGAGCGGCGCTTTGGCCGAAGGGGAGAGGCGGCCGAATAGGCCGTTCGCGCGGAGAGGTTCTCTTTAGGCAGGTCAACACAAATGTACGAGCCGCCGCTTCATCGACAGGACGACATCGCGGCGATCCATGCTTTGATCCGGTCGGCGCCGCTCGGCCTTCTCATCAGCCACGGCCCGCAGGGACTGCTCGCGAACGCGATTCCGTTTCTCATCGATGAATCGATTGGCCGGTTCGGCCGACTGCGCGCCCATGTGGCGCGAGCGAACCCGCAGTGGCGAGACCTGAAAGACGGGGCGGAGGCGCTGGTCGTCTTTCAGGGCGTCGATCATTACATATCGCCGTCCTGGTATGAGACGAAGCGCGAGACGGGCAAAGTCGTCCCGACCTGGAACTATCTCATCGTCCAGGCGCGGGGTCCCGCCACGACGCACGAAGACGCTTCCTGGATCCGAGACCAGATCGAGGCGCTGACGCAGTCCCAGGAAGGCCGAAGAGAGAGGCCCTGGGCGGTCGGGGACGCGCCCGAGGATTTTGTCGCGATGCAGATGCGCGCCATCGTCGGCGTCGAGATTGAGATTGTGGATCTGCGCGGGAAGTGGAAGGCGAGCCAAAATCGCCCTGAGGCCGACCGCGCGGGCGTCGTGGAAGGCCTCAACGCCGACGGCGATGGGGCAGCGCTGCAAATGGCTGCCGTCGTTAAGAGCCCGAAAGAACCGTACTGATCGCTCTTGACAGATCGCGATGCGACAAGATATATCGTCACATAAGACATATCTTGTTATGTCGTTAATTGGGAGAGATTGTATGTTCTTTTACTCTTACGCCGACCGCGCCCGCTGCATGCATCCGGGATTTGCGGACCGCATGTTCGGCCGACACTGGCGGCGCGAGCACTCGGGCCGTGAAGGTCGGATTTTTGACAGCGGCGACCTTCGCTTGGTCATTCTTGCGCTGATCGCCGAAAAGCCGCGTCACGGATATGAAATCATCAAGGCGCTCGGCGAGCGCGTTGGCGGCGACTACAGCCCGAGCCCCGGCGTCGTCTATCCGACGCTCACCTATCTCGAAGAAATTGGGCATGCCTCGGTGACCGCCGATCATGGCGGACGCAAGCTTTATGAAATCACCGCGGAAGGCCGCGCTTATCTCGACGCCAATAAGGCGCAAGTCGACGCCATCTTTTCTCGTCTCGACGAAGCGAAGGCGCGCGAAGGCGGCTCGATCGGTCCGGTCATCAGGGCCATGGAGAATCTGCGGATGGCGGTGCGCATGCGGGTCAGGCGCCAGGGCGCAAGTCCAGAACAGATCCGGGCCATCGTCGATCTTCTGGATGAGACGGCCAAAGCGGTCGAAAAGCTTTGAAGCAGCAAGAATCAGCTCGTCGGCCCGCGACAAGTCGCGCGCACGACCGGCGGGCCGGAGAGGGCGGCGTCGAAGCCGTCGACCTGGCCCTGCGCCGTAAGCTCGAGCCGGTCGACTAGGCAGGCGACCATCGCCTCGTCGGACGCGCCAAAATCGGCCGCGCACAGGAATCCGGACAGGCGCTTGTCGGGCGTCGTGGCGAGCCGGAAGGCAAGGCACGAGCGGTCCTTGCCTGCCGCGCTTAACGTCGCCGGCGCCCACTCGACTTGGTCGCGCGCGGTCGGCGCCCTCGTCGAAGCGCCTATGCGCTCGACGATTGCTCCGGCCTCCGCCGCCGCCTCCGCCGTCACAACGAAGAGACTGGCGCTTGAAGGAGGCTTCTGGCGCGCGCGGACATCCAGGCGCAGCACCGCTTGGTCATCGCCAAACCGCCCAAGTCCGTAGAATTCCTGCAGCTCGCCTGAGCCAGCGTCGATGGTCGCCGACAGGCGCGAAAGGGCGCGGTCCGGGTCGAACGGGCCGCTGGCGAGAATTGGCGGTCGGGCCTGAGCCGATAAAGTCGAATGCGATGTCGGAGCGGCGAGCGGACCCCGCGCGGTCTCGGTCGGCCAAAGCGATCGCGTCATCGATGCGCCGATGAGCGCCAGGCTGAGCATAAGGCCGAAACCGAAGCGCAGGCCCCAATGGCGGCGCCGTTGAGCCGTCGCGGGCGCGAACGCATTCCCTGTGGGTCCGAAAGGCTCGAAAAAGCCTACGGCCGTCTGTCCGCTGTCCATGCCTCGAACCAAGCCCAATGAGGGGGCTTTGTTGGCGGCGACTTTAGGACCCGCATGAATGAGGATCGGTTACGCCAAACGGCAAAACTGGGGATAGCGTCAACAGTCGGCTAATGTCAGGAGGGCTCTGACGGTGGGCGCTTGCGTCGGTCAGGCTTCCGTTATATCAGCCATTTCGTTCGTCCTTTAGAACGGGAGGGCGACCGGCCGGAGGGTATTTCAGGTGCATGATGCTTGTGCCGCGCCGAACGGCGCGGCCAGGGAGGCGGACAGCCCGCACAGCGACATCCTGCGCTTCGGCTCAGATAAGCCGCTGAAAATGGACGCCGGCGTCGCGCTGACGCCCTTGCAGATCGCCTATAAAACCTACGGCGAATTGAACGCCTCGAAGTCGAACGTCGTTCTCATTTGTCATGCGCTGAGCGGCGACCAGCATGTCGCGAGTAGCCATCCCGTCACTGGGCGCGCGGGGTGGTGGGACACGATGGTTGGGCCGGGCAAGCCCATCGACACGGACCGCTTCTTTGTCCTTTGCGCGAATGTCGTCGGCGGCTGCATGGGAACGACCGGCCCCGCCTCCACCAATCCGGCCACCGGCGAACCTTACGGCCTTGGCCTGCCGGTCGTCACCATCGCGGACATGGTGCGCGCGCAGGCGATGCTGCTCGACGCCCTCGGCGTTGAAACGCTTTTTCTCGTCGCTGGCGGCTCGATGGGCGGCATGCAGGTCTTACAATGGGCCAGCGCCTACCCGGAACGCGTGTTCGCGGCGTTGCCGATCGCGACTTCGGCGCGCCACTCGTCGCAGAATATCGCCTTTCACGAGGTTGGCCGCCAGGCGATCATGGCGGATCCTGATTGGCGGGGCGGGCGCTACCTCCAGGAGGGCGTTCGCCCGGCGAAGGGCTTGGCCGTCGCGCGCATGGCGGCCCACATCACCTACCTTTCCGAGAGCGCATTGCACAAGAAATTCGGCCGCAATCTGCAGGACCGGGCCGAGCGAACGTTCTCGTTCGACGCGGACTTCCAGGTCGAATCCTACCTTCGCCACCAAGGACAAATCTTCGTCGAACGCTTCGATCCAAACTCGTATCTCTATATGACGCGCGCCATGGACTATTTCGACTTGGCGGAGGAGCATGGGGGTTCGCTCGCCCGCGCGTTTAAAGGTTCGCGCACACGATTTTGCCTCGTCTCGTTCACATCCGACTGGTTGTTCCCGACGAGCGACTCGCGCGCCCTTGTGAAGGCCTTGAACGCCAGCGGCGGATCGGTGTCGTTCGTCGAGATCGAAACCGACCGTGGCCACGACGCCTTCCTGCTCGAGGAGCCGGATCTGTTCGCCACGATGCGCGGCTTCATCGACGGCGCCGCCCGCGCCCGCGGCCTTTAGATCGGGCGCCCATCCGTGGCCAACGCCAGCGTTCCGACGCCGACGCGCGTCGACCTCCTCTATCTTGCCGAGATGGTGGAGAAAGGAGCGAAGGTGCTCGATGTCGGCTGCGGGGACGGCGAGCTGCTGCGCATCCTGCGCGACGAGCGCCGCGTCGACGGGCGCGGCGTCGAGCTGAGCCAAGCCGGCGTGAATGTTTGCGTCGCCAAGGGCCTTTCCGTGATCCAAGGCGACGCCGACGCCGATCTCGCCGACTATCCCGACGACGCTTTCGACTACGTCATCCTCTCCCAGACCTTGCAAGCGACGCGACGACCGCGCTTTGTGCTCGAGCAGATGCTGCGCATCGGCAAGCGCGTCATCGTCTCGGTGCCGAATTTCGGCCATTGGCGCGTACGGGCGCAGCTGGCGTTTCGGGGGCGCATGCCGGTGACTGAGAGGCTCAGCCATGCCTGGTACGACACGCCGAATATTCACTTGTGCACGATCGACGACTTCGTCGCGTTGACGCGCGACCTCGGCGCCAAGATCGAGAAAAGCGCGGCGCTAGATTACGCCGGACGGCCTCTTCGCATGAGCTTGCCGTTGTTCGCGCAAAATCTGTTCGGCGTGCAGGCTATATTTCTGCTCAAGCGAGGCGGCGCCGGGTCCGCGAATTTGGAAGCGCTTCCACCATTTCTGCGATGATGGCTTCCGCGGCGGCGCGCGGATCCTTAGCCGCCGTGATCGGCCTGCCGACGACGAGATAGTCTGCGCCGTTCTCGATCGCGCCGGCAGGCGTCGCGACGCGTTTCTGGTCGCCAATTATTTCGCCTGCGGGCCTGATCCCGGGCGTGACGAGCTTGAGATTGTCGTCGACGATTCCCTTCAGGAACGCCGCTTCCGACGCGCTTGCGACAAGGCCGGCGACCTCGGCCGCCTCGGCTTGGCGCGCGCGGCGGGCGACAAGATCGCGGACGTTGAATGCGTAACCCGCATCCCTCAAATCGGCGTCGTCCGCCGAGGTGAGCACCGTCACCGCGAGAATCCCGAGACGGCTTCCCTTCGCGGCCGCGACCGCGGCGGCCATCGTCTGCGGATAGGCGTGAACCGTGAGAAACGTCGCGCCGAGCGCGACGATGCGCGCCGTCGCGCGCTCGACGGTGTTTGGGATGTCATGCAGCTTCAGGTCGAGGAAGACCCGCTTTCCCGCGCGCCTCAGCTCGTCGACCAGCGCGAGCCCGCCGCCACAGGCGAGCTCCATGCCGATCTTATAAAAAGTAACGCTGTCGCCGAGCGCAGCGACCCAGCCCGACGCGGTCTCAAGGTCGGGGACGTCGAGAGCCACGATGAGGCGTTCGGCCGCGTCCTTCGTGGTCACGTCGCGCGCCCTTTGAGGAGCATTGCCGCCTTCTCCCGGAGCCTTGAGGCGACCGGCTCATGCGCCGTCGCTTCGTGCGCGCTTTCGTAGACCCAAACATGCGCGGGCGGGAGATTGCCCCAGATCGAGGCGCGCCGACGCAACGTATAGCGCCCGCCGAGCGCGTCGCGTCGGATGGGCGGCCCCAGCCCGTAGGTGAATTGCACGAAGACGCCGGCGGCGCCCATCAATGAAAAGGCTTCGTCGAGCAGCCGCGCGCGAGACGGCGGCGGTTCATTGAGCAGCGGCAGGCTGGAGACGACTGCAGCAACGTCGGTCTCAACGGAGTCGCTAAGCGTCGCCGCGAGCCGAAACGCGTCGCCGCGCAAAACTCGCACGCCTGGAAAGCGGCTCTCGAGCAGCCGACAGAAGTTCACGTCGTATTCGATGAGGACGAGCTTTTCGCGCGGCACGCCGGATTCGAGGAGCGCTTGCGTCACCGGTCCCGTGCCGGGCCCGAGCTCGACGACCAACCCATCGCGCTTCCGCGCAAACCGCGCCATGGCCCGGGCGAGCGCATGGCTCGAAGGCGCAACCGCGCCCGCCCGGCGAGGATCGCGCAGCAGCGCCGAAAGGAAGCGCTTCTGATCGGCGACCGAGCGCTTGCGCGACTCGCCAAGTGCGGGGGAATAATCGCGCGGCAAAGGCGTCGTCCCCTCCAATGGCGCCTTCACAGGCGCCGAGCCGTGTCAGCTCAGTCCCTCGAAGAATTCCTTCATTCTTGCAAAGAAGCCGCTGCTTTCCGGGTGCGTTTTCTGCGACGACTCGGCTTCGAATTCCAATAGCAGCTCGCGCTGCCGACGGGTCAAATTCTGCGGGGTCTCGACGACGGTTTGCACGTAAAGGTCGCCGTAGTCGCGCGAGCGCAGGACCGGCATGCCCTTGCCCTTCAGACGAAGCTGCTTTCCCGATTGGGTGCCTTCGGGAATGCGCACCTTCGCCTCCGCGCCGTCAAGGGTCGGCGCGCGGAACTCGCCGCCGAGCGCCGCTTGCACGAATGAAATTGGCACCCGGCAGTAAAGGTCGGCGCCGTCGCGTTGGAAGAAGGGGTGAGGCTTGACCGAGATGAACACATAAAGATCGCCGTTGCCGCCGCCGCGCAGGCCCGCCTCCCCTTCGCCGGCGAGTCGGATACGGGTGCCGTCCTCGACGCCGCGCGGAATGTCGATTGACAACGTGCGCTCCCGCACCACGCGTCCTGCGCCGTTGCAGCGCTCGCAAGGCTTGTCGATGATTTCGCCGCGTCCGTGGCAGGTCGGGCAGGTTCGCTCGACGGCGAAGAAGCCCTGCTGCGCCCGCACGCGGCCATGCCCCGCGCATGTTCGGCACGGCGTCGGCTTCGACCCTGGCCTCGCGCCGGAGCCGGCGCAGGTCTCGCACGTCACGGAGGTCGGCAGTTTCAGCGCCGTCGCCTTGCCGTGGTAGGCCTCCTCGAGCGTGACTTCGAGATTGTAGCGCAGATCGGCGCCGCGCTCGCGGCCTCCGGTCGATCGGCCGCCGCGCCGGCCCATGATGTCCCCGAAGAGGTCCTCGAAAATGTCCGACATCGAGGCGAAGCCGTCGCCCATGCCGGCGCCGCCCGGATGATCGAAAGCCGCGTGTCCGTACCGATCGTACGCGGCCCGCTTCTGTGGGTCGGAGAGGTGTTGGTAGGCCTCGTTGATTTCCTTAAAGCGCGCTTCAGCCGCCTTGTCGCCTGGATTGCGATCGGGATGGCATTGCATCGCCGCCTTGCGAAAGGCCGACTTCAGTTCGGCGTCGGAGGCGCCCTTGGCGACCCCAAGGGCTTCGTAATAATCGCGCTTGGCCATATCAACTAGGCCGGTTGCCCGCGAGGCGATTGATCATGAGGCGAATCCGGCGCTGGCGAGTCTCGGGCTTCTTCGCATCCGCGACCCACAGCAGATATTCGCGCCGGCGGGACTTCGCAAGCGTCGAAAACTGACCCCTCCCCGCGATCCTCGCCAAAAATAAGCGGCTTCCCGGCCGGTAAGCGATGATCCGCTCCTGGCCTGCGCCCCAAAGCAGAGCGCGCCGACGAAGCCCGCCGATGAACGGCGAGGCTCCGTTCCGTTCGCTTTAGGCAGACTTCTTCTTGTCGTCGTCGACTTCGCGGAACTCCGCGTCGATGACGTCGTCCTTCGGCGTCGCGCCGGCGGGCCCGCCAGCGCCGGGCGCCGCGCCGCTTGCCTGCTGCGCCTTATAAAGCGCTTCGCCGAGCTTCATCTGCGCCTGCATCAGATCGTTGGCGCGCGCCTTGATCGTCTCGACGTCGTCGCCCTGCAATGCGGCGCGCACTGCGGCGATCGCCGCCTCGACCGCGCTCCTGTCGGACTGCGAGGCCTTGTCGCCATGCTCCTTCAACGCCTTCTCGGCGTCGTGGACGAGCGATTCCGCATGGTTCTTGGCGTCGACCTGTTCGCGTCGCTTCTTGTCCTCGGCGGCGTGGGCTTCGGCGTCCTTCACCATCCGATTGATGTCCGATTCCGAGAGGCCGCCTGAGGCCTGGATGCGAATCTGCTGCTCCTTGCCGGTCGCCTTGTCCTTCGCGGTTACGTTGACGATGCCGTTGGCGTCGATGTCGAAGGTCACCTCGATCTGCGGCACGCCGCGCGGCGCCGACGGGATGCCGACGAGATCGAACTGGCCGAGCATCTTGTTGTCGGCCGCCATCTCACGCTCGCCCTGGAACACCCGAATGGTGACGGCGGTCTGATTGTCTTCCGCCGTTGAGAACACCTGGCTCTTCTTGGTCGGGATCGTCGTGTTGCGCTCGATGAGGCGCGTGAACACGCCGCCGAGCGTCTCGATGCCCAGCGACAGCGGCGTCACATCGAGCAGCAGAACGTCCTTGACGTCGCCCTGCAGCACGCCGGCCTGGACCGCCGCGCCGATCGCCACAACCTCGTCGGGATTGACGCCCTTGTGCGGATCCTTGCCGAAGAACTGCTTCACGATGTCCTGCACCTTCGGCATGCGGGTCATGCCGCCGACCAGGATGACTTCGTCGATCTGCGCCGCGGCGAGGCCTGCGTCCTTGAGCGCCTTGCGGCACGGCTCGACAGTGCGCTGGATGAAGTCGTCGACCAGCGCCTCGAACTTCGCGCGCGTCAGCTTCAGGGTCAGATGCTTCGGGCCCGTCGCGTCGGCGGTGATGTAGGGCAGGTTGATCTCCGTCTGCGTCGCCGACGAGAGCTCGATCTTGGCCTTTTCGGCCGCCTCCTTCAGGCGCTGCAAGGCGAGCTTGTCCTTCGTCAGGTCGATGCCCTGCTCCTTCTTGAACTCCCCGGCCAGATACTCGACGAGGCGCATGTCGAAGTCTTCGCCGCCGAGGAACGTGTCCCCGTTCGTCGACTTCACCTCGAAGACGCCGTCGCCGATTTCGAGAATGGAAATGTCGAAGGTGCCGCCGCCGAGGTCGTAGACCGCGATCGTGCCGCTCTTCTTCTTGTCGAGGCCATAGGCAAGCG
>Ga0187782_10000088_pt1 | contig 51115 bp, 54 predicted proteins | sample 0715_SJ02_MP15_2_FD_132454 | JGI IMG/M metagenome (GOLD analysis project Ga0187782, IMG submission 132454) | Tropical peat soil microbial communities from peatlands in Department of Meta, Colombia - 0715_SJ02_MP15_20_MG | ecosystem: Environmental > Terrestrial > Soil > Wetlands > Peat | place... | reverse complement strand
CGATGTCCTTGGCGTCGAACTCGATGTCGAGCCAGGAGCCGCGATAGGGAATGATGCGCGCCGCGAACAGGAGCTTGCCCGAGGAGTGGCTCTTGCCCTTGTCGTGGTCGAAGAAGACGCCCGGCGAGCGGTGCATCTGCGAGACGATGACGCGCTCGGTGCCATTGACGATGAAAGTGCCGTTCAGGGTCATGAACGGCATCTCGCCCATGTAGACATCCTGCTCCTTGATGTCCTTGACCGACTTCGCCTGCGTGTCGGGGTCGACGTCGAAGACGATCAGGCGCAGCGTCGCCTTGAGCGGCGCAGCGAAGGTCAGCCCGCGCTGCCGGCACTCGTCGACGTCATATTTCGGCGGCTCGAACTCATAGCGCACGAATTCGAGCAGCGACACCTGCGAGAAGTCGGAGATCGGAAACACCGACTTGAAGACGCCCTGCAGACCTTCCTCCGCCCGCCCGCCCGGGGGCTCTGCGACCATCAGGAACTGGTCGTAGGAGGCTTTCTGCACTTCAATGAGGTTGGGCATCTCCGCGGCTTCGCCGATGTGGCCGAAGAACTTGCGGATGCGCTTGCGCCCGGAAAATTTGAGCGCCTTCGTCGATCCCATGTCGCCTCCAAAAACCCCGTTGCCCATTTCTCGGACGCGGTTGATCTTTCAACCGCAAACGGTCCCGGCTCGCGCCGAGACCGTCGACATATGCTCGCAGCGGCTTCGCTTCGAGGGCGGAGCCGCCGGCTGCGCTCCGCGCCGCTTCTACTTGAGCTCGACCTTCGCGCCAGCCTTCTCCAGCTGGGCCTTGATCTTCTCGGCCTCTTCCTTGTTGACGCCTTCCTTGACCGGCTTCGGCGCGCCCTCGACCAGGTCCTTGGCTTCCTTCAGCCCGAGGCCGGTGATCGCGCGCACCTCCTTGATGACCTCGATCTTCTTCTCGCCGGCCGCGGCCAGGATCACGTTGAACTCGGTCTTCTCCTCGACGGGCGCGGCAGCCGCGGCGCCGGCTCCGCCCGCGCCCGGAGCCGCGGCGACGGCCACCGCCGCCGCTGCCGAGACGCCCCACTTTTCTTCGAGCAGCTTGGCGAGCTCAGCGGCCTCCAGCACCGTCAGGGCGGAGAGGTCTTCGACGATCTTTTCGAGATTGGCCATGTGTCAGGTCCTTCGAATTTGGTTCATTGCGTTGGGTTTTGCAAGCCTCGTCAGGCTGCGTCTCGATTGGCGTAAGCCCCGAACACCCGCGCGAGCTTGGCGGCGGGCGCGGTCTGAAGCTGTGCAAGCTTCGTCGCCGGCGCCTGGATCAGGCCAACCAGCTTCGCGCGCAGTTCGTCGAGCGACGGCATCGTCGCCAGCGACTTGACGCCGTCGGGGTTCAGGAGCGCCGCGCCGAGCGCGCCGCCGAGGATGACGAATTTCTCGTTGTCCTTGGCGAAGGCCGTCGCGACCTTCGGCGCCGCCACCGGATCGTCCGAATAGGCGATCAGGGTCGGCCCCCGGAGCAGGGGGCTGATGACGGCGGCGCTCGTGCCGTCGAGAGCGATCTTGACGAGGCGGTTCTTCGCGACCTGCACGACCGCCCCCTGAGCACGCGCCTGCCTGCGCAGGTTCTGCATCTGGGCGACGGTCAGGCCGGCGTAATGCGCCACGACGACGACGGGAGTCTTCTCGAAGACGCCCTTCAACGCCGCGACGGCTTCGGCTTTTTCCGCTCTGTCCACGGTCTCTCTCCAGAAGCGGGGGCCTCACGGAACCCCGCCCGTTTGCGATACGCCGCCCCTGAATGAGGGCGGCCCGTAGATCCTGTCCCAGAAGCGAAACATCGCCTTGGTCGAAAGGGGGCGCAAACCAAATTCGAAGGGCCCAGAGGTCCGCCTCGCGGCGGCCCGACAGCGCCCTCAGTCGTGGTTTCCCCGTCTGTGCAGGCCGGCCGAGCGCTTGCGGCGCTTTGGCCGATTGAGCCGCCTCGCGGCGGCGCCGGCAGTCTCGGACAGGACTTCGGCCGGTCGGACGCGAAGCCTTTCGGCTCCGATCTCCGGCCCGTCCACCGCCTGGCCCGATAGCGCCGGCCCAGGCGGAAGCTGTGCAATCGAAAAAAGGGGCCGTCGCACGTAGCTGACCCCCGGGAATGGGCTTCGTAGCGGGTCGCGGCGCCTTTGCCAAGGGAAATTTTGCTCTCGATGAGCGATTTCATAGGCGAGCGTCGCTGTGCGGCGCATTTCGGGACGCAGGTAGACGCGCGCCCCGATGGCGTCCAATCTCAAGAAATTTTCAAGCAAGACGCCGCCATACTCTCCCGCCGCAAAGGTTGAGACACCGCACGAGACGGGACGGACGTGATGGAAACGTTGTTCGACTTGGTGACCGTGTTCTGCTTTCTCGCGCTCTGCGCCGCCTACTCTTATAACGGCGGGCGGGATCCAAGGCTCCTCAGAAATCTGCTGCTTTCCGGGCTGTGCTTCGCCGTCGGCAATCAGCTCGGCAACGCGGGGCTCGAAGGCTTCGCGCTGATCCTGATCGCCGCCGGGATCGGCTGGGCGGCCTTGTCGGTACGGTCCTGAGGGCCGTCCGGGCGCTCCTTTCCGGCCGGCTTCACGTAAGCCGCCAGATTCGACGCATCTCCCTCATCCAGCTTCCGTAAACACCCTTGATGCAAGGCGCGTTCGCGCCGCAATTCTCCCGCTGCGAAATCCAATAATCATGGACGTTCTCGAACAGGCCGAGCTTCGTCCCGCCCATTTGGTCTTTAAGCGAGAAGTATAGGTCGTTCGCTTTTGCGTCCAAGGCCAGCAAATCGTTTCGCTCGCAGATCAGGACCTGGTCCGGCCCCTGCGTGAAGCGGCAATCGAGCTCTTGCGCGCCGACGCGAGCTGCGTGGCAGACTATGAGACAGATCGCGAGCGCTTTGACCTTCCGCATGCTTGCCCCCTCCAGCCTGTCAGGAACCGACCGCCTGTTCGTTCGAGGGTCGGCGTCGAAGCGAGATGATTAATCGGCGTCGAGGTCCAGGCGCCGCCTCGTTCCACCCGTCATGGTTAACTCCGTCCTGGTTAACGAAGCCTATGCGATATGAAGGGTTAGCCGAGGGGCCGCGCAGTGGCGGCGCGGCCGCAGGCGTCAAAAATTTACGCCGCCGCGCCGAATCCGAGAATTTGCGCTTGTGTTCAGCGAGAATCGCGTTATTTCTGGATCCGCCCAAATCGCACGTGCCTGTGGTCGTGTGTCGGTCGGCGGGACCCCGAGCCAAAATCGGTCAACCGTCGCGCAAACCGGCAGCCGGAGGCTAACCGGCGAACTCCGCTCTCCGCGGGGGATCGCGACTTAAAGCAACGACGGACCGGGCTTTTTCGTCTCGGTCGGCCCTCCAAAGCCGACGTTCCGAAGAGGCTTGTCTTTCTTGCCGGGCGTGCGGAGCGGGATCTCATCCCCTTCCAAACGATGGCTGCTCATCTCGAGGGTTGCAGGCTCTTGGCCTGTTCCTTGTCCCGAGCCGCCACGGCGCATCACCTGATCGGGGTCGCTCGCGGCGTCGATCTTTGGATCGCTGACTGAAAACCTTCGCTGCGTCTCCACCACGCGCGAGGGACGGATGTCGGCCGTCCGCCGAAGCGAATTTTGGCGCGAGACGCGCCCTTCGAGGGGATGCCGCGATGACCGACCGTATCCTGGAGTTTCTCCACAACCGCCGCCTCGAGGGCCGCGACACGGGGCCCTGCCTCGTCGTCGATCTCGACGTCGTGCGTGAGAACTACCGCGCCTTCGCGCGCGCGCTGCCGGACACGCGCGTCTTTTACGCCGTCAAGGCCAATCCGGCGCCGGAAGTCCTCGCGCTGCTCGCCGGGCTCGGTTCCTGCTTCGACACCGCCTCGGTCGCCGAGATCGACATGGCGCTCGCCGCCGGCGCGACGGCGGACCGAATCAGCTTCGGCAACACCATCAAGAAGGAACGGGACATCGCCCACGCCTTCGCCCTGGGCGTGCGCCTCTTCGCCGTCGACTGCGAGGCCGAGGTCGAGAAGATCGCCCGTGCGGCGCCTGGCTCGCGTGTCTTCTGCCGCATCCTGTGTGACGGCTCCGGCGCCGAATGGCCGCTGTCGCGCAAGTTCGGCTGCGCGCCGGAGATGGCGATCGGCGTGCTCGAGCATGCGCACCGCCTGGGCCTCGCGGCGCATGGCGTCTCCTTTCATGTCGGGTCGCAGCAGCCAAATCCGCGCATGTGGGACGGCGCGCTCGACGCCGCCGCGATGGTGTTCCGCGAGTTGGCGGAGTGCGGGATCCAGCTGCAGATGGTCAATCTCGGCGGCGGCTTCCCGACCCGCTACCTCAAGCGCGTGCCGGCGGTGAAGGCCTATGGCAATGCGATCTTCCGCGCGCTGTCGAAGCATTTCGGAAATCGCATCCCCGAGACGATCATCGAGCCCGGCCGCGGCATGGTCGGCAACGCCGGCGTCATCGAGGCGGAGGTCGTGCTGATCTCGAAGAAGTCGCAGGAGGACCAGCTGAGGTGGGTCTATCTCGACATCGGCAAGTTCAACGGCCTGGCCGAAACGACCGACGAGATGATCCGTTACGCCATCCGCACCAAGCGCGATGGCGAGCCCACGAGCCCTTGCATCCTCGCCGGCCCAAGCTGCGACTCGATCGACGTGCTTTACGAAAAGGAGCCTTACCCGCTGCCGGTGAGCCTGGAGATCGGGTCGAAAGTGCTGATCGAGGGAACGGGCGCCTATACGACGACCTACTCGTCGGTGGCCTTCAACGGCTTCGCGCCGCTCGAATCCCACGTGATCTGAAGCGCGACGTATTCACACCGGCGCGGGCCGTGCCCGCGCCAAGCGCGTCTGCGCCTTCGCTTGCCTTTCCTCGTCGAGGTCGATAACCCGGACGCTACCCGCCCTCACCAGGACGCCCGGCGCATGAAAGCCCGCATCATCGTGACCCTCAAGAACGGCGTCCTCGACCCCCAGGGCAAGGCCATCGAGCATGCGCTCGCCTCGCTTGGGATCAAGGGCGTCGCGGGCGTTCGGCAGGGCAAGGCGTTTGACGTCGAGCTGACCGGCGCAGACGTGGAGGCCGCCCGGGCTGATCTCGCTGCCGCCTGCGAAAAGCTCCTCGCCAACACCGTCATCGAAAACTACGCGATCGACATCCGTCCGGACGCCTCATGAAGGCAGTCGTCGTCGTCTTCCCCGGCTCCAACCGCGAGGGTGACCTTGCGCGCGCCATCGCCCAGGCCACGAGGCGCAGGCCCGAGATGCTCTGGCATGCGGAGACCGAGCTGCCGGCCGGCGTCGATCTTGTCGCGCTGCCAGGCGGCTTCAGCTATGGCGACTATCTGCGCTGCGGCGCGATCGCCGGCCGCGCGCCGATCATGACCGCGGTGCGGCGCCACTCCGAGCGGGGCGGGCTCGTGCTCGGCGTCTGCAACGGCTTCCAAATCCTTTGCGAGAGCGGCCTTCTGCCGGGCGTTCTGATGCGCAACGCCAATTTGCGCTTCATCTGCAGAATGCAGCATCTACGGGTCGAGCGCGCCGACACGCCCTTCACGCGCCATTACGCCGAGCGGCAAGTCGTCAAGGTGGCGATCGCCCATGGCGAGGGCAATTACGAGGCCGACGACGGGACGATCGCCCGACTCGAGGGCGACGGGCTCGTCGCCTTCCGCTATTGCGACGAAGCGGGCAGAGTCGGCGGCGCAGCCAATCCCAACGGCTCCAGCAACGACATCGCCGGCGTCTATTCTTCGCGGCGCAATGTGCTCGGCATGATGCCGCACCCCGAAAATCTTATCGACCCGCTCGTCGGCGGGACCGACGGTAGGGGCTTGTTCGAGAGCCTCGCCGCAGCGTGACGAAGGGAGGCGCGCGTGAACCGTTTCGGCCTTCACTTTCATCACTTCGGACTCGCCGTGCGCGATCCCGCGGACGCGTCGATTTATCTCGACGGATTGGGCTACCGCAAAGCAGCCGAGCATTTCGAGCCGACGCAGGGCGTGCACGTCGCGCTCTTTGAACACGAGGCCATGCCGGCTGTGGAGGCGCTCTGGCCAGGGCTCGATCCCTCCCCAATCGACAGGCTGCTCAAGGGTCGGGATGCGCTGATCTATCATCTCTGCTACAGATCCGATTCGCCCGCCGCCAGCCTGAAGTCCATGGAAGCAGCGGGGCTTCGCGTGCTGCCCGTCCTCGAGCCGCGCCCCGCCATACTTTTCGGCGGACGGCCCGTCTCCTTTCACAATGTCGTCTCGGTCGGACTGATCGAACTCGTCCATGGCTGATACCGTGCGGCTCATGGGCCGGATCGCGTTCGCTTTGACCGCGTTTGGGATTCGGATAGATTTCTGCGCTGCAACGCCGAGCGCGCGCGGGGAGCCATGCAACGGAACGAAGAAAGGTTCTCGCGGCGCGCGGGGCTCGGTTGCGCGGCCTTCGCGGGATGCCTGGCGCTCGCCGCCTGCGCTTCGTCGCCGCGCCAGACCTTCGACCTCGCGGCGGGCGCGCCCAAGCCGCCGCGGGCCGAGGAGCTGCGCAGCGGAACCGCCGCGGTTATCGTCGACACGCCGCAGGCCTCCGAACTCGTCGACTCCAGCCGCTTCGTGATCCGCACCGCCGGCGGCGAGCTTGCCTATCTCGAGAACGCGCAATGGTCGGATCGGGCGCCGAAGCTTGTGCAGGCGCGGCTCGTGTCCGCGCTCGCGCGCGGCGGCGTTGACGCGGCCTTCCCGGGAGCGTCCGGGGCGCTGCGTCTGGAGACGACGCTGAACCGGTTCGAGATCGACGAAGCGCAAGGGCGCGCCATCGTCGAAATCACGGCGCGGCTCGAAGTCGAGAGCAGCGGGGCGCGCCGCGCCGCGGCGATCTTTTCGGGCGAGGCGCCCGCGCCGCATACGCTGCCAGCAGAGGCCGCGCAGGCGTTCGAGGCGGCGCTCGACTCGTCTGCAGAGGCGATCGTCCGCTGGACGCGGCGCGAGGCGGCGGGGCGCTGAGCGGGCGTCGAGCATGAAATCGCGACGGCAAGAGGGCTAGCGCGGGCTTCGGCTGGATGGTAACTGGACCCGCGACCAGCGGGGCGGCCGAATGAACTTGCGGGTCTCGGGCCGCCCGAGAAAGAGATCGACAATCATGGTCAAGACGAGCCTCGACAACCCCTCAACCCGTTACGGCGCGGAGCCCGGCGGCGGCGCCCCGACCAAGGTGAACATCACCTTCATCGATTCGCACGGGCAGGCGCGCACCGTGGAGGGCGAGACCGGCTCGACCGTCATGGAGACGGCGCGTCGCAACGACATTCCCGAAATTGCGGCGGAATGCGGCGGCGCCTGCGCCTGCGCCACCTGCCACGTCTATGTCGAGCCCGACTGGGTCGAAAAATGCGGCGCGCGCTCGCAGATGGAAGAAGACATGCTCGACTTCGCCTTCGACGTTCAGACGAACTCGCGTCTGTGCTGCCAGATCACCGTGAAGCCGGAGCTCGAAGGCCTCGTCGTGCGCACGCCCGCCCAGCAAGGTTAGAAAGGTTTCCAAGGTAATGAGCAACAGGCAAGGCGACGCGGACGCTTCGGGCGTCGACACGATCGAGACCGACGTCGTAATCGTCGGCGCGGGTCCGGCTGGACTGTTCTCCGTGTTCGAGCTCGGGCTGCTCGACATTCGTGCGCATGTCGTCGACATTCTGCCGCGCGCTGGCGGCCAATGCTCGGAGCTCTATCCCGAAAAGCCGATCTATGACATTCCGGGTCTGCCCATCGTCACGGGCCAGGAGCTCACCGACAGTCTGTTGAAGCAGGTCGAGCCGTTCCATCCCGTCTTTCACTTCAACGAGATGGTCGAGACTCTGCAGGCGCAGGGCGCAGAAGACAAGCCCGCATTTCTCGTCGGCACGAGCTCGGGCAAGACGTTCAAGGCCAAATCGGTCATCGTCGCGGCTGGCGGCGGGTCATTCCAACCCAAGAAGCCGCCGATCCCGGGCATCGAGGACTATGAAAACACGTCCGTCTTCTATGCCGTGCGGCGCATGGAGGATTTCCGCGACAGGCACGTCGTCGTCGTCGGAGGCGGCGACTCGGCGCTCGACTGGACGCTCAATCTGCAGCCGATCGCCAAGAGCCTGACGCTCGTGCACCGACGCGACGCCTTCCGCGCCGCGCCGCATTCGGTCAAGGCGATGCATGATCTCGTCTCCGAGGGCAAGATCGCGCTCAAGCTCGGACAGGTCACCCAGGTGTCGGGCGAGGGGGGCGAGCTCGCGAGCGCGACGCTCAAGGGCAATGACGGGTCCGAGACCGAGATCGTCTGCGAGCGGCTCATGCCCTTCTTCGGCCTGACGATGAAGCTCGGCCCGGTCGCCGACTGGGGTTTGAACCTGCACGAGAACCTCGTCCCCGTCGATACGCAGAAATTCGAGACGAACCATCCCGGCATTTTCGCCGTGGGCGACATCAACACCTATCCCGGCAAGTTGAAGCTCATCCTCTGCGGCTTCCACGAGGCGGCGCTCGCCGCGCAGCGCGTGCACCACTACGTCTATCCGGAAAAGAAGCTGCTTTTCCAATACACGACATCCTCGACGAACCTGCAAAAGAAGCTCGGGGTCTCCTGAAGCACAGTCGCGCGGGTCCGCTCGGGGCGCGGCTGATGCGAACCAGCGACGAATCATCGCGCGTCAACTGCCGAGCTCGATGCATTTGAGATTGAGCTCTTCCCCTTGCACGATGCGGATGACCGAAGAACCGCACTCGCAAATCATGAGGGGCGAATCGGCGCGGAATCTCCTCTTGCAGAGCTCGCACTGCGCGAGTCCTTCAACCTTGTAAATTTGGAGCGTGGCGCCCTCCGCCAGCGTGCCCTCGGCCGCGAGGTCGAAGCAGAAGGAGAGCGATTCGATCGTGACGCCCGCCAGTTCGCCGACTTCCAGCGTGATCCGCGTGATCCGCCTTCCGGCGGCCGCTTGTTCCGCCATCTCGATCGCGCCTTGCGCAATGGAGAGCTCGTGCATGGCGCGCCCGAGAACGGGTCAGGTCTGCGACGCGCGCATGGCCTGCATCTCGGCCTGCGCTTCGCCGAGCTCGGTCAGGATGCGGAGCGTCGCCTTGGCTTCCTCGTCGTCGATCCGGCTCATGGCGAAGCCGACGTGCACGAGGACCCACATGCCAACGCAAGAGTCGATGGGATCGTCGCCGACGACGCAGGCGACGTTGATCTGTCGTTGCACGCCGCAGACATCGACAGTCGCGAGCAAGTTGGAAGGATCGTCGATTCTGACGATGCATCCGGGAATTCCAAGGCACATGGCCGACGCTCACATCATCGTGATCTTGAGATAGCGCACGATGTCACGAAAGTTGAACGCGATGAGCGCGACGATGATGAGGCCGACGACGATTTCTACGAGTGTCATGACAGTCACCTTTCAGCAGGCTCCGAGGGCTGTTTCGTCATGCTGCAACAGGGACGAGACCAGTCGCTGCACGAGCTCGACGCTCGGCTCGACCGCCGCCGCCACCACGTCGCTGAGCCCCATCTGTCCCTCCTCGTCCCCGAGCGTGAGCGGCTCGCAGAGCACGAACAAGATCCGCTCGCAGGCGGCGCCGAGCGTGGCGACAAGACCGAGGACCTTTTCGGGATCGAGCCCATGCGACGATGACAACAGGGTTTGCGCCGCTTCGCTCTTCGTCTCGGGACGTTCGGGCTCGACGACCGAGATTGCGCCGGGCTCCTCTCCGCGCGCCGCGGCGTCGATGATGATCGCGGCGTCGTAGCCGTCGGTCAGCGCATAAGCGAGATCCAGCCCTCTGATCCCGAAGTCCTTGACGACGACGGATGCGGGAAGAGCGCGACGACGCAGCAGAAGCGAGGCGACCTCCACGCCATAGGCGTCGTCGCCACAAAATATGTTGCCGACGCCGGCGACCAGAATTCTCATGGCGCAGCGCTCGCCTCTAGCGCCTCGATCTCCTCGAGCGAGAAGAAGAAGCGGTGCCCGGGAAAGCCACGCGCGCCGAGATCGCCGCCCGGATCGTCGAGCAGCGTCACTGCGACATGCAGCCGGTCCTCGAAGTCGCGTTCGATGGCCTGGACCACGCCGACCTTGTCCCTCAGCGCAATGTCGATAATGTCGCCGCGCTTCTTGGGATGTAGTCGGACGTGCGCGCCGACGGCAAGCCCCGCCCGCTCCGTCGGGGGATCACGGAACGCGCCATGAAGCTCATAGAGCCGATCGCGCGAGAGGCTCCGGCACCGCTCCAGGATTTCGCGCGTGCGCGGATCCGTCGCCGCCATCTCGCGCTGCTCTTCTTCGGTGAGCGTCAGCACGCGCAGCGTCAGCATTTCGTCGATCTCGGTCGAGTCGAAGAACTCGCCTCCGCTTTCAGACGCGACCTTCGGATAGTCGTAGAGGATGATCGGGGACGAAAGCACGACGTCCTTCGCCGGCGCCTCTCCCGCGAGGACCGGCCAAGTTCCGCGATTGTCGCAAGACGCGGCGACCTCGGCGAGCGCCGCCGGCGGATCCAACAGGGAGATGAACTCCGCCCCGCGCGCGATCAGGATCGTGTGCGTCGAGAGAAAGGCGAGCCGCTGCGCGTCCGCGCGCGGCATGCCGCCATAGACCGGAGTCGTGTTCTCAATGGCGACCCGCAGCTTCACGACGGCGCCTTGCACGGTCTCGACGGAGAGTCGCGCGAGGCCCGTCAGCGCTTCGGCGCTGCGGATGACCTCGCCGGCGGCGTCCGGCAAGGACTCGACGCTGCGCTCCGCCGGAAAATGCAACGCCACGCTCTGCGGCGCATGGGCGAGCGCGTCAATCGAAAGGCTTGGCAGGGCCGCCTCGCGCACGATCGCCTCGTCCCAGGCGACATATTGCTTCCCCCGCGACTCGAGCGCCGCAACGCGCGCACCCGCGCCGTCGAGGATTTGTCGACGCTGCGTATGCAGGAAGCGCAGGGTCACGTCGACCTCGGCCGACGCCCTCGCATTGAGCAGCGTCTCGGTCTGCATAAGCGAGGGTTCCTCGCCTTCATAGGCCTGCGGGAAAACGCCGCCAAAGCTCCAGCGCTGCTGGTTCTTGATCGCCGACGGCCGGTAGGGATAAAGGATATATCCTTCGAACAGCACAGCGTCGGCGATGGCTTTGACGCGATCGATGCTCATCCGGCCCGCGCCTCCGCATTCTGCAACAACGCATCCAGCGCGTCGTCGAAGGTCAGCAGCCCTCGTTGCCGTTTGAACTCATAAAGTCGGTCGAACGTCCTCGCGCCCAGGCGCAGCAGCTCGCAATCCGGATAATAGGCGTTCATGAGATCGAGCCACACGCTCGCAGGCAGACGAAAGCGAGCCTCCTTCGACCAGGGGATCTGCGAGATCTGCAAGTCGCCGTCGCGGTCTCTCTCGAACAGAGATCCGCTGAACAAGAAGGAAAGAGGGATCTCTCCCTCGGTCAAGCCATAAAAATACTTCGTGCTTGCGACATTGAAGTCATGGGTGCACGGGGCCGGGAGATTGACATGAGTTTCGCCTAGAAAGCCTGGGACGGCGACGTTGGCGTGCGTCCAGAGCAGGCTGTGCAGGGTCAGGCTCCAACGCTCTGGCGCGCCGAAGAGCTCGATGAGCCGTTCGCGCTCGCGCGCGCCATAGGCGCGTTGCGTCGGCTCGATGCGAATCTGGCAATAGAGGATGATGTTCTCGACTCGCTGCTGCGGCGCCGCGCTTGTGACGCGCAACCGGAACAGCAGCAGGGGCGAGGCGGAGAATCTCTCGGCTTCGACGCTTTCGATATCGAACGAGAGGTCAGCCATGCGCGAGCATCCCGCTCTGATGGTCATCCGCATCGAGCGCCGCAAAAAAATGCGCGATCGCCTCCCATACCTGGCTGCCGCCGGAAAGCCCCCTCCACTGCGATCGGATGAGGCCGACGAGCGCGAAGCAACGATCAATCGACACGCGGTAATAGCCGCGCGCGCCCCTCACCCGATTGATCAGCAAGGCTTCGACGTCGGGCGAGAGCGTTTCCAGGATCGGATTGGCCGCAGCGAGGCGCGACCAGGCCTCTCGGCTCAATGTGGACTCCATCGCGCCACCGGACCCCGGATAGAGCGCCACCGGCCCTCCTTCCGGCGTGCTGAGGAACAGAAAAACGAGGTCTATCGGCAATTGCATGGCCTCCCACTCGCAGTCGCTCAAATGAAAGTCGGCGAGCGCCTCAATCGACGGCTCTACGAGACGGAACCGCCCGCTCTCCGCCAAGGTGATGCTGCATGGCTGGCAGGCGCAGAGCAGACTTCGCGTTTCAAGCTCCAGAACATGTTGGTGGCTGGCTCCGATCAGCGCGCCGCACAATTCGCAACGCTCACGCCCGGGCGGCGACGTTTCGGCAAAACGCCGCAACCGCGCCACCCAATTCCCGCGCACATGATTGAGCATCGCCCTGTCCTTAGGTCTGCAGCGCCGTCGCCATGGAATGGTCCGACGTCCCGCGATGGACTTCCTCGAGCCGAATTTCGTCAAGATCGGGAGCAGAGTCCGTCAGCGCGCGCTCCACTTCGCGCAACGCGGCGCGACGATCGAGGGTCTCGTCGCTCCACAAAATGCGCGCGGTCGCTATAGATCCGTCGACGGCGACGAACTCGACACGGAAACCGCGCACGCCCCAATGGGGGCGCATGGCCGCGATCTTCCTGCGCAGACGCGTTTCGGGCTCCTCGGGATGCAGCCCGTGCAGCAGCAAGGCCGCGGCGACGTAATCGTCGCCCGCGAGACGGGCGGCGAGCGCGTCGCCGTCCGCTCCGTCCTGGATGATCACGATCGCCTTGGCGAGCGCCAGTCCGTGCAGGTCGAGCACGGCGTCCACAAGCTCTCGCGCGACCGTTCCCGCCTCGGCGTCGCCGAAGTCGTCGAGCGCCTCCATCGCGGCGTCGATGCGCTGTAGACAGCGCTCCAGCGCGTTGGCGGGTCCCTCGCCCATCTACGCCCCCGCGCGCGAAACGCCGAACATTGGCGAGTGGAGCGTCTCCAGCGTCTTGCCGCCGCCCACATACATGTGGACGCCGCAGGGCAGGCACGGATCGAAGCTTCGCACCGCCCGCATGATGTCGATGCCCTTGAAGTTGTCGCGTCCGTTCTCCTCGAAGATCGGCGTGTTCTGCACAGCGTCCTCGTATGGACCCGGCGTGCCGTAGACGTCGCGCGGCGTCGCGTTCCAGGGCGTCGGCGGATAGGGGTGGTAGTTCGCGATCTTGCCGCCGCGGATCACCAGATGATGCGAAAGCACGCCGCGCACCGCCTCGTGGAAGCCGCAGCCGATCGCCTCGTCGGGCACGTTGAACTCCGTCCAGGTCTTCGTGCGTCCGGCCTGCACTTCGGCCAGCGCCTTGTCGATGAAGTGATAGGCGAGCGCCGCGCAATAGGCCTGGAAATAGGTGCGGGCGCGATCGCGCTCGATGGCGTTGCTCCACGCCGGGACCTTCCATTCGAATTCCTTCTCGCCCTTGAGCGCGGTCTTGGGCAGATAGATTTTGACGCTATTGCCCGTCGCCTTCACATAGCCGACGTCGACGAGGCCGGCCAAGGCCGTGGCCCAGAGCCGCGCGATCGCGCCGCCGGCGGTGTCGAGCGCGAGATGATCGCCGGTGCGCTTGTCGAGCCAACGCGGACACATGACCCAGGAATATTTGCCGTGGAAGTCGCGCTTCTGCGGACGCGGCATCGTCGTCTGGTTCCAGGGGTGGCGCTGGTCGATCGCGTTGCCGAGGGGATCGGTCTTGACGAAGGTTTCGCTGTTCTGCCAGTCGTCGTAATAGCTGTGGCCGAGCAGGATGCGCATTTGAACGTTGATGTCGACGAGATCGGTCGTCACCAGCTCTCCATCGACGATGACGCCCGGCGTCACGAACATCGCGCGACCCCATTCCGTCATCGTCTTGTAGTTGTAGTCGCACTTGTCCGGATCCTGAAAAGAGCCCCAGCAGCCGATGAGAATGCGCCTGCGTCCGACCTCCTCGTAGCCAGGGAGCGCCTCATACATGAAGTCGAAGAGATCGTCGTGCAGCGGCACGCATTTTTTCATGAACTCCGTGTATTTGGTCAGCCGCGCGAGATAATCGGTGAAGAGCTGCACTGTGGGCGTCGTGCCGACGCCGCCTGGGTAGAGCGTCGAAGGATGCACGTGGCGCCCTTCCATGAGCGAGAACATCTCGCGCGTGTAGCGGCTGACCATCAAGGTCTCGCGATAGAACTCGCCGCTGAAGGGATTGAGCGCGGTCATGATGTCGCCGATTGACCTGTAACCGTGGTCCGCGGCGTGCCGGGCAGGCGTGCGCTGCGCCTTTTCCCAGACGCTCGGATTGGTCTCCTTCACCATCTGCTCGCAGAAGTCGACGCCGACGAGATTGTCCTGATAGATGTTGTGATCGAACATATATTCGGCGGCTTCGCCAAGGTTGATGATCCATTCCGCGAGCGCCGGCGGCTTCACCCCATAGGCCATGTTCTGCGCATAGACGGAGCAGGTGGCGTGATTGTCGCCGCAGATCCCGCAAATGCGGCTCGTGATGAAATGCGCGTCGCGCGGATCCTTGCCCTTCATGAAGATGCTGTATCCGCGGAAGATCGACGAGGTGCTGTGGCATTCGGCGACGCGGCGGTTGTCGAAATCGATCTTTGTGAAGATGCCGAGGCTGCCGACGATGCGCGTGATCGGATCCCAGCTCATCTCCACGAGATTGGGGGACTTCGTCTCCGGCCCTATGGTCTCTGCTATCTGGTCCATCGTCGTTCCCCTAGAGCGGATAGAGGGCTTGCGGCCTGGCTGGATCGTAGCCGGTCGTGCGCTGCGGCTTGTTGTGGCGCCACTTCGGCTCCTTGTTCAGCGTGCTGTTGGTGAGCCGCCGCAGATTGCGGATCAGCACGCCATAGGGCTTCACCAGCGCCGACGAGAGGCGCGCGCCGGGCGGCTCGTCCATGAAGGGCATGAGCTTGTCGGGGAAGCCCGGCATGGTGCAGCCGATGCAGATGCCGCCGACATTCGGGCAGCCGCCGACGCCGCCGATCCAACCCCGCTTCGGCACGTTGCAATGCACGACGGGTCCCCAGCACCCGATCTTGACCAGGCATTTGCGTGAGCCGTACTCCTGCGCGAAGTCGGCCTGCTCGTAATAGGCAGCGCGATCGCATCCCTGATGCACGGTCATGTCGAACAGCCATTTCGGCCGCAGCGCGTCGTCGAGCGGAATCATCGGCGCTGCGCCTGCGAGCTGGCGCAGAAGATAGAGCAGCGTCTCCATGAAATTGTCCGGCTGCACCGGACAGCCTGGAATATTGACGATGGGCAGGCCCGCTTTCGACTTCCAGTCCCAGCCGAGGTAGTCCGCGACGCCCATGCAGCCGGTCGGATTGCCCTTCATCGCATGAATGCCGCCATAGGTCGCGCAGGTTCCCGCCGCGATGACGCCGAGCGCCTTGGGCGCGAGCCTGTCGATCCACTCGGTCGTCGTGATCGGCTGCCCGGTCTTGTGGTCCGTGCCGAAAGCCGCCCAATAACCCTCGCCTGAGAGCTGCTCGTTGGGCACCGAGCCCTCGACCACGAGTACGAAATTACCCAGCTCGCCGCGGTCCGCCTTGTGGAAATATTCGAGGAACTCGTCGCCGACCTCATAGGCCAATACGGGATTGTGCAGGTGCACCCTTGGCAACCCCGGCACAGCCCCAAGCAGCACATCCTCTATGCTCGGCTGGCTCGCCGATGTGATCGAGACCGTGTCGCCATCGCAGCTCAAGCCCGCGGTGATCCATAAAATGTGCACTTCCTCGATGCTGGGAGACTTTTGAGTCTTGCGACCATAGGGGATGGCGTCTGGCATAACTCGGCCCTCGCTAGGCGGACTCTTCGCCATCAATCCAAACGAAGTTTTTTTGAATCAGTTCCATAATAGAGAATAATTTTGTTGGAGCGAGGCGCCAGAAACGCGCGGCTTATTGACGAGCTCAAACTATAATCTACGAGGTCAAATGAATGATTGGTCGTCAGCTTGGGCTCATGGAGAAGCTCATTTCTCAGCTGGAGCTTGAAAGACCTGCAAAAATAATTTCAGCTTTGCCGCTTGAGCCATAGGGCGTTGGCGTTAGCTGCCGCTCGTAGCGCCCGCCGACTTGAGGGATGAATGTCGGCGCCGGTTTGCTCTTCGGGAAAGAGCTCGATGAATCCTCGCTCCTCGCGCCAGACGCGGCGCCGACCCGAAGCGGTCGAGATCCGCGTGCGCGGGCGCGTGCAGGGCGTTGGGTTCAGACCGAATGTCTGGCGGATGGCGCGACAATTCGGACTGGCGGGAGAAGTCTTCAACGACTCGCAGGGAGTCGTCGTGTGCGTCGGCGGGGCGCAAGCGAACATCGAAGCCTTCATCGAGCGCCTCAGGCGCGAGGCGCCGCCGCTGAGCCGCATCGACGCGATCGAGACGCGCCCTTTTTCGGGATCCTTGCCGACAGACTTCCGCATCGCAGAGAGCGTCGGCGGCGGCGCCGATACGCAGGTTGCGCCGGACGCTGCGATTTGCGCGGCCTGCGCCGCCGAAATCTCGGATGCCTCCGCGCGCCGCCATCGCTATGCTTTCACCAACTGCACGCATTGCGGCCCGCGACTGACGGTCGTCACGGGAATCCCTTACGATCGGGCGCGGACGACAATGGCGCGCTTCGTCATGTGCGAAGCCTGCGCCAGGCAATATGTTGATCCGTCGGATCGCCGCTTCCATGCGCAGCCGATCGCCTGTCCGAATTGCGGACCGCTGCTGTCGCTCGCGCGAATGGACCGCGGGTCTCTCGAGCTCATCGCGACGCAAGACCCGCTCGAAGCCGCCTGCCGGCTGCTCAAAGACGGGGAGATCGTCGCCGTCAAAGCGCTCGGCGGCTACCAGCTCGCATGCGACGCGACGGATGTGGGAGCCGTGACGCGCCTGCGACGCCTCAAGCATCGCGACGCGAAACCCTTCGCGCTCATGGCGGAAGACCTCGCGACGATACGCGCCTATTGCGACGTCAGCGAGGAAGAGGCGCGCCTGCTCTCGGGTCCATCGGCCCCGATCGTCTTGCTTCGCTGCGCTGAGCGCAGCGTTCTGCCGGAGGCGATCGCGCCAGGATTGCGAACGCTCGGCTTCATGTTGCCGACCACTCCCTTGCACATGTTGCTTGTGCGCGGCGTCGCCAGACCGCTCGTCATGACGAGCGGGAATCTCTCGGACGAGCCGCAAGTCACCGACGACGCCGAGGCGCCGAACCGTCTCGGGTCGATTGCGCCCCATGCGCTGACGCATGATCGCGAGATCGCCAATCGCATCGACGACTCCGTCAGTCGTATGATGGACGGCGCGCCTCGTCTGTTGCGTCGCGCGCGCGGCTTTGCGCCGGCGCCGATCGTCTTGCCGCCCGAATTCAAGCAGGCGCCGCCGCTCCTCGCCTTCGGCGGGCAGCTCAAGGCGACCTTCTGCCTGTTTCGCAGCGGCGAGGCGATCTTGTCGCCGCATCTGGGCGATCTCGAGAACGCGGCGACTTTCGATGATTACCGCAAGAGCCTCGCGTTCTTCTCTCGGCTCTTCGAACATGCGCCCAGGGCGCTCGTGGCCGATCGACATCCCGAATATGCGTCGACAAAGCTCGCGCGAAGCCACGCCGGCGGCTCGCTTGCGCTGCTAGAGACGCAACACCATCATGCGCATATAGCCGCCTGTCTTGCCGAAAATCTTTACCCTCTGCGCGCGCCGCCGGTCCTCGGCGTTGTCCTGGACGGCCTCGGACTCGGCGATGATGATGAGATCTGGGGCGGCGAATTCCTGCTCGCAGACTACCTCGGCTATCGTCGGCTCGGCGCGTTGAAGCCCGCGCCGATGCCGGGCGGCGAACGGGCCTCGCGCGAGCCATGGCGCAACCTCTATGCGCACATCGCGACAGGGGTGGGCTGGGCCAAATTCGCAGACGTTTGCCACGGGCTTGAAGTCCTGGCCTATCTCGAGGCGAAGCCGCTTGCGACGCTCGACGCCATGGTGAGGCGCAAGGTGAACGCGCCGCCGGCTTCGTCCTGCGGACGTCTGTTCGACGCCTTCGCCGCGCTGGTCGGCCTGTGCCGTGACCGGCAGGCTTACGAGGGCCAGGCCGGCGCGCTCCTCGAGGCGAGCGTCGAGGAAGACGCGCTCCGTCCGGCTGGCGAGGGCTATCCGTTTGGGCTCGGCGACCCGGCGAGCTCCGCGCCGGCCTACGTCGATCCCGACCCCATGTGGAGCGCGGCGCTGGACGATCTGCGCGATGCAGTTCCGCTGCGTCTGATGGCGGCGCGCTTTCACGTCGGTCTCGCGGAGGCGGTTGCACGCATGGCGCAAAGTCTTGCGCGCGAAGACGGCAGGCGGCGTTTCGACACGATCGCGCTTTCGGGCGGTTGTTTCCAGAATCGCATCCTGTTCGAGGAGATCGCGCGCCGACTGCGCGAAAGCGGTTTTGCGGTGCTCTCCCACACGCAAGTCCCTGCGAATGACGGAGGCTTGTCGCTGGGACAGGCGGCGATCGGCGCCGGTCGGCTCATCTGCACTTGAGCGTCGAGGAGGCGTGATGTCGAGCCAGAACAGCCTGAAGCGCCTCTATCCCTTCCTCTATGGCGAGCAGGAGGCGCGCTCGCTCGACGCGGCGCTGCTCGACTCGGTGGCCGCCAAGGCGCGCGACTCGCGCGAGACGAACGCGGCGTTCTTCGCAGAACAGGCTACGATCATCGTCGCCGCCGCAAGAAGCCTCGCCGAGGTGTATCGCAACGGGGGACGGCTCTTCTCGATGGGCAATGGCGGGTCGAGCTGCGACGCGGCGCATATTGCGGTGGAATTCGTTCACCCCATTACCGCCGGTCGTCCCGCGCTCGCCGCGATCAATCTCGTCGCCGATCTCGCGATGATTTCGGCGGTCGGCAACGATGTCGGCTTCGACCACGTGTTCCTGCGCCAGCTGATTGCCCAAGCGAGAGCGGGCGACGCGTTGATTGGCGTGTCGACGAGCGGCAACAGCGCAAATCTCCTGGCGGCCTTCGCCAAGGCGAAGGATATGCGCGTCGTCACGATCGGCCTTGCGGGCGGCGACGGCGGCAGGATGAGATCCAGCGGCCTCGTCGATCATTGTCTCGTCGTGCCGTCGAGTTCGATTCACCGCATCCAGGAGTGCCATGTGGCCTGCTACCACATCCTCTGGGACCTCGTTCACACGCTGCTGGCCGACGATCGTGGCTGCGCCGCGGCAAGAGAGCCGACGCCATGAAATATGTCGAAGAATTTCGCGACAGCGCCAGGGCGCGCATCCTCGTGACCGAGATCGAGCGCCTAATCGGCGCCATCGCGCCGCCGGAGGATCGCCCGATCCACATCATGGAGGTGTGCGGCGGCCACACGCATTCGATCTTCCGCTATGGCGTCGAAGGCATGTTGCCGAAAGCGATCGAGCTGGTGCACGGCCCCGGTTGCCCGGTCTGCGTTCTTCCGATGGGGCGCGTCGACGATTGCGTGAGCATCGCCGAGCAGGAGGGCGTGGTCTTTGCGACGTTCGGCGACGCCATGCGCGTGCCGGGCTCGAAGAAGAGCCTGCTGCAAGCCAAGGCTGACGGCGCCGACGTCCGCATGGTCTATTCGCCGATGGACGCCCTCGCGCTCGCGCGCAAAAACCCCGAGCGCGAGATCGTGTTCTTCGGCCTCGGCTTCGAGACCACCATGCCGTCGACGGCGCTGACGATCTTGCAGGCGGAGCGCGAGGGGATCATAAACTTCAGCCTGTTCTGCAATCACATCACCATCGTGCCCACCATAAAGGCCATTCTCGACAGCCCCGATCTCAGGCTCGACGGATTTTTAGGCCCCGGGCACGTCTCGATGGTGATCGGCGCCGCGCCATACGAGTTCATCGCCAGATTCTATCGAAAACCGATGGTCATCGCCGGCTTCGAGCCGCAGGACATTCTGCAGTCGATCTGGATGGTATTGAAGCAGATCGCCGAGGGGCGCTGCGAGATCGAAAATCAATATGCGCGCGTCGTGCCCGAGCAGGGCAACGAGGCGGCGCTCGCGGCCGTCGCCCGCGTCTATGAGCTGCGCGAATTTTTTGAGTGGCGCGGGCTGGGCTCGATCGACCATTCAGGCGTGCGGCTGCGTGAAGCCTACGCGCGGTTCGACGCCGAGAGAAAGTTCGCGCTTGCGAACGTGAGAATCGCCGATCCGAAGTCCTGTCAGTGCGGCGAGGTGCTGAAGGGCGTCATCAAGCCTTGGCAGTGCAAGGTCTTCGGGACCGCCTGCACGCCTGAGACGCCGCTCGGCGCCTTGATGGTGTCGTCGGAGGGCGCTTGCGCCGCCTATTATCAATATGGCGGCGTCAAAGAACCGCAGGCGGCCGCATGAACATCGTCGCGCCGATCGTCAAGAGCCCTCGCGAGCTTGGCAAGGTGTGCGTGAACAGCGTGACGCTGGCCCACGGCGGCGGCGGCAGGGCGATGAAGGACCTGGTGGACGACGTTTTCGTCCGTGCTTTCGACGCCTGTTCCTGTGCGCCTCTGGAGGACCAGGCGCGCCTCGATCTTGCCGAATTCGCGGCGCGCGGCGACCGGCTGGCCTTCACGACCGACAGCTTTGTCGTCGATCCGCTGTTTTTTCCGGGCGGCGACATCGGCAAGCTCGCAGTGTGCGGCTCCGTCAACGATCTCGCCGTTGGCGGCGCCGTTCCGCTCTATCTCTCCTGCGCCGCCATCGTGGAAGAAGGCGTCGCGATCGACGTGCTGCGCGAGGTCGCGCGCTCGATGGCGGCGACGGCGGCGCAGGCCGGCGTCAAGATCGTCACCGGCGACACCAAGGTCGTGCAGCGCGGCTCCTGCGACAAGCTGTTTTTGACGACGACGGGCGTCGGGGCCATCGGAGCGGGCGTCGCGCTTGGAGTCGACAAGGCTGCGCCGGGAGACGCCGTCCTCGTCAACGGCGTTCTTGGCGACCACGGGGCGGCGATTCTGTGCGCCCGCGGCGACCTGGCGCTGGACGCGCCGATCGAAAGCGATTGCGCCTGTCTGCATGGTTTGATCGCGGGGCTGCTTGAGGCCGCGCCATTGGTGCGCTTCATGCGCGACGCGACGCGCGGCGGAGTGGCCACCGTGCTGAACGAGATCGCCGAAGCCTCGCGCGCAGCGATCGAAATCGACGAAGACTCGACGCCCATCCGCGCCGAAGTCCGGGCTTTTTGCGAAATTCTCGGGCTGGACCCGCTTTATCTCGCCAATGAGGGCAAGATCGTTGTCGTGGCGCCGCAACGCCAGGCCGAAGCGGCGCTCGAAGCCATGCGTCGCCATCCGCTCGGGCGCGACTCCTGCCGCATCGGCTCCATCACCGCGGGAGAGCCGGGACGCGTCACAATGCGCACGAGCTTTGGGGGGCGAAGAATCGTCGACATGCTCGTTGGCGAGCAACTGCCGCGCATATGTTGAGCGGGGCGCGACCCGAGCGAAAGGAGCGAACTATGTGCAAGACCTGCGGGTGCGGCGAAGAGTCGGAGTCGTCGCTCCTCAACATGCAGACGGGGAGGAAGATCGACCTCGCAACGCAATCGCGGCCTCATTCCGGCGCGGCGAATCATCATTGGCGTCACCATGATCATCCCCATGATGGCGATTCCGACCTCGCGCATGCCTCCGGACATGTGCACAGGCATGAGGACGGCGTCTGGCGCAGCCATGCGCATGAGCCGCATGGTCACGAGCAGCATTCCCGCCGAAGGGGAGAAACGCTGGATCTGCAGGCGCGAATTCTCGCCAAGAACGATGCGATCGCCGCACAAAATCGCGCTTGGCTGACGGGACGCGAGATCCTGGCCCTCAACATCATGAGCTCTCCCGGCGCCGGCAAGACGACCTTTTTGGAGCGCACGATCGCCGAGCTGAAAGGCGAGGCGAAACTCTTCGTCATCGAGGGTGATCAGGCGACGTCGGCGGACGGAGAGCGAATCCGCGCGGCGGGCGCGGCGGCCGTGCAAGTGAACACCGGCGCCGGCTGCCATCTCGAAGCCGACATGATCGCGCGCGGGCTTGCAGAGCTGCGGCCCACGCCCGGCTCGATCGTCATGATCGAGAATGTGGGCAATCTCGTCTGCCCGGCTCTATTCGATCTCGGCGAAAGCTCGAAAGTGGTGATGCTCTCCGTCACGGAAGGCGAGGACAAGCCGCTGAAGTATCCGCATATGTTCCGGGCGGCGCGGCTCATCATCATCAACAAGATCGACCTTGCGCCACATGTCGACTTCGACCGCGACCGCTGCATCGCCAATGCGCGGCGCGTCAATCCCGGCGTCGAGGCGCTGGAGCTTTCATCAAGAACCGGAGAGGGGTTCGAGGCTTGGCGAAGCTGGCTGCTGCGGGAGGCCGCAGAGACGCATGAAAGAGCGTTTCGCGGCGCGCCGCCGGGGAATGAGGCGGCGCCCATCCACGCAGGAGGCAGAGCCTAGATTCCTCCCCCGTCGTGGAACGTCTCGAGACGCGCCTTCGCCTGAGTGATGTTGCTGTTCGGCGGCACGCTGTGCGTGAGCCACACATTGCCTCCGATGGAAGAGCCTTGACCGATCGTGATGCGCCCGAGAATCGTCGCGCCGGCGTAGACGACGACGTCATCCTCCAGGATCGGATGTCTGGGCTTGCCTTTGACGAGCGCGCCCGTCTCGTCCGCCTCGAAACGCTTCGCGCCGAGCGTGACCGCTTGATAGAGGCGCACGCGCTTGCCGAGGCGCGCCGTTTCCCCGATCACGACGCCGGTTCCGTGATCGATAAAAAAGCCCTCGTCGATTTCCGCGCCGGGGTGGATGTCGATGCCGGTCTGCGCATGCGCGAGCTCGGCAATGATGCGCGCAAGCATCGGCGCGCCGAGCACGTAGAGCTGATGCGCGAGGCGATGCCTGATCAGCGTCGAAATTCCGGGATAGCAGAAGATGACTTCATCGAGGCTGCGCGCGGCGGGATCGCCGTCGAACGCGGCCCGGATGTCGACATCGAGCGTAGCCCGCACCTTCGGCAGTCCGCGCGCGAAGGCGCGAGTGATCTCGCCGGCGCGCGGATCGTGCTCGGAATTCGCCGGATCCGCGCTGTCTGCATGAAGCTGCAGTTCGCGACGCACCTGTTCCCGCAGAGAGCGGAAGGCGGCGTCGAGCGTGAATGCGATGAATCCGTCCACGCTGTCGAGCGTGAGCTCCGCTGGCGCGAAGTGGCGCGGATAGAGCGAGGCGACAAGACCGTCCACGATTGACGCGATGGCCTGACGCGACGGGAGCTCCGGCGGCGGCCCGCCGCCATAGCGCCGCTGCTGCGACGACTTGCGCAGGCCGCGCAGCTCCTCGACGATTCCGTTCAAGTCGGTCTGGTCGTCCTCGACCGCGCTCGGCTCGACGTGCTTGGTCATGGGCGGAAGTCCATTATGGCGGCGCAAGACATTAAGTCTTGCGGCGCGACTCACTTCAGCTGATCGGACGCCTTGTCGATGCCGGCCTTGGCGCAAACCTCGTCCTTGTCGCCGCCCGGCGCCCCGGATACGCCGACGGCGCCGAGGACCTGATCGCCGACCTTGATCGGCAAGCCCCCCTGGATCGCGATGACGCCCGTCAGATTGACTTGTCCCGAGGTCGGATTGTCCTTCACGCGCTGGGCGAATTCCCCGGAAGGGATACGGAACGTGCGCGCCGTGTACGCCTTGCGCTGGCTGTTCTCGAATGTGTGGGGCGAAGCCCCGTCGCCGCGCAGCCCAACGAGAACCTGGCCTTCGAGACCGACGACCGTCACCGAGACGTGATAGCCCTGCTGCGTGCAGGTCTCATAGGCCGTCTGTGCGATGCTCAGCGCGATCGGCGTCGACAGCGTCTTTTGCGTCGGCAATTCAGCGGCGGCGCCAGAGGCCTGCGCGACCAGCAGAGCGGGGCACAGCCACAGCGGGGCGGAACGTGCGAGTCTCATGGATTCGATCCGTTGGTGAGATGCTTCAGATCGACAATATACATACTAATTTAATATGCAATATGATTTTGGACGAATACCCCGCTCATAAAAAGTCGAATGGCCATGGAGCTTGTAGCCGCAGCGTATGTATTTGATATTACGTGCATATTTAGGGCGGCAACAGAAGAGGGGGCAAAACTCGCCACGCGGATTGCCTTGACGAAGCTTCTCACCCCGACTACAAAATTATTATCCATGATAGGAAAGCTCAAATGAATACGCAAGCTCAGAGCAGACCCGCGGACGCTCTCCGACCACGCCGCTCGCCGGCGGATCAGCTTTCCAGAACGGTCGCAGAAAGGCTCAAGCGGCTGATCGCCGGCAAGGCCCGGTCCTTCGAGCGTCTGTCGGAGCTCAGCGGCATCGACGCCTCGGAGCTCATGCGAATCGAGAGCGGCGCCGAGATTCCGAAGATCGGACATCTCTGGCGTATCGCCAACGCGCTCGGCGTGCCTTTCGGCAGTCTCGTCGCGTCGAAGGAGCGGCAAGGCGTTTTCGTGATCCGCAAGAACGAGGCGCAAGCGATCGCTTCCGCCGACGGGGCGTTTTTGACGCGCCCACTCTTTCCTTACGATTGCCGACGCCCGGTGGAATTCTATCACGTTGCGCTGGGGCCCTCGCACATCGAGCGCGCCGAAGCGCACGCGCCCGGCACCAAAGAGAATCTCGTCGTCGCCAAAGGACAGGTGGAAATCATCGTCGGACGCGAGTCGCCGGCGCAGCTCGACGAAGGCGACGCGATCGACTTCCTGGCGGACGTCCCGCACAGCTACCGCAATCTCGGCACGACGACGGCGATTCTCTATCTCGTCATGTCTTACGAGGCGCCGGCGGAGGGCGGGTGCGGTTGACCGATCCGTCCCGTCGGTCGGCGGAAGTTAGTCTACGAATTTTGTAGAGGTCTACATCTTTAGTTTATAAGTATTCCACGAGGCTTGGCTGAAATTTATTTGAGAAACACTTGCTTCCCGGGCTGCGCTGAGGTAGTAAAGCCTCATCGCAGGCTAGCTGCTTGCGCCATATTCCACGACTTCGCCTCGGAGAGGCCGGCGTCCGCGCTCTAAAGTCGCTTCAAGGAAAAAACGCATGACTGCTGAACCCGAACTAAGGCGCACGCTGAGCGAATCGGCGGCGCGCCAGCTTGCCAATGCGACCAAGACCAGACCGCAATGGTCCGGCATCACGCCGCGCTGGCTCATCTCCTTCCTGCCTTGGGTTCCGGTCGAGGCCGGCATCTACCGTCTGAACCGCGTGAAGGAGGCCGTCGCGCTCACGGACGCCGACGTGCAGTGCAGCCCGGCGCGCGACCGCGACGCCGACCTGCCCGAGACCTTCGTCGATTACGAGGACGCGCCGCGCGAATACTCGATGAATGCGGTGACGACGGTCCTCGACGTGCAAACGCGCGTCTCCGACCTTTACAATCACCCCTACGACCAAATTCAGGAGCAGGTGCGCCTGCTCACCGAGAAGGTGAAGGAAAAGCAGGAAGCGGAGCTCATCAACAATCCGGAATATGGCTTCCTCGCCAACACCGCGCCGTCGATGAAGATCAAGACGCGCACCGGCGCGCCCCAGCCGGACGACCTCGACGAGCTCATCGCCAAGGTGTGGAAAGAGCCGGCCTTCTTTCTCGCGCATCCGCGCGCCATCGCCTCCTTCGGGCGCGAATGCACGCGCCGCGGCGTGCCGCCGCCAACCGTCACGCTGTTCGGCTCCCCGTTCGTCGTCTGGCGCGGCCTGCCGCTCGTTCCAAGCGACAAGCTCTACATCGACGAGAATGGCAAGACCAACATCCTGCTCCTGCGGACGGGCGAAAAGAAGCAGGGCGTGATCGGCCTGTTCCAGCCGGGCGTTCCGGGCGAGGTCGCGCCGAGCCTGTCAGTGCGCTTCATGGGCATCAACCGCAAGGCCATCGCGTCCTATCTAATCTCGCTCTACTGCTCGGCCGCCGTGCTCACGCATGACGCGCTCGGCGTGCTCGAGGATGTCGATGTCGGCAAATATCACGACTACGGCGACAAATACGTCTGACTTTCGCATGCGCCGGCGGCCTGATGTCGCCGGCGGCCCGCTTTTCTCAAGGAACGCAAAGCATGTCCTCTGCGCAGTCGATCCCGGCGTCGCCCACCATGCCTGCGACCGACGTCCCCTCTCATGAGGCGGTGGATCATCACGCGCCGGCGCCTTTCGATCCTCAGATGATTGCCCAACTGGCCAACGCCTTCTTTCAGCTTCAGCCGCACCAGGCGCCGCCGGCCCCCATCGCGCCGGGCGCGCCGATCGCGGCGCCGCTCGCGCCGGAAGTCCCAGGCCCGACTGTCGTCACGACCGCCGCCCCTTATGCGCCGGCGCGTCCCTCGTTCGGACCGTTGGACGTGCCGCCGACCTCCATTCCTTCCGTCGTGCCCACGCCGAACGTCGCCGCGCCTGCGGCGCCGATCAGCGCGCGGCCCCTGGGCCTGCCGGATCCGCCTCAGCCCGGCGCCTCCGTTGGCGCCCTCGACGTCGCTTCCCCCGCAGCGCTTGATTACGCGGCGATTCCGCGCCTGCTCGGCGACGCCATCAGCTTCAGCCCGTCGAACGAGAACGCGGCGCCGATCACCGGCTACGTCCCCTTAGCTTCATCGGCGCCGACTGAGGAGCTCTATTTTCTGAATGGGCGCTCGGGCGCCGCGGCGCCGGGCACGGCCCCGGCCGCGCCGAGCTTCGTCTTTCCGCGCTTCGATCTTCAGCCCGAGACTGCGAAAGCCCCCGCGCCGACGCATCCCGCGCAAGCGCCCGAGACGCTCGCGATATCCGGTCCTTCGGACGCTGATCCGCATCGCCTCTCCGACCTTGCCTCTTTGGGATCGCCGCCCGCGCCCGCGCCGCTCGATGGCCTGCATAGCGGGGCTTCGCCGGGCTCCGCCGGCCCGGCGGCCAGCGACGCGCTCTACTTTGCAAGTCACGCTGGCGGTCATACGGGACTGACCGAGACCGCTCCAGCGCAGCCGAAAGACTCCTCGCCCAGCTATCAGCCGGAGCTGGCCGCGGCGACGCCCGACAGCCGGCAGATCTTCGACCCCTATCGCGTCAAGCGCGACTTTCCGATCCTGCAGCAGCAGGTGCACGGCAAGCCCCTCGTATGGCTGGACAACGCCGCGACGACGCAGAAACCGCAGTCGGTCATCGACCGTCTTTCGCACTTCTACGAATACGAGAACTCCAATATCCACCGCGCCGCGCATGCGCTCGCCGCGCGCTCGACCGACGCCTATGAGGCCGCGCGCGAAAAGGTCCGCCGCTTCCTCAAGGCGCCGAACGTCAAGGACATCATCTTCGTTCGTGGAACGACGGAAGGGATCAATCTCGTCGCGCAGGCCTGGGGTCGTCGCAATGTGAAAGAGGGCGACGAGATCGTCATCTCGTGGCTCGAGCATCATGCCAATATCGTGCCCTGGCAGATGCTCTGCTCCGAAACCGGCGCGCGGTTGCGCGTCGCGCCGGTCGATGACCGCGGCCAGATCATTCTCGAAGAGTATGAGAAGCTCCTCAATCCCAGGACGCGCATCGTCGCGGTGACGCAGGTCTCGAACGCCCTCGGCACGGTGACGCCCGTGTACGAGATCACGGCCATGGCGCATCGCCATGGCGCGCGCGTGCTGATCGACGGCGCACAGTCCGTCCCTCACATGCCGGTCGACGTGCAGTCGATCGATTGCGACTTCTTCGTGTTCTCCGGCCACAAGGTGTTCGGCCCGACCGGCGTCGGCGTCGTCTACGGCAAGGACGAAGTCCTGCAGCACATGCCGCCGTGGCAGGGCGGCGGCAATATGATCGCCGACGTCACGTTCGAGAAAACGATCTACCAGGCGCCGCCGGACCGCTTCGAGGCCGGCACAGGCACGATCGCCGACGCCGTGGGCCTCGGCGCTGCGCTCGATTATGTCGAGAGCATCGGCATGGAGGTCATCGGCCGCTATGAGCACGATCTGCTCGTCTACGCCATGGAGAAGATGCGTCACGTGCCAGGCCTGACCTTCGTCGGGACCGCGCCGGAGAAGGCCTCGGTCCTCTCCTTCGTGCTGCGCGGCCATGATGCGGGCGACGTCGGCAAGGCGCTCGACCGCGAGGGCATCGCCGTGCGCGCGGGCCACCACTGCGCGCAGCCCATCCTGCGGCGCTTCGGCCTGGAGGCGACCGTGCGGCCGTCCCTCGCCTTCTACAACACGTGCGCCGACGTCGACGCGCTCGTCGTTGCGCTCATGCGTCTTCAAAGCGGACACGCCGCGGCACGATGAGCGCTGCGGAGGCCGCTCCATCTAGTTCGCTTAATCTATAGTATTTATTGACTATCGTCCACGCGGCGGCTAATTTGCGTCCACCTAACTTTTCGGGTGGAAAGAGTTGGCCGACGTGCTGACCAAAAAGGGCAAATACGGGCTCAAGGCGATGGTGCATCTCGCGCGGTTTCCGCCGGGACAGCCGACCCCCGTGCTCGACATTGCGTCAACCGAACGGATTCCGAAGAAGTTCCTTGACGCCATTCTCTGCGAGCTCCGCAACTCCGGCTTCGTGAACTCCAAGATGGGGAAGGGCGGCGGCTACACGCTCGCGCGCGCCCCGGAGGACATCTACGTCGGCGACATCGTGCGCGCGATCGACGGCCCGCTCGCGCCGATTCCCTGCGCCAGCAAAACGCGATACCAACGTTGCGACGACTGCCCAGACGAGCAGGCCTGCTCCGTGCGGCTCGTCATGATGGAGGCGCAGCGCGCGCTCTCAAACGTTCTTGACAATTGTTCGCTGGCCGAAATGCGGCGGATGGCCGACGCGGGCCTGAGCATTCCGTCGCATGAAGCATGACCCAGCTGGATCTGAAGGCCCTGGCGCCGAAAGCGGCGGAAGCCGAGCGCTTTCTCAAAGCGCTCGCGAGCGGCCATCGGCTCATGATCCTTTGCGAGCTGCAGAATGGCGAACTATCCGTCACCAGCCTGCAGCAGGCGCTAGGCTTGAGCCAATCGTCGCTCTCGCAGCATCTCGCGCGGCTGCGCGCGGACGCGCTGGTCAAGACGCGACGCGAGTCCCAGATGATTTATTACTCGCTCGCGGACGAAAAGGCGTCTCGGACAATCCGTCTCGTCTACGAGCTGTTCTGCAACTAGGACGGCGCCGATGCGCGGGCGCTCGCCGCTCCATCCCGAATACGCCCCGGATGAGATGCGCAAAGGGCGGGAGAAGTTTGCTTTATTCCTGCTTCCGACAATCATAGGCGAAGGTGATATAAGGGAAGCGCACTTCCTCCCCTCCCATGAGTTCGGGAGTTGCGGCCATCAGCTCCCGCGTGCGCGCCGCAACCTTTTCCCGCTCCGCCGCCGACAGCGTCGCAATGAAGCTCGTCGACAGCACCCGTTCGACGATCACGGCTTCCACGGGTCCCCGGTGCAGGTGCGAGAATCGTCGCTCGCGCAAGGGGCCAAAGCCATCAGCAGGAAAAAGGCGACGCCATTTCAGGTCGCCATAGCGCGGCGTGTCGCCCTGATACGGCGCCAATATGCGGGCGAGTTGCGCGACCCAGGCGACGCTCTCGTCGCGAACGTTCCACACCAGGCCCAGCGCGCCTCCGGGCTTGAGGACGCGGCCTATTTCGGACAATGCGCGTTCGTTTGCGAACCAGTGAAAGGACTGAGCGCAGAAAACGCAAGCGAAGCTGGAGTCGCGCGCCGGGATTTCGGTCGCAGACCCGGGCAGCGCCTCAAACCCGGGCACGGCGCGCGAAAAGGCTTCGCGCATGGCTTCGACAGGCTCGACAGCGGTTAAATTCAGCCCAAAGGCATTGAGACAGGCGGAGAATTTTCCGGTCCCGGCGCCAAGATCCAGCACCCTGTCGCCGGGACGCAATCCAAGATCCGACTCGAGCCAGCCAAAAATTTCCGCCGGATAATCGGGCCGCCCGGAAACATAAGCCGCTGCTGCGACCGAGAAGCCGCGCTGGGCGGCGCCATGCACGTCCGACATTTCAGCATCCTCTCTGCCGAGGGCGCTAAATATCGCAGGCTCATCATCCGTCCAACACCCCACCGATTCTCATTTCGGCTTCGGCCAATCGCCCTTCGGGGCGCCCTCGCTGAGCTGCGTGGTCTCGACTGGCCCTTCGCCGATGATCTGCACGATGACCTCCTCGTCGCCGGCGCCGTCCCAGTGAACGCCGCCGGCGGGATGAAGCATGTACGCGCCGGCCTTGAGCGGCACCGCCTTGTTGTAGTCCAGCTCCGGGCCCGTCCCCGTATACCAGACCCCTTTGATCACTGTCGCATGGCGATCCTTCGAGTGGAAATGCGGATTCGAATGGGCGCCGGGAGGGAAGCGGTTGCGCACGACATAGAGACCAGGCTTCGACGGATCGCCGAACAGCACCGCCGACTCCGGACCGAGCCCCAGCGGACTCTTGAACGGGACGGACTCCGGCTCGACGCGCAGGAAAGCCCGTTCGTCGGCTTGCGCGATCAAACTTGCCGACAGCGCGGACAGGAACGCCCCGCGACGAAACATTGTGCGAAACTTCATCCCTTACCCTCCTCTGGAGAGGCTCTCCCAACAAACAAGATTTATCATATGATGTTCATATGCTTCAAGCCGGACGGCGCTCGTGGTAGAGGTTCGCATCGAACGTCGGCGGGCTGGCCCTATCCCGGAAAGTTTAATTCTCCGCGGAACCCTGGAAAGCAGGAGCTTATTCTATAGCCAAGGGGTTCCGCGTCGGCGCAGGATTCGTCTTTGTCTGGAGTTTTTCCCCATGCGCCCTGCGACAAAAAATTCCTAGTGAGCCGGTAGACATAAATCGGGAAAGGCTATAACTTTATCAATTGAGTAGGAATTAGGCCGGCTTTGCCGGCGCTTGGCGCTCACACCAATGAACCCGAAGAGGTTTTGGCACATGAAGAGGTCGATCAAGCTCAGCATCGCCGCTTTGACGCTCAGCGTGTCCGCGGCGGCGCTCGCCGTTGCGGCGGAGGACAAGGCGGCGGTCCCCGCCGCCCAGCAAGCGTCTCAAGCCACGTCGGCGCCCGAGGCGGCGAAAACGTCGGAGCCAGTGAAGGCTCCGTCGAAGCCTCTGTGGTCATGGCAGCCCGTGCAGGCCCCGGCGACGCCGGCGGTCGCGAAGCAGGACTGGGTTCGCCGACCGCTCGACGCGTTCGTGCTCGCGAAGATCGAAGCCAAAGGCTTGGCGCCTTCGCCAGACGCGGACCGGGCGACCTTCATCCGTCGCGCCACGCTCGACGTCTGGGGGTTGATCCCCTCTCCCGAGGAGGTCGCGGCCTTCGAGGCGGATGCTTCGCCGGACGCCTATGAGAAGCTCGTCGATCGTCTGCTGGCGTCGCCGCGCTATGGCGAGCGGCAGGCCCGACTCTGGCTCGATCTCTCGCGCTACGCCGACAGCTCGGGCTTCCAGAACGACAGCACGCGTCCCAATTTGTTCCGCTATCGCGACTATGTCATCAAGTCGTTCAACGACGACAAGCCTTATTCGCGCTTTATCCAGGAGCAGATCGCAGCCGACGAGATCGCGCCGGGCGACCAGAGCGTGCTCGTGGCGACGGGCTTTCTAGCCGGCTATCCAGACAACAGCAACTCTCGCGATCTCGTTCAGCGCAAATATCAGATCACGACCGACATCGTCGACACTGTGGGTCAGGCGATTCTCGGCACGACGGTCGGCTGCGCGCGCTGCCACAACCACAAGACCGACAAGTTCACGCAGAAGGACTATTACTCGCTGCAGGCCTTCTTCGCCAACACCGCCTTCGACGAGAAGGCGCCGGCGATCAAAGGCGCGCAGGAGGCCGCCTATGAGAAGGCCGAGGCCGCTTATGACGAGGCGACCAAGGAAATCCGCGAGAAGCAGAAGGCGATCATCGACAGCGTGCGCGAGGCGGCGCTGAAATATCACAAGGAACGCTATCTGACCGACAGCCGCGAGTCGATCTTCAAGCCGAAAGATCAATGGACCCCGCTCGATCGCTGGGTGAACCACCGTCTGGACGTCGTGACTGACGACGTGGCGCTCGCGGGGTTCTTGCGCTATGCGGCCGATGACAAGCAGGCGCCGGAGCACAGCGAGGAGATCGTCAAGAAAGCAGACGAGTATCAGAAACTCACCCAGGATCTTCGCAAGTTCGCGAACAAGAAGCCACCGCGCGGCTCGAACACCTTCACGACCGCGACCGAGCTCGGCCATCCGGACGCGCCGCCGACCTTCATCTTCTTCGGCGGCAACCACGAGCGTCCGCTCGACGAGGTGCAGCCGGCCTTCCCTGAGGCGATCACCAGCGAGAAGCCCGACATCAAGCCGACGGACGTGTCGTCGGGACGGCGCACGGCGCTCGCCAACTGGCTCACGAGCCCGACGAATCCGCTGACGGCGCGCGTCTTCGTCAACCGCATCTGGAACCAGTATTTCGGCAAGGGCATCGTCACGACGGTCAGCGACTTCGGCAAGGCCGGCGACAAGCCGACCAACCAGGAGCTTCTCGACCATCTCGCCGACAGCTTCGTGCAGAGCGGCTGGGACATCAAGAAGCTGCACCGCGAGATCCTGCTCTCCAGCACCTATCGGCAGTCTTCGGTCTATCGCGAGGAGGTGGCCAAGGCCGATCCCGATAGCAAGCTCGTCGCCGTGTTCCCGAGGAAGCGTCTCGAGGCCGAGGAGATCCGCGACTCGATCCTCGTCGCGTCCGGCAAGCTCAATGAAGAGATCGGCGGCCCGAGCGTGTTTCCGCCGCTTCCGCCCAATCTGACGGGCGGCGGCAACTTTAATCAGGACCCCGCCTGGACGACCTCCAAGGACCCGAAGGACTACGTGCGGCGAAGCATCTACACCTTCACGCGCCGAAGCCTTCCCTATCCGCTGCTCGAGACCTTCGATATGGCCAATGCGCAGCAGATCCACAGCAAACGCGACGTGACGACGACGCCTCTTCAGGCGCTGACGCTCATCAACAGCGACATCGTGCTGGAGTGGTCGCAGGCGCTTGCGGGCCGCGTGCTCAACGAGGTGGGCGCCGACGAGTCGGCGCAGCTCGACCGGCTTTACGAGATCCTGTTCTCGCGCAAGCCGACCGCGGAGGAAAAGCAGATCCTGCAGGCCTTCCTCGCGCAGCATCAAAAAACCCTCGCCGACAAGGCGGAGGACGGGAAAATCACACTCGCCGTTCCCGTCGGCGCGAAGACGAAGCCAAGCGATCCGCTCAGGGCGTCCGCCTTCGTCGATCTCGTCCACACCGTCGTGAACTCGAACGAGTTCGTCTACCGCTTCTAAAGCCACAGCAAAGGATCAAACACCATGCTCATCAAGACTTCGCGTCGCGAGTGGCTGCGGGGAGCGGCCTATGGCGTCAGCGGCTATGCGCTGTCCGGCCTCATGCCCGGCGGCGGTTGGTTCGGCGCGCCGCAGGCCAACGCCGCTTTCGTCGATCCGCTGGCGCCCAAGGAGCCGCACTTCGCTCCCAAGGTGAAATCGGTCATCTGGCTGCATATGGACGGAGCGCCCTCGACGCTCGATCTCTATGACTACAAGCCCGAGCTCGTCCGACTCGCGGGCCAGGACGTGCCGGAATCCTTCCTGAAAGGGATCAAGACCAGCACGCAGGGCGGCGTCGGCAAGCTGTTCGCCTCGAATCGCACCTGGAAGCAATATGGCGAGAGCGGCGCCTGGTTCTCCGACTGGCTGCCGAATCTTGCCGAGCAGGCGGACAAGCTCACCTTCATCAAGTCGAGCGTCACCGTCGGCGCGACGCACGACATCTCGATCCTGAAGCTCAACACCGGCGACGTGAGCCCCGGCCGGCCGTCGCTCGGCGCCTGGGTCGCATACGCGCTCGGCTCCGCTAATCCAGATCTGCCGGCCTATGTCGTGCTCTATGGCGGCAAGCGCGAGCCCCGCGCCGGCTCCGTCAACTGGAGCTCCGGCTTCCTGCCCGCGGTCTATCAGGGGACGGCCTTCCGCCCGACCGCGCAGCCGATCCTCTATCAAGCGCCGCCGGACATCATCAGCCTCAAGGAGCAGCGCGAGAACCTCGACCTGCTGAAGAAGCTCAACGATATCGGCGGCGCCGCGCATCCGGAGGACAGCGAGCTCGAAGCTCGGGCCCGCTCCTATGATCTCGCCTATCGCATGGAGGCGACCGCGCCGGAAGCCGTCGATCTCTCCAAGGAGACGGAAGCCACCAAGGCGCTCTATGGCTTGAACGACGACGCCACGAAGGACATGGGCACCGTGCTGCTGCGCGCGCGCCGTCTCGTCGAGCGCAACGTGCGATTCGTGCACGTGGTCTCAGGTCCGATCGAGATCCTCGGTCAGGCCGACGATGCAAGCTGGGATGCGCACCGTCAGCTCGAGAAGAATCACAGCGCGCACGCCAAGGCGATCGACAAGCCGGTCGCTGGGCTTCTGGCCGATCTCGCGTCGCGCGGATTGCTCGACCAGACGCTCATCGTGTGGACCTCGGAGTTCGGGCGCACGTCCTACGGCCAGAGCGGCGACGGCCGAGACCACAATCCATGGGGCTATACGCAGTGGCTTGCCGGCGGCGGGTTGAAGCATGGCTTCACCTACGGCCAGACCGACGAGATCGGACTGAGGACCGTCGAGAATCCCGTCGACACTTACGACGTGCATGCGACGGTGCTGCAGCTGCTCGGGCTCGATCATCTGAAGACGATCTACCTGCGCGCCGGGCGCTCCGAGCGTCCGACGGTCGTCTACGGCAAGGTCGTCAAGGACATCCTCGCCTGAGCGTGACGCGGTGGTTGCGGAAAAGCATGGGAAAAGGGGCGATCCTAGCCGCGCTCGCGGTCGGATTCGCCCCGGTTCATGCGCGGGCCGGTTCGACGGTCTGGGTGGAGATCGAAAACTTCGCCTTTGATCCGCCGATCCTAACCTTGCGACGCGGCGATCGGGCCGTCTTCGTAAACCGCGATCAGGTTCCGCATTCAGTCGTCGGGACACGCGACGGGCGCGAGATTTTTCGTTCGCCCGAACAGATCGACACGGACGACACCTATTCAGTCGACTTCGAGCAGACCGGCGAGATTGTCGTCGGATGCGGCCTGCACGGGCGCATGAGCGCCAGAATTATCGTCGAGCCTTGAGGGCCTTGGCCTGGCGGCTCCAGCACCGAGGATGGTCGAGAGAGATGCGAGGGCGTCGGATGGTTTGGGCAGCGGCTGGGAGCTTATTCATCGGGGCGGCCGGCGCGGCGCCGACCTTGGACTTCAAGGATTACGACAACGACCTGATGCGTGATCTCGACAAGACGATCAAATATTTCGAGCCGGACATCACGGCCGGCAACGCCGACGCCGCGAAGGAGGATCTGGAGCTTCTCGCAGACGGCTTTCGCTATACGGAGGACTACTTCTCCAAGAAAAAAGGCGCCGACGACGCCGTGGAGATCTCGCGCCGCGGCTCAAAGATCCTCGAGGACGTGCGCGCGCTCGTCGAAAAGTCTCAATTCGAGGCCGCCGCCGTCGCAGCGCGCGAGACGCCGGGCGTCTGCAAATCCTGTCACGACATCTACAAGCCGCGCCTCGCGCGCTAGGGAGGCTGAACAACATGACCCGCCAGACCGCCGCCGACTTTCATCCGGAAGTCCTGAAACTCTTCGATCTCTTCGTGCATGGCTTCATCGACCGGCGCAGCTTTCTCGACGGCGCGAAGAAATTCGCGACTGGCGGCGTCGGCGCCGCAGCGCTGCTCGAGGCGCTCTCGCCGCGCTTCGCCGAAGCCGAGCAGGTTTCCAAGGACGATCCGCGCATCAAGGGAAAGACCATCGAAGCGCCCTCGCCCGACGGCTACGGGACAGTGAAGGGCTATTTCGTCGAGCCGGCGAACCGCTCGGCCAACTTGCCCACCATTCTCGTCATCCACGAGAACCGCGGGCTCAATCCGCACATCGAGGACATCGCGCGCCGGCTCGCGCTCGCGAATTTCATCGCCTTCGCACCGGACGCGCTCGCGCCGCTCGGCGGCTACCCGGGCGATGAGGACAAGGCGCGCGATCTCTTCCCCAAGCTCGATCAGGCCAAGACGCGCAACGATTTCATCACGGCGCTCGGCGTGTTGAAGAAGTGTCCGATCGGCACGGGCAAGGTCGGCGCGGTGGGCTTCTGCTATGGCGGCGGCATCGTGAACTTCCTGGCTACGAAATCAGCGGATCTCAACGCCGGGTCGCCCTTCTACGGCGCCGCGCCCGCGGCGGAGGACGTTGCGAAAATCAAAGCGCCGCTGCTCCTTCATTTCGCGGGCAGTGACGACCGCATCAACGCGGCCTGGCCTGGCTATGAGGCGGCGCTCAAGGTCGCCAAGGTCGACTACCAAGCCTTCGTCTACCCAGGCGTCCAGCATGGTTTCAACAACGACACGACGCCACGTTACGACGAGGCGGCGGCGAAGCTCGCCTGGGGCCGGACGATCGACTTCTTCAACGCCCATCTGCGCGGTTGATCGCCGCGTCGAAAACGACATTCACGCAAGAGGATCAAGATGAAGACTCTGACCAAGCTCGCGGCGATCGCCTTCGCGCTCTCGTCCTTGCCCGCCGCCGCGCAGCAAGCGGCGACGCCCGCGGCGCCTGGCTCTGCAGCCGCGCCCGTCACGCCGGCGAATGATCCGGCCTACACATACAAGACGCTGCGCCTCAACCGCCTGGCCTTCGACGCGCTGCTGGCGAAGCCCGAGCAGCTCGTCGTGCTGGACATTCGCCGCCCCGACGAGATCTCGAAGATCGGGGGGTTTCCCGCCTATCTGAGCATTCAGACCTCCGACATTCAGCGCAGCCTGTCCTTCATCCCGCGCGACCGGCTCATCGTCACAGTATCCAATCGCGCGCATCGCGCCGGCGCCGTCGGCGACATTCTTGCCGGCCTCGGATACCGCGTCGTCGGCGCGATCGGCGTGCTCGACTATCAAGACGAGGGCGGCGTTCTGACCAAGATCGCGCCGCCGCCGCCGCGCAACGCCGCGGCGTCGGAAGGCCAGTCCCAGACGGCCGCTGCCGCCGCGCCTGCGTCGGCCAACAAGCCTTGAGGAGAAGACCCGTGCGCAGAATAGAGACCGTGCAGCTGGCCCTTGCGGCGGCCTTGTCGCTCGCGAGCCTTCCCGCGCAAGCGGCGCTCAAAGCTGGGGATGTCGCGCCCGACTTCAGCCTGCCGGCGGCTGTCGGCGGCAAGGACTTCACCTTCTCCCTCGCCGACGCGCAAAGGAAGGGTCCCGTCGTCCTGTACTTCTATCCGAAGTCCTTTACGCGTGGATGTACGATCGAGGCGCATGAATTCGCGGATCACGCCGAGGACTTCTCGGCTGCGGGCGCGAGCCTTATCGGCGTCTCGAGCGACACGATCGAGACGCAGCGCGACTTCTCGACAAAGGAGTGCCGCGACCGCTTCCCGATCGGCGCCGACCCCGCTCTCAAGGCGATCACGGCCTATGACGCGAAGCGCGAGAAGCCCGCACAGTCGGGGGAGACGCTCGCCGACCGCATCTCCTATGTCGTCGCTGACGGCAAGGTCGTTTTCGCGCTGACGGACTCCAATCCGATCAAGCATGTCGAATCCACTCTCGACTTCGTGCGCAAATGGCGCGACGCGCACAAAAACTAGGGGCGGCGCGTCCCCGAACACAGGTCCGCAACAAGGAGTCCGCATGTCCCATATCGTTTCGCCCTTTCGTCGCCGCGCGACCAGGATCGCCGCGATCGCCGCACTGAGTCTTGCGATCGCAGCCCAGGCCAGCGCGCAGAACGCGCAAGCGCCTGCAGCCCCGGCCGGCGGCGGCGCCCCGCAGCCGTCGCCGACGAAGATCGCTCTCGAGAACCGCAAGGCCGCCTATACGCTCATCGGCAACACCTTCCGCTGGTTCGGCGGCGTCGCGAGAGGGAACGTCCCCTATAACGAGGCGGAGGCCGCCAAGCGCGCCTCGCGCATCCTCTTCCTCGCCGCGCTGCCGAGCGAAAACTTCCCCGAAGGATCGAATTTCGGCGAGCCGGAAAGCAAGGCGAAGGCGGACGTCTGGAGCAATCGGGCGGACTTCGACAAGAAGCTGCGCGAATTCCAGGAGCACGCCGCCGCGCTCGTCGAAGTCAACGCCAAGGAGAAGGGCGCGACGGAGGCGTTCAAGGCTGCTGTCGCGACGCTCGGTCAGGACTGCAAGGGCTGCCACGACACCTACAGAGCAAAATAGACGATGATCTCGACGACGAGCGGAAGTCCGTTCGTCGTCGCCGCGAGGGGTGACCACCGTGACGACGCTTGAAACAAATCCCGCCTCGCCCGTTGCACAAGCCGAACGGACGCCGCATCGCCTGGTCTGGGATTGGCCGGTGCGCTTCTTTCATTGGTCGCTCGTTTTGGCCTTCCTCGGCGCCTTTGTGACCAACAAGCTCGGCGTCAAATATTTCACGCTGCACGTCTGGTGCGGCTACGCCGTCATCGCCCTCGTCGCCTTTCGCATCTTCTGGGGGTTCCTGGGGCCGCGCCACGCGCGCTTTGCGAGCTTCGTGCGCGGACCGAAAGCCGTGCTCGGCTATCTCTACGCGCTCGGGCGCGGACGCCGCACGCGCTACGCGGGGCACAATCCCGTCGGCGCGTTGATGGTCTTGACCCTCCTCGCGCTGCTCGGCGCCCAGGCGATCCTCGGCCTCTTCGCCAATGACGAGATCTTCAACGTCGGTCCCCTTGCCGGCCTCGTCTCGAAGAGCGTCAGCCTCGGCTTCACGTCGCTGCATCGCAAGCTCTTCTATTGGATCGCGGGCGCTGTCGCGCTGCATGTCATTGCCGTGGTCGCGCATGTGCGCTTCAAGGGCGAAAACATCGTGCTCGCGATGATCACCGGCAAGAAGCCCGCGCATCTCGTCCGGCCGGGCCATGCGATCGCCTCATCGCGCAGCGTTTATGCCGTCGCGATTTTTGTGGCCGTCGCTGCGGGCCTAACGGCGCTGTTGCAGCTGGCGCCGGCGGCCGACATCGACGTTGCTGGTTTCTAGAATTAGCTTTCCAAATAAGTCGATCAGAAAAATAGAATTTTTTCCTCCGCAAGCGTTGATGCAATAGAGCTCACGCAAAGGCCTCACACTCCGAGCGAGCAGAAAAAAACCCCGGTGTTGCAATTGCGCAACACCCGGCCAAGATTCAGAATGGAATCGCCTCGACTCGCGCTTGACGGCGGCTCGTTCGCTTGACCCGAGCTTATATTAATACATAGTTAGTTTATTGAATTGTGTGGGACGAGGGCGCTTCATCCGACATCCCGTCCAACACGCATGAGACGCGCGCGTGAAGCTTGCGCCGGTCACCAGGGGGAGTTCAAGATGAGTCGGTCAACTACCGCGTTGCGCGCAAGGCTCATGCGGGGAACGAGGCTCGCGTCCGTCGGCCTCGTCGGCGTCGTTTTCGCGCATACGCAGATCAGCGTAGCTCTTGCGCAAGCCACGACGTCTCAGAACGCCGCTCCGACTCAAGCCGCTGCGGCGCCCGTATCGGACGGAGCAGCCCCGGCGGCAGCCGCCGCGAGCGCGCAGGTGGAAGAAGTGAAAGTCACGTCCCGCCTGCGCGAGGAAAAGGCGCAGGACGTGCCGCTTCCCGTCAGCGTGGTCGGCCCCAAGACCGCGGAGCGCGAGCATATCGAGCGACTGACCGACTTCGCGCAAAAGGTTCCAAACTTCGTGCCCTACATCAGCAATCCGCGCACTTCAGCAATGACGATCCGCGGCATTTCGGGCATTTCGGGCGGCGCGGACGGTTCGGAATCGGCGGTCGGCCTCATCGTCGACAATGTGTTCTACACGCATGTCGGCTTCCAATGGGCCGATTTCGTCGATCTGCAGTCGCTTGAGGTCGCGCGCGGCCCGCAGGGCACGCTGCTCGGCAAGAACACCACGGTCGGCGCGGTCGTGATCCACACGCAGGCGCCCTCGTTCGAACCTTCCGCGAGTATCGAAAGCTCCTTCGGCAATCGCGAGCGCTTTACGGAAAAGTACAACTTCTCCGGCCCGGTCATCCCGGACGAGCTCGCCTATCGGGCGACCTTCTTTCTCGACAAGAGCGACGGCGTGCTGCACGACGAGGTCACGGGCGCGGGCCTCTTGAACAACAATCGCTGGGGCGCGCGCGGGCAACTGCTCTACACGCACGAAAATCTCACCGATCGCTTGATCTTCGACCGCACGCGATCGGACGAATACAACAACTACAGCGGCGTGATCGGCAACACGTTCCCCTTCTATGCGAATGGGGCTCCCGTATTGACCTACGCGCAAAATCTGCTCACGCGTATTCACTGGCCCTATTTCGTGAACAACCCCTATGAGCCGGCGCTGACACGCCTCGGCAATCTCGATCAGCGGATCACGGGTCTTTCGAACGAGGCCAACTACGCGTGGGGCGACAACACGCTGACCTCGGTCTCGGCCTGGCGCGAATTGATTCTGCATCCGCGCAACTCGCTCGGCAACGATCTGACGCAGATCAGCGGCAACGCCTTTGATGTCAAGGTCGACCAGTTCTCCCAGGAAGTGCGTGTCGCCTCGCCCAAGGATCAAACCATCGAGTGGCAGACCGGCATCTATTCGCTTTACGAGAACATCACGTCCTACGACCACACCGACTACGGCTACCAGGCGGAGCAGTTCCTCAACAACGCCCCCGCCGGCAATCCGGCGATCCTGAACGGCGTTTCCGCGCATAGCGACGGCAAGGCGCGCACTTTCAGCATCGCGCCCTTCGGTCAGTCCACCTATCACATCGACGAGCAATGGGCGTTGACCGCGGGCCTCCGCAACTCCTTCGAAATACGCGAAGGCTCGGACTTCGGCTGGGTGAGCGGCTGCACCGTGGCCGGCTGCTACGCGGCGACGCAGGCCGCCTATGGCGCGACCTTCTATGACACGGGCGGCCAGAACATCAAGCACAACTCGCTCTCGGGATTGCTCAATCCTTCCTACCGCTTCAACGAGAACATCCTCGCCTACGCCTCGGTGGCGCGCGGCGAGAAGTCTGGCGCCATCAACACTGCCGCGCTGCCGCTGTTTGTCCCTGTCACCAACGTGGTCGACAAGTTCCAGCCGCTCATCACCAAGGCGGAGGTGTCCTGGGACTACGAGTTCGGCGTGAAGACCAACTGGCTCGACAACAGGCTGATCCTCAACGGCAACTTCTACTGGAACGACATCTATAATTTCCAATCGATTCTCGTCGACGCGAGCATCATCAACCCCACGACCGGCGTTCCCCTCAGCAAGAGCTATCTCGGCAACATCGGCCAGGTGCGACTCCGCGGCTTCGAGTTCGACGGACGCTACAGCCCGATCGAGCGGCTCTGGATCACCTTCTCCGGCGCGCTGACCGACGCCCGCTACGTCCAATACACCAATGCCGCGCCGCCGCCTGACTGGCTGTGGCCGGCCACCGCCAACGTCGGCGGCGTCGCCGCGCCCTTGTTCGTCAACCTCTCCGGTCAGCGCATCACCGGCGGCGTGACCGGCAACGCGCCGGTCGCGCCCTATTCCTTCAACATCGGCGCCAATTACGAGCATCCGCTCGGCAACGTCTTCAAGCCGTGGGGGACCTGGGCCGACACGCCGGTGAGCGCCACAGGGTACTTTAACGTCGCTTGGAAGTACAAAGAGCAGCTCAACGAGCCGCTGTCGATCTACCCCGTCACTCAGCCGTCCTTCGCGATCGTCAACGCCGGCATCGGCCTCAAGACCGACGACGATAAGTACACGCTGCAGTTCTTCGTGAGGAACCTGTTCGACACGCGCTACGTCATCGCGCAGGCCATCGGCGGGCAGACCGCGCCGCAAACCGTCACCTATGGCGAGAACGCATTCCGCTGGTTCGGAGGCACGTTGCGCGTGAAGTTCTTCTGATCGAGCCCGCGTCAAAAACGAACCGTCTCCATACAGCAACGAGGACTCCGATGAAAACGAAGAGCATCATAGCCGCTGCCGCGTCCCTCCTGGCGAACGTCGCTTCCGCTCAAGCGGCCGACCTCCCTTCCCTCAAGGCGCCGCCCGTCCCGCCTCCGCCGCCGCCGACATGGACCGGCTTCTACCTCGGCCTGAACGGCGGCTATGCCTGGACGAGCTCCAACGCCATCACTCAAACCTACGCCGACACCTTGCCGGGCGGCTTCGCGACCAACGCGGCGCTGGGGAATATTCCGAGCCAGGAGTTCGTCGGCAACAGCGGGTTCATCGGCGGCGGCCAGGCCGGCTTCAACTGGCAGTTCGAAAGTCGCGTCGTGATCGGTCTCGAGGCCGACATCGGCGGTCTGACGGGCGGGTCGAAGACGACCAATTTCTATGGAGGCGGCGCGCCCACGAGCTTTTCCCGGAGCCTCGCCGAGCTCGGCACGGTCAGGGCCCGCTTAGGCTTTGCGCCGATTCCGGCGCTGCTCGTCTACGCCACGGGAGGCCTCGCCTACGGACAGGGGAGCCTGTCCGCGAACTATTTCGGATCCTGGATATCGTCGGGGCAGGCCATCGACAATGAGTCGCAGACGCTCGCGGGCTATGCGGTCGGCGGCGGCGCAGAGTGGCTCGTCACTCCCAACTGGGGCGTCAAGGCGGAGTATCTCTATTACGACCTGGGCTCCCTGCAGACGTCGGGCGTGCAAGTTACGTATAAGTCCCGCAACGTTGCGGCGATTTCCACCGCGCAATCGAGCTCGCGCTTCAACGGCCAGGTCGTTCGCCTGGGGGTGAACTACCACATCAATTGGGGTGGGCCGCCGGCGCTTTTCGCCAAGCATTGAGAGGACTGCGTTTGGTGGGCGGGCGTCCCCGCCCGCCGTACTGATTTTTGCGAATTCCGGCGCGGGGCCGAGCTCCTCCCCTCGCGCCTGATTCATTTTTTTGGACGGGGCGAGTTTTCCTATTGCGTCTATAGGAATTATGTTGTTATCTATCCTTCTGACCGTCTCCGAGCAGAAAGGCCGCCAATATGTCGCTTGCCGCCGCCCCGAGATATGAGGCGACCTACGGAACCGCCGCGAATGACGCGCAGTACGACTCGCTCGGCGCGCAAACGCTGCTGCACCTTGAGCCGCCTCGGCCGAACTATTTCGCGCGCGTTGCGGCGATCGTGCTTTATTTCGCGCTGCTCGCCGGCTTCGTGACCATCGGCTTCCGGAGCAACGAAACGCCGATCGAGGATGAGCAGGTGATCGAACTCGCCCCGCTTCCCCCCGACGAGCAGCCCGTGGAGGACACGCCGCCGCCGCCGGAGCAGCTGGAAATGCCCGACATCCCGCCGCCCATGGCGCTCGATCCGATTGCGCCCATCGAAGAGCCCAAGCCCGTCGAAAAACCGAGGCTCGAAAAGCCGAAGGTCGAAAAGCCGGTCGAACGTCGTGAGCCGGCGCCGACGACCCGTCATGAGCCTGCGCCGCATGTGGCCGCGCCCGCCGTGCGTGCTCCCGCTGCGCCGCCCGGCGCGACGCCCTCGGCGATCGCCAATCAGTTCCATGCCTGCATGCAGCGCGCGGCCTCGGGCTTCGACGCGCCGCTCGCGGGGCGCGTCTCCTATCACGCGACCTTCAGCGCCTCAGGATCGATGACGTCCTATTCGATCTCTCCTTCTGGCAAGGGCGCTATCGACTCCATCGCCAATCGGCTTGGCGCGCGCTGCGGCTCCGTGCCGGCTCCCGGCAGGCCGGTCTCGCTGTCGGGCGCTATCTCGTTCAGCCCCTGATCTTCTCCAATCAAGCGAAAGGCAATCGTATGAGTGACACCGCAACCACCGCCTCGGCCGCGCTGGCGCACACGCTGACGCCCATCGAGCTGTTTCTGCAAGCCGATCCGATCGTGAAGACCGTCATAGTTCTGCTCATTGCCGCGGCGGCCTGGGGGCTTGCGATCACCGCCGAGAAGTCCGTCAGGCTCTTCATCCTGCATCGCCGGGCGCAGCGCCTCTTCGACAGCATTCAACACGGCCTTCCGGTCTCTCATCTCGCAGAGAGCTTTGCCGCGGAGTCTCCCAACGACCCGCTCGTGCGCGTCTATCGCTCCATGGTCGAGGAATATGAGCGCTCTCTCGACTTCGCTCAGAGCGAGGCGCAACGCGACGCTCTGCAGGAGCGCGTGCATCGCGTGGCGCAGCTCGCTTCGGCCAATGCCGTCGATCACTTGCAGGCGCGCCTTCCGGGATTAGCGACGATCGGCTCGGTCTCCCCCTTCGTCGGACTGTTCGGCACGGTCTGGGGCATCATGAACTCGTTCCAGGGCATCGCCGCTTCGAACAATACGAGCCTTGCGGTGGTCGCCCCCGGCATCGCCGAGGCCCTGTTCGCGACGGCGCTCGGCCTCGTTGCGGCCATCCCGGCGGTCATTTTCTACAACCGCATCAGCGGTGAGATCGGCGCTTACGCCAAGCGGCTGACCGCGTTCATCGGCGTGTTCGAAGTCGAGCTGTCCCGCCAACTGTCCAAGAAAGGAGATCGCAATGGCCTTCGCGCTGCGTAAGCACGATTCGGAATTCGATTCGGCTCCCATTTCCGACATCAACGTCACGCCGCTCGTCGACGTGATGCTCGTGCTGCTGATCATATTCATGATTGCGGCCCCTCTGATGACCGCGGGCATTCCCGTCGACCTGCCGAAGACCCAGGCGAAGCAGCTCAATGACCAGCAGCCGCCGATCGTCATCAGCGTCGACGCGGGCGGCGGCTTCTTCGTCGACAAGCGCGAAGCGATCGGGACCGAGGGCCTGCTCGCGGTGCTGAGGGAAAGCTCAGACAACAATCACGATCGCCGCGTCCATGTGCGCGCCGACAAGGCCGTGCCTTACGGTCGCGTGGCGGAGGCCATGGGGGCCATCAACGCCGCCGGCTATGCGAAGGTGGCGCTCGTATCCGAGGCGGCGGGCGGCGGCAAGCCGAGCGCCGGCCGCTGAAGATGGGCCGGGTCCGGGACGACGCGACGAAAGAATAGCTCCCGACACACTTTCCCGCGCCGCTCCCGGCCTCGCTCTCAACCGCCTTCCAGCCATCAGCCGGAAGGCGGTAAATTTTTGCGGCTTGCAGTCCCGGCGGTCCGAACCATACCCGCAGAACGGAAATCGAGGCGGCGGCCAGGATTGAAACTTAAGGTCGAGCTCGGGCTACATCGCCACCGTACGGCTATTTTCCGGTATGACATACAGCGATTTCCCGCATAGAATGTTCTTCCCTAGCGCCCCTGGATGATTCGATGGCGCCGGAAACGCGGGAGCCTCTCCACTCATGTTGTCGAACAAGGCTAAATACGGGCTTAAGGCGCTGATGCACCTCGCGGGCTCGGAAGAGCAGTGCCTGGCCGGCGACATCGCCAAGGACAACAATATTCCGCGCAAATTTCTGGACGCCATATTGGTGGAACTGCGCAACGCCGGCATTCTCAACAGCCGCAAGGGCAAGGGCGGCGGCTACCGCCTCGCTCGTCCGGCCGAGAAAATCACTGTCGGCCAGATCATCCGCATTCTCGACGGCCCGCTCGCGCCAATTCCTTGCGCGAGCAAGACGGCCTATCAAAAATGCTCGGATTGTCCGAACGAGGAGACCTGCGCGATCCACGACATCATGCTTGACGTGCGCGACTCGATCGCCCTCATCCTCGACCGCACGAGCATCGCCTCGCTGCGCAGTCGCGGCGCCCGAGCGGAGCGGGTTCTGCGTTGACGCGCTCAATGCGCGAGCGGATCCGGGCGTAACTGGAACTGCACGACGAGCGGACTCGAGTAGGTCTCGGGCGTCTTGCCCGGCGCGCCGGGCGCCGGTGCGTCGATCGCCTCGGTATGGAAGGGCGTGCGCGTCCCCGTCGTCGTCCAGAGGCCTCGCCCCTTCCAACCGGCTGAAGGATCGTCGATGCGCCCGTCCACGCCCTTGGCGTAATAGCCCATCGGATAGGGCACGCGCAGCTCGACGAAACGTCCTCCGACCAACGCGTGCAGTGAGTCCGATTGATTGCCGGTCGCGATCGGCGTGTTAGGCCCGAGCCCCAAAATGTTGAAACGATCGACCCAGGCGTAATAGGGCGCCTCGGCCGCGCCTTCCGCGCCGGCGAAACCCGCTCCGGGGAATGGGAAGAAGCTCCAGCCTTCCGGGCATTTTTCGCCCTTTTCGGCGCCGGCGCCGTTCAGCGGTCCCTTGCACTTGCGGCGGTCGAAGCTCGCAAGATGGCCGCTGCCGAGCGCGCCCCAGAAAACGCCCTCACCGTCGACGTCGGCGCCGCGCAACCCGTAGCCCGGGGCGGGGATCTTGTAGACCTCCGTCAGGGCCGTCTCCTCCGGCTTTGGGCCGAGCGCCACGCGCACCGCATAGCCGGGGAAGGTCAGGTGCGATCCCCAGATGGCGCCGTCGGCCGGGCTCCAGGCGACGCTGTAGAGTCCGAACGGGACGCGCGTGTCCCTTGCCGGATCGGCGGGCTTGCCTGGCTCGTTGTATTCGGCGGTACGCTTGCCGTCGCCGGTCGTGTCGACGACGAGGGGCGTCCAACCCTGCGACTGCGCCGCGTCGCCGGTCGCCCAGAACTTTTTCGTGTTGACCCAGCCGAGCACAGACTGCTCGCCCGTCGTTGGAATGTTCAGGAACAAGGTGTCGTCGGCGTCGCCGGCGAAGTTCAAATGATGCGAGCCGAAGCAGGTGTCGATGAAGGACCACTTCTCCGACTTCGGATCATAGACGGAGACCTGCCGCGCGTTGCCGACGAAGCCGTCCGGCCAGGCGGCTAGCGGATAAAGCTGCGCCGAGCGGATCGGCGAACTCTTGCCGCAATAATCGGGCGTGTCTTTTGGCGTGCGCGTCTGCGCGGCGAAGTAGACGCGGCCCTGCGCGTCCATCGTCGGCGTATGCGCGTTGAAGCGGCTGTTCCAAATCGCTTCGCTGCCGAAATAAGGCGAAGGCTCGATCAGCGGATTGGCGGCGAGAGAGTTCGGCGCCTTCGGGTCCTTCAGCTGCGCCGGCAGAAGAGTCTTCGTATTCTTGACGGGATCGAGCACCGGCGCGTCGTCGCTGCCAAGCTCCGTCCCGCCATAGATGAGCCCGTTCGCATTGACCGTCGGCTTGCGCTTGTCCGTCAGGGCGAGGTCGTGCAGATAGTGCTTGGCGTCGGCCCAGTCGCGCACGGTCACGACGAGATTGCGCTCGACGCCAGCGGGACGCGGCGGCGTCTCATGCGGCAGCTCGCCCGCGGCGATGCGGTCGGTCCAATCGGCGAAGAGCGCGAGCTGGCCGCCGTCGGCAGAGTCGAGACGGCTGATGGCGTTGGTCATCGCCGTCCCGCCCTGCCCGGATTGCAGCCGGCGGCGCCAGGCCTCGACGGAAGAGCTGAAATGCCCGAGGGCGGACGGAATCGTCCGCGTCGCGAGATTGCCCAGCGCGTGGCAGGTCTCGCAGCCATTGGTCTTCACGAGATCGAGCCATTGCTCCTGGGTCTTGAAGCTCTCCGGCACGCCATTCCCCGCGGGGCCCGTGCCGGGGAATTTCTCGCGGCCTGGCACCTTGAGCAGGGAAAACCAGTAGATCGGCGGATAGTATTGCGCGGCGGCGGCGAGACTGGGCGCGACCGTCGCCTCGAGATTGACGGTCTGACCTGGGTTGGCTGCGATCTTTGGCGAATCGACAAGCCCGTAGCCGCGCGCCCAGAGCCTGTATCTGGCCTTGGGCAAATCGGGAACGACATAGCGGCCCTGCTCGTCGGTGACGACGATTTTGGCGTAGCGCGTCCCGAGTTCGGTCGTCTCGGCGATGACCCAGACCCCCGCCTCGGGGCCGAAGCGGCTCGTGACGACGCCGCCAATGTCGTCTCCGTCGAGCTCAACCGCGGCCGCCAGCGCGCCAGGCGGCATTGCGAGCGGCAGCAGCATGCAGGAGCTTGCAATCGTTTTGGCGAGTTTGCGAGAGATCATGCCCCGTCTCCGTTGTAAAAGGCCAAGGCGGCTCAGGCGTCGAGCTCGAGCAGATGCCCCGCGCGGTCACGCTTCGCCTCGAGATAGCGTGAGTTGTGATCGTTCTTGCGCCCCAGCAGGCGGTGATCCGACACGACCTCGAGACCCGCGTCCGCCAAGGCGGCGATCTTCGCCGGATTGTTGGTCATGAGACGCACGCGCGCGACGCCGAGCAGCGCGAGCATCGTCGCGGCGAAGTCGAAAGCGCGGTGGTCGTGCTCGAAGCCGAGACGCTCGTCCGCTTCGAAAGTGTCGTAGCCTTGCGCCTGCAGGCCATAGGCGTGGATCTTGTTGGCGAGCCCGTTCCCGCGGCCCTCCTGGTCAAGATAAAGCAGCACGCCGCCGCCATTGCCGGCCATGTGGCGCACGGCGCGGCGAAGCTGGTCGCCGCAATCGCATTTCAGGCTGCCGAACAGATCTCCGGTCAGGCAGGCGGAATGCAGCCGCACCGTCACCGGTTGAGAGAGATCGGGCCTGCCCACGACGACCGCCACCTGGTCGCGCAGGCCTTCGCCGCCACGAAACACGACGAATTCCGTCTCGGGCGCGCCTTCGAGCGGCGCCGGGGCCCGGCTGACGATGCGCACTGAGCCGGCGCGAGCGGAGCGATAGCGGCGCAGGCTCGCGAGCGAGACGGACAATAATCCGGGTAGCAACGTCTCGGCGCCGGGCGCGGCGAGGACGAGCGCAGCGGGAAGGACGAGAGACAGGCGCATGAGCTCGAGCGCGCCGACGTATAAGGGAGGCAGATCCTCGACTGGCGCGTCGATGAGCGCCCCCGCGCCGAGCGCCAGGGCGCGCACCCGGTCAGCGTCGATCTTGGGCAAAGCGATGAAGCCGGGTTGAGAGCGCTCCAGCCCGAGGCTGCGAAACCGCGGCGCAGCAAGCGCGAGCCGCGCGGTGCGCGCGCTTGCAAATTCGAGATCCGCAGCCAGAGCGTCGTCGACCGCTTCCGCTCCGACTACGACGATCCGCGTCCCGCCATCGTAAAGGATGACGGGCCGGCCAGAACGCGTCTCTGAAATCGCGCGCTCTACGTCTATCTGGCCGGGAAACATCGGAAGGCGCTTTCGCGGTGCAGCATGTGTCACGAGTTGTCCCACTCGAGTTGGCGGTGGACAAGGCCCCGTTTATAGTCCATCTATCCGATAGATCAACAAAAGAAATGCGTTCGGCCCTTGTCCGACCGTCCCAAACGTCGGACTATTCCAACCGAACGCCGGAAAGAGACTGATGCGGATCGAGCCGATTCCAAGCAACGCCGGACGACCGGGCGTGGAGCCGCCGCTCTACCGGGAGGTCTTCGCTCCCCTGCGCGAGGCGCCTCGCGACCGTCCCTTCGTCGTGGCGCAGATCGGGCAATCGCTCGACGGGCGGATTGCCACCGTGAGTGGAGAGTCGCGCGACATCAGCGGCGCGGCGGCGCTCGATCATCTGCATCGCCTGCGCGCGCATGTCGACGCAGTGGTGGTCGGCGCCGGCACGATCGCCGCCGACGATCCGCAGCTCAACGTCCGCCGCGTCGCGGGAGCGAGCCCTGCGCGCGTCGTCATCGACCCGCGCGGGCGGCTCGACGGCGGGCTTCGATGGCTTAGGGAAGACGGCGCGCGCCGCTTGCTCGTGACCGCGGCGAAGGGGCAGGGCGTCCCCGGCGTCGAGCGCATCGAGCTCGAGGCGCGCGCCGGCGTCATTTCGCCCGCTGCGATTCTCGACGCCCTGTTCTCGCGCGGGCTGAGCCGCATTCTGATAGAGGGCGGCGCGCGCACGATTGCGGCCTTCGTCGAGGCGCGCCGCCTCGACCGCCTGCACGCGCTCGTCGCGCCGATGATCATCGGCTCGGGGCGCGCGGCGCTTGACCTCGCGCCGATCGAAAAGCTCTCCGCCGCGCTGCGTCCTCAGACCCGCGCCTATGTGCTCGATGGCGGCGACGTGCTGTTCGACTGCGATTTCTCCCTTTATCGGCAAAGCTCGAACTGAGGCTCGCCAAGTTTCAGGGGACCCGTCATGGCAGAGGAAGCGCCAGGCTATTCCGCAGCCGCCAAGGACCTTGCGCTGGCTCGTCGCGGCAATGGCGTCGTCAACCCCTGAGATATCGGCCCGCGCGCTCAATCCAACAGCAGATCGACGGCGCCTTTAAGATTGTCGGCGATCGCCGACGGCCGCCTCTCCAGCTTCGCCTCGTCGCCTGCGCGATATTTGCCGGTCCTGACCAGCACGCCGCGAAGACCGGCAGCCATGGCGCCGGCGACGTCAGCCTCGGCGTCGTCGCCGATCATCGCGGCGTCTTCGGCGGCGCAGCCCAGCCCTTCGAGGGCGAGCGAGAAGAACATCGGGGCCGGCTTGCCGAGGACCACGGCCTCCCGGCCGGACGCATATTCCAGTCCCGCGACGAAGGCGCCCACGTCGAGGCTCAGCTCGCCGTCGCAATCGCGGAAATTGCGGTTCTTCGCGAGTGCGAGGAAGGGAGCGCCGCGAAGGATTTTCCGATAGGCCGCGTTCAAGAGATCATAGGCGAAGAACTCGCCGGCGTCGCCGATGACGACGGCCTCTGCGCCTCCGGTCGGCAAGCCTTGAAAGTCTTCGCGCAAATCGGGGTGGACGACCAGAAAAGGGCTGAGACCGCGGCAAAGCAGAAAGTCGCGCGCCAGCGCGGCGGGCGTGTAGACATCCTTCGCCGACGCGTCGACGCCCAATCCGAGGATATCCGCGACGATGCGTTTGAGCGGGCGCCTGGTCGTGTTGGTGACGAATTTGAACGGGAGCCCAGCCTTCCGAATCTTTGCAATGGCCTGCAGCGAACCGGGCACGATCGCGCCACGGACATGCACCACTCCATCCAGATCGAGAAGAATTCCGCGAATGCGGCCCGCAGGCGTTCGGTTTGCCGGCCCAACCATTCGCGACATCGCCCACCGCCTTTCGCCGAAGGGGCGGGCCTCGACTTTCAGACCCGCCGCGGAACGGCTCCGGCGCGCGCTCGAGCCCGACGACGGCGCCGGCCAGAGCGTCGTCGAGGATAGCGTTCAGCAGGCAAGTAAACGATCGCGGCCTTCGCTGCGCGTTCCCGCTTCGAGGATGATCTTCGTCGCCCTTCGCCGAGCGGCGGCGCTCAGTGCTCCACCAGCGTCTCCTTCGGAATGACGGTCG
>Ga0187782_10000087_pt1 | contig 51188 bp, 42 predicted proteins | sample 0715_SJ02_MP15_2_FD_132454 | JGI IMG/M metagenome (GOLD analysis project Ga0187782, IMG submission 132454) | Tropical peat soil microbial communities from peatlands in Department of Meta, Colombia - 0715_SJ02_MP15_20_MG | ecosystem: Environmental > Terrestrial > Soil > Wetlands > Peat | place... | reverse complement strand
GGGCATCTCGGTGGCCTCGGTCAAAACACGGCTGTTGCGGGCGCGGCTGATGTTGCGGGATCTGCTCGCCGGAGGGTGGGAGCAGGGCTGGTTCAGCCGCCTGCCTTTCGAGAAGGGAACAAAACCATGGTGAACCTGAAAGCGGTGAACTGCGAACAAGTGTGGCGGGAAATCTCGAATTATCTGGAAGGCGATATGGATGCGGGATTGCGGGCGGCCATCGATGAGCACTTCCGCACCTGCCAGCGCTGCGCATCGGTGCTGGCCGGCACGCGGAATGTGATTCGTCTCTATAGCGACGAACGCATGCTGGAGGCTCCGGCGGGATTCGGCCCTAGACTCGAGAAAAGGCTGGCGCAGGGCGCACGCGCGCAGCGGAAGTGGTCGACGTGGGCGGCGTGGCTGGTTCCGGTGGCGGCGCTGGCATTGATTGCCGTAGTGCTGCAATGGGGACGCCTGGAGGAGGGTGCGCATCGGCTGTTATCGCCGCATGCCCAGCCCGGAGACAACATCCCTGCTGATCTGCAGGTCGTCGTATCCGAGGACAGCAAGGTTTTTCACGTCGCGGGCTGTGGGTTGATTCAGGGCAAGACGAACCTGCGTTCCATGACGGCAAAACAGGCGCGCGATGCGGGGTATGTTCCATGCGTGAAGTGCATGAGGAAATACTTGCAGCGTGCATCCCTGGAGCCGGATGCGAATGTGGACTTGGATCTAGCAGAGGAAGAACCGTCCAGCCGGCGATGAGGTGCTAATGGCGAGATTTGAATTCTCCTGGTCGCGGTCATCCTGACGCCCTTGCTTTCAAGAGCGAGCCGAGAGATCTCCTGCCCATGGAACGCCTGCTGGGGGATCCCTCGATTCGCCTGAGGAACAAGAAAAAGGGCTTCGCCGGGGATGCCGAAACCAATGCGGCTCAGCCCGGCGCACGACTAGTTCTGCTTCATCTCGTCTTTGTTCATATCGTCGTGCTTCATGTTGTCGTCTTTCTTCATGTCATCTTTCTTCATCGTGTCTTTCTTGGCGGACTTCTTGCTCTTCTTGCTGTCCTTCTTCTGGTCGTTCTGCATCTGCGAGTCGTCTTTCTTCATCTCGTCCTTCTTCATGGTGTCCTGAGCAAAAGCGGCCATGGATGCGGCTAAGATGCAGGCCAGGGTCAGGCTGCTGAACAGTCTCTTCATAAAGTCTCCTTGGGTAATTGTTGGTTGGCGACAGGGGTTGCCCCCGGCCAGAAAATCAGAGGAATAAGCGGCGAGAAAGTTACACGATCTCGATATTTTCTAGCAGGCCAGTTGATCGCGCGTGAGCTTGAGGCCGTTCAAGTTTCCTAGGGCCGTGACGGCCACCGATTCAGTCTGGAAAAATTCGTTGGCCAACGCAGTAAGATCCTCTGCGGTGACAGCTTCAATTCGGGCGATCAACTCATCAAGGTCGTAGTAGCGGTCGAAGTACATTTCCTGGCGCGCCAGGTTCGACATGCGCGACGTGCTCGACTCAAGCGAAAGCATCAAACTGCCCTTGAGCTGAGCTTTGGCGCGACGAAGTTCTTCATCGGCTACGGGCTCGCTTTTCAGCTTGCGAAATTCGCTGACCACCGACTGCACGACTTTTGCCGCCGAAGCGAGCGACGTGCCGGCGTAAACGGCGAGGCAGCCGGTATCGCGATAGGGATTAAGATCGCTGTAGATGGAGTACGCCAGTCCCTGCCGTTCGCGGATATTCTGGAAGAGACGCGAACTCATGCCGCCACCAAGTACGGTGTTGAGAATGTAGCCGGCATGGCGCTTTTCGTGGGCAATGGGGTGAGCTGGCACGCCGAGGCAGAGCTGCACCTGCTCCAGCGCTTTCTTGTTCCGCAAAATGATGCGCGAAACGATCTTGGGAACGGAGGAATGAAGGCCGTTGGGCCGCGGTTTCATGTGCTCGAACTGCTGCGTAACAAGTTCAACGAATTGGTCGTGATCGAGATGGCCCGCCGCCGAGACAATAATGTTGCCAGGAGCGAAGCGATGGGCGTAGGCGTCGAGAACCGGCTGGCGCTCAAAGCGTCTTACGGTTTCTTTGGTGCCCAGAATCGGCTTGCCCAGCGGGTGGTCCTTCCAAAAATTCTGGGTGAAGATTTCATGGACGAGATAGTCGGGATTGTCCTCGTCCATTTTGATCTCTTCCATGATCACGCCGCGCTCGCGGGCAATATCGTTGGCATCGAATACAGGATGAAGAACCAGGTCGCTGAGAATGTCGAGGGCGGTGGGCACATGCTCGTCGAGCACTTTGACGTTGAAGCAGATGCATTCTTTGGCCGTGAACGCGTCCATGTTGCCGCCGATGGAATCCACCTGGCGGGCGATTTCCTCCGCTGTGCGGTGCTTCGTGCCCTTGAAAACCATGTGTTCGATGAAATGGGAGATGCCGTTCCATTCGGGGGCTTCATCGCGGGAGCCGGTCTGCAACCAGATGCCGATGGACGCCGAGCGGATGTGCTGCATCTGCTCGGTAATGACCGTGAGCCCGTTGGGCAGCTTTTGATGGCGAATATTGCGGACTTCTTTGTTGCGTGCGTCGTGGGCCATGAAAACTACCTGCTCTTGAATGGCTTCTTTGTAGGACTCGGGGGAAGGACCTTTACTATTCTTACACAGGGGCTGCGAGCGTGCGAAAATTAGTTTAGTCTTGTGGAATCATAGAGTTAGGTCGAATCGAGTGCCGAGCGTTCCGCTGGGTACCTGATCACAATATGACTGATGAGTCGCAAATCGCAGTGCTGGGGCTAGGCCGGGACGAACTCGCCCCGCTCGTGGAACGCATCGGGGAACCGGCCTACCGCACCGGCCAGCTTCTGGATGCGGCCTACCGGCAGCGTGTGAAATCCATCGAGGAGATCTCGACTCTACCGCGGCAGCTGCGCACCAAACTCACCCAAATGCGGGTCATAGTCGGCCTTCCCCAGATTGAAAAGAAATTTTCTTCGCAAGATGGCACGGTAAGGTACTTGATGTCGTTTACGGACGGGCAGAGTGTCGAAACCGTCTGGATGCCGGAAGGAGATGGCGGCGAGGCCGGAGATGGGACCGAAGCGGGCGAATCCGGCACCGGGAGCAGCGGGCGCCGTTTTGACCGCGCTACCATTTGCGTTTCCAGCCAGGTCGGCTGCGCCGTGGATTGCCAGTTCTGCCTGACGGCATTGCTCGGCGTGAAACGAAATCTGAGCGCGGGCGAGATTGTGGGCCAAGTTTGCGCAGTGCTCAAGGATCAAGGCGTGTCGCCCCCGGAAGATCGCATCAATCTGGTATTCATGGGAATGGGTGAGCCGTTTCTGAACTATGACAACTTCATGAAGGCGGTGCGCCTGCTGGTCGAAGAAGTTGGGGTTGCCGAATCGCGCATGACGGTCTCAACTGCCGGAATTGTTCCGCGCATCCACGATTTCGGGCAGGAACGAATTCGCCCGAAGCTGGCGATTTCCCTCAATGCCTCGAACGACGCGCAGCGAACGGAGCTGATGCCGCTGAATCGCAAGTGGAACCTGGAGACGCTGATGCGGGCAGCGCGGGAGTTTCCCTTGCGCAACCGCGAGCGGATTACGTTCGAGTACGTGCTGCTGAACGGTATCAACGATGCCATGGAGAACGCAGGGCAGGTGGTTGAGCTGCTCCGCGGCCTGCGTGCGAAAGTGAATCTGATCGCGCTCAATCCCGGGCCGGGAATTGCTTTTTCCACGCCCGCGGAGGAGCGCGTGACGGCGTTTCAGCAGGTGCTGATCCGGGCGGGAGTTCCGGCCTTTGTGCGGCGTCCGCGCGGCCGCGATATCTTTGCAGCCTGCGGGCAGCTCAAGCGTACGGTTGAGATTGCCACAGAGTCGGCGCCTTAGCTTCCTGCGTTTCCCGGTTTTGTTCGGTCGCAGGTTCGGCGGCGGGCAGGTACATCTGCAGCAGGAGAATTCCCGCTCGATACTCCTGATAGATCCTGCCTTCATGGGCCTCGAGAACTCCCTGGCATGCGCTCAGACCGAGATTACTGCCCGCCGACGAAATCTCGTCATGGTCCGGATTTGGGCCGGCAAGACCCGGGGCGACGATTTGCAGCACACAACCGCCGGACTGCCGGCTCGTGCTGATGCTTAGAATTTTTCCACCCCATTCACTCATCGCGTAGAGGCAGTTCCCGATCATCTGCAGACAGACTTGCAGCAGCTGGTTGGAATCGCCCGAGATCCTCGGCAGACTGGCATCGAGTTCGATGCCGACTGCAATCTGTCGGGCCTCCCATTGCGGCTGCGTGAGCTTGACGGCGGTCCGAGCCAGGGCGTTGAGATCGAGGGCCGTTTTAACCACAGGACCCTGGCGGGCAAAACTGATCAGGCTGGCGACCAGAGACTTGGTGCGGCGCACATAGTGGCCAATCTTGGCGGCCAATGGCTGCTGACTGGCAGTGAATGGTGTGCTCAACAGGAGATCGGAATAGCCCAGCATGGCGGTCAGAGGATTGTTGATCTCGTGCGCGACTCCGGCGACGAGCTGGCCGATGGAGGCAGTCTTCTCCGTTTGCAGGATCTGCGCCTGCAACCGTTTCAGGTTCGTGAAGGACTCGCGCGATTGATTGAGCAGGCGGATCAGTTCGCGGTCGAGCAGCCTCTGGCGAACAAATACCAGAACGCCCATGCAGAGAGCGGCAATCATGGTCAGGATGAGCCGGAAGATTCGGATGCGCTGCGGAACGTTGGTTTCTGAAATCGCCCAGGCGGCGAAGATGGGCAGCGAGAACACGGCGATCATACTGAAACGCGCAACCCAGACTCCGTAGGCCGTTGGCGCTCCCCGCTCGACGGCTTCGGGCTCTTCGATGGGTTTTTGCAGACCGGACATGTGCAAGCCGATCCAGGTCAGCCATGCCATGGCCGCGACCAGCGGGATGTCATAGAGGCTCCCGCTATAGTAGGTGTTACGCGAGATCGCCCAGTTCGCCACCGTAGAGCTGGCGGAGTAACACAGGCTCATTGCAAACAGCGCGGCGTAGAGTTTTCTCCAACCGCCTGTGCTGGTGAGGATGCAGGCGAACAACCCGGCCAGCAAAGCCAGCTTTTCGGCGCCATAAACGCTATTCAAATTGTGGTTGTAGGCGCCGACATCGGCCACCACGTATTGCCACGGCATGACCACCAAGACGTAGAGATACAGCCACCACAAAAGCAGAAGAACGAAATCCCACTCTCCGACGCGCGCGTATTCGTCCCGTGGTATATGTGGGCGCAGCGCCAATGCCGCCATCACGGGAACAATGTGCAGAAAGACAACGACGTCCCAGGACCACAGGTCGGGCGCATCGGCGCGCAAAATGACCTCATAGTAGGTCCAAAGCAACTGGTAGACGAGCCACAGACCGGTTCCGAACGCGATAAGCGACCAGAACAGGCGGATGCGCCCTTGCGAACGCAGAGCCAGAGGAATGAAAACGACGGTCCCGGAAAGCAACAGGAAACACTGGACCAGGTCGCTGAAAGCCGTCAAAGCGAAAGAGCGCGGCAAGACCAAAGCTGCCAAAACCTGGGCAACGACTGCGGCTGCAACCCCAGCCAGCCAAAGATAAGATCGCCTGGTCAAGAACCGTCCCCGAAGCGATTTTAGAGGCGGCCGAGCGTGCAGCGGCCATTACCCCGGTAACCGCAGGCGGCCATCTCGAACCGGACTCACTTGCCCGCAAAACTCTGTTATTCAATAATGTGCAGCAGCAGTTTTTCAGCAGAACCCGCCACGCCCGTGCAAGGGAGCCCATTTGAACCCTCGCGTTGAACGCTACCGCAACTCCTGGAGACTGAGAATCCCTCAGGATCCCAGCGAGACCCGCCGCATTGAGCGCTGGCTGGCGACAGCACGGGTGTTTCTCGCTGTCTCGACGTTGGTCGCGATCCGAATGGATCCCACGGAACTGGGAAATTCCTGGGCCGCCTACGGACTGTTCGTCTTCTACATGGCGAATGGCATCCTGATCATGATGCTGCTGCGCCGACGGCAGCAGTCGACTGCGGCATTCCGTTTTATGGTGCACGCCGGCGATATTGCATGGCCCGCGGTCATCTCCATATTCGCAGAGGGCCCGCGCACCCCGTTCTTCCTGTTTTTCTTTTTCGCTCTGGCTGCGGCCGCCTACCGCTGGGGCTTTCGTGAGACGCTGGGCACGGCCGTGGCCGAAGCCGGTCTGCTGTGGATCGAACGATTCCTCCTGCTTCACATCTGGCCGCGCAGTTCGTTGCCGCTGCGGGCCCTTACGGGACTTCACCTCAACATAAAGGAGTTCGAGCCCGAGCGCCTGTTCATGCTGTCGGTCTATTTAATCGTGATGGGCCTTCTGCTGGGCTATCTGGCGGAGCGGCAAAAGCACCTGCGCGCCGAGAAGGAACTGGTGACCGGGATTCTCTCCCGGGTGCGTGTGGAGGCGGGACTCACGGGCACGATCGAGCAGATTTTTCAAGAAATGATTTCGATGTACAGCGTGTCGCGCATTTTGCTCGTCTCCCAGGAAATCCATAGCGAACGCATTTTCGCGGGAGAATTAGCACCGGCGGAAGGCGGCGGAACGAGCGAGTTTCGCTGGTTGGAATCCGGGTTGCGAAACGCCAAGTCATATTTGGAGGCTTTCCCCGGGGATGTAGGCTATGCCTCGATGAGGCGAGGCCGATGGACGACCCTGGCGCTGGATCCGACGGGCCATCCGGTGGCGGCGGCGAAAACCGAGCATATTTCTCGCTTACGGGAACTGCAGACCTTCGACTCTTTGATCACCGCCGCGTTTCTCTTTGGCGGCGAATGGAGAGGGCGGGTGTTCTTGTTTAATCCCGCGTGGCAGGGGGAGAAACAGGAAGAACTCCGGTTTTTGCAGGATCTGGTGCGCCAGGTGGGACCGGCGGTGTACAACGTCTATCTGCTGCACCGCATGCGCCGGCGGGCGTCGGCGGCGGAGCGGGCGCGCTTTGCCCGCGAGTTGCACGATGGCGCGGTGCAGTCGTTGATCGGTGTGGAACTGCAAGTGGACGTGCTGCGTCGGCAGGCTGCCGCCAACCGCCCCATCGACGGTGAATTGGGAAGAATCCAGGGCCTGCTGCGCGATGAAGTGCTCAAGCTCCGGGAACTCATGCAGCAAATGAAGGCCATCGACGTTGATTCCCAGCGTCTGCTGGGAGTGTTGCGGGATACGGTGGAGCGATTCCAGCGAGAGACGGGAATCACCGCGCGCTTCGTAACCGATCTGGATCGCCTCGACATGCCGCAGCGCGTATGCCGTGAGATTTTACGCATTGTGCAGGAAGGGTTGGTAAACGTCCGAAAGCACAGTGGAGCGCGTCACGCTCTGGTGCGCCTGGCTTCGACCAAGGAGAAGTGGAGCCTTAGCGTGGAGGATGACGGCAAGGGGTTTCCCTTTGAAGGCCGCTACAATCAACAGCAGATGCAAGACGCGGGCACCGGGCCTATGATTATTCGGGAACGAGTAGGTTTGATTGCGGGCGAACTCACGGTAGAATCAACTCCCGGGCAGGGTGCACGCCTGGAAATCATGGTGCCCCGGAACGGGGAAGTAAGTCATGAACTTTAGAAAGTCACAGCAGATTCGTTTGGTGATCGCCGACGATCATCCCATTTTCCGCGATGGATTGCGTCGATTGCTGGAGGCAGAACCCGACTTTAAGGTCCTCGGGGAAGCGTCGGACGGCGCCGAAGCGGTGAAACTGGCACGTCAACTCAAGCCCGACATTCTGTTGCTCGATCTGGCGATGCCCAAGCACCCGGGCTTGGAGGCGTTGCGCGAGTTGAGCGTGCCCGCCACCGCCACGCCCGTTCGCGTGATTCTGCTGACCGCGGCGGCGGAAAAGAGCCAGATCGTCGAAGCTCTGCAACTCGGCGCACGCGGCGTCGTGCTCAAGGACTCCGCGACACAGTTGCTGCTAAAGGCGATTCAGACGGTCATGTCGGGCGAATACTGGGTGGGCCGCGAAAGCGTGTCGAACCTGGTGCAGTACCTGCGCACGCTCATGCAGTCTTCGAACGATGAAGCCCGCCAGCGCAAGTTCGGCTTGACTCCACGCGAACTGGAAATTGTCTCCGCCGTGGTCGCAGGGTACTCCAACAAGGAAATAGCGGAATACTTCAAAATCAGCGAAGATACGGTCAAGCACCACCTCAGCAACATTTTCGACAAGCTGGGGGTGTCCACTCGCCTGGAATTGGCGCTGTTTGCCGTGAATCAGGCACTGCCGATCAAGAGCATCGCCTAGGGCGCGAGTAGCACGGAGGTGCCATTGGCCTTCCGCAGATCGCCGATTATAGTAATCCTTATACGGACTAGTTTTGGGGGAGTATTGTCTAGGGTTCGGCCCGGCGGAATCCAAACAGGCCGTATGGGAAGACGGTTAGAGAGAGGAGCCCGTGGCAAAACATCTACTGCAGTTTTGGAATGATGAGCGCGGTCAGGACATCGCCGAATACGCAGTTATGCTGGCGGTGATCCTGGTGATCGTAGTGGGAACTATTCGCCTCATCGGCTCGAATGCCAACAACGTGTTCTCTCAAGTTGGCAGCGCGATCCAGTAGTCTGCGTCCCGTACCTTCGCAATCTGGATAGCGGCTCGACGCCGCCGTCGTTCCCTGCTTGGTTGGCCCGGCCACCATTTATCCTAGGAGCCCGCCCACCTCAATTGCCCTGGAGATCTCGTTTACTTCCGAGCACTAAAGCATCGCCGAGATCGCCTTCCTGATTCTCTCTGCGTTTTTCTCCGTGTGCGGCGCTAACCCTGTCCGGCTATTTCGGTGTGTTCTGCGGTTGCGGTGACGAAGTGGTCAGCGCCATCTTCTCGCCTCCGGTGGAGATGCGCGTCAAGTACGGGAAAAACGGAGTGATCTCAAACTCCATTTTCTCGTGCGCGGAAGTCAGAGCCACCGGCTTGGCCTTGGTCAGTTCGACTTGATCGCTCCAGGGCTCAACCTTGATGCGCCCGCCCAGCGGCAGCGCTGCAATCTGATCCAGTTTCTTGTCGTCAAGCGCAGGGGCGGAAGTCAGCAGCGCAGCCATCCGAATGCTTTTGGCGCTGGCAAAGCTGTTGCCCAGATGCGGACGGATCAGGTGGGGCAGATCGGGAGCCTTCTCCTGGAGCGCCTTGAGAAAGAGTCCGGCGTTGCCCAGCTTGGCTTTGTAGGGAGAATTGTTCAGCAATTCCAGCGCCTTGGCGTCGGCCGCCTCTTCATCCGCGGTGCTGCGTCGGAACTCGAACCGCTGGAAGGTTTCCTCGTCGGGAAAGAACATCTTGTCGTTGAAGGCGAGCTTCGTATCGAAATGATGCCCCAGCACGATGTGGCTCACTTCGTGGGCCAGCACCACCGCCAGCGAGGCCTCATCCGGAAGAACGTCGAGCAGGCCGCGGCTAATGACAATGGTGTGGCCGATCGTGAATGACTCCAGCGGCGAAGTCAGCAGCACGCGGCAGCGGATATCGGTTTGTGTGTCGATGTTGTTGGTGACCAGCAGATTGTTCACCACCGTGGAGAGAATCTTATCGACCTCTCCTGGGGTAGCGAGCAGGCCAATCTTCTGCAGGCGTTCGACTGCGTTGTCTTCCGCCTGTTTTTCCCACATACGCTCGGCGACCACCGGTGTGGCGTCGGCCGCGGTATCGCTTTGATCTTTCACTGAGTCCTGAGAATCGACCAGAATCTGCGTGAACTCCTCTTTCCTGCCCAGACCCTTCAGGTCATATCCCCAAAGCCGCGTCTGTGCCTTGAAGTGGAGCGTTTTGGTGAGGCCGGTTTTCACGTTGGCCTCTTCGGTGTAAACGTAAGCCGGGAGCCAGGCGCCGGGGCGCATGTTCAGGCGCCAGCTGTCGAAGTGGAAAAAGAAATTGATTTTGGGCTGCGGATCGTAGGTTCCGTTGAAGCGGACGATATTGTAATTCTGATCTTCCACCCAGATGCGGCCCATGAAATGCGGAGTTCTTTGGTGCTCTTTGGGCTGAACGTCGATCACAATGCAGCGCACTTCGCCGAGAAATTCGCGGCGAACAAAATTGAAGGTGTAGTACTTCTTCTGAAAATCCGGGTCCACCACGACCATCTGGGCGAAACCCATGGGAAGGAACTGTAGAGAGTAGATTCCAGTGAGCTTGGCCAGCATGCGGCGGCCGAAGCCGGGCTGACCGATGAAGGACACGTCCTCCGGCCCATCGCTCATGTCGAGCCGCCCAAGGAAATACTGGTCGTTTACCGGGAAAGCGTTTCCGTCCTTATCGTTTTTGAGATCTTGCAGGTAGGTCTCCACCATGGGATGCAGATGGCGCATCTGAGCCATGAAGTAGTGCTCGCGCTCGACCACGCGATCCATCACGTCGTTGAGCGTCAGGGCGGGAGCCGGTATGGCCTCGCCGTTCGGAGCCGCCGCTCCGGAGGTCACTTCTTGAGTGCGCGCCGGGAGCGTTTGTGGGGTTGATGGAGAATCCTGAGCAATGGCCACCAACGCGAAAGCGACTAAAACAAAAAACCATCGGGAAACTAAACCTGCCATACGCATAAGAACCTTCTGGGAGCTCATCCTTGCGAACTCATCATGCGAGCTGGAAAATGATATGTACGACCGCCGTCGAGTCCGAGGGCTGGCCATCTTTGAGTGCGGGCTTGAAGCGAATCTGCTGCGCTGCACGAACCGCGGCATCGTCGAGCCCGTGTCCGAGACCGTGAACTACTTTCAATACCCGGAGATTGCCGGAAGCCTCCAGCACGACCTCCAGAAGAACCTCGCCTTGAATATGCTGGGCGCGGGCTTCCTCGGTATAGATGGGAGTCGGCTTGGAAAGGATTTCCGCCGGGACGATTCGAGCCGCCGGTTGCGCTGGGCGCGCTTGGACGGTGGGCGGAGCGGGCACATCAGCATCGCCGAACCCCGCTGCATGGACCGGCGTCGCCGGAGCGGATGTCCGGGCGTTTCCCGTGGCAACTCCGCCGCCGAATCCCGTGCTGGCCACCACCCCGCGAGTGCCTTGCGCGCCGCCGGTTCCGTTGCCATACCCCGGTCCACTAGGCAGGTCAAAGCCCCCGGCCTGCGCGATGTTGACGGCCCCGGTCTGCGTGGCCTTCGCCGGCACACCGTTGGGATCGCCAAAGCCTCCGGTCTGCACCTGCTGCGGCGCACGTTCGATGGTTTGCGGCGCCGAGCTTCCTGTCGAGAACACGTTGGTGCGAACGATCTGCTTCGGCGCCGCTGGGATCGCCGGCGTCGGCAGCGAGTCAATTTTTTTCGTAGCCATCTTTACTTCCGGAGCAGGCGTATCCGCGACTTTCGGACGCGGCAGTGGCGCGGGCAGGCGCAACGCTGTGGGCGGAGGGTCGTCCAGTCTGGCTTCAAGTGGCTTCGGCAGTTGCCGCTGCGGATCGTGATTGACTGGAACGGGCGTCGGGACCAATGCAATCGCGTGATAATCCCTGACAGGCCTTTCCAGAATCTCGGGATGCAGCAACGACACCCAGGCGAAAATCGCAATCAGGACAGCCTGCGTTCCGTAGCTGAGCAAGAACTCAGCCCACGGCGCCCTCCACCGGGGGAGCGACGAGAACAGGCCGGTTTCGCAGGGAGGCATCATTGATAGGGTCACAGCACCTTTACCAACACTGCTCCCGGGGCGAAAGTTTTCCGCTCCCCTCGCCTGGGAGTGAGGAGTGGCTGGTAGGGATGCCAAACAAGTGTACTACCCCACCTGCTTGGATGCACGAAATTGACCATTCAGGCGTCTGGGCCCTGCCGACAAGTAGGTGAAACATCAACAACTTGGCGAACGATTCTTGGAGGTGGAGAGCTCGCCCTCACCGGGCCCTGCAAAAAACTACATTCCGGCCGGAAAGTTTTCCGCGGCCCGCCGAGCCGCGCCCGCCGGTCAGCAGCGGACGATTTTGGCGCTCTCGATGCCTCGGGTGGCGTTGCGCGTGTCGACCACCAACTGAGCCTCCTGCACGATTCGCCGGTAGTCGTAGTCGGAGTGGTCGGTCACGATCACGATGCAATCGTAGTGACCCAGATTCTCCAACTCGGCGCATTTCATTTGCAGATCGTATTTTCGTCCCTTGCCAATAAACGGGAAGTAAGGATCGTGATAGCTGACCTGCGCGCCATCTTTTTGCAAGAGTTCGATGATGGTGAGTGCGGGCGACTCGCGCAAATCGTCAATGTCCCGCTTATAGGCCACTCCTAATACCAGGACGCGGGCGCCGTTCACTGACTTTTTTTGGGTATTCAACGCGCCACCGACCGAGGCCAGCACGTGGTAGGGCATGTTGGTGTTGATTTCCCCGGCGAGTTCGATGAAGCGGGTGCGGAAATCCCACTCCTTGGCCTTCCACGAAAGATAAAACGGATCGACGGGGATGCAGTGCCCACCCAAACCGGGACCGGGATAGAACGGGTGGAACCCGAACGGCTTGGTGGACGCGGCTTCGATGACCTCCCAGATATCGATGCCCATGCGCAGGCACAGCAGTTTCAGTTCGTTCACCAGCGCAATATTCACGCAGCGGTAAATATTTTCGAGCAGCTTGGTCATCTCCGCTGCAGCCGGAGAAGAAACCGGCACAGTACGGTTGAAGATCGAGCCGTAAAGAGCTCGCGCCAGTTCGGAGGCCTGCGGGTCCAAACCTCCGACAACTTTCGGAATATCAGGCCGCGCGACCGTGGTGTTGCCGGGATCCTCGCGTTCCGGCGAGAACGCGACAAAGAATTCTTTTCCCGTGAAAGCTCCATTGCGCGCCGCTTTCAGCCCGTTTTTGTTTTCCTTCTCCAGAATCGGGATCATCACTTCTTCCGTGGTTCCGGGATAGGTGGTGCTTTCCAGAACGACCAACTGTCCGGCGCGCAAATGAGGCGCGATGGCGTGCGTGGTGCCGGTGATGAAGCTGAGATCCGGTTCGTGGTACTCATCCAAAGGCGTGGGAACGCAGATGATGATGGCGTCCATCGTGCTGAGCTGAGAATAGTCGGCGGTGGCTGCAAAGCCGTTGGCTTTGGCGGCTTGAATCTCTTCGGGGGCAATCCGGTAGATGTAAGAACCGCCCTTGGCCAGGGTCTCAACCTTGTGGGCGTCGATGTCGAACCCGGTCACGCGAAACTTCTTTTCGCTGTAAAGCAGGGCCAGCGGCAGTCCGACATAGCCCAAACCGATGATGCCGACCCGCGCTCGGCGCTGATGAATTTTGCTCTTGAGTTCTTCCAGGGTAACTTCAGATGCAGAATAGGTGCTCATAAGGCCTCGGAATCCAGCTAGATACGGAATAAGTACGAGAGAATTTTATCATGGTAAAATCACGCGCTCTGCTGATGAGTGAGTGGACCTCAATGTCGTTTCCCGATTCCGGAGGAATCGATTGGCAATCAAAGCGATGACGCGAAAACTGCGACTGGCTCTGATCGTGGCCGTCGGGGCTCTGCTGCTGGTGTTTGCCGTAAACGCCGGGAACCTGCTGGTGGTGGATGATCCGAAAAAGTCAGACGTGATTGTTGTGCTGGCGGGGGAAACCGACTCCCGCCCGGCCCATGCGCTCGACCTGCTGGATGCGGGATACGCGCGGCGGGTGGTGATCGACGTTCCGGCAGCGGCCCGCATTTACCAGTGGACGGAAGTTCAACTGGCCGAGAAATACGCGCAACAGCTTCCGCAGGCTGCATCGGTGGCAATTTGTCCCTGTCAGGGACTTTCCACTCGCGACGAATCCCATGACGCTGAGAGATGCTTGGCGCAGGAACCGGGCGCAAGCATTTTGCTGGTCACATCGGATTTCCATACACGGCGCGCCCTCAGCATCTTCCGGCAGGAACTGCGGGGCAGATCATTTTCAGTCGCCGCGGCGCACGATGCCAGGCACTTCGGGACGCGCTGGTGGACCCATCGCGAGTGGGCCAAGACCTGCCTGGACGAGTGGATGAAACTGGTTTGGTGGAATGTCGTGGAACGATGGCGGTGAACCAAACGATTCAAGTCGCCTGTATGATCCGCCGGAATCGATAAGTTTTCCACTTGCTCGCCATTCTCAAGACAGAAAAGTCATTGACGCACAACGCAATAGGAGGGTAGGATGCAGAAAAGGTCACCAACATAGTTAATAACGGAGTGTGGGAATGGCCTGGTCCGCGTTGCGCGGTTTGGTCAGTTGTGTGCTAGTGGTTCTGCTTCCCGGTTGGTTGTTCGCCGCCGATTCGAACGCGGCGATGCTCTATACCAATGGCGCTGCCTGGATCAACGGCGCGCACGTTCCGCGTTCCTCCTCGGCCATTTTCGCGGGCGATCTTCTCCAGACCCGCTCCGATTCTGTGGCCAATATTAATGAGCCCGGCTCGAGCATTGAGATTCTGTCTGATTCCCTGATTCGCTTCGAGGGAGTGTCCGTGCGAATCGAGCACGGCGGCGTGACCGTTTCTACCTCGAAAAAAGTCAGCACGACGGCCGGCGATGTGAAAGTTGTACCCGTTTCGAACGCCTGGACCGAGTTCAATGTCACGGATGTGGACGGAACGGTACGAATCGCGGCCCGCAAGGGCGATCTGAACATCACCGATGACAACGGGACGGTGACGCTGGCGCAAGGCCAGGAAACCACGCGCGACGAAAACTCCGGCAATACCGACAAGGACAAGAAAAAGAAGAAGAAGGCGGCCGGCGCCCCCGTGGCTGCAACCGGAGGCATTCTGAGCTCCCCCTGGGCCGTTGCCGGCGGCGCGGCAGCGGTCGGCGGGATCGCGACCTGGGTGCTGATTAAGAACGACAATCCCGCCAGCCCCACCAAACCTTAAGCCTGACTCAAGGCGCTTTCATCGAAAGTCTTCGCGTCGCTGCATTCGCAGCTTCCAGCGTTGCGCAGAATTTGCAGCCATCAAACCACTTCCGAGGCGGGCACAATCGGTTCTTCTTCCGTCATCGCGGGGCGTTTGCGCTTGCGCTGCAGCAGCGGCAAGGCCGCTGCGATCGAGCAGTAGACGTAGAAGATGGCTGCATTGGCCGGTATTTGCAAATTAAAATCGAAAAAACTGTGCACCAGGATGCCCGTCAGTCCCAGCAGGCAAGCCAGGGTGGATGCCGCGCTGACGTCAGAGGTCCAGTTGCGAATCTTGCCCATCCCCCGGCGAAAGACTACGGCGAGGAACCAAAGCATGGTGCCGAACCCCAATACGCCGGTCTCCGCCAGCAACTGCAAATAGTCGTTGTGCGCTTCATTCACAAAGAAGTTGGTATAGAAACTGCGGAACTGCGGATAGACCGTGGGAAAAGTCCCGAGGCCCCAGCCGAGCAGCGGCTTGCGTCGAAACATGGAAAGCGCGTCGCGGTCGATGGAGAGCCGCATGCCGCCGGAAATCTCGCTGCGCGCCTCCGTGGAAATGCTGGCGACGCGAGTGGTCAGTTCCTTGCCGCCCAGCCAGGCGAGCAAGCTGATCAGGACAATGGCGAAGGCTCCGACCCCGATGGCAACGCGGATGCGTTTTCGCTGGCGGAAGAACACGACCGCGAGAAACACAAACTCGACGAAGATGGCCAGCATTCCGCCCCGGGAACCGGAGAGAAAGATCGTACCCGCCATAACGGCAGCCGCAACTCCAGCAGCCACACGTTGCTTTTCGTGGGTCAGGCGTGACAGCGAGACCACCAGCGGGACTGGGACCAAAAGCTCCATGAGGCCCGCGTAGTGGTTGTGGTTCACGTAGGGCCCGTAAATCCATCCCCCCATACTCGGCTGGCGGACCCAATACAATTTGCCATTCGAAGAAATGCCCTGCAGAAGCGCGAAGGCGGCCACGGCGGCGCCGTAGACGCATAAGATCACGGCTATTTTCCGGGCCTGCGAACTGCGCAGCAACGTTTGGCTTGCAAGGAAACCCAGCAGCGCGTAGGCGCAATACAACATTGCCTGGGCCACGGTATCGTGCCGGTAGGCACTGGTGCCGAGCACGATCTGAAGCAGGATCAGCAGGCCGAAAACGCCCATTGGCAGAAACAGCGGATTCCACAGGATCTTGATTTCCTCATCCAGCCACTGCTGAGCGAGCCAGAGCACGGCGAGCACAACGGCGGCGACTTCCACGAAGAAGATCGACCAGGGTTCGACGGCACCGAACGCCAGCGGCCCAAACATGAGCAGCGCGAAGGTGCCATAGAAAACAAGATTGCCCGCTTGCGCCGACAGTGATTGCCGGTCCACCGGAGCGGTCTCCTGATGGTGCCCACGCGTTCGGTGCGAGTGTCTTCTCATCAGTGAGGTGCCGCGTCGGCTGGTTTTTTGCTGAGGTGAAAATCGCCGACCCAGAGCTTACCACGGATGGGACTGCCGGCCGGCAGACGGCGAATATGCAGCACCACCAGTTTGCACTCGGGGCCACTGGTGAATTCGCCGTCGGCTGACTTCCAGAAGCCTGCCTCTTTCAACTCCTCGCTCTCGTAATAGACTTCCTGCGTGTACATATCCTGGATGGTGAAATGCGCGCCCCCGGCGCCTTCCATCTCGCCATTCTTGTAGTAGGCTGTGAAATCATAGGTTGTGCTCGGCTGCACCGCGACGAACTGGAAGATGCCGGCGTCGGAGATTCCTGGCCCATCGAACGTGATGAGCAAGGAGCGGCGTCCGCTGTGATAGTCGCCATTGTCGAAGCTCAGGCCCACGCTGGACTGCTTCTCGTAGCGCCAGTCGAACCCATTGTTCAGAACGTTGAAGTTGAAATTGCCGTTCACCACCAGGTTCGCCGGAGACGGCAAATATGCGGAGAGAGCGAAGCGGTTGGTGAGCTGCTGCCAAACCAACACGGCCTCATCGACTTCTTTGTGCTGGATGAGATAGCGGATGTAGTTGTTGGCCGTACTCTGCTCGAAGGGCTGATGAGACTGTATGAGTGCGTCCCAGACCTTCTTTGTTCCTGCGGTCTCCTCCTTCATCTCCAGCAAAGTGAGAAGGCTCGCATAGGCGTCGCTGGTGGGCGGCAGAACGTCGCGCAGAATGGAATCCACATCGGGGTCGATGCGCCAGCAGAGCTGCAGGGCGCCATCCTGAAGCGAAGTGTCGTTGGCGATTACGACGCGGAACTCGCGCAGCGCTTTTTCATTTTCGCCCTGGACCAGGTAAAGGTTGGCGGCCTCCCAGGCCACGTCCGGCGTCATGGAGTCCGCCTGGATGGCGTGTTCGAGAGCGGACGTCTGCTTGCTGATGTCGCCAAGCACCTGATATGCGCTGGCCAGATCGAACCAGTAGCGCGCGGAGTGCGGGTTGAGCTCAACGGCGGCGCGGTAGTGTCCCAGAGCAGCGGCCGGATCGCGGGCCACCAGGTCATAGTAGCGGCCGAGATGATTGCTATATTCCGCGTTGCCACGGTCGAGCCACGCCGCACGTTCCAGGCTGGCCCGCTCGACCCGGTTCCCCAGACAAGCGGCGACGAACTGAAGGGCCGCCACGGCAACGTATGCGAAGGCCACGACGGCGGTCACGGCCAACAACAGCCGCTTGCGAGCGGGAGATTTGAGAGAAACATTCATGCCGTGCGGCGGAGATCCTGCCGTTATGCGCTATTCGACGACGCAGAACTGTCTTCAACCTCTTCCTCGTCGGCGTGCTCTTCGTGCCCGGACGAATCTTCGTCGCGATAATAGCGGGCATACTTGCTCTGATACTCGTAGTAGTAGTAATAATCCGGGGACGTGAGATCGACGGCGTTGAGCAGAACGCCCACGACTTTGGCGTTCACCTGCATCAGAACGTCGCGCGAACGGCGAAGCGACTGCTTGGTGGTTTGCCCGGAGCGGATGACCAGCACCACGGCGTCGGCACGCGGCGAAAGCACGACCGCATCCGTCACCGAAAGGGAAGGGGGAGTATCGATGACGATGTGGTCATACTGCTCCCGCAGTTGAACCAGAACATCTCGCATGTTGGACGACGCCAACAGTTCGGCGGGATTGGGAGGCGGTGTTCCGGCGGGGAGCACGAGCAGGTTGGGCAGGAGCGGAGTCCGCGTGATGGCCTGCTCCAGCGTGGTGCTGCCAGTCAGCACATTGCTCAGACCGCTGTGCGGCCCCATGCCGAGCGTTTTGTGAATGCTGGGACGGCGCAGGTCGGCATCGATCAGCAAAACGCGTACGCCTTTCTGGGCCAGTACGATCGCAGTGTTGATGCTGGTGGTTGTTTTGCCTTCCTGGGGTAAGGCGCTGGTGACCATGATGACCTTGGGAGGGTGTCCCAGGTTCGACAGCAGCAGGGAAGTGCGCAGGGCACGATAGGACTCCGCCATCTGCGATTGGGGGCGCACTTGGGTCACCAACTCCACCGCTTCCTTGGAGGAAGTCGCGATCACCAGGCGCTTGGGGTTGGGTCCTTCGCGGGCTAATTTGGATCCCAGGGGAATCATGCCCAGCGACGCCAGGCCGGAGATCATCTGCGCCTGCTCAGTCGTGCGCACAGTGTTGTCCAGGCCCTCGAGCAGAAACGCCAGGCCCACTCCGGAGGCTAGTCCTAGCACCACCGCAAACATCAGGTTGCGCGGGATGTTCGGTTCGATGGGCCCGAGCGGAGGACGGGCACTATCCACAATGCGGAAATTGTTGGACTTCAATCCCGCCGAGACGCCGGCTTGCTTCAGTTTTTCCAGCAGTCCTTCGTACAGCTGACGATTGGTGTCGACATCGCGCTTGAGGAGGGAGTACTCGATCGCACTCTCGTTGAGTTTGTTGGCCTCCTGCTTCTGTTTGTCGAGCGCGTCATGCAGCATGTTCTCGCGCTGCAGCGCGGCGGTGTATTGCCCGCGGAGCTTACTCACGATCTTCTTCTGTTCCGCCTGAATCTGCGCATCGATCTCCTTGAGCTGATTGTTGATCTCAGTGAGCTTGGGATAGGAGGGCCCGAACTGCGTGCTCAGGTCGGCCGCCTGAATCTTCAGGTCGGCTTGCTTGGCGCGCAGCGTTTCGAGCAATTGCGAAGCCGATTGCGAACCCGGGTCCTGAATTCCACCCGCGTTGGAGGCAATGGCGTCCGGGTCCCCGGACTCCACCAGCCGGTAAATGGCTTCTTTGTCCATGCGGTCGCTTTCGGCCATGGTCAGCTGTTTGTTGAGCTCGTCCAGTTTCGCGGTGATGATGTTTGTTTTCTCGTCGGTGCCCAGAATTTCGTGCTCCTTCTGATAGCGCACGAGCTTTTCCTGGGAAGTTTCCACTTTAATCTGCAGATCCACCAGCTGTTTCGAAAGCCAATCGGAAGCTTGCATGGTCGATTCGAAGCGGGCTTTGAAATTGTTCTCGACATAGGTCTGCATGAGCGTATTGACGATATTGGCGGCCATCTGCGGGTCGGGGCTGCGATAGTGCACCTCGATGATGCGGGTGTTGGGACTGAGAGCCACGTGCAGGCCGCCCTTGAAGCTGCCGACCATGGCTGCCGCCCGCGCAGGATCGCTCTGCAGCGGATCGGGGGAGAGATCGAGGGAAGAGGGCGCCGGCGGAGCTGAGCCGCCGCCAAACGCGGGCTGCCGGTCCAGGCTGAGTTCGCGGATGACCTGCATAGCGAGCAGATCGCTTTGCAGAATCCTCAGCTCGGTTTCCAGTTCGGTGGGATCGTAGTAATCGAGGCTGAACGTGGCCGAATTCTGGAAGTTCAGGCTGGCGTCGGGCTTGTTGATCTCAATCGTGCCGCCTGCCTCATAGACCTTGGTCATGCGCAGGCTGGCAATGGCAACTACGGAGAAGATGGTCGCCAGGCAGCCGATGACGATCCACTTGCGCTTCAACAGAATGCGAAACGATTCGCCGAGGGCCGACTCCTGGGAGGGAAGCTCCGGATAGAAGCGAGGAACCATTGGCCGGCCCAAGTCTTGATTCTGGGTCGGCTGCATTTCGCGAACAATTGGGTTACTCGCCGGAACGAGGGGCCCGAAATCCATGCCTGCTCCTCAACGATTTGGTTACTGCTCTCGGCCTAACGCGGCCAGTATTACACACGTACAACTTGTCCCGAGTCGAAGAGGCTGGTCTATCGCGCAGGGAGTAGTTTGTTCAAGGAACTGGGAGTCGTGCATATTTTAACATTGGCTGAGGAAAATGAGGACGAATTTTGGCAGTGCGATTTTAATCTGACATCACGCAGCGGCCGATTCAACGCAAAACTCCGCTATACTAGCCTGCAACGAGATCCAGCCGGGAGCGTTCAGTCACAGGGCCGTTACAATTTGCGGCCTCATGGAAAACACGAAACGAGAATCACAAGCAAGGCGGAACGCGCGGGTTGAGTTCACAGAAGCTGTGAGGCAGAAGGGATGAATTGGTCGGAACAGGCAGTTCTGGTGACGGGCGGGACAGGATCGTTCGGCAGGAAGTTTGTGGAGATCATGCTGGCGGAATATCGCCCAAAGCGCCTGGTGATCTTCAGCCGCGACGAACTCAAGCAGCATGACATGCGCTCCGCCGGCCTCGACCATCCCAGCCTGCGTTACTTTCTCGGCGATGTGCGCGATGCGGCCCGGCTGGAGCGCGCCTTGGCCGGGATTACGATCGTGGTGCACGCCGCCGCGCTGAAACAGGTTCCAGCCTGCGAGTACAACCCGTTCGAAGCGATCCAGACCAACATCATGGGCGGCCGCAATGTGATCGATGCGGCCATCAATCAGGGAGTGCGTCGCGTGCTGGCTTTGAGCACGGACAAGGCGGTCAATCCCATCAATCTCTATGGGGCGACGAAGCTCTGTGCCGAGAAGATGTTTGTGCAGGCCAACGCCTACGCGGGCGCTCAGGAATCGCGCTTTAGCTGTGCGCGATACGGAAACGTCGTGGGCAGCCGGGGCAGCGTGATCCCGGTGTTCCAGCAGCAGCGGCAGAGCGGCCGCATCACCTTGACTGATCCGCGCATGACCCGCTTCTGGCTTACTCTCGAGCAGGGCGTGCGCTTTGTGGTGAGCAGCATCGAACAGATGCACGGCGGAGAAATCTTCGTGCCCAAAATTCCCAGCATGCGGCTGCTCGATTTGGCCGAGACCATCGCCCCCGGCTGCGAGATTGAAACCATCGGCATTCGTCCAGGGGAAAAGCTGCACGAAGTTCTCGTGTCCGAGGACGAGGCGCGCAACACGCTCGAAGTCGAAGACCGATACATCATCCAGCCTTCGCATCCCTGGTGGAGGCGCGAGAACTGGGTGAACGGCACGCCGTTGCCGGAAGGTTTCCGCTATGCGAGCGATACGAACGAGCGCTGGCTCACCAATCGTGAACTACAGGCGCTGATTTCATCCGCGTCTTCCATGCCCGAGGAAAAACCGGTCCCGATGCGAATTCCCGCCTGACTGATTCTTATGAGCACGGTCTCGATTAGCGCACAGACTCTCGCAATCCATGGAGGAACGCCGGTGCGCTCGACCTTTCTTCCTTACGGTCGGCAGTCGATCGAAGAAGAAGATGTCCAAGCTGTCGTCGCTGTGCTGCGCTCGGACTGGTTGACCACCGGCCCCAAGGTGGCCGAGTTCGAAGAGGCGTTCGCGGCTTATGTGGGATCGAAGCATGCCGTCAGTTTCAGTTCCGGCACCGCGGCTCTACATGCGGCAGCCTTCGCCGCGGGATTGAAACCGGGGGATGAGGCGATCACCACGCCACTGACTTTCGCCGCCACTGCGAATTGCGTGCTGTATCAGCGCGCGACTCCAATCTTCGCGGATGTCTGCGCAGATACGCTGAACCTCGATCCCGAGCAACTTCCGGCCAAGATCACTTCGCGTACGCGTGCGATTCTTCCCGTGGACTACGCCGGACATCCGGCGGACCTGACGCTGATCCTCGAAATTGCGAAGCACCATGATTTGATCGTGATCGAAGACGCCTGTCATGCGCTCGGCGCTGAGTACCGCGGGCGCCGGGTCGGCGGTATCGCCGATATGACAGTCTTCAGCTTTCACCCGGTAAAGCACATTACTACCGGGGAGGGCGGCATGGTCGCCACGAACAACGAGAAGTTTGCCGAGACCATGCGCCGCTTTCGCAATCACGGAATTTCCAGCGAGGCGCGCCAGCGGCAAAGCGCCGGGCAGTGGCATTATGAGATGGTCCTGCTCGGGTTCAACTATCGGCTGTCCGATATAGGGTGCGTGTTAGGGATTCAGCAGCTAAACAGGCTCAGCGCGAACCTTGCTCGCCGCCGCGAAATCGCGGCGCGCTACACAGAGGCGCTTCGCGCGCTTCCCGGCGTGATTCCGCCAGTTGTGCGGGCCGAGGCCAATCCGGCGTGGCATCTGTATCCGATCCGGCTCGACCTGCAGAAGCTCACAGCCGACCGTGCGCAAGTCTTTCGCGCCCTGCGCGCCGAAAACATCGGCGTAAGCGTCCACTACATTCCAGTGCACCTGCATCCTTACTACCGCCAGCAACTCGGATACAAAAGCGGAGAATTTCCAGTCGCCGAAGACGCGTACGCACGTCTGATCAGCCTGCCCATGTTTCACGGCATGAACGATCAGGATGTGGAGGATGCGATTCAGGCCGTCAGCAAAGTCTTGAGCCACTACGCGTATTAGTCCGAGTGTGGAGCACGAGCCTTCAGAGGATCTCGAAATGCCGAATGGAGCCGTCTACATCATCACGCAGGACCCGCGATACGTGGGCTTGCTCCTGACTTCTGCAGCGAGTCTCAAGGCGGCCATGCCCGGCTTGCCGATCACGGCCTTCTCGCAGTTCCCGGTGGAAAGTCCATTTTTTGAACGGGTGGAGTTAGTTGAGCCCAGCCGCGACGGTTTTTATGACAAGACCAAGCTAATTCGGGATTCTCCGTACGAGCGCACCTTGTTTATCGACGCCGACACCTACGTTCTCGAGCCGGTGCCGGAGTTGTTCGCGCTGGCCGATCGCTTCGATTGCGCCGCCACGCACGAGGAATATCTTGACACCGATTGGCATCACCGTTATTCCCGGCCCGACATTCCCGCGAGTTTTCCGGAGTTCAACACCGGCGTCCTCATGCTGAAGAAGTCGGAGCGGGTGAGCCGAATGCTGGATCAATGGGGAAGCCTCTATCGCGAGTATCTGGAAAAGAACCCGGGGCAGCCCATCAATGACCAGCCGTTTTTCCGGGTTGCGGCGTATTACTCCGAGGCGCGCATCGCCACGCTGACCCGGGAATACAATTGCAAGTTTCGCGGTCAGGGATATCTGAACGGAAAGGTGAAGATTCTGCACGGGCACGTGGACTTGAAATTAGAGCTTGAGTTCGTGCTCAAAGCGGCTCACGCCCTGAACGCAAGCACCAAGCCCCGCGTTTATATTGCGGGCAAGGTATACGAGCAGGAACTGGTCGGGAAGTTTGTGGACCGGCGAAAACCGCGGCTGGTGGGCAGTTTCCCCCTGCTGCCGGAACCGGAGCTGTTGGCGGAAGCGAAGGGGCTGAAGAAAAAAATTCAGCAACGGGGCCTGCGCAATTCTGCGGCCCGAGCTCTTTCGCTCAAGTAGACCAAACCAGAGGGAACTTGCCACTGAAAGTTGTCGCCATCATTCAGGCTCGCATGGGAAGCACGCGGCTGCCGGGCAAGGTGCTAATGAACCTTGCAGGCGAGACCGTGCTGGCGCGAGTCGTGAATCGCCTGCGGCTTTGCCGTGCGATTCCTGAAATTCTGGTTGCCGCGACGGACCTCCCCGCCGACGATGCGATCGTTGCGGAATGCCGGAAGTGCGGGGTGCAAGTTGCACGCGGCGATCAGGATGATGTACTCGATCGCTATTATCGCGCGGCGCAGCTGACCAAGGCGGAAATCATCGTGCGTGTCACTTCGGATTGTCCGCTGATCGATCCTGCAATTACCGGCAAAACGATCGCGGTTTTCCTGGAAGGCCGCCCCGACTACGCTTCAAACGCCCTGGTGCGCACCTATCCACGCGGCTTGGATACGGAGGTCTTTTCCTTCGATGCTCTGGCGCGAGCCTGGGGCGAAGCGCGGAAGCCGTACGAACGGGAGCACGTTACTCCCTACATCTATGAGCACCCGGAAATATTCAAGATCGTATCGGTCAAGGGAGAACAGGATTACAGCCAGCATCGTTGGACAGTGGATACCGCCGAGGACCTGGAATTGGTTCGCGCCGTGTACGCCCGCATGGGCAGTAGGCATGATTTCTCCTGGCGCGATGTTCTCACTCTGGTCGAGCGCGAGCCGCAGTTGATCGAACTGAACCGCCATGTGATGCAGAAAGCCTTGCACGGCTGATGCGCGCGAAGCTGCTAATTCGAGCCGATGCCACCATCGCCATGGGTACGGGCCATGTGATGCGATGTCTAGCCTTGGCCCAGGCATGGCAGGATGGGGGCGGAGAAGCAGTTTTCGCGGTGGCTGAAGTCACGCCCGCGGTACGCGCGAGGCTGTTGTCCGAATCTTGTGAGATCGTTTCTGTCGCCGGCGCGCCCGGGGGCGGCGACGATTCCGCTCGCACGATTGCCATTGCCCGTGAGCAAGACGCCTCCTGGCTCGTGCTGGATGGTTATCAGTTCGAAGCGGACTATCTGACTCAGCTGAAAGGGGCGGGCGTGCAGGTACTCTTCATCGACGACTATGGCCACGCCGGACGTTACAGCTCTGATTTCGTGCTGAATCAGAACGTCAACGCAAAGGCAGAACTGTATGCGGATCGGGCGCCGCACACGCGCCTTCTGCTCGGTCCTCGGTATGCCCTGCTGCGCAGGGAATTTGGCGTCTGGCGCGATTGGAAGAGAGCGGTTTCGCCGGTTTGCCGCCGCGTGCTGGTGATGCTCGGCGGCAGCGATCCGGAAAATCTCACGGCTCGCGTGATTGACGCCATACAGTTGGCGCAGATTGATGGGCTGGAAGCGGCGATTGTGGTGGGCGGCAGCAATCCGCATATTGCGCAGTTACAAAAAGCCGCGGATCAATGCGGCCTGAAGATCGCTTTACATAAGGATGTAACTCGGCCCGCAGACTTGATGGCGGCCGCCGATGTTGCAGTATCAGCGGCGGGTTCCACGTGCTGGGAGCTTTGCCTGCTGGGCCTGCCTTCTTTGGTGATCGATGTCGCGGATAATCAGACAACGGTGGCGCAAGAGTTGCATCGCCGCGGATGCGCGATTCACGTCGGCAATCGCACAGCGAGCGCAAGCCGCATCGCAGAAGGGTTAAGATCGCTTGTCGAGGCCTCGGAACTGAGAGAATCCTTGGCTCTGCGGTCGCGGGAGTTGGTGGATGGGCGCGGCGCAATGCGCGTTGTGGCTGAAATGAGCGGCAGACATGAGTTGTGGTTGCGGCCGGTGCAGGCCGGCGATCGAAAACGCCTGTGGGAGTGGGTCAACGATCCCGAAGTGCGCGCCGCGTCGTTTTCTCCGGAACCGATTTCATGGGAAAGCCACGTTGCCTGGTTTGCGAAGAGGCTCGATTGTTCCCCCGGGAATCTGCCGCCGAGCTTCATTTTCGTCGCGGAAGATGATGCCGGATCTGCGGTGGGACAGGTCCGGTTTGATGCCGGCCCGGAGGGTCGCTGGCACATCGACGTAAGCGTCGACCAAGCGATGCGCGGCCGGGGTTTCGCAGCGAAGATCATGGCAAGCGGCATTCGCGAGCTGAAGAAAAGGTTGCCCAACGCTCAGGTGCACGCTTACGTCAAGCCGGCGAATGTCGCGTCCATCAAGGCGGTTGAGGCGTGCGGCTTCCGCAGGGTGGGCACTCAGGAAATTCGAGGACATGAAGCGATCCACTTCATCTACCGGGAAAACTGAGAGTTCCTATCTGGTGGTGGGCTCGAAGCCATGGAATCGCCGCCTCTTCGACGACACTTTGCGCGCTTTGCCGGGGCGGTGGAGCTACATCGATTCGCCCGACGAATTGTCGACTAGGTTCGTAGAGAGGATCGCTCCCCGCTACATTTTTTTTCTCCATTGGTCGTGGAAGGTACCGGACGCCATCGTCAACCGGTTCGAATGCGTCTGCTTCCACATGACTGACGTTCCTTATGGGCGCGGCGGCAGTCCGCTGCAGAACCTGATCGTGCGCGGGCACAAGCAAACCGTAGTCACCGCGTTGCGCATGACCCATGACTTCGATGCCGGTCCCGTTTACCGGAAGGAGCCGCTGTGGTTGGAAGGCAATGCCGAGGAGATCTACATGCGTGCCGGAAGGTTGTCGGCCATGATGATCGAACGTATCATTCGTGAGGAGCCAACACCGCAGCCGCAGAAGGGCAGAGCCGTGAACTTCAAGCGCAGAAAGCCGAAACAGAGCCGCGTCGGCAAGCTCTCTTCCTTGGACAAGCTGTATGACTTGATTCGCATGCTCGATGCCGAAGGCTATCCGCATGCCTTCCTGGAGCATCGCGGGTTCCGCTTCGAATTCAGCCGCGCCGCGCTGTACGACGGACGCATCGTGGCCGACGTGACCATTGCGCCGGCAGGCGGCAAGGAGACCGGCAAGTGAAAGTATTGGTGGTCGCCGCTCATCCTGATGACGAGATCCTGGGCTGCGGCGCGACTGCGGCCCGCCTGGTGGCGGAAGGCCACGAAGTGCACTTCGCTATTTTGGGTGAGGGCATGACTTCGCGCAACACCCAACGCGCCGATGCAGATCTCGGCCAACTCGAGGATCTGCGCCGGTACGCCCACGCGGCAGCCGCAAAGGTGGGCGTGAAGAGCCTTGGCCTGCATGGGCTGCCCGACAATCGTTTGGACACCGTGCCGCTGTTGGACATCGTGAAGATCGTCGAAGAATTGGTGAATCGGCATTCGCCGGCTGTGATCTATACGCACCACGGCGGAGACCTGAACGTCGATCACGGGGTGGTGCATCGCGCAGTGTTGACGGCGACGCGTCCAACGGCAGGATGTCCGGTGCGCGAAATCTACGCGTTTGAAGTGCCTTCGTCGACGGAGTGGGCCTTTCAGCGCATCGAGCCGGCGTTTCGCCCGAACGTGTTCGTCGACATTACGCGCACCCTTGAAACTAAGATTGCTGCGATGGAGTGTTATGAGAGCGAGACTCGCAAGTTTCCTCACCCGCGGTCTCCCGAGGCGTTGCGTGCCGCCGCCATGCGCTGGGGCAGCGTTGCCGGTTGCGCCGCAGCCGAGGCCTTCGAACTCGTTCGCTCTGTCCGCTTGACTGGGAATTCGGCATGACAGAGAAAATTGGAATCGGAGCGCGCAGCATCGGGCCCGGGCATCCGGTGTACCTGATCGCGGAAGTGTCCGCGAATCACAACCAGGATTTCGACCGGGCGGTGAAAATCATTCATGCGGTGAAGGACGCCGGGGCCGACGCGGTAAAGCTGCAAACCTACACGCCCGATACCATGACGATTGCCTGCAGCCGCCCGGAATTCCTCATCCAGGGCACGATCTGGGATGGCCGTAGCCTGCACGACCTCTACAAGGAGGCGTACACCCCTTGGGAATGGCAGCCCCGGCTGAAAAAAGTCGCCAACGACCTGGGCCTCGATTTATTTTCCACTCCGTTCGATTCGACTGCAGTCGATTTTCTCGAACAGATGAACGTCCCGGCGTACAAGCTGGCGTCGTTTGAGCTGGTCGATCTTCCCCTGATTCAAGCGATGGCGCGCACGGGCAAACCGCTGATCATGTCCACGGGGATGGCGACACTCGAAGAGATTGAAGAAGCCGTCGGCGCGGCACGCAACGCCGGCGCTCGGGAGATTGCGCTGCTAAGGTGCAGCAGCGCGTATCCGGCGCCGCCCGAAGAGATGAATCTGCGGACAATTCCGGAACTCGCCCGGCATTTCGGTGTGCCCGTGGGTCTTTCCGATCACACTATGGGAATTGCGGTCCCAGTCGCTGCCGTTGCGTTGGGCGCATGCATCATCGAAAAGCACTTTACTTTGTCGCGCAACGAACCCGGGCCGGACAGCTCGTTTTCGCTCGAGCCGCACGAATTCAAAGCCATGGCCGAAGCGGCGCGAGTGGCCGAGAAGGCTCTCGGCGGAGTCAGGTTCGCGTGCGGCGCCGAGGAGGCGGGAAGCCGGCTGTTTCGCAGGTCGCTATTTGTGGTCCGCGATATGAAACGCGGAGAATTGTTTACGGCGGAAAATGTTCGTTCCATTCGTCCCGGACATGGGCTGCACACGCGGTACTTGCCGGAAGTGCTCGGCGCGCAAGCGGTCCGCGACATTGGGCGTGGAACTCCGCTCAGCTGGGACCTGGTTCAGCGGCCATGAGGTTCGTCAGTCCCTTCCTGAAAAAAGTGCTGTATCCCGCGTTGTCGCGAGCCGGAGCCTTCCGTCTGGGTCCACGCGATGGACTGGCTGTGGTTACCTACCATGGTGTGCTTCCCCCGGGCTATGAGTCGGTGGACCCAGGTTTCGACGGCAACCTGGTTAGTGCCGAGATTCTCCGCCGGCAACTGCGCTTGCTGAAAGCGCATTACAACGTGATTACGCCGGAGGATGTACTGGCCTGGCGCGAAGGCCGTGGTGACTTGCCGCCGCGCGCCGTGCTGTTAACCTGCGATGACGGACTTCTCAATTGCCTGACCGACATGCTGCCAGTGCTGCAGCAGGAAGGCGTGGGCTGCCTGTTTTTCGTGACCGGCGAGTCGGCCGGGCAAACGCAGACCATGTTGTGGTACGAAGAGCTGTTTCTGCTTTTCTTCCGCGCCTCGGCGGGTCACTTCGAGATTTCCTGCTCCGGGATTGAAATCGCGGGTGAGTTGCGGTTGCAGGCAGCGCGCCGGACGATTTGGTGGAGCGCCGTCCGGCGCTTGTCGCAGTTCGACCGCGAGGCGCGTGAATCATTTCTAAGCGCAACTCGCACTCAGCTGGGGATCGACGTGCGCCCGGATTTAGAGGCGAGGAACTCGCCCGCCTGCCGCCGGCTCGGATTGCTGACCGCTGACGAGCTTCGCAAACTGGCTGCAGCGGGGATGACAATTGGCGCCCACACTCTAAGCCATCCCATCCTGTCACAGGCGCCGGGCGAAATTGCGAAAACGGAAATCTCCGAAAGTAAATCCGCGCTGGAATCCGTTTTGCAAATGCCCGTTTGGGCACTGGCGTATCCCTTTGGCGATCCGCACTCGGTAAACTCTGAGGTGCTGGCGATGGCCGAGGCGGCAGGTTTTCAAGCCGCATTTCTGAATTATGCCGGGGGATTGGGTGCTGATTTGCCTCCGTTCGCAATGCCGCGCATTCACGTCACAGCGGACATGAGTCCGGCGGAACTGGAAGCGCATGTGTCCGGTTTCTACGCGCGCCTGCAGAAACGCGCAGGCCGGGATTCGGCGGCATTTCGCGCTTCTGCGGCGCAGCAATCATGATCGAACGCAGCAGCGGCACGAATCTCGAGGCCTACAACGCTCCGGCCACGGCCGCCCACTATGCCGCGCTCGATTACCTGACGCCCTGTGAGCGCATTTTGTTTGACGCCTACATTCCGCCGGGAAGCGCCGTGCTCGACCTCGGCGTCGGCGGAGGCCGAACCACCGCATATCTGACCCAAAAGGCGAGGAGGTATGTCGGCCTCGATTATGCTCCCGCCATGATCGACGCTTGCAGGGCAAGGTTACCGGGGATCGAGTTCGTGGTGGGGGATGCGGCCGACCTGTCTGCGTTTTCGCCCGCCTCTTTTGACGCGGTGGTGTTCGCTTTCAACGGCATTGACTATCTTCTCCCGGACTTGGCGCGAAGAAAATGTCTCGAACACATTCGCAGAATCTTGAAGCCCGGCGCGGTCCTGATTTTTTCGTCGCACAACCCGCGTGCAATTCTCGTCCGAGTGAGGGGAAATCCCGAGCGTTTAGGAGCGATTGCGCGACGATTCTCAGCAGGTTCGGAAGCGCTTTGCGCGGGGCTGACGGCGGCGTTAGTTTCCACCCGGTGGGTGCTCTCGCTCGCGCAATCTGGGTGGGCGACCTTGCGGCGCACGCTCCGCAGACTTCTGACGCGTATGTTCTGGCTCGGGGAGGGTACCCTGGTGGATCCTTCGCATGGCGGTCTGTTGACGCACTATTGGGTCCCCGATCGAGTGACCACTGAGCTCACCGGCCTGGGGTTTGCTCTGGTGCGTATTCTGGGCGACGACTACCCCGAGCGAAGTCATCCATTTGCGACCGATTGGTACTATTACGTATTCGCGAAATCCTGCGGGAAGTGAATCTTAGAGGATGAGAATTGGGTCGTGCGACTTTCCCTGCTACGACTAATTCCGGACGATGCAGAACTCGGTGGGCAGTGGAACGCTCTCATTCAGCGTCTGCCGCAGCCGCAGGTTTTCTACACTTACCAGTGGGCCTTGGCGGTGCATCGCGCCTATTACAAGACGCTTCATGCGCTCCTGTATCTGGCCTACGACGAACAGAACTCTCTGTGCGGCATCGCGGCGCTGGCTAGCGACTCTGAGGGAGAGGTATCGTTCCTGTGTGCCACGACCGGAGATTACTGCGACTTTCTCAGCCTGCCGGAGCACAAGCGGGAGTTTGTCTCCGCCGTGCTGGAGCAATTGCGCAGGCAAGGTGTCGAACGGATCACGCTGACCAACCTGCCCGCCGACTCCGGCACAATCGAAGCGCTCGAAAGGGCGGCGCGCAATGGCTATGGCTGTTTTGCACGCCCGGCCTATGAATGTGCGCAAGTTGTGCTGGAGCGACTGGAACGTCACCCGGGAGAAAACCAGCCCATGCTGCCGCGAAAAAAGATGTTGCGGCGCTTTCTCAACGCCATGGGCCGCGAAACCCCGGTCCGGCTGGATCATGCCCGGACCTGGGATGCTATCGAGCCCATCTTGGTCGAGTTCACGCGGGCTCACATTGCCAGGTTTCTCCTTACCGGGCGCATCAGCAACATGGCACGGCCTGAAAGACGGGTGTTCTTGCAAGAACTGGCAAAGCTGCTTTCGCCCTCCGGATCCATCGCGCTGACACGAATGATGACGGACCGCGCATTTGCGTGGAATTACGGATTTCAATTCCAGGGTACGTGGTTTTGGTACCAGCCCACTTTTGACAGCGATCTAGAAAAATACTCGCCGGGCTTCTGTTTGCTGGCCAAGCTCATCGAGGAAGCTTCTGAAGACCCCGCGATGAAGATGGTTGATCTCGGACTTGGTGCGGAGGAATACAAAGAACGTTTTGCGAATCAAACGCGCCAGACGATGTATGTGACATTGCGGACATCCGGGGTGCAACATATTCGCGAGGTCCTGCGATATCACGCCGCAAATGTGGTCAAGGTTTCTCCCAGGCTCGAAGCCGCGGTTCGCGCAGGCGCTAAACGCCTCGGCGAATTTCGCACCAACGTGCAAACGCGGGGCGCAGCCTCGGCTCTTGCCGGTTTGCTGAAACGATGCGGCGCCGCCCTGGGCTCGAAAACGGAAGTGATTTTCTTCGACGGGGGCAGCGTGAGCGCGGCCAACACTCGCGACGCGCGGCTGCAGCCCATTGATCTCCCGCTTCTGACTTCGGCGGTCATGCAATACTTCGACGATCCGCCTACTCTCAACTATCTGGTGCGCTCGACAGTTCGTCTGAAGCAGGGCACGGCGCAGGGATTTGCCCTGGTCGACGCCGGCGGCGATCTCCTGCACTTCGCCTGGGTCACGGAGTTCGACGGCTTCTTTCTTTCGGAGTTGAACGAGGGTGTGGAAGCGCCCTCGCCGGACGCGGTCATGCTCTTCGATTGCTGGACTCCGGCGTCTGTGAGGGGGAACGGCCATTACGCGCAAGCGATCAGTCTGGTCGCAAAGCGAATGATCGAAAAAGGGGAAAAACCATGGATTTTCAGCGCCGCCAGCAATATCGCGTCCGTCCGGGGCATTGAGAAGGCGGGCTTTCAGCGGCGCTACTCGCTGGTGCGCCGCCGAATTCTGGGATGGCAAACCATTTCCGGCGCGCCGCCACGGCCGAGCGTCGTTCACGCCCAGGAGGCACCCGCTCGCGTTTGACTCGCGACATGCCATGCGCACACTTCTGCTTCATCCCGAAGATTCGCCGCGGCGTGGGCCGTGGTCTGGCCAGCACTGGGACCTGATCGTCGATCTGGGGAAGTCCTCTCTTTTTTCCGAGGAAGAATGGCGAAGCCGCTTCCATTGCCCCATTCTCCGCGCAGAAACGTTTCGCGCCGGGGTCGCCGACGCAAGGATGGTTCACCAGATTCTCTCCGCAGGACGCGGGCGCCTCATCGATGAAGAAGGCATCGACTGGTGGGACCTGATCTCCCTGTTCGTGGCGCCTGAGGTCTTTTCGCTGCTCGCTCTCAAACGAATAGCATCTGAAATCGGCTCAAAATCTGAGATGTGGGCAACCCGCCGCGGAGAACTGGTAAACCTGTTGGAGTCTTTGCTTGATGCTTCGATTCGCACTTTTGCGAGCAGCCCGGCAGAGCGTCTGCGAGTTCGAACATCGCATTATGCAAACCTCATCCGTCATTTTTCGCTGGCGCAGCTTACCGAAATTCTCCTGGACAAATACGATTCCGGCTATCGCTGGCGGTCGCGCCTTTCTCCTCCGCCACTGCGATGTTCGTCTCCGGTCGTGCTTCTGCCCAGCGCGTACGGGAACGTGTCACGCATGGCATCCGCCTACGCGCAGATGCTTCCTGGGCAATCTTTTCTGCTGATTGCGACGCGGAAGAGCGCGAAGCAGTTTCCGTTGGCCGCCAACATTCAGGTCCGGGACCTCGCTTCTTATGCGAAGGGAACGTTTCCGGCAAGCGAGATCGAAGCGCTATCATCACGCTGGACGAAGCTCAAAGGCGAACTGCAATCCATGCCAGACCTGCGCCTGCTTGAGCGAGCCGGAGTGCTGAATCGTTTCCCCAGATGGATTCGTGATGGCCTCTGCGCACGCAACGCCTGGCGCGCGGTACTTGATCGAGAGCCCGTTTGTGGAGTTCTCTGCGGCGATGACAGCAATCTGTTTACGCGGTTGCCCGTCCTGCTCGGTGCGGGCAGAGGCATTCCCACCGTGGATTTTCATCATGGTGCGCTCGACGGCCGCTACCTGCTCAAAGAGTTGCCCTGCGATCTGTATCTTGCCAAGAGCGAGATGGAACACGATTATTTGTTGCGTGTGTGCGGCCTTCCCGCAGAGAGGGTGGCAATTGGCGCTCCCGCGGAAACCGGTTCACCGCGCAAAACTGGAGAAACGGGCAGAACCTTCGCGATCTTCTTTTCGGAGCCCTACGAGGTCGCCGGCATGCGCGCCGAAGAAGTCTACCGCGAGATCCTGCCGCTTTTGGTTCGTGTCGCGCGCGCAAATGGTCTCGGTGTCAGTGTGAAATTACATCCTTTCGAGAGCAGCTTGCAGCGTCAGAAGATTATCCGCGACATCGTTGGTTCCCCCGACGCGAAAAACATTGCTGTGATTGACGGTCCTCTTTCTCCGGAGCTAATGTCGCGGGCGCGATTCGGTCTCACCGTGGAATCCACCACGGTGATCGACTGCCTCGTCAACGGTGTTTGCTGCTTCCTATGCGGATGGCTTTCGCTTTCGCCTTATGAATACGCCCGGCAGTATGCCCGCTTCGGAGTGGGAGAAGTTCTCGACTGCGCAAGTCAGATCGAAACCATTCCCCGCCGATTGGCAGACTTTGAAAGCAAACCTGCCCGGCGTTGCGAACTTGCCCCGACCGTCGATCCCGAGGCGTTGCGGCAATGGCTCACGCTGCGCCCAGCCGCGAGCATGAGGTCCGCATCATGAGCCATGTGGCCAGCAAGGCGTCGCCTGACAAGGCGGTCGACGCCACGCAGCAGTTTCGCAGCCAGGTGGGACATATCTCGCGCCACTCGGGAGTGTTCTTCGCCGGCACAATTTTCACGGCTGCACTCGGCTACATCTTCAAGGTGTACTTAGCGCGCGTGCTGGGAGCAGAAGCGCTCGGCATTTACGCGCTGGGCATGACCGTCGTGGGGTTGGCGGGCATCTTTGGCGGGTTGGGTCTCACGTGGGCGGCGTCGAGGTTTGCTCCCGCGTACTGCAGTACGTCTCGGATGGAGGAGCTAAGATCGTTTCTGGTCTGGAGTGTCTTGATCCTCGTCGGCGTGAACGGCTTGCTTGCCGTTGGTGTTGTTCTGGCCCGCCGCTGGATCGCCATCCGTTTTTACCACACACCCGTCCTTGAGCGATACCTTTACTTGTTTTCGGCGCTTATGTTTGTGGGTGCTTTAACCACGTTCTTCGCGCAGCTTTTGACGGGATACAAGCAAGTGGCAAAAAGGACACTGGTCACCAACATCGGCGCCAGTCTGCTGACGATGATTTTTACGGTCGCGCTCGTGGAACTCGGAACCGGCTTGTGGGGATACATCTTCGCCCAGGTTGCAGGCGGCGTGATTGTGTTGATCGCGCTCGTGTGGCTGGCGAATCGATACACGCCCACTGCGGCCCGTTTTTCCTTGCGGCCCGTTTCCGCGCCTCCGCGGGAAATGTTTTCCTTCGCCTCCGCCGCCCTCGCCATGGACGTTGTGGGCTTTCTGTACACGCAAACCGACAAAATCGTCCTGGGGTTGTATCTTGATGCCCGCTCCGTCGGGGTTTATGCGGTGGCGGCGACCATCGTCGCGTTTATTCCGATCGCCCTGCAATCCGTGAATCAGATCTTTTCGCCGACCATCGCCGACCTTCACGCGCGTGGCGAAAGCGGCATGTTGAACCGTCTGTATCAAACTCTCACCAAGTGGATCTTGGGGTTAACTCTGCCGCTGGCGGCGGTGGTCGTTATTTTTTCTCGCCCGCTAATGCGCATCTTCGGGCGCGACTTTGAGGCCGGCTGGATGATCCTCGTCATCGGCGCCGCCGGTCAACTGATAAACTGTGCTGTCGGCTCCGTGGGATACCTTCTGCTCATGTCCGGAAACGAGAAAAGACTGGTTCGCGTCCAGTTGTGGACCGCGCTGGTAACGGTCAGTGCCTGCCTCTGGCTCGTGCCCAGGTGGGGCGTGGCGGGCGCGGCCGTCGGCGCCGCGCTGGGGAATGCGGGGTCGAACCTCTGGTGCCTGTTTGAGGTCAGGAAGTCGCTGGGATTGTCCCCCTACAACCGCGACTATTGGCGTCTGGCTCCGCCCGCAGCCATCGCGGTGGCTACGGCTGTCGGACTGCGAGTCGCGCTACAATCGGTCAAACCCGATATCCTCGTGGTTGTAGTCAGTACGCTTGCCGTGTATCTCGTTTTTGTGGGAGCAGTACTATTGCTGGGGCTCGCAGCCGACGACCGCCTCATCGCCGATGCGGTCTGGTATAAGGTCCGCAGCTTTCTTCCCGGCTTCCGGGCAGGTGCCGCATGAATACCCCGCCGCGCCAGGTGAGTTTGCCGGAACACCTGTGTATTGCCGTAGAAAAGCGTTTCGGTGAGTTAGAGCCATTCCTCAGCTTCGTACTGACCGAACTCGTTCGCGACGACGTATCCGCCCTCGACCAGAATGACACGCGCATGGTGGAGGACCGGTTGCGGGAACTGGGCTACCTCTGAAACGCGTTCCCGCGACTCAAACACCAAAACACCAATGAGGGATGAACATTCACGCGTCGAGCTGCTGCAATTTGCCCATGAGCGTCTTTGGCCCTCACTCACCAATCCCAGTTATCTGGTGCAGCGCCGCCGCCGCCAGATCCTGAGCCAATGGATGGAACGGCTGCCGGGAGACGCCCTCGTGGTGCTCGATATTGGCGGGCGCTATCAGCCCTATCGCCCGCTGCTCGGCAATCGTGTCAAGCGGTATGTCGGGTTGGACGTAATCAGCAGTCAACTGCTGGACGTTGTCGGCAGCGGACAACAACTTCCTTTCAAATCGGACACGTTTGACCTGGTGATCGCCACCGGCGTCTTCGAGTATTTTCCGGAACCGCGCCAGGCCGCACGTGAAATCTACCGCGTACTGAAACCCGGCGGCCAACTGATGATGAGCGTCGCCTCGGTGTATCCACGAGTGGTCGATGAAGAACATTGGCGCTACTTGCCCGCAGGGTTGAGATTCGTGCTCGCGTCATTTCCCAGCATTGAGATAATCCCCGAAGTTGCCAGCGTCGGAGGATTCTTGCGGGTGACAGCGGCTTCTCTCAGTATCTTTGCCAAGTATCGTTCTGTGCGGTGGATCGTGCACCATTCCATCGTGCCTGTCCTTAATCTCGCAGGTCTGGCTCTTGATCGCGCGAGCGTTTCTGGCAACGACCAGATCGCAGGAAATTACTGCGCCCTGGCGCAAAAATGACGCGTCAGGCTCATTACGGATAGCGATTGTATGAATCTGGCTCGCAAACTTTGGCGGCGCGGACGGGGCCTGCTTCCCACCCCGGGCTTTCACTTCGATCGCCCGCTCGTTCTTCTGCAGAGCGATGACTGGGGCCGCGTCGGCCTGCGCGATCAAGAGGGTTTGCAGCAACTCGAAGCGGCCGGCATCAAGCTGGGAGAGCGGCCCTACGATTTCTATTCCCTCGAGACGGCCGAAGATTTGGCCGCCCTGCGCACCTTGTTGAAGAGGCATCGTGATTCAGCGGGGCGTCATCCCTGCATTGAAATGAACTTTATTGTGGCGAACTTGGACTTCGCGCAGACAATGGCTGATCGCGCAGCGCAAGTGCATCTTCTGCCGTTAGCCGAGGGCCTTCCTCAAGGCTGGAAACGCCCGAACCTACGCGAGGCGTATAAGGCGGGAATCTCGGATGGCGTCTTTGAGCCGGCGCTGCATGGAACGACGCATTTCTGCCGGCCAGCAGTGCAGCGTAATGCTCTCGCCAGCGGCGAGCGCGGCCAATTTCTGCGCACGCTCTGGGGCGCCGGAACGCCGTACATCCACTGGCGCATGCCTTGGATCGGCTATGAATACTGGGATCCGGAAAGGCCGGATGACGAACGATTCCTGCCAATAGAAACGCAGCGCGAACTCATCGGCCATGCGGTAGGAGGGTTTGCCAGGCTGTTTTCCCGCCTGCCGCATTCGGCGTGTGCCCCAGGATACCGCGCCAACGACGGCACCCACCGCGCTTGGGCGGAACATGGAATTCGCGTGGCGCAGAACGGTCCGGGCGTGTTGACGCCTCCGCACCTCGAGCGCAACGAGATTCTGCAGGTTGGCCGTACCGTCGATTTCGAACCCGCGGTCGATCCTGCATTTTCAGTCGAAGCCAGTCTCCAACGGGCAGAGCGTTGTTTCGCCCGCGGTATTCCTGCCATCGTCTCGATGCATTCCATTAATTTTCATTCTACGATGCGCGATTTTCGCAGCCCCTCGCTCAAGGCGCTCGACGAATTCCTTACCGCTCTTGAGTCGAAACATTCCGATCTGCTGTATCTTCACAACGAGGATCTTTACGACCTGGTGGTGAAAGGCGCGTCTGCGTCTCAACCAGGCCGCATCCGGGTGATTGTGACGAAGAAGAACTTCACCACAGCGAGTTTCGCGCGCCCTCAGAATGTCGATGAATAGAAAGCCATCAATTGTATTCGTGACGGTAGACTGTCTGCGAGCCGACCACGTCGGCTTTATGGGATACGACCGTCCCACGACGCCGTTCTTGGATTTGCTGGCTCGTGAGAGCTTCGTCTTTCCGGCAGCGATCGTGGCTGGTGCTCCCACGTACTACTCTTTCCCAGCGATCATGGCTTCGCGCTATCCCTTGGCTCTGGGACAGGACGTTCTGGGGCTGGGTCCCGCAGAGCCAACTCTGGCATCCATTCTCCAGCAAGCGGGATATGCAACCGCATCGTTCGGAGCGGCGAATCCATACATCTCGGCGCGCTTCGGCTACGACCGCGGCTTCGACACCTTTCGCGATTTCCTGGAGGAAGAACCTGCGCCTCTGGCCAATGAGTCGGCAAGCGCCGGAACGGGTTGGGCCAGCCGGTTGAACCGCAAGCTGCAGAGCATTCTTCCCCGGTCCGGGGTGTTGCGATCCGCCTACGAGCAGCTCTACTTCGAATATTGCCAGCGGGTAACACCGGTGCCCAACTCGCTCGATGCGTTACGTCGTTTTCCTGCTGCCGACGTGATTGTGGATGAGGCGTGCGCGTGGCTCAAATCGCAGGGCCCTGCGCCGTGTTTTCTATGGTTGCATCTGATGGATCCTCACTCGCCCTACTATCCGAAAGAAGAAGCGCTTGCTCGAATGGGCGACAAGTCCTTCACACCCTTCCAGGCGCGATATCTCAACTCCTTCTGGAATCGTTCGGACTTGCAGCCAGAACAGCTGTCGCGCCGCCGCGACGCAATCGTGTCCCTCTATGATGCAGGTATTCGTTGGGTCGACGTGCAGATGGAAGAACTCGTAAAAGCATTGCGAACGATGAATCGTTGGAACGAGTGCATCTTCGTTTTTACTGCCGACCATGGCGAGGAATTCCTTGATCACGGCGCCCGCTATCATCCTCCCTCGCGGCTCATGGATGAACTGATTCGGGTGCCGCTTTTGTTGCGGGTCCCCGGTGTCACCAAGAGCGAAGTGACAAAATCCCCGTTCAGCATGCTGCACCTGGCGCCGACTTTGTTGGATGCCCTCGAACTGCCCGCTCCCCCCCAGTTTCAAGGCCGCAGCCATTGGCGCGAACTCACAGAGGATGGTCAATTCGAAGGCGTGGCCATTTCAGAATCCATAGCAGGCTGCACCAATCCTTTCCGCCGGGAGAATCGCCTGGGGCCGAGGGTGCTTTCCATCCGGGGAGCGCGCTTCAAACTCGTTTTGCACTGCGACCCTCCGGCAGCAGAACTCTATGATCTTGAAACGGATCCGTACGAACGTGCTCCGCTAGCGCCGAGTTCGCAGAAACAAGAGCGTCGCCGTTTGCTGGAGATGGCGCGTGAGCATCTCGCCGCCTCGATGGCGCGCCGCAACCCGCGTACCCGAGTCGAAGCGCAACTGCGCGATCTTCGGCTAGAATGGAAAAAACCAGCACCTAAGCCCGCTCCCTTGGTTTCCTGATTCGACGTACAGTTGCACCGCGAATGATCACGATCTTCACGCCGTCGTTTGCTGACGATGCCGACACCAACGCACAAAATCTTTCAGTGAAGGAAATCGTGATACGCCTTGATCCAGGGCGCTTTGCTGTGACCATGCTTCATGAAGGTGAAGTCGATCCCCGGATCGCTGCGCGGCCCAACACGCGGCTCCTGCGCTGGCGTAAACATGGGAATACGCCGCGAACTGCGGCCCGGCTTCTGAGGCAGGCTCCCGACGTTTATTTTTTCCCTCGCGAAGGCCCTCTCGACGCGGCTTTTCTAAGATTGCGCCGCTGGTTCGGATTACATACGGCGCTCGTGGCCCATGTCGTGTCCGGCGCTCTGCACTTGCAGCCCTATTCCGCGGCGGGAGTGAGAAACATCCTCGAGGCAGACGCTGTTTTCGCAAACAATACGTATCTTGCCGATTTGCTGCGAGACAAAATGGGGATCACGGCGGCAACTATCCACAACGGCATTGATCGCCGCCACTTCTTTCCTCCTCGAACAAGGCCATTGTCCCCAGACCACGTGACTGTGCTATATGCAGGTTCAATGCGGCCTTACAAGCGGGTGCCTTTGGTTGTTGAGCAAGCCGCGCGATGGCCGACCGTGACTTTTCGTATCGCCGGCGCGGGAGAGGAAGAACAGCTTTGCAGAAATCTCGCCGCGGATCGCAAATGCGCCAACGTCGTGTTTCTCGGACACCTGACGCTGGCGCAATTGGGAGAGGAGATGCGCCGCACACATATTTTTTTCTTTCCCAGCGCGATTGAAGGGCATCCGCAAGTCCTGGGACAAGCGGCAGCCAGCGGCCTGCCCTCTGTCGCCATGCGCGCCTATCGCCCCGATTATGTAGTGAACGGCGCTACCGGTTTTCTGGTTGAAACCGATGATGAACTCGCCGAAAAGTTATCCTTGCTCATTCGCGATCCGGAACTGTGCCGGAGCATGGGTCAGGCGGCGATCGAGCATGCGAAGAAATTCGAGTGGGACGTGATTGCCAAACAATGGCAGGACGTGTTTGAGCAGGTCGTGGCGAAGCGGCGCAAACATTAAGCACTATGTGCGGAATCTACGGAATCTTCGATCCACGTTCACGCCTGGATGATGGCACGCGTGAATGGTCACGGCGGGCGCAAGAGCTGTTGCTCCATCGCGGCCCCGACGACCGGGGCTGTGAAGAACTCATGCAGGGCCATTGCCTGCTCGGCCACACCCGCCTGTCCATCATCGATCTCGAGGGCGGTCACCAACCGCTCCGGAATGAAGACAAGACCGTTAGCGTCGTGTGTAACGGTGAAATCTACAACTACATCGAACTGCGCGAAGAGCTCATCGCCAAGGGCCATCGCTTTCGCACCCACAGCGATTGCGAAGTTCTCGTGCACCTTTACGAGGAGAAGGGAACTGCTCTGGTCGATGATTTGGTCGGCATGTTCGCGTTTGCCTTGCTGGACGAAAAAAATCGGCGCTTGCTGCTGGCGCGGGACCGTTTCGGCGAAAAGCCGTTGTACTGGGCGCAAATCGGGACAACTGGAATTGCATTTGCCTCCGAGATCAAGGCATTAATGCCGCTGCCGCTCGACCGCAGGCTCGACGTTGCCGCAATCGCGCAGTTTCTGGCACTTCGCTATATTCCGGCCCCGCGCACTCATCTGCAGGGAATCCGCAAGCTGCGAGCTGGCGAAGCGCTGGTCGCGGAGGATGGAAACATCCGCACCTGGCGCTACTGGCAGCCGGAACTGCCGCTCCATCCCTCTCCGGGTGCTCCCAGCAAACGCGATGCGGTGCGAGAAATTCGTCGTCGCCTGCACGAATCGGTGCGCCTGCGCCTGCGCAGCGATGTTCCGCTGGCAGCATTTCTCTCAGGAGGAATAGACTCCACCTTCGTCGTCGCCACCATGCGCGAGCTGATGCCTGGGCAGAAATTCAGCACATTCTGTGCCTCCTTCGACGATGAGGAACTCAACGAATCGCCCTTTGCGCGCATGATCGCCGAGCGCGTAGGCTCGGACCATCACGAGATTCATTTCACCACCGCACAGATCTTGGAGTCATTCGGCGCGCTGATCGATCATTACGACGAGCCCTTTGCCGACGCCTCGATGTTTCCAACCTTTGCCGTCTGCCGGGCGGCGCGGGAACATGGCAAAGTAATGCTCTCGGGCGACGGCGGCGATGAGTGTTTTGCCGGCTATCGCGAATTCTTCCGCTACTATGCGCTGCATGGATTGAGGCGGCTGCCGGGCATGAATGCAATCGCGAAGTTTGTGCGTGCGCGATGGGGAGAATCGTGGCGCGGCGTCGGCTTGTGGACGTTTCTCTCTCGCTCCGATTGGGAACTGCTTTATCCCAAGGATCAGCGGAGCGGTGTGCTAAAGACGTTCAAGCATCCGTTTGCCGCGCTGGCCGCTCAAGGTCTGGAGGAATTGCGTGCCGAAGCGCAGCATCACGCACGCCTTTCTTATCCCAAATCGGCGATCGAAGCGATGACCGCCGGGTATCTTCCCGAGCAGATTCTGGTCAAAGTGGATCGCGCCAGCATGAAATCGGCGCTCGAATGCCGCACGCCGTTTCTCGATCGCGATCTCATGGATTTCGTATGCACGTTGCCGGAGCACTATCATTTCGAGCGTGGGCTGGGCAAAGCGTTGCTGCGCCGGGCGCTGCCCGACTGGGTGCCCGATCAGATTCGCTGGCGCGAAAAACGCGGATTTACGCCGCCGCTGGCCACGTGGCTGCGCACCACGCTTCGCCCGCAGATCGAGCAGGCCTTGCGGGATTTTCCTGCGGCCCTGCGCAGTGTGATTGACCTTGAACCGGCGTGGCGCTTGTTCCACGAACATCAAGCCGGTGCAGATCGCAGCGATCAGCTTTTCCGTTGGCTTGTCTTAAGCCGCCGCTGCTGCGAGGTTCCGGCGGCATGAGCGAAAAGTCACAACTTCCACCGATTCTCGGCGCGTCGCAACCACGGGCAGAGAACAAGTCGCTCCACGTGCTTACGCTGACGCCTTTCTATCCGAGCGAGAACGACGATGTTTTCGGCTGTTTTATCGCCGAGCAGGTCGAGGCTTTAGCGCAAGCGGGAATGGTCAACACAGTGTTTGCCCTGCAGCCGTTTTATCGTAAGAAAGTCCGCCCGCGTTCAGGTGGCGTGGAGGCGCGCTGGCTGCGCTACTTTTCATGGCCTGGCGGAGTCGGGCTTCCCACGGCGGGCGCGTTCGTCTTCGCGCGCATGGTTTCGCAGCTGCGAGAGCTGCAGCGTCTGCAGAAGATCGACTTGATCCATGCCCATGCTCCGCTGCCTTGCGGGCATGCCGCCATGCTGCTCAGCCATGAGCTGGGACTGCCGTACGTGGTGTCCGTGCACGGTCTCGACGCCTACGCCACGGCGCAGGTGCGCGGAAGAGCAGGGCAATGGTGCCGCCGCATTTGTCAGCGCGTGTATCGATCATCGCGGCGGGTGATCTGCGTCAGCGAGAAAGTTCGCGAGCAGGTCCTTGCAGGAACGGCCGGGGGATGCCGGACTTCAGTGGTTTATAACGGCGTGAATCCGGAAATGTTTTCGCTAGCCGAGGAATCGCCTTCTCAACAACCCAGTGTTCTGAGTGTCGGCAACCTGATTCCCATCAAAGGACATGACGAGTTGGTTCGCGCCATTGCATCCCTGAGCCCCGAGTTTCCCGAGCTGACCTTGGAAATCATCGGCTCGGGCGAAGAACTTTCGCGTCTCCAGGCGCTGGCCAGAGAGCGCGGCATCGCTAACCGAATCCATTTCCTTGGGCGGCAAACCCGCAACCAGGTGGCTGAGGCAATGCGGCGCTGCACCCTCTTTGCCCTGCCGAGCCGCTTCGAAGGATTGGGTTGCGTTTACCTGGAGGCGATGTCTGCGGGCAAGCCCGTCATTGGCTGCCGCGGCCAGGGCATTGCAGAAATTATTCAACACGGGACCAACGGGTTCCTGGTCGGAGCCCAGAACGAGAAAGAATTGGCGCTGGCCATCGCCATGCTGCTTCGCGATGGACGCCTGCGGGCGCGTTTGGGTGCGTCGGCGCGCGACACGATTCTCGACCGCCTCACCCTCACCCAGCAGGCCGAAAGCCTGTCGCGAATCTACAGGGAGTGCGCCGCGTGACCCGCCGGCTCGTCATCATCACGGAGATCATCTCTCCCTATCGCATTCCCTTATTCAATGCGCTGGCCCAAAATCGCGAGGTGAATCTGCACGTGATTTTCCTGGCGGAAACCGATCCCGGACTACGCCAGTGGCAGGTCTATCGCGAAGAGATTCGTTTTTCCTATGAAGTGCTTCCTTCCTGGAGAAAGCAGATCGGACAATACAACGTTCTGCTAAACGCAAAGCTCGAGCGTGCACTGGCAGCGGCTCGCCCCGAAGTCGTACTCTGCGGCGGGTACAACTACCCGGCATCGTGGCAAGCTCTGCTCTGGGCGCGATGTCGCGGCATTCCATTTTTTCTTTGGTCGGAAAGCACCCTGCACGATTTGCGCGGAAGGCGCCCGCTGGTAGAATTCGCCAAAACGGAGTTTTTCCGCCGCTGCGACGGCTTTGTGGTGCCCGGACGTTCGGCTCGCGAATACCTGCACGCTTACAAACTCAAAGACGCCGACATCTTCACCGCAGTCAATGCTGTCGATAACGCCTTGTTTGCCGGCCTCGCCGATTCGACTCGGCAGAACCCAATTCAACTACGCCGCCAGCTTGGACTGCCGAACCGCTACTTTCTTTTTGTGGGCCGGCTGGTGAAGGAAAAAGGAGTGTTTGATTTGCTCTCGGCTTATGCCAAACTAAATGCTTCCGTTCGTTCTGAAGTTGGTTTGGTTTTCGCCGGAGATGGGGCCGCGCGGCCACAGCTGGAAACCGAAGCCGCGCGAACCTCACCGGGCTTTGTCCGATTCGTGGGCTTCACCGAGCGCGAGCATCTGGCCCGTTATTATGCGCTTGCCGACATGCTGATTCTTCCCACATTTACCGACACCTGGGGATTGGTGGTCAACGAGGCCATGGCTTGTGGCATAGGCGTCATCGTGAGCCAGTCAGCAGGATGCGTGGCCGACTTGGTCACCGAGAATTGGAATGGCCGCATCATTCGTTCGGGAGACGTTTCTTCTTTGGCGTCGGTGATGGAGGCTCTCATACAAAAACCGGATCTGTGCGCAACCTTGGGGCTCAATGGTCGACAACGCATCGCCCAGTACTCACCAGAAGCATGGGCAATCGGACTCGCCCGCATGCTGGAGTCTGTAGGAGTTGCCCATGACTGAGGGCTCTTCCAGGGCTTGGGTGGCAGCGGTCTTGGTGATAATTGCCGCGGGGTTGGCTGCATTGGCTTACACTCGGCCGGGCTACTTTAATGGGCAAACCTACCTGGGCAGCCTGCTTCTTCTGGAAATCCTGGCGGTTGCGATCATTCTCTACCGCCGGGTTTTCTTCCCGTTTGTGGTCGTGAGTTTTCTGCTGGCGGGCGTCGATTTGCCGCTCAGTTCGATCTGGACCGTGGTTCGCTGGCTTGTGCTCGGCGTGGGGGCTGCGGTAGGTGTGCTGATCGTTCTGAGACATCGGGGATATCGCTTCGGCATGTTCCACGTTCTCGGGCTCTTGGCAGTCTTTGCCGCTCTAGCTTCAGCCGCGGTATCCAGGTACACCAGCGTTTCATTTCTAAAGGTTCTCAGCCTCTTTCTGCTGTTTCTCTATGCTTCAACCGGAGCCCGTCTGGCGGTGACGGGCCGCGAGGGCCGCTTCTTCGCCGGCTTGCTCACGGGTTGCGAAATTCTAGTAGGCCTGATCACTTTGGCCTATCTCGCTGGTGTGGAGATTTTGGGCAACCCCAACTCTCTGGGCGCGGTGATGGGAGTGGCGGCCGCACCGATCCTTCTGTGGGGAATTCTGATGAGCCGGGAGCGCTTTGTCCACCACCGCCGAATGCTGTTGTTTCTGGTTTCCGTCTACCTGACGTTTTCCAGCCATTCCCGTGCATCCTTGCTTGCGGCTTCCATCACCTGCGTGTTGCTGTGCGTCGCTTTACGCAGGTACAAATTACTGGCCCAGGGATTGGTCGTCTTCGCCATTATCGCCGCCGCATCGGCCATCATTCAGCCGGAAGCGTTTTCGCGTACGGTTTCCGCGATCTCGTCTGACGTCGTTTTCAAGGGCAAAGATCCCAGAGAGGGAATTCTGGCCTCCCGCAAGTCTCCCTGGCAGGACACAATGGACACCATCCGGAACCACTTTTGGTTTGGCACTGGTTTCGGAACCTCCGACACCGGCCAGGACGCAGCCCAGAATTTTGGCAGCTTTTCCAATACCAGCGCGGCGTCCAGCGAGCATGGCAGCAGTTATCTCGCGATCTCCGCCTGGGTCGGCATGCTGGGAATTCTGCCCTTCTTCCTGATGCTGGCAGGGCTGGCAGGCAAGATTATTCAAACCCTTCTCTGGATGTCTCGAACCGGTAATCCGGCCCATCCTGCGGTGCCTCTGGCGATGATCGTCCTCGCCGGCATGATTCACGCCGGCTTTGAAGACTGGATGTTCGCCCCGGGCTATTATCTCTGCGTCTTCTTTTGGAGCCTGGCATTTGTCTTTGTCGATCAGGCGGCATCGCTTACAATCGCCGATTTGCTGAGCATGTTTCTCTGGCGGGCCAGAGCTGCGCGGCAAGCATGGCAAGTTCTGGCACCGAGTCGATAATGCATCTGTTCCTCAACGCCCTGGCCGCCAGCGCGGGCGGAGGCCTCACCTATATCCGCAACGTGCTTCCGCAGTTGGCAGCCACGCCCGATCTGCGAGCTACCGTGGCTGTGAATTCCACCCTGCGAAATGAGTTTTCCGTTGGCAGCGGAGTCGATTTTCTGGGGCTTGATGTTCCCCCTGCGCGCCGGTTCTGGTACGAACAAGCCACACTTCCTGGCTTGATTCGACGCAGCCGGGCAGATGTACTTGTTTCGGCCGGCAACTTTTCCATCCGCAGATCGCCCGTTCCCCAAATCCTGCTCTCTCGAAATTCGATTTACATTTCCGCGGACTATTACCGCGACTTGCTCCTCCGTCACGAATACCGGATGTGGCTGGAAACCCGCCTGCGCTCGATTCTCGCCAAGCGTTCGGTTTACTGGGCAGACGCGACCGTGGCTCCCAGCCAGGCGTTCGCAGATGAACTGAGGCGCTGGACAGGCGTTCCCATTGTCGCCATCCACCACGGGTTCGGTCGCGAATCGTTCGCCTGCGATTCCTCGCCGCTCTCCACAGAAATCCAGGACAAGCTGGTGGCGGCGCAGGGCTCGATAAAATTGCTCTTCGTGAGCCACTACAACTACTACCGCAATTTTGAGACACTGATTCGAGCCTTGCCTCTCCTGCGATCTGCCCTGAAACAGCGTCCTGTCCGGCTGTTGCTGACGTGCCAGCTGGCGGCTGGGAAGAATCCGGGAGCGTATCATCCAGAGGGAGCCGCGGCTCTCATCCGCAGCCTTGGAGTGTCGGATATGGTCGTCGAACTCGGGGCCATCCCCTACCCGCAGCTGCACCGGATTTATGCCGCCGCGGATGTCTATGTGACGCCGGCCTACACCGAGACCTTCGCCCATCCGTTGCTGGAAGCCATGTCTAGCGAAGTGCCTGTGATTGCCTCTGACCTCGCCGTGCACCGCGAGATCTGTGGCCCCGCCGCCCTGTACTTCGAGCGCTTTAGTCCGCAGGATTTGGCCGCACGCGTGATGCAACTGGTCCAATCGCCCGAAATGCGCCAGAGCATGATAGCCGCCGGACTGAAGCGGTCGTCAGAGTTTTCCTGGAGTGCGCACGTCGCCCAAATCCTGGCGTTGTCACAAACTTTGATCAGCGCGAAAGGTGCTCCGCCCACGACCTGAAATGAACCAAACCAAGGAATGCCTCGCGAGTCCGGCGAACTCGGCGCAATCTGAGATGTTTGCCTTGCTCGTGTGTCCGCGCGACAAGCAAGACCTGCGGCTGGAAACCGACCATCTCGTATGCCGCCAGGGGCATCGTTATGCAGTGATTGAAGGCGTTCCCGTGATGTTGGTCTCCGACGTTGAGCAGACCCATATTGAGGGGACGCGCGCGCTGGCCATCGCCGAAAGCGGCGATGCTTCCTCGCTGGCGAAATTCAATCTTGGTCCCAACGACATTGACCCTTTCGTGAGAAACGCCATCGGGGCGACCAACGGAGGTCTCTACGGCCATCTGGTCGGAACTCTGACCGAATACCCGATCCCCACGCTTCGCCTGCCGGCTGGTGAAAACCGGCATTTCCTGGAAGTCGGCTGCAACTGGGGACGCTGGTGCATTTCGGCGGCCCGCATGGGATATCGGGTCGTGGGCATCGACCCGTCACTCAAAAGTATTCGCGCTGCCAAACGCGTAGCCCGGCAATTGGATCTCGACATTACTTATGTCGTGGCCGATGGCAGATTTCTGCCATTTCGTGATCAGACTTTCGATCAAGTGTTTTCTTATAGCGTGCTGCAGCACCTTTCCAAAGAGAACACTTTTACGACGCTGGCGGAAATCCGGCGTGCCTTGCGCGTCGGAGGAAGCGCGCTGATCCAATTACCCAACGTTTATGGCGTGCGTTGTCTTTATCATCAGCTTCGCCGTGGGTTCCGCCAAGCCCGCGATTTTGAGGTCCGCTACTGGAGACCTGCAGAATTGCTATCGGCGTTCACGGAAAAGATTGGCCCGTCGGCGTTGAGCGTGGACGGATACTTTTCCTTAAATGTTCAGCCCAGCGATTTACACCTGCTTCTGCCGCGTTATCGCGCTGTGGTTCACTGTTCGGAAGCCCTGCGCGGATTGAGCGCCAAATTCCCCGCGCTGAAAAAAGTCGCCGATAGCCTCTACGTTTCCTCCGGCCGGACGCAATGATCTCGAACAGACGATCTAAAAAAACGACCTCGAAGAAATGACCTCGAATACCCAAGCCATGAAAGTGATCGTCAATGCCGACGATCTCGGGATCAGCGAGTCCGTCAATGACGCGATCTTCGCGGCGATGCAGCGCGGAACCGTGACCTCGGCAACCATGATTGCCAACGGGTCCGCAGTCGAGTCTGCCGCGAAGAACCTGCGCCTCTTTCCTAATTGTTCTTTCGGAGTTCATCTCAATCTCACCGAGTTCCAGCCGCTTTCGCCAGCCAGCGTTCGCGACCTGTCCGCAATTCTGGACCAGAAGCAATGCTTCAACGGGAACTCCATCCGCGAAGTGAGGATCGGACTGTCAATGCTAAGGGCGATCTTCTGCGAGTGGTGCTGCCAGATCGAAAGTCTCATGCGTCTCGGCGTGGAACCGTCTCACCTGGACGCGCACCATCACGTGCACACCATCCCGCAGATGCTCCCTGTGCTGGCTGCCTTGCGACGCCGCTACAAAATCAACAGAGTCCGGATCAGCCGCAACCTCTACGATTCGACCGAGCATCCCTCGCAGTCATTGCTGGCGAAGAAACGCGTATACAATCTGGCATTGCGCACCACTGGATTTCGAACTACACGCATGTTTAGCGATCTAGTAACCTTTATCCACAGGTGCAATACGCAACGTCCTCGGGTTGCCAGCGCTGAATTGATGACCCACCCGGGATCGCTGCCGCCGGGCGAAGAGGCGGCGTTGCTGGCGAGCGATTGGCCGCGCCGGCTTTCCTATGACGTTGCGCTGGTCAGCTACAAGAGCTTGTAATCGGAACCAACGAAATGTGGCAAACAGATTGGGCTGAGAATCCGCGTGAAGTCGATGCCCCGCAGTCGGCGCACACTTCCGCGCTGGACCCTGCCGACGTTGCTTCCGCGTACCTCCTCTCCTGGGGCGAGCACTGCATCGAGTGTGCCGTACCCGACTGTTACTCGCTCTGCCCTCTGTATGTACAGAGGCGCGACCGGAAGTGCGCGCGGCTGAAGAACGGCATCGTGCCCAACCCACAATATCCCGGCCTGTTTCCCTACGGGGCCGAAGTCGAGTTCCGCCGATGGGGCAAGCTGGAATCGGCGTTCGGCTTCGGCGCAGCCGAACCGGAGGCCATGCGCCGCTTCGACCGGATCGACCGCGGTTTTCTCCGCGCCATTCGTCCCGTTTCCTCGCTGCTAAGCCCTCTAAGCCCGTACCACCGCATCCATGGCGCCTACGCAGTCCTGCGCGAGCGCTGGCTGCAACGTTCCACCCGCGATCGTACCGAGGTCTTCGACGAATTTGTCATCGAAGTCTGGAATCTCGGCTCTCAGCCCGTTCGGCTGGTGCTCGAGTGCTGGCAGCAAGGCGCGAAATTTCGCACCTCCATTCATCTCGAGCCGGGCCGAACCATGCAGCGGATTCCCGCCGCGACCACGAACATCGATCTTGCCGGGCCAACCGGATTCATTCGCGTCTACCCGGAGAACGACGCCGAGGCTCATGTGGTTTTCTCCTGGCTCGACTTCGTGAAATATCGCGAACCCCGCAAACTCGCAGCTTCACTCCCGTCAGCCCGCCGCAGTCCGATGGAGCCGGCGCAGAAGGTCAAGTGCGTAATCTGGGATCTCGATCAGACCGCCTGGGATGGGATTCTGGGTGAGCAAGATCCCGATAAAGTCGCCCTCCGGCCCCACGTCTTGCAAACCATGCTGGCCCTTGATGAACGCGGTATCCTGCAAAGCATCGCCAGCAAGAACGATCACGAAAACGCCTGGAGCGTGCTGCAACGCATGGGCGTCGCGCACCTGTTCTTGTATCCGCAAATCAACTGGGAACCTAAAAGCGTGAGCGTCCAGCGCATCGTCTCGTCACTAAATATCGGAGTTGACAGCTGCGTGTTCATTGACGATTCACCGTTCGAGCGGGCCGAAGTGGCGCACGAACTCCCGGGCATCCGCACCCTTACCGATTCCGACGTGCGGGGCCTGCTCGATCGCCCGGAATTCGATGTTCCCATAACCAGCGAAAGCAAGCAGCGCCGCACGTTTTATGTGGCGGAGTCCGAGCGCAAGAAGGAGTCCCTGGAATTCGGTGATCGCTACGAGGCATTTCTAAGAACCTGCAAAATGGAGGCAACCCTCTTCCACCCGAAGGACCCGGACCAGATCGAACGCTGTCTCGAGCTGTTGCATCGTTCCAATCAACTCAATCTCTCGACCTATCGCTACAGCCGGGAGGAATTCCTGGAACTCCTCGAATCCCGCGGCGTGATGAGCGTTTGCACTTCCTGCCGCGACCGCTTTGGAGATTACGGAATCGTCGGCTTCGCCTCCCTCCGCGTTTCCGATGATGCCCTTACCCTGAAAGATTTTGTGTTGTCCTGCCGCGTGGCGCAGAAGAAGGTGGAGAACGCATGGTGCCGCTGGCTCATCTCGATGGCGCGGAACGCGGGCTATGAAAAGATCATGGCTCCTTATCGAAAGACATCACGCAACAGCGTGTTGCGCAGTGCGCTGCTGGAATGCGGATTCGTCGAGACGCGGCAAATCGAAGATGGATCCATGCTGGAACTAAATTGCGAGGTAATTCCGCCGGCGTGCGATGTCGTAACCGTCGCGGCCCGCGATCTTGAGCTGTCGCGCGGTTCCGCGTCTGTCCATGAACTATCTCCTGAGATCACCGAACCCAGACGCGCGGCGTCCTAACATCGACTGCCTACTTGTACGCAGTGCAGGTAAGAATCGACAGGTGTCCCCATATCTGCCGTTTTTCTACCTGAAGATATGCCGACAATCGCTGCTCATCAAAGTATGGGTTCGCGAGGTTATCGATCACAAGAACGCGCCGGTAGCCCGCAAAGGATGCTCGCACCATAGCATTTTTTTCTTGCACCTTCGCCAGCAGCGGAATGAGTTCTGCCCGAACTGCCTCTACACCCTTCTGTCGATCCGCGGCATCTCCGGTCACCTGACCCAGAAACATCAGACGCGTTAATTCCGTCACAGCCTTGGGATCTTCCAGAACGCGCTCGACCCACGCACCGTCTTTGCCCGTGAAATACAAATAGAGCGCCTGGCGAAAGCGCTGGACTTGCTGGTTCTGCTCCGGGCTCAACAAGACCTGTGCGTTGCGGCAGTAAAGCACATGCGCATGGGAAACCAGTGGCACCCAGGCGCAATCGTCATCCACGAATTGCGAACGGGCGATCACCAGATCATCCCTTTGCGGTGGCTCTGCGCGCAGATATCGCGCGAGTTCAGCTTCCTCCTCATTACCAGCCAGGAACTGCCGGTAGGTCGCATCCGCCACCAGCGCCCCGTTCAGCGCTAACAAAACAACAACCCCGGCGAGGGCATAACGCACTGCCGATTTCATCCGGACGAAACGC
>Ga0187782_10000086_pt1 | contig 51263 bp, 47 predicted proteins | sample 0715_SJ02_MP15_2_FD_132454 | JGI IMG/M metagenome (GOLD analysis project Ga0187782, IMG submission 132454) | Tropical peat soil microbial communities from peatlands in Department of Meta, Colombia - 0715_SJ02_MP15_20_MG | ecosystem: Environmental > Terrestrial > Soil > Wetlands > Peat | place... | reverse complement strand
CGCAGTCGGGCATGTCGCTTCGCGGCACTCGGAGAACATGAAAATGGCCCGCGAGTTGGCCTGATGTGAATATGTGCGGGCGGGGACGCCCGCAGTACAGCCGGCCAGGAGGCCGGCGGTACGACCGGCGCGGCTATTTTCAGGGCGGATCCCTCGACTCGCCGCACCGGCGACTCGCTCGGGATGACAGCGGGATCCTTGCGATTACTTGTGTTCCTGAGCGGAGGGGTAGTAGCCCAGTTTGGCGGTCACGACCACGTTGGGCCGGTCGACGCGCACATCGATGCTGCGATACTTACCGTCGTAGATGGATTCATGGCTGAGGTAAAGCAGGGTGTACTGGTTGCGCGCCTCCGCGGAGAGCTTGGCGTAACTCTTCTCCATGCTGTTGGTGCCGCGCTCGGCAAAGATGTCGCCGCCGGTGGCTGCGGTGTACTTGTAGAGAATGTTGTCGTACATCTCGAAGGGCAGGTGGAAGCGGTCGAGCCATTCCTGGCCCAAGCGGGCCGAGTCGCCTACCAGCGTCGCGTAAACCGTAATGTTGTTGGTCTGCAGGTAGCGCACCACTTCCTTCCAGGTGGCTTTGCTGCCGTACTCCTTGCCGTCGGAGATGACGTAAATAATGCGCCGCCGCTCCTTGGGGCGCGTCGAAAGCTCTTTGGCCGCCGCCAGGATGGCGTCATTCAGGGCATGAACTTCTTTGGGAATGTTGAGCTCCCCGATTGTTTGGGTGGACTTCCCCGGCTGCAGGTTCGGGTCGGGACAATTTCCATTGATGGAAATGGAGCAGGCCGGGCTTAAAGGGCCGCTCGGATCGGGAATCATGGGGTCGGTGCCCGTGGACTGCGCCAGCGACAGAACCGCAGGAAGGCGCGAGCTTTCACCGCCAGTGAAACCCGTCCATTCCTTGGTGAAATGCGTGTAGCTAAAGACCGAAGCCTCGTCGTAGGGCGTAAGCGCGCCCTGGATGGCGCCCATGGACTGATTGACTTCCGTCATGAAGTTCGAAGGCAGGGTCTGATCGATGACGAAGGCGATGGAGAGCGGGGCGGGGTCGACGCTGAAGACGCGAATGTTTTCGCGAACGCTGTTTTCGTAGACGGTGAAGTCGCGCCAAGTGAGGCCGGAGACGGGATTTCCCTTGGAATCCTTGACGGTAACCGGAACCACAACCTCGTTCACCTGCATGACGAAGTTGGCCATGGCGGCGCCGCCCTGCTCGGGAGGGGTGGTCTGCTGGTCGCGCGGCGGCTCGACAATCGGCGGTTGGCTGGAAACCGGCTGATTCTGCGGCGGGGCAGCCTCCGGCGCGGACGGCGGCTGGGCAGGGGCGGAGGGATTCGCTGTGGAGCTCGAAGAGGCTTCTCCAGCCCCGATTCCGGGGGTTACCGGTCCTCCGGGAAGCGCAGTGGGCGCCTGTGGGGTGGGGGCATCGGGCACCGGCTGCTGTTGTTGGGCTGGAACCCCGGCGGCCAGAACCAGCCCTATCCCCACTAGAGCCGCCAGAGCGACGGCCTTTGATCCCGCGTTCACTGAGATTTCATCCTCCGCTTCGGGCGTCCCACACACCGCGCCGCGCAGAGCGGCACAGAATCGAGACGCCGCACCTCACAGAGTATCAGACGCCGGAAAAGGGCGCTGGTTGCTAATGCGCGAGCACGGAGCAATGGCATAAATGCGCAATGGGGAGGTTTTGCAGTGGAATTCCGCCGCCCCTCCGGGGCTTCGGGTTGGTTTTGCGGCCATTTCCCCAAGCTGAAGCGGGGGGCTAACGACCGCTGCGCCTCCGGCGCGGGGGAAGCGGAACCACATTCGCCGACAGAACACCTTCATGCGATTGCCGGCGCGCCGGCCTATGACCGCGCGATGGATCGCGGTATGCTTTCAACGGGGTCTACTTTTCGTCTAACCCCCTAGCATGTATCACCGGAGAGTCGCCGCCGCCCTCTTGATTGGCTTGGCCGCATTGCCTGCGACCGGGAGGGCCCAGCTTGCGCCTTCGCCCGACGCGCCCCCGGTGAGCAACGCGCCTCCGCCTCCTCCCGATGAGGCGCCGGTTGCCAAGTTCAAAGTAACTGTCAACCTGGTGGACTTGTTCTTCACCGTCAAGGACAAGAACGGCAACCTGGTTCCGCACCTGAACAAGGAGATGTGCACGGTGCTGGAAGACAAGGCGCCGCAGACGCTCAAGAGCTTTGTGGCGGAAACCAACCAGCCGTTAACTCTGGGCATTCTGCTGGATACCTCCGGCAGCCAGCAGCGCGTGCTGCCCCTCGAGCAGGAGGCGGGAAGCCAGTTTTTGCAACAGGTGTTGCGATCGAAGGACGAGGCATTTCTCGTGTCCTTCGATGTGAATATCGATCTGCTGCAGGATTACACCAACAGCGCCCGGCAACTGTCCCACGCCATGGAAAAGGCCCAAATCAACGATGCCGGCGGCAACGGGTCCGGCATTCCCGGCATCGGCGGCGGAACCATTCCCACGCCAGGAGGTCCCAAGGGCACGGTTCTCTACGACGCCATTTATGAAGCGTCGTACGACAAGCTCAACCAGGAAACCGGCCGCAAGGCGATGATCATTCTGACCGACGGCGAAGACGAGGGCAGCGACCATAAGATCGGCGAGGCTATTGCAGCCGCAGAGCGCAACAACGTGATCGTGTATGTGATTCTGATTGCCGACCGGGCCCTGTACTACAGCCAGAATATGGGCTACTACGGCTACTCCGCAGCCAAGCGCATCGCCGACGAGACGGGCGGACGAGTGATCGATGTGGGCAATAACGGAGCCAAGCTGGAGGCGGCCTTTCAGCAGATTCAGGATGAGCTGCGCACGCAATACGTGGCGAGCTACACGCCCAGCAACACCAAGCAGGACGGCACCTTCCGGCACATTGCCGTGGACTGCGAGGGCGACGGAGGCGAGAATCTGAAGGTCCAGGTGCGCAAAGGCTACTATGCGCCGTCGGCCGGAAACTGACTGGACGGATTCATGAATCCGGCGCTCGACCAGCCTCGGGCAAAGGCCTTGCCGTTTCCTCCTCGCCATCGCTGCCGCGAAATCACGACGCAGCGCAATTCCGGAATGGGGCTGCCGGAATTCGTCCATCGAAGGGATAGAGACGACTCCTAGGAGGTCTCCAGTATGAAAGCCTCTCTGACGTTTGTCATTGCAGCCGCAGTGCTGGCATGCGTTCCCATCCTGGCGCAACAGACGGATGCCGGCGCCTCGCAAAGCGAATCCGCAAAAACCACTTACGCGCCGGCACCCGCAGGTTTTGGGGACGAGGCCGCGGCGCGCTCCTGGGAGATGATCCCGATCACCGGCGAGCTGCAGGGCAAGCTGGATTCGAAGTCGGCGAAGGCGGGTGATCGCGTGGTGTTGAAGACCACGGCAAAGGTGCAGACCTCCGGCGGGACCGTGATTCCCAGAGGCTCGCGGCTGGTGGGCCGCATTACCGAGGTGCAGGCGCACGACAACGACCGGGCCATCGCCCAATTGGGAATCGCATTCCATCGCATCGAATCGAAGAACGGCGGAAGCATTGCGGTGCATACACTGATCCGCACCTTGCGGCCTGCCGCGAGCGTGTCAAGCATGAGTTCGATGGATAGCGGCGACACGATGAATGCGGGCGGAATGGGCAGCAGGATGGGCGAAGGAGGCTACAGCGGCCGTGGCGGCGGGCTCGGCGCCGGCGGAGCTCTAGGCGGGAACGGCAACTCGCCGGGGAACGCCGGAGGCCTGGGAAGCGGGCAGATGGGAAGCGCCGCGGGAGGAACGATGGATCGGGCCGGCGACAGCGCCGCAGCGGAAACGACGATAGGCGCCGGCACCGGCTCGACTCCCGGCCTCGGCGGAAATGCAAGCGCCCGAAACGATGGCGCGGTGCAGATGGCGGGACACGGAGACGCACCTTTAGAGGGCGGCGCACATGCCGCCGCCGCAGCGCGCAATGTGCCGCATCCCACCGGGATTCCGGGAATCCTGCTGGCCGGCAGCAGCACGGCCTCGGGCCTGCTGATCGACGCCGACCGGCGGGACATCGAATTCGAGAGCGGAACTCAGTTCGAGTTGGGCGTGGTCGAGGACCGGTAAGGCAGGGGTCAGGTTTCAGGGGTCGGCGATCAGTGACCGGAGGGTAGTGGCCGCTGAATCGAGGTTTCGTTAGGGTCAGGTCAACGCGACAAGGGGCTTGTCGATTCATCACCGCGAAAAACTGCTGGTGTCCTATTTTCGGACAAACGATTACCTAAGTCAGGCCGAGCGTTATCTGGCGCGCGACCTTGAGTGTGTTTACTATCGGCAGCAATAGAGAAAACTTGAGGCCAAGCAAAGAAATTTTTGGCCTTGGAACTTCTCCTCAGAACCGCGAGGTGGATGGCATGGCGATTCAATGCAGCGCCCAGGAAGGTTTCGAGATCAGTCCACGATTTCGCCAAACGGTCGAGGAGCGAATTGCGCGCCTGGAGCGGGGCGCGGAATACGATGAGGAACAAATCGACCATCTGGAGGACATCGACCACATCCGCAGGCAAATGCGGCTGATTGCGGCGCAACGCGCCGAAGCGCTGCGCATGAGAATCTTTCTGGATCGCGCGCGCACTCGCCCTGTGCATCCCGAGGTCAAGTTCTAGTACCGCGTCCAGGGGAATAAGGAATCGCCAATTTCGTGTATGACGGGACAGAAAAGCAACCGCAGATCCTTCGACTGCGCCCTGCTTCGCAGGGCTTCGCTCAGATGACAAGAGCAGGGTTGTGCCCGGATTTGGCTACGAAATCACACAGACACGGTACTAGTTCCCAGATCGACCATTGCAAGAGATGAGAATGAAGAGCGGCCGAAGTCCCGCTCGCCTATTCCTGTCCGCGTGTCTTTGCGGAGACGTACTTGAGCAGCCCTTTCGGAATCTCGCGGCAGGCGCAATGCCTCCGATGCCTTCTGTGCCAGTCGATCCTCTGCTTTAGAGTTGCTTTCAGAGGCATTTTGTTTTTCCAGTGCCAGTCCTTGTTCATGGACGTTTCTCCTGAGAAGCCTTCCTCGCGAGGAGCTTTTTGAGGGAGCGGTGTACTGCGAGTAACCTGAGAGTAGCAGCCCACGGTCTGCGGTCGCCATATGGCAGCGAAGCTGGAGTATTTCCTTTTGGATGTTTTTGCGGCTACACCGTTCACGGGCAATCCTCTGGCCGTGGTGATGGATACGTGCGCTTTGACCAAAGAGCAGATGCAGGCGATCGCGCGCGAGTTCAACCTGTCGGAGACGACGTTCATCGTACGCAGATCGCCGCAGACGGAGAGGGCCGAGGGAGTCCGCGTGCGCATCTTCACTCCGCAGGAGGAGCTGCCCTTTGCCGGGCATCCCACGCTGGGCACGGCCAGCATACTGAAGATGAACGCGCCGGAAACGGTCGAAAGCGATACGGTGACTCTGGCGCTGAACGTCGGAAGGGTGCCGGTGCGATTCGAAGAGCGCGGCGACGGAGCCGGGCTGTTCGGCGAGATGACGCAGCGCGATCCCGAGTTCGGCGCGGAGCTGGACGGGGCGGACGTGGCGCCGCTGATCGGATTGTCGATCGACGACCTCGACTCCGCGTTCACACCGCAAGTGGTCTCCACGGGAAATCCGTTTGCCATTGTTGTGCTGCGTTCGATGGAGGCGCTGGAGCGGCTCCATGTGGACCAGAACGCAGCCACCGCGTGGCTGCGGCAGCGAGGGGCGCGGTGGTTCTATGTTTTGGCGCCTGCGCCCGATGAGCACCGGAACTCCGCGCCGCAGTGGAGAGCTCGGATGCAGTTTTACGGCGGCGAGGATCCCGCCACCGGTTCGGCCGCGGGATGCGCGATTAGCTATCATGTAGCTCGCGGCAGTGTGCCGTCGGGAGTGCGAATTCATCTTCGGCAAGGGGTGGAAATCGGCCGGCCGAGCGATTTGTTCCTGAGCGCGAAAAAGGATTCAGCGAAGGTGCGAGATGTGCGCGTTGCGGGCAGCACTGTTTTCGTGGCAAAAGGACAGCTTTTCCAGTCGTGATGCACATGGTTTCAACAGAAATTCATCATGGCAAGTGCCAGCGTATGTTTGAGTAATCGAATTTTCCACTTCTCAGAGGCGGATTCTCGCCGCGATCTTCGCCATCTTATCCCTCTTTTCACGCGCCTCGATTGACCGTAGTCTTCCCATTCATTGAACCAAATCAGCGGCGCGCTCTTACGGTTCACCAGGGCGCGCGCTAATCCAGAGCATTGACCCGCGAAGAACGCTGGTCGGCATCGGACGAGCGCTGGTTGCCCGGTCGCGTATGCAGTCATGCCCCAAGGGTATGGGCGTATCCTCCTTGCGACTCAGTCGATCCGAGACGAGGCGTGGCGTCTGCTTCGCGGAAACGGGCCCAGACGATGAGCACCTTAACCCGCCACAAGCGGACGGGGATGTGTTGCCCAGAAGACGGCCGGAAGAATTGAAAGAAGGAGCAGATCCCCAGACCATGCGCCCGAAGAAAGTCATTCTTTGCGTCGATGACAACGAACAAGAGCTGTCGGTACTCAAGTTCATGCTGCAAACGAACGGTTACCGGGTTCTGACCGCCATAAACGGCCAGGAGGCGGTTGCGGTCTTCATCGCCACCCCTCAGGTGGACCTGGTGCTAGCCGATAGCCAGATGCCCCAGATGAGCGGAACCCAGCTTGTGGAGCGCCTGAAACGCATCGCAGGCCACGTGCCCACGATTCTGCTAGGCGAGATGCCGGCCGGGAGCGCCGAGATTCATACCGCCGACTCGCTGACGGTGAGGAAGAACTGCGCCGTGCAGGATCTGCTGGAGCGCATCAAGCAGATGAGCGCCCGCAAGCGCGGGCCGCGAAAAGCCACGCAACGCATGGCGCCAGTTGCAGAGGAGCTTGCCGCCGCGTCGTGAAGCCAGGGAATAGGGAGTAGGGAGTAGCCAGTAGGGAGCCGCCCTTAGCACGTTTCCTATTGCCTGCTGGCTACTCCCTGCTCCCTTCCTCTGCTTCCCTCCCCCTTCCCCCTGTTTCCCCTTGACGGCGGTATGGCGTTCTGCGCATACTCACGCCATTGGCATCCCCCGCCGGAGATTGTTCTCCCTGCCAGTGAAAGTAGGCCCTTATGGACCTGATCGTTTTGCGTCTTCTTTTTGTGATTTTGCTTGCCGCGGTATGTTACTTCCTCCGTCCTTTTGGTTTTCCGGGCTGGGAAGGGGCGATGGCGGGCGCGGCCGCCGCCGTTGCCGTCATTGTCTTCGAGCTGCGTGTGCGGGCGTTGACGCTCCGTAGGCTAATTGGAGCCGTCGCGGGCAGCGTGTTAGGCATCTTTGGCGCCGCGCTGTTTTGCCTGGTGCTGCGTTCCGCGCCGCTGGCCGGTTCGACTTCCGCCGCACTGCAAATCTTCGTCCTCCTGCTCATGAGCTACGTCGGCCTGCTGGTGGGCGCCAGCAAGGGCGATTTGCTGAATCCCTCGGCGCTGGGCACGGTCTTTTCGGCCGACAAGCCCGTACGCCGCAGCGCCAAGGTGCTGGACACGAGCGTAATCATCGACGGCCGAATCGCGGATATTGCCGAAGCCGGCTTCATCGACGGTACCCTGGTGGTGCCGGAGTTCGTCTTGCGGGAGCTGCAGGTCGTCGCCGATTCCACCGACGGCTCGAAGCGGCAGCGCGGGCGCCGCGGCCTGGATATGCTGCAGCGCATGCAGTCGAACGAGAAGATCCAGGTGCAGATCGTTCCCGACGATTTTCCCTCCATTCGCGAAGTGGATCTGAAACTGCTCGAGCTGGCCAAGAAATGGGAGGCGAAGGTCGTCACCAACGACTTCAACCTGAACAAGGTGGCCCATCTGCACCACGTGGAGGTGCTGAATATCAACGACCTGGCCAACGCGCTGAAGCCTGTGGTGCTGCCCGGCGAGCGGATGAGCGTGACCATCCTCAAGGAAGGCAAGGAGTTTAACCAGGGCGTGGGCTACCTGGACGACGGCACCATGGTGGTCGTGGACCAGGCGCGGCGCCTGATCGGGCGCAACGTCGCGATCGCCGTAACCAGCGTGCTGCAAACCGCCAGCGGCAAGATGATCTTCGGCAAGATGGACGAGAACGGGAAGACTGTGGCGAGCGAAGCGGCAGAGAGCACGCGGTAAAGCCGGCCGCCGGCGAGAAGGAAAGATGCGATGGCGGTTCTTAGCTCGAACCTGCAGGTGATCGATTGTCCCTGCACCAAGCGCAATTGCCCGCGCCACGGCTATTGCGCCGAATGCCGCGAATACCATCGCACCGCCAAGCGGCCACGCCCGCCCTATTGCGAAAGAAAGCGAAACTGGCTGCAGAGGCTTTTCGCTAAGCCGCCCGCGGCGCTGAAGTGAGGCCTGCCGAACGCGCCCAGTCGCGGGAGGGGATGGCTACGCAACCTGCAATCGAGCCAGCAGCTTCCGCTTCGTTTCTGGCCACTCTCCAGCGACGATCGAGTAGCGGTACGAGTCGCGGGGAATCGAATCCGCAGCCAAGCGGTGGGCGTGCAAAACTCCTTCCAGCTTTCCCCCGATCCGTTCGATGGCGGCCTGCGAGCGCCGGTTGCGGGCGTCGGTGTGGAGACAGACTCGCAGCACGTCCCACACCTCAAACGCGTGCGTGAGCATCAGGAGTTTGGCCTCGGTGTTGGCCGCGGTGCGAATGGCGGAGTGTGTAAGCCAGGTGTAGCCGATCTCGCAGACGTCGGGATCGGAGCGGCCGCGGCGGGGATGGCCCGGGGGCCACGCCCAGCGCTCCATGTCGAAGAAGCGTGTCGAGCCGAGAACGGCGCCGCCGGCGATGCGCACATGCACAAACGCCACAGCCCTGCCGGCCTCTTGCCACGCCAGCACGGTTTCGATGTAGCGAATGACCGCATCGCGGCCCATGGGGACCGCGCTCCAGCGGTAAAGCTCTAGATCGCCGGCGGACGCGGCGATGAGCGCGTCTACATAAGCCTGCGAGAGCGGCTCCAGGCGGATGTGGCTGCCAGAGAGGGTGGGGGAATTGAGATTCACATTCTCAGTATGCGATTACAACTAGCGAGCCGCAAACGATAGGCAGAGCTCAAGCTGCCGAGGTGATTTGCTCGCCCGCCTGGTGGGAGTTAAACTTCGGCTGTGAATCAGGAACAATCAGTTGCCGTGCGGGAGCGAGATAGCTCCCGACGCTCGCCGCCTAAATCTATTAAGATCGATCCAGTTATCGGTTACCTGGCCGTGGTTGCCTCGTGGGTTGCCATCGCCTTTTTCTCTTCCCTGCTGGGCTCGAAGTTCGGCGGAGAGTGGCTGAAAGCTACCGGCCCATCTTGGATGCCCGAATCAATGAAAGTAACGGTTTCGAAAAACCAGCTCACTGAGACGTTTTTCCCTTCCATCGGGTATGGGCTTGAAACCATTCGGTTGGTTGTGGATGGAAAACAGCACACCTGGACACAACGCGAAGCTCCCCTCGATCTGTCAACCAAGACTTACACGGCACAGCTAACGAAGGACACCTTCGTTCTGACTACCCGGAGTAAGTACGTGGACCATCCTGGCGAATTCTTCGAAACTGAACAGTGGTCGCTCGAAGACGGAGGAAAGGATCTAGTGATCTCCAACCATAACGGCCAGGCCGTCTATCGTCGCGCGTCGTGGTTTCGTTCCTTCTTCATGACGAACGAGCCTTAATTGGCGCGGCGCCTGCTATTCGTAGCAGCGCCAGACCTCTTCGAGGTCGAGTACGAAGCCCTCGATCGGCCCGGAACCAGCCACGGCAGAGCCGGCCTCGATGCGGGGTCCGGCGCCCTGTGAATAGATGTGAACCTGCTTTGCTTCGGGGTCGATGAGCCAGCCGAGTTGGACGCCGTTTGCGATCCAAGCCTCCATCTTCTGCTGGACGGCCTGGAGGCGGTCGCTCTCGGAACGCAGTTCGACGATGAACGCAGGCGCGAGGCGCGGGAAGCGGGCCAAGTCAGCCCGTGTCAGTCCTTTTAGCTGCTCGGGTGCGATGTATGCGGCGTCGGGGTTGAGCATCGCGCCATCGGGCAGGAAGAAGCCCGCGCTGGAGTCGAAGACTCTGCCGCGGCGATGCGTCTTCCACCAAACCCTAAGTTGCTGGTTAATCTCACTGTTGCCGTCGCCGGTCATTCCGCCTGCGGGTGCGTTCACGACGATCGTTCCTTCCTTGCTCCGCTCGAGGGAAGCAAACTCGGACTGCCCGCACATCTGCTCGAACTCCTCGTCGGTCAAAGGAGGATTGAGCACGATGCTGCGCTGGGGAAGGATCGGGATTTCGAGAGTCGCAATCATGGGGCCGGGGCTCCGGTTCGTTTATTGATATTTTGGCACAGATTCGCATTGCGGCGACCTGATGGTCGATCTGGCCGGCCCCGGCAGGCCGCAAGTCCGGCTCCGGGCGGCTCCAGGATTTGCCGAGCCGCCGAGGTTGAAGCTGGGCTCCCGAGCCGGCCGAAGATCAATCGCCGGACTTTTTTGCCGGCGGCGCTGGGGCCTTTGCCGCCGTTGCGGCGGCCGGCTTCGGCCTCCAGAACGATGGATCGGATTTGATCCACTCTTCGCTGACGTAGCTCTGCTTGGGATTCACCGTGAACAGCTCGGAGTGAGCCGATTCCACGCAGTCTCCATACATCGCGTCGAGCTTTTGCATCGCCTCTTCGCCGCCCAAAGCCGCAATGAACTTCTTGTCTTCGGCATAGCCCACGTCGATCGCCGACATGGAAGGATCGCCGGAAATGGCGAGATATGTGCCATCCGTGTCGCCGAAGGCAATCTCGTACATTCCCCAGTGGGCGCTGGTTCCCGCTTTTTCGTGCGCATCCTTGACCATCTTGACGACTTCTTCCCACTCGTGGCGGTGGCCGGGACGCAAATGGAAGATCGATATCTGGTAGACGCGGTGATTCTGCAGGTCGTCGTGCGGATGGTAGCTCAGGTCGGCGTTATAGGTGTAGACGAATTGGTCGACTTCGTCCAGCAGCTCGCCGTCGGCCAGGCCCGCGCGTTCCAAGTCTGCGGAGAGAATGGCGTTCGTGTCGACGATCTTGTTGTACTTTTCCCAATCCGCAAACGAGTCGTAGCGGGTAAGGAACAACGCCCGCGATCTACCCGACTGCGAGTTCATGGCGACGTAGTAGACAGGGAACTTGGCTTTGAGCTGCGCCGCGATAAAGGCGCTCTCCGTCTTGTCATGGGCCGCGCCGCCTTTGTAGGGCTTGGTATATTCGCGGGTGATCTGCAGGACCATGGGAACCTTCGCGGTGGATGCAGCATCTTGCGCTGCGGCAAATGAGCTCCCAACGGCCGCGAGGATGAGTCCGAACAGGACCTGGCTTGCGATTTTCATTTGAGAAATCCCTCCTTGATTGGCTCGGAGATGGCGTGCGATGGGGGATAGGAATGGGGAGCGCAGGCTATCTAAAGCAAAGCGATTATCGGGCCGCCGCCCGACGAATGTAAAGAAGTTTTTGCATTGCGGACAAGGTGACGGCGAAATTGCAGCTGGCCGCGCTGGTGTGCGAGATTGAAGACACGAGGAAACAACGCGCCCCGCGTCCATTCTTGCGGTTTGCCAAGCTTTACCGGCTGAATCGCGGCGCGTGCAGGACTGTGATGAAACGAAAAACGCCTCACCCTCACTTCGATCGGACTCTCCAATCGCTGCGCGAACATGGATTCGATGTGACGCCCTCCGCCCACACGGTGGGGGGAATGCTGGTCGGCAAGCATGGGGTGGGAGCGGTTCTGGTGGCTCCGGCGCCAAAGAAAGGCGCAGACGATCGAGCAGCGGTGCTTGCCATCCCTCCGGGAGTTTTAGTCAAGGGCGAGGTGGGGCGGCTGGTGGACCGGGGCTACCAGAAGTTCATTAGATCGTCCCAATATGAATTGCCCGCCTCGGCCAGTCAATTGCAGGCGATTCATGCGTTCAGCGAGGAGCTGAAGCAGTTGACTGGCGCCACCAGCCTCTATAACGAATCTCTGGGTACGACGAGCGATTTCTATCATTACGATCGCCTCATGGGACGGGAGGCCGGAGAGTCGGAATCCGTCGCGCCTTGGGAGCCGGCGAACGGCCACTGATTCCCGCTGATCCCGTTCGCGGAGTGGGTGATCGGGTGTGGACGAAGCGCGTCAAAAAGAGACGGCCGGCGACTCGCACAAGCTCGGCGCGGAGGGAAATGGATTTGCCGGCGGTGAGGCCGCTGCACCAGCGGTTCCCGCTATGGGACCGGCGCGCCGCCGCAAGGACTGCCGGTACGATATCGACGACTCCGCAGCGATTCACCTTCTCAGGGTCGCCGCCACCTTGCACGGGCGGATTCTCGATCTGAGCGTCAGCGGCTGCCGCATCCGTACCGACGATCGTTTGCTTTTGGGCATCTACACGCGCGTAGAAATCGAGTTCCGTGCGGCAGGAGTTCCGTTCCGTTTGGCGGGCGTGATCCAAGCCATCCACGATCAAAACACGGTGGGCATTCGCTTCCTGGATGTGAGCCAACGCAAACGGCAGCAGGTCGAGGAACTCATCCAGGAGATTGTCGAGATGCGCGAAGCGAAGTCGCGAGACGCGGCTCAGACCAACTCAATCTGACGATCGCCGGCCGTCGATCTGGCCATAGCGGCGGACGCTCGATTTGAGGCAATTCTTCAGTGGACGGAAGCCTACCCACACTTCTGCGGAAGTGGACGCCAAATCAGGGATGGGTTGTGCGGACGAGTGAACCGCCTGAAGTTGTTGGTTCGATCTCGATGTAGTCCAATGCCGCGGGATCGCTTCCATCCGGCGCACCTTCCACGCGCAGCACGTCGCCCGGCCTGAGATCGACACCGCGGGAATCCGGGCCGCGGAAAGTAAAGCGCGTGGAGTTGTCGCCGTTGGGCCGGCGCGAGGGCAGAGTGTCGTTCGCCGCCCAGGAAACGATTTGCCGGCCGTTCAGGTCGAGCGTGAAGTGAGCAATGCCTGGTTGCAGGTCGAAGTACTGCACGGCGATGTCGTAGCGGCCGGGCGGGCCGTCGTAGGTCCACTCAGCGATGCAGTTGCGTAGTGTTTCAGAGGCTGAAGCCCCTGTCTGTTTTTGAGCGGATTGCGGCACGACTGAAGTCGTGCCCTGACACGTGACAGCTTTTCCGCCCGATGCATCCTCCCACGGCGTGACAGCGATGACTTTGTAGCCGCTGAGGCGCGCGTCTTCCGCTTCCAAGCGGCCGGGATAATGGCTGGCGCGGCCAGCGGAGTCGGGAATGCCGCTCTGCTTGAGGAAATACTGCACGATGGCGTCGCGCCAGACGATGGCGTGGCCGGCCTGATACTCGAGGCGCGCGCTCACGTCGATGAAGAGCTGCGGATCGATTTTGCCCTTGAGTGTGGCCCACTCCTCGCCGAGACGCGCCGCTTCGTCTGCGCCCTGATAGTGACTGTCGTAAATGTACTGAATAACGCTCTTGCCCGAGTGCAGTTTGTAGGTGTAGAGCACGTGATGAAAGAAGAGCAATAGATTGTCGGGCGTCGTGGCAAGCGACTCGTAGATGCGCGCGACCTGGGGCGGGTACTGGCCCACGAAGCCAGTTCCCGTGGCGACCGTGCGGTCCATACCGATGCCTTGCGCGTCGTCGCGATGCCACTGACCCCAGCCGTTGCGCTCGCTCGACTCGATGTTGGGCCCGTAGTGGCTGCCGGTGATGTCGGTAAGCGTTTGGGTGCCCAAAAAGCCCGTGTAGTCGACATACGCGGGCCAGGACTGCATCAGCATCTTGGTCACGGTGGCAACAACCTGCGCATCGGCGCTGATGGTTTGCTTTGTCCATTCGGCGGCAATCTGCTCGGCAGTCAAGTTCGGGTTCCAAGCCAGGCGGCCGAAGGCATAGAGGTTGGCCAGCGCGAGCGGCGAGCCGAGCCAGCCATCGCGGCCCACGCAGGCCACACCAACCATTCCGCCCAGCGGACGTGACGGCTGCGTGCCCGGCAAAGATTTCTGGTCGCCCAGCCACATACCACCGGAAATGATTGCTTTCACCGGCGAATGAGCGCCATTCACGCGCAGGTCGAAGTCGAGCTTCTCTTTCCACAGCGGCGCAAGGTAAACGAGGTGTCGCTGCTGGCCGGTGTACTCCTGCGTGACCTGAACTTCCATGGCGTTGCTGGTTTTTTTGAGACCGGCGAAGAGTGGCGAGACCGGCTCCTCGGCCTGGAAGTCGATGGGGCCGTACTTGATTTGCACGATCACGTTGGGCAGGAACTTACCGTCGAGGGGATGAAAGATGTCGTAGGCGGCGCGGGCGCGGTCGGCTTTCGGGTCGTTGTAGTCGAGGTGGTTGTTGTAGACGAAGGCGCGATAGAGAACGACCCCGCCGTGGGGCGCGAGCGCCGCAGCGAGCAGATTGGCCGCGTCGGCGGGGCTTCGGCCGTAACTTGCCGGGCCGGCCTGGCCTTCAGAGTCGGCCTTGACAGTGAACCCGGCGAAGTCGGGAATGAGCGCGTAGATCTCGCCGGCCTTGGTCTCCCACCAGGCGATCACGTCGGGATCGAGCGGATCGAAGGATTTGAGGCCGCCGATTTTTTGCGGGCTGGCGATATCGACGCTGAGGGCGAGGCGCACGCCCCACGGGCGCATGGCGTCGGCGATGCGTGCGAGTTGAGGAATGTTGTCGGCGATCAGAAAGGGCGCGGCGCCGTTCACGTTGTTCACGTTGCAGCCGTTGATGCCCACCGACGCGAGCAGGCGCGCGTATTCGCTCGCCGCGCTGAGGTCGTCGCGGACCTTGCCCTTCTCAAAGAAGATCGACCGGCCCCCGTAGCCGCGCTCGACAGAGCCGTCGAAGTTGTCCCACTCGTCGACCCAGCGGATGGGCATGGCGGGGGATTCGACGACATTGAGTTGAGCTAGGTTCTCGCCGGTCGCGATGCGGCGCAAGAGATCGAATGCGCCGAAGAGCGCGCCGTGTTCATTGGAGCCGGCGACGATAACGAGCGGGCGCCCGTGCGATGCGGCGCGTTTGAGCCAGAATCCATGCGGCAGGAGATGTGCAGGAGCTGCGATCGCGGGGAAGGCTTGGCGCACTTCGTCGAGCGTACCGACTACGGTTTCGCCCTTGGACGAATCGGTTGTCGGTTGTGCGCCGGTCAGGCCAGCGAGACCGCGCTGCAGTTCTTTCACGGCGGATTGTTCGAGCGGGTCGCTTCCGAGCGCGCGAACCGATGCAGGGATCGCAACACGATGGCCGCCGGAATAGCGTAGCCACGCCTGGTCGGCGGTTTGCGCGGACGCGGAGAGTCCGAAGGCAAAGACAGCCACGCAAGCGAACCGAGGCAGGAAATCGATTTCGCCGGCCACTCGAGAACGATGATTGCGCATCGATGAAGTCCCCCGTCAACGTTTTACCACTGCAGGAAGCCGGGACCAAGGGAGCGAGAGAACATGGGAGCAAGGACCCGCTCAGGCATCAGTCACCAAACGATTGCGACGCGGCGCAGGCCGCGGACGGCGTTGCTGATATAAATCGCATCTGCGGTGCGGAGATCGTCAAGGAACAGCACGCATTCTACGATGTCGGGGAGTGTTTCGAGCAGATGGCGCCGGTAGACACCGGTCAGCAGGCCGCACTCAACCGGCGGCGTGAACCAGCGGCCGGCCTTCTCGATAAAGATGTTGTTGATGGCGCCTTCGGTGACTTCGCCGCGTTCATTCAGGAAAAGCACGTCGTCGAAGCCGTCATGCGCGGCCTCGGCGAGGGCTTGCGCGTAGAGCGGGCGGTGAGTGGTTTTGTGAAAGAGCATCGGGTCGGCGGAATCGGTGCGGTGCGGAGCAATGCAGACGCGGCCAATCGAATCTGGTGTCGCATCGGAGAAATGCAACCGCAGATCCTTCGACTCGCTCTGCGCTTCGCGCAGGGCTCGCTCAGGATGACCACTTTGTTTGATTGCGGTCTTCGGGCCGCAAGGTAAGGCTTCGTCCGCGATTCGCGCTTCGCCATCGGCGTCGAGAAGAAGACGCACCTTTCGCGGCGTTGCGTCCGAGAATTGCCGCGCGTGTTGTTCGAGGGCATCGCGAATCGCCGCGTGATCGCAGAGGAAACCGAAATAATCGGCGGAATCGGCGAGACGGTCGAGGTGCAGTTCGAGGAGCGGGTACGCGCCATTCCAAAGCATCGTCTCGATGAGGAAGAGCTTGTCAGGCCGGCTAGTTTTTTCCTGGCTATGGTGAGGCGGACCGATGAGGAAATGGGCTTTGAGCTGACACTCGCGGAATTCTTCGTTCGGGTTGGAGTCGATGACAATGCCGCTGCCCACACCGAACGTGCCGACGCCTTCGTCAAGCTCCAGCGTGCGAATCGCCACGTTGAAGACAGTTTGTTGCGGCGAGAAGAACCCGACGGCGCCGGTGTAAACGCCGCGCGGCGCGCCTTCGAGCTCGGCGAGCAGTTGCATGGAGCGAACTTTGGGAGCGCCCGTGACCGAGCCACAAGGAAACAGCGCGCGAAAGACGTCGTAGTAGCCGATCTCGGGTCGCAACTCGGCCGCGACGGTTGAGGTCATTTGCCAAAGCGTGGGGTAGCGCTCCACGGCGAAGAGGCTTTGCGTCTGCACGGTGCCGAAGCGCGCCACGCGGCCCAAGTCGTTGCGCAGCAGGTCGACGATCATCACGTTTTCCGCGCGGTTTTTGGGGTCGTTGCGCAGCCAGGCAACAATTTGGTGGTCTTCGCGGGTGGTGCGGCCCCGCGGCGCAGTGCCTTTCATGGGGCGCGTGACAATGCGGCGAAAATCACCGTCACGGTCGATGCGGAAAAAGAGCTCCGGCGAAAACGACAGAATGTGATGCCCCGGCTGCCAATGGATGAAGGCGCCGTAATCGACAGGCTGGTGCGACCGCAGCCTCGCGTAGTGCGTGGCCACGCCGCCCGGCGCTTCGACGCGGAAGGGGGCCGTGAAGTTGAGCTGATAGACGTCGCCGGCGCGAATCCACTCGTGAATGGCAGCGATGCGGCAGGCGTAGTCGGACTCGGAGATGGCGAACTCCGCCGCGATGTCGGGCGCAGGGGCTAAAGCCCCCTCATTCTCCGGAGGTTTTTCGGCACGAATGAAGTCGTGCCCTGACACTTCGTGCTCCCGGCGGGCTTGCTCGCCACACTTCGGAGGAGAACCCGTCCCGCGTCGAGCCGAGGGAGAACCGGTCTCACGTCTAAGGCGCTCCAACTGCGGCGGCTCGCCACCGGCAAATGTTCCCGTATCGTGATCGAAGGCGTAGCTCCGGTCGTAGATGCCGAACCACGCGAGCGGCGTGGCCGGAGGCGCGGGCATTTTCGATTGGCGCGGCGCGGCCTTCGGCTCAAAACAGGGGCCGCACTCGTAGCTGAAGAATCCCGCTGCGAAGCGGCCCGCGGCGACTGCGTCTTCGATGGTGTCGAAGAGCGCCGGGATCTCTTCCCGCGCGTACGCTGCGCACACCCGCAACGGATTGGTGAAGAGTTGCGTCCACGGCGGCCCGGCGGCGTGGACGGCTGCGCCTTCCAAAAGCACCGTGGCCGGCGTCTGCTCCACCAACGCGTAGACTTCCGCGGGAAGGGAATGCCGGCGATTCATGCACGCAGGTCTCTGACCAAATGAATTTGTATCGCTGATTCCGTCGCCCCTACGGGGCTTTCGGTACGAAAGGGCGACCTTATCCCAGGGTTTCGCCCTGGGCTATTTTCGTCCGTCCCTCCGGTCCGGATGTTGGCAAACGGTGATCCTTTATGCGGTCAAAGACCTAGTATCGCCCAAGCCGCGAGCACGGAGCCAGACCCTTACTGCACCGTGAGCACCAGGGTGGTGGTATTGGAAATCGCGGTGACGCCGTTGCTCGACTGGCCGGTGACAACCACGTTGTAAGTTCCGGAAGGAGTGGGAAGGTTCACGGGCGGGCCGTGGTGCTCGTAGTCGTAGCGCGGGTTGCAGGCGGTGGTTCCCAGCGTGGCGACGAACCCGAGGATGGCCAGCAGCACCAGCCTTTGCAGCAAACGGCGCTTGCCGTCGCGTCCGGCGCCCCAGGCCAATCCGCCGATCCCCAGCATTCCGGGCAGCACAATCGCCCACACCACGAAATTGCTCTGCCGCCGAGCCGGCGCCAGCGGCGCGGCGTGCGCCGTTCCCTGGGCCTGCGTTTGGATCAGCATGGAGCTGACCGGCGGACAGCTGGCTGGGGGCGAACCCGTGGCGCAGCTAGTGGGCGTATTGGGCAGAATCTCGATGGATTCGGGTGTAAACGTGCACGAGGACTGAGCGGGAAGCCCGGAGCAGGAAAGCGTGACAAACATCGGCGCCGTGAGGGCGGTGTTGTCCTCGGGCGTGATGGTGACAGCAATCGTTCCCGATTCCCCGGCGGTCAACGTCAGCGGAAGCGTGGACGGCGGGACGGCAGCAAGCGAGAGGGTGAAACTCGGAGTCGAGCTAGCTGTGCCTGCCACGTCGCTGGCGGCTGAGACCGAGCCGCGATGCTGGGCATCGCCCGCGTAGACGGCGCTGAGAGAGTGTTGGCCGGCGCCGAGCTCCACGACTGCGGTAGCCTTGCCATTGCTCGCGAGCGTCATCTGCGCCAGTTGGCAGCCGCCGTCGCGAATGCTAACCACGCCGGATGCGGGTAAGCCATCCGCTCCGGTTACGGTCACGGCGGCAGTTGCTTGGGTGCGGCCGCCCAACTCGCGGATTTCCACGCGCAATGCGGTCTCGGTCGCCATCTGTTGCGCGGCAGCGGGCAGCACGGCCAACGCCATGCCCAATCCAGCAGCCCATTCGAGCCGCGCACGGCGGCGTTTCATCTCTGTCACGTACACCTGCTCCAAACTCGAGAAAAAGTTCGCGTCTGACCGATCCATCGGCCCTCGGTTTACCTTCCCGTAGACCACCATTCTATCTGCCGGGGGCGTGGATCGGCTATTCCCGCCTTCGGTTGGACGCTGGAGCAACCGGAACGCACTCCTCCGCGCCGCGCTATGCTTTTTGCGAAGGGAAACGAAGATGACTGCGACTCCGGCCCGCCCCCAACTCGCCTACCTCACACAGGCTCTCGACGACCTGCGCGCCAAGGGCACGTATTTCCGGCTCCGCGTGCTCGACGGCCAGCAGGCGCCAGTGTGCCATTACGACGGCAAGCAGGTGATCAACCTGGCCAGCAACAACTACCTGGGCCTGGCCAACCACCCCAAACTGATCGAGGCGGCTCTGGAGGCGACGCGCAAACTCGGCGTGGGATCGGGCGCGGTGCGGACGATCGCCGGAACCATGCGAATCCACATGGATCTCGAGGAGAAGATCGCGCGGTTCAAGAACGTCGAGGCGTGCGTGGTCTTCCAGAGCGGATTTGCGGCGAACGCCGGCACGGTGAGCGCGATTCTCGGCAAGGAAGACTTCATCCTCTCGGACGAGCTGAACCACGCCAGCATTATCGACGGCGCGCGATTGTCGCGGGCCACGATCAAGGTTTTCCGGCACAAGGACGTTGCACATTGCGAAGAACTACTCCAAGAGCTAGAGAAAAAGCCGGGCAAGAAGCTGGTGATCACCGACGGCGTGTTTTCGATGGATGGCGACATCGGGGCGGTGGACAAACTTGCTGCATTGGCCGAGAAATACGGCGCCATCATGATGGTCGATGACGCCCACGCCTCCGGCGTGCTGGGGCGGAACGGGCGCGGGTCAATTGATCACTTTTTTGGGGACCACTTCGGCATGCATGGAAAGGTCGACGTGCAGGTGGGGACGCTTTCGAAGGCCGTTGGCGCGCTGGGCGGGTATGTGTGCGGTTCGAGAGATTTAATCGAGTATCTCTATCATCGCGCGCGGCCATTTTTGTTTTCCACATCGCATCCCCCGTCGGTCGCGGCGTCGTGCATCGCGGCCTTCGACATGCTCGAGCAAGAGCCGGAGCGCATCGCGCGCCTGTGGGAGAATACGCGCTATTTTCAGAGCGAATTGAAGCGCGCCGGATTCAATATCGGTGGAGTGAACACGCCGGCGACGGAGACGCCGATCACGCCCATCATCGTAGGCGAGGGCCGCGCGGCCATGGAGTTTTCGCGGGCGCTCTTCGATGAGGGTGTGATGGCGACCGGCATCGCCTTCCCCACGGTGCCCGAAGGCAAGGCGCGCATTCGCGCCATTATGACTAGCGAGCACACGCGGCCGCAGATTGAGCAGGCGCTGGAAACGCTGGAGCGCGTGGCGAGGCGGATGGGGATTTTGGGCTAATCGCTTTTGGCGTTGGCCGGCGATAGCGAAGGCGCCGTGTGCACCTGCAGCCCGGCGTGCCCGGCGAGGAAGTCCGTCACTTTTTGCTTTGCTTCTCTCACTTTCTGGTCCGAAGGCGTGTGCGTCGTTTCTTCCCAGCCGGACTGGATCGATTGAATCTGCTTGGGCATCAGGTGCCAGGAGAGCGGGGTGCGCTTCTCGTTCAGCTCGAAGGTAACGGACGTGATCGTGATGCCGCAATGCCGCCACTTATCGCGCAGCAGGTCCAGCTCGATGTCGCGATGCGAAACCTGGCCGGCGGTGCGGACATTGACCAGAACCCCGACCGGTGCAACCGCTTGCAGCGCCCATCCGCCCTCCGACTCCGAGGGAGGCGGCACTTTGAATTCCTCGCGCGGGAAGCCATTGATCTGGATCACCAAAACGTCCTTCACCTGCTCCCTTCCCTTCATCTTCTTGGATTGTTCTCCGAGCGCCTGGTCGAGCCATTCCGTCAATGTGGCCATGCCGTAGTTGTCGTAGAATCCGCCGTCCATCATGTGCGGCGAGTGGTCGGCGTTTTTGGGTCGCGCTGCAGGAGTGACAAACGGAAACGTCGCCGACAGGCGGGCCGCGCGCACCACGGGGACGTCCTTTTTCACGCCCCGTTCCACGTGGATGTTGTCGCCATCCTTCCAGACCGACGAAGCCCGGTCGCTGCAGCCGTTGACGTCGGATGTGCCGAGCAGCAGCGGGCCGCCGACCTCGACCATGGTGGAATTCATGATGATCGCAGGCAATTCGCCGGTCCTCGCTTTGCCATTCCAGCCGCTCAATGCGCCTTGGAGCTGGCCGGCGAATCCAGTTTGGCTTCCCGATGCGTTGCCGATCCACGCCCGCTCCAGCGCTCCAGCGCGATCGATTCCGAGCCCGAACGGCCAGGGAAAGAAGAAACGAAGCATATCGGGCCAGGCCAAGCCCCATGCCACTTCATCGAGACTGCTGGCCGAGGCCGCGCAGAAGGGTGTGGGCAGGGCGGCAGCCGCGCCGCGATCGAGCCAGTTCACGTAGAGCGCGCTGCCCGTGCTTCCGCCGGAAACCGAGCTGATGGCGCAAAGCGCCTGGCGGAAAGCCGGGCCATGCAGCTCGCTCAATCCCTGAAGCACTTGCGCGGTCCACGCTGCGGCCTGGATGCCGCCGCCGGTGGCGGCAACAGCGATGGCGCGCTTTCTGCCGCCCGCGGTCAGCACTTCGAAAGGCGTGGGCGCAGGGTCGGGATCGCGCGGCACGGTTTCGTAGGTGTGATCCGACGACGGGATGAAGCTATTAATCAGGCCCCAAGCGGCAAGCACCAAAAGCAGCGGGATGTGGTAGCGCCCGAGAAAGAATTCCGTTGCCGAGCCGGCCCAGCCGAAGATGAGCACCGACATCAAGGGAGCGACGAGCGAAGGAACGGTCCGCGGCGTGCCCAGAAACTTCCGCCCATGCCATCCCACCAGAACGTAGAGCGCGAAGGCCATAAGAAAAGCGGCCAGCGCGGTAAGATTTGCCAGCCACGCTGGGGTTCTGTAGCCGGGGCCCAAAAAATGCATGACAAGCCATGAATTGACCGTGCGGCTGGCGATGGGCTGAATCAGCGCGACCCGCGCCCAGAATAGCAGCCAGAAACTGGCAGCTCCCGCGGCGATCGCCAGCAGGGCTCCGGCGATCATCCGCCAAAAGGAGCGAGTGCGATCCTGCGACCACGAGACTGCGATGGCGAATCCGGCTACGATCGCTGCGGGCGCGGCCACCACGGCAATCAACTGCCACGCATTGACGGCCACCTGCTCGGTGCCGGCCCGGACCCAGGTTGCGAGCCAAGGCCAGAGATGCGGAGCGGGGACGCCGTATCGCGCCGGACCGCACCTGAGATCGAGAAGCGCGATCAGGGCAGCCGAGGCGGAGACTGCAAAGGCCGCGAAGGTGACCAGAAACAAGCGAATGGGGAGCTTCGCGTTGGGTGAGAGATCGAGGTCGAATAGCCCTTCGAAGAGGGAATTGTGCGAGAACACGATGACAATCGGGAAGCCAATGACAAACGCGGCCATGGCCAAAGGAATCCAAAGAGCCCCGAACAGCTGCGTGTGAGCTACAACTCCCAGGACGGCAATCGTCAAAGCAACGGCGAGGAAGATGGAGAAGCGTTTCATGAGTTGCCTCGATGGACGGGCGGTCGCCCAAGCTGGCGTGGGGACCCGCCAGGCGGTGTCTCGACGCTAACGCAAGAAAATCGGCTGTCAAGTAGCAAACGAGCCAATAGCGAATTGTTCAACGGGTCGCCGGCCCGAGCCAAAGGCAGGTTATCTGAACTTCATGTTTTCCATCGTGCCGCCGCGGAGGATGAAGTATTCGTTGACGGGAAAATCGTCGCGCAGGGCGGGGACGTCGGGTGCGCGCGCGATCATCTGCGCCGGCGAGAGCTCGTTGGAAAGCATCAGTTGGAGCTGTTCTTGCGGCGTCTTCCCGGGACCCCATTCCATCATGTCGGTAATGGCTGGCGCCGGCATCCGCGCCAGCATTTCATTCGCAGTGCGCACCGGAATTGGGTCCATGCTGGCGAAAAAATGCCAGCCCTGCCCAGTCACGGATCGAAAAATCCGCACGTGGGGGAAGGAGTCGACCAGGGAGCGCGTCACCGACGCAAGGAGTGCGTTGTCTGCGTAGGGCAGCCATTGCGCCAAGATGCCGCCTGGCTGCAGTTGCCGTTTAGCTGTCGCGTAGAACTCCTCGGAATAGAGCAGGCTCGATGCCGCCGCGCTCACCGGAGGCGGAGGATCGAGAAGGATAACGTCGTATTTCTCTCCGCTGCGCTCGAGGAAGCGGCGGCCGTCGTCGATCGCCAAGCGCGATCGCGGCGATGCCAGAATCTGGCCGCCATCCTCGTGGTAATACGTGAAGAGCTTGGGAACGCTGGGCACAAGCTCGGCTCCGGCAACGGGAATCCCCCAGGAAAACGCCGAGCGGTAGGTGGTGCCCATACCGAAACAGATGATCAGCGCGCTGCGCGGAGAGTGATTCAGCGAGGCGAGCGAGAAATGCGCCATCATCTTGGTGATCGGGGTCAGGACCGTCATCGATACGCCATTGGTGATCAGCTTTCGATCCATCCCGGTTCCCGTCGCAATGACGGTGGCGGTGCTGTCGCGCAAAACGATCCGGTTGGGAAAGCTCGACGAGAAGTCGTGGACGGAAAACACGACCAGCAGCGCCGCGACGGCGCCGGCGTAAGTGAGGACGCTCGCAGCTTTCGAAAGCCGTTTGGCGCCCCGCCAGGGCAAAATCAAGGCGAACCAGGGAAGAGAGAAGATCGCCAGAGAAGTGCGCTCGCTGAAGTTGGGCAGCAGGGCAAAACTGGCGAAGAGCGGCCCCAGAATGCACCCCAGCACATTGATTGCGTACGCATTGCCGGCCCGGTGCGGGTCGCCGCCCGACCAGCGGTCGACGAGCATCGGCGTCAAATAACCAATCACGCCCGAAACCAGAACGACTCCGAACACAACACGCAAGGGATTGGGAATCGCAAGCCTGGGATCGGCGGTCAGCAGAGGCAGAACGCTCAGCAGCCCGAGGAAAATCCAGGCAACGCGCGCATCGCGAATTCGCCCCCGGCGATCTTGCCGGTAAATGGTCGCTCCCGTGACCGTAGCCGCCAGATAGGAGGCAAGGATCAAGGCGAAGGTGTAAACCAGGGGACCGGCGAAGGCCGTGTACAGCCTGATCCAGATGACCTCCATGCCCATGGTCGCGAACCCTGTGAGGAAGAGCAGAACCAGCGCGCCGGATCCGCGCAACGGCTCGACGGTCGCGGCGGCCGCGGCTTGCTGTCTGGCGGCGAGACTCTCGTCTTTTTGTTCCCGGCGCGCGAACGTCAAGGCCAACGCGGCAAGAGCAATCAGGCCATTCAGGCACGCGCCCACCTGCAGAGTGCCGTGAAAACCGTACATCTCGATCAGAAACAGCGGAACGATGGCGCCGGCAATCGCGCCCATCGTGTTCGACGCGTAGAGCAAGCTAAACGATTGGCTCGAGTCGAAGCGGCGATCGGCGCGAATGGCCCACATCGCCAGCGGAACCGTGGCTCCCATGCAAGCGCACCACGGAATCAGGGTGAGGGCGACCAGGATGCCCGACGCCAGATAATAGGCCGCCGACGAGGTGTGCATTCCTCCGCTCCAACTCTCGAGCAGGCTCCTGCCGGCCAGCAGTTCCAATGGGACCGTGAGCGAAGCAATCCCGATCAGCAGCTCTGTGGCGGCGTAGAGGCGGAGAGGCGGCCACGAAATTCGATCGCCGTAGGATCTCGCGACGTTTCCCGCAATCCATGAACCGGCGCCGATTCCCGCCATGAAAACCGACAGCACGATGGAGGTCATGGCGATGGTCACGCCGTATTGCGCCACGGTCAGCCGCAGCCAGATCACTTCGTACAAAACGCTGCAAAATCCCGAGACAAAAAAGAAGCCGAAATACCAGTCCATCCGTCCTCCGGAGTTGCTGCAATCAGGCAATGGCGTTGTACGGGGCGAAGTAGCCCGGGGCGATCTTCTTTACAGTAATCGCGCTGGGGGCGAACGAGAATACAACAAACGTGCATTGGGAATCCGGATTGTCAGCGCCAACCCGGCGTGGGCAGCCGGATGGAAGCGAGAGGAGAGGATAGAATTAGCTGCGATGATCGCTCATCTGCGCGGCAAGCTGATCTACAAACAGCCCGGCCAGGCTATCGTGGAGGCCGGCGGCGTAGGCTACGACGTCGCCATCTCGGTGCCGACGTTCACTGGCCTGCCCTCGACGGGCGCGGAAGCGGCGCTGCACATCTACACGCAGGTCAGCCAAGACCAGATCGCTCTCTTCGGCTTCCTCGAACGCGAGGAGAAGCGGCTCTTCGAGCGGCTGATCGCAGTAAGCGCGGTTGGGCCGAAACTGGCCATCAAGATTCTGAGCGGGCTTTCGGTCGAGCGAACGGTGCAGGCCATCCGCGCGCAGGACCACGCGCAACTGGTGCGCATTCCGGGAGTGGGCAAAAAACTCGCCGAGCGGCTGGTCGTGGAGCTGAAAGACAAGCTCGACGACTTCGCCGTGCCGCCAGCGCCGCAGGCCGTGCAGGGTCCGGCGGTGGAAGACGTGCTCTCGGCGCTTGTGAACCTGGGCTATCAGCGCGCGGCGGCGGAGAAGGCGATTGAGCAGGCGGCGGCGAAGGACAAGGCGCTGGCCGGCGATTTCGATGGGCTGTTCCGCGCGGCGCTGAAGGTGATTCGGTAAGGCAGCTTCTAGCTTCTAGCTTTTAGCTTTTAGCTTTCAGCTCTTAGCTTTCAGCTTTCCGGGATTTGATGCGTCGTCAGAGCGAGCAGGAGGAAAGGATGAGACGCAAGAATGTTGCTGGCGAACTGATTGAGGCCATGCGCGAGGCAGCCGCTATTGCGCAAGGAAGGATCAAGCCGGCCCGCGTTACCACCTTCAAGCAGTCCGTTGCCTTGGAGATTCGCAAGATCCGCCTTGCCACCGGATTGAGCCGCACCGAGTTCGCCCGCCGCTATGCGCTCGACGCACGCGCCTTGCAAGATTGGGAACAGGGCCGCCGCCGCCCTGATCGCGCGGCTCGCGCCTACCTCACCGTGATTGCACGAAGGCCGAAGGCTGTTGAGGAGGCGCTGGCGAGTTGACGGGGCGCGGCGGTTCAAGGTGATTCGGTGAAGGGTTTTTCTGAATCGAGATGAACATAGTGGATCAAGATAAGGGCAGCATCCTCGAGATCATCGAAGGGACAGCGGACCTGGTTCGGAAGCTAGCCGGCCCGATGGCAGAAGAAGTTGGGTTGATGTTTGGCGACAGGGTGGGGGTTTACCGGGTCAAGAATTGGGTCAAAACTATGCAGAAGACCGAGCGGATTCTCCGCGAGGCGGGACTCTCGCCGAATGCCGTTCCAGGACGATTGTTTCTCCCAATCATTGAAAACTGCTCGGTTGAAGACGATGACTCCCTTCAGGAGCTCTGGGCTGGCCTGCTAGCGTCTGCATCACAGCAGACTGGCTCGGTGTCTCCATCGTTCGTTGAGACGCTTAAGCAGCTAACACCGGCAGATGCCAGAGTCCTGGAAAGGATTTATGTAGGCCTCAGTAACCCGAGGAAGGGGATGCCGCTAGGAGAAGGTATGTCCATTAACCCCTTCTCCTTTACAGAGCGCGGAGGGGCGCCGCCGGGAGTGTCCGCCGATACGTTCGAGCGCATTGGGCTAATTCGAAGGGATTTTGACGTGAAGTTGAAGGGTCGGCATACCTGGAACCGAGTGCCTGGTTCAGTTGAGGATGCTCTTAATTTCGTCGAGTCTGAGATGCGGTATCAGTTTGTGCTCACTGGGTACGCCGTAGGGTTTATTAAGGCCTGTCACGGACCGCGCGTGAAATCAGAGTCCGACTCTCACAGTTAGATGGTCGGCCTTCGCATACCCTCACACGGTACACTTTTCTTTGTCATGGTCCCGGAAAAATCTTCCGCTCCTCCGTCAACTGCTGCCCCTCCCTACTTCCGCCCCGAGGCGCTCGCCTTCCTGCGCAATTTGGCGCGGCACAACGACCGCGTGTGGTTTCAGCCGCGCAAGGCGCAGTTTGAGGCGGAGTTGCGCGAGCCGATGCTGGCTATTGTGCGCAAGATTACCGAGGCGATGATGGATTTTGCGCCGAATCACGTGCGGCCGGCGGAGAAGTCGCTCTTCCGCATCTATCGCGACACGCGCTTTTCCAGCGACAAGCGGCCCTACAAGACGCACGTGGCTGCGTGGTGGACGCACCAGGGCTTGGAGAAGACCTCGGGCGCGGGCTACTACTTCCACGTGAGCGCGAAGGAAGTGGTGATCGCCGCCGGCTCCTACATGCCGGAAAAAGAGCAGCTCGCCGCGATCCGCCATTGGCTGCTCGATCATCATCAGGAATTCCGAAAGCTGCTGGCTCGGCCCGCAGTGAAGAAACTCTACGACGAATTTGAGGGGAACGCTCTGACACGGCCACCGAAGGGCTTTCCGTGTGAGCATCCGGGGATGGATCTGATCCGCTGCCGGCAGTGGGGGCTGGCTGCGGAGCTGCCGGCGAAAGCTGCGCTCAAGAAAGACATTGCCGACGTCGTGATCCGATACTTCAAGATCGCCGCGCCTGTGGTGGACGCGCTGAATACGCCGATCGCTGCCGCGCTAAAGCCGAAGAAGAAAGTGCTCTTCGCGCTGCGGTAGGCGGCGCTACGTAACTGGTCTCCCACCCTAGCGACAAAAGCAAAGGCGCCGCGAGGGTGGGGCACCCACCGGTCTCCCGCGCTAGGCGCAGGAACAAACACGCGCCGAAAACCCGCTCCAATCGCGCCTTGGAACGCTCTGGCGGCCTAAAAACCGGCGAAATTCGGCAAAAATGGCACAAAACCCCAAGAAAACTGTGGAAATCCGCGTTTTTCCCATTGACTTTTCCCTGCTCCAGGCCGCATTGTTTTCAACGGCAGGGTACTTCGCAGCCGCATGAATCCAGGGGTTTCGCGCTCCACGCTCGAATTCCGCTCCTTCCATGCGGTAAGTATTTCCGCGGCAGAAGCCCCTCAACACCGGCAGCCCGCAGGGGCTCGCCCACAAGGAGAAAAAACCCATGGCAGCAGGAATGACCAAGACCGCATTGACCCGGCACCTGGCCGAGAAGCTCGAAATCACCAACAAGCAATCCGCAGCCTACCTCGATCTGCTGGCGGAGACCGCTATCAAGGAGACGAAGAAGAACGGCGTCTTCGTCATCCCCGGCATCGGCCGGCTGGTAAAGGCGGAGCGCAAGGCGCGCATGGGTCGCAACCCGCAAACCGGCGAGCCCATCAAGATCAAGGCCAAGACCGTGGTGAAGTTCCGCGTAGCCAAGTCGGCCAAGGACACAATCGCGCCCCCGAAGAAGTAGCCCCTACCGCTAAGTTCGCGAACGGACGGGAAAAGGGAGAGCCTCGCGCTCTCCCTTTCGCTATGGACGGTGTGCGCCAGGCGCGAGAATTCTCGCATCATTTCGGACCGTCAGGTTCATCCAATGAAGCATGGCAACGGCATCCGCGTCGTTTGAGCGGAGTGGGACTGCGGCGGCTCGCCGGTCTTCGGTGGCGCTGCTGCTCCGCCTCGAAGGGCTGATGGCGGCCGTTTTTTCTGCCGCTCTATATGCGCGCACCGGGGCCAGCTGGTGGTTGTTTGCCGCGCTGTGGCTGGCGCCCGATCTTTCGATGCTGGGCTACGTGACTGGGCGTCCGTGCTGGGGCGCGCGCATCTACAACACATTCCATACATACGCGCTGCCCGGCGTGCTGGCGCTTGCGGCATGGATGCTGCATGCGAGAGGGCTCGTGCCGGTTGCGCTCATCTGGATCAATCACATCGGCGTGGATCGCTTGCTGGGCTACGGGTTGAAGTACGCCGAAGGATTCGGGTGGACACATCTGGGCTATGTGGGAAAGAAGTCTCAGTAGGCCGATCCGGATGAGGTGCCCGCACTCTCGCTCTTTTTGCAGTTGCAGCGCAGTTTGCCGGGCTACTTCAGCGTCTGAATCTTCGTCCCGTCGGGTATCTTTACGTCGAACTGTTCGGCCGGAAGATCGACATTCTCCTCGACCCGCACCACGGTCAGCACAAGCTGGATTCCCTCCTGCGGGCGCTTGATGGTGACCTTCGATGGGTATTTTCCGGCGCTAAAGTCCGCGTAGCCGCTGTAGGAAACCTGCGTTTCCAGGTTGCCGTCGTTATCGTAGATCTCCTGGTCGTAGGGAAACATGTCGTCGCGGTGGAATGTCACCACGCGTTCCGCCAGGTGCTCGTTTTCAGTCTTGCGGCGCATTACGTTCAGAATGTACTCCGGCACATTGTAGAGATGCTTTTTCGCCGCGTCCTCAATGGTCGCCGTGTCATTGGTCACCATGTACTCGTCGCCAGGATTGAGCCCGCGCACCGTGATCGCGTCCAGAAAGAATCCGGGCCGCAGGTTTTCGAGCGGGTTCGCCGACTTTTCTGTCACCGTGTTCGGACCCTGAACCGCCAGGTTCTTGGTTGGCATCACCAGCGTGAAGCGGCTGCCATCGCTTGCCATATCGAAGATTTTCACGCCGAAGTAAGTGCCCAGCACGCGCAGCATCTTCGGTTTGTGCAACAGGATGTATCCCCGGCAACTGGGAAAGTCCTTGGCAAATCCCTCGGCGGTTTTCAGTTCGGTGGCTTGAATCTCCACGGTCGCGGTCAAGGTGCTCAGCGCGTCCCAGCGGCCGTTGAGCTGCTTCACCAGATCCTCGGGCGAGACGGTTTGCACCACGGCCGGCGTGATGGGAACGGGCAAGTGCCGCTTGGTGGGAATGAAGTAAGAACATCCCGAGAGCAGCAGCGGCAGGGCGAGGGCCGCCGCGCTGGCCAGCCGGCGCAGCCGCCTCACCGATCACCTGCCTTTTTCTGCGCGGCGCGGTACCCGGCCACGTTGCGGTTGTGCTCGTCGAGCGTGCTGGCGAAAAGCGAGTGACCCTGAGCGTCCATACCGGCAGCCACGAAGTAGAGATAGTTCGTCTTCGCGGGGTTCATGGCGGCGCGCAACGAGGCCATGCCGGGATTGGCCACCGGCCCCGGGGGAAGCCCGGCGTGCAGATAGGTGTTGTAAGGCGTGTCGCGGGCGAGGTCGCTCGCGTAGATCGCTCCCCGCCAGCGGCCGGCGAGTTCGAGGCCGTAGATCACCGCGGGATCGGCTCTGAGCGGCATTCTCTTTTCCAGCCTGTTTTCAAAGACGCTGGCCACCAGCGGGCGCTCCGCATCGACGGCGGTTTCGCGCTCCACCAGCGAAGCGATGGTGACCACCCGCCGCACGTTCTGGTCCAGCCCTAATTGCGTGGCCGCCTGCCGAAAGCGCCGCACCATGGCGCCGGCAATCTGCGCTGCAGAGACGCCCGGCGGAAACCGGTAGGTATCGGGAAACAAGTAGCCCTCAAGGCTTGCCGCCTTGGGATCGAGATCGGCGATCTGGCCGGTTTGCTCGGCAGCCAAAAGGAAATCCTGGCGTGTGTCCAGTCCGGTTTGCTCCACGCGCGCAGCAATATCGAAGATGTTCGCGCCTTCGGGGATGGTGAGGGTCTTGGTGAAGACGTCGCCGTGAGCGATCTGCGCATAGACCTCGGTGACCGGCACGGGGTGGTCGAAGCGGTAGGTGCCGGCCTGGAGCGTCCCGCGATGCCAGGTGCGGACGAGATCGAAGGCGTAGCGGGTGCGGACGATGCCCGCCGCCTCGAGTTTGCTGGCGATGGCCGTTGCGGAGGAGCCGGGTGTTATGGTGACGAAGGTCTCAGTATCGGGCCCATAGGGAGTCAGGACCAGCCACGCGCCGCCGGCAACGACAGCGGCGACCAGCAGCAGAAACAGGAGGAAACTGGCTGCCCCGGAGCCGCCCCTCCTGCCGCCTTTCCGTTTTCGACGCGCCATTCTAGTGATTGACGACCCTTTCGGGAATGAATCAGAGAACGCAGAAAATCCAGTTGGAGTTCCCCATCCTTCGATTGTATCGGGAGGGAATCGCTGCAGGGCCGATTCGCGACGTAAGCTGAAACACGGGAGAGACCTGGTGGAATCGGGCAAAAAGCCGCGCTATCTCGGCCTCGACGTCGGCTCCCGGCGCATTGGCGTGGCCGTGAGCGATGAGCTGGGATTGACGGCACAGCCGGTGCTGACGCTGGAGCGGACGCGCAGTCGGCGGAATGACCTGCGCTCGCTGGCGCGGTTGTGCCGGCGATTCGGAGTTGCGGGGATTGTAGTCGGTAAGCCACTGCATCTCGACGGCGGCGCCAGCCCGCTGACGGCCAGGATTCAAGCCTTCGCGACAGAACTCGGTGAGCTGACCGGGTTGCCCATTCACCTACGCGACGAGCGCCTAACAACACATGCGGCGCACCAGCTACTTTACGAGGCTGGACGTCGGCGGCAGGAGCACCGACGCGTGGTAGATCAGGTAGCGGCGGCGATGATTTTGCAGTCGTTCCTGGATGAAAACAGGGAATAGGGAATAGGGAACAGGGAACAGGCGCCCCGCAGCAAATGCACGAATTGCAAGCTTTGGCTCTTTGTAAGCTGTCTTGATTGAGGCGTCGATTGCACGCCGCTTTCTATTCTCTGTTGCCTGTTCCCTGGTCCCTCGCTTCTTCCCCTGCTTTATAATCGAATGTCAGGAACGTGGAATGCTTTCGCAGCGGGGCGCCTGCTCCTCCGCCGCCGGACTTTGAATGCCCGAACACATCAAAAAACAGCTTTTAGAGGAGATCAAGCAGCTCGAGTACGAGCTTGCCCATGAGCTGCCCGCCGAAATTAAGAAGGCGCGGGCGCTAGGCGATCTCTCGGAAAACGCCGAGTATCACATGGCCAAGCAGCGACAGGAGTTCGTAAATGCCCGGCTGGGCCAGCTCAAGCGGCGCATGGCGGAGCTCTCGCTGGTCAACCTGGCGAATATTCCCAGAGACAAGGCGGGATTTGGATCGACGGTGGTCGTCTACGACTCGACCAAGGACGAGGAGTTCATCTGGCGCTTGGTGGCGAGCGAGGAAGCCGACGTGGCGAAGGGGCTGATCTCGACAACCTCGCCGATCGGCCGGGGAATCGTGGGAAAAAAGGTCGGCGATATGGCCACGATTGTGACGCCCAACGGCAAACGCCAGCTGGAGATTCTGAAGCTGACGACGATCCACGACGAGGCCGCCGAAGACGCGCAGGAGGCCGCAGCGGGATAAACCGGAAAGAGACTAGCTGCTAGCTTCTAGCCTCTAGCCGCTAGCTCTACCGCGGGAAGGCAGCAACGTTGGTTCTAGCAGGAAAAGGCTAGTGGCTGGAAGCTAGGAGCTAGAAGCTTTCATGACCTGGACAAGCGCTTTCGGACGCGGCTGCGGATGGTTGCTGGACCGCATCGTGCACGGCTTGGCGCTGACTCGCATCTCGCCGAACGCGCTCACCTTCATCGGGCTCGTCATCAACATTGCTGCCGCGTTTTTGTTTGGCCACGCCAACGCCGCCAACGGAGACCGCATGTTCTTCTACGCGGGCGTGGTGATCTTTTGCGCCGGCATCTTCGATATGGTGGACGGCCGGGTAGCGCGACGCACCAACATGGTGACGGTCTTCGGCTCGTATTTCGATTCTGTGATCGACCGCTATTCCGACGTGGTGCTGTTCTTCGGCCTGCTCGTCTACTACGGCCGAATCAATCGTTTCCGCTACGTGGTGCTGGTCGCGTTCGTGATGGTGACTTCGCTGATGGTGAGCTACACGCGGGCCCGCGCCGAGGCGCTGATCGGCCAGTGCAAAGTGGGCTTCATGGAGCGGCCGGAACGCATCGTGCTGATCCTTCTCGGCGCGCTGTTCAACCACTGGGGCGTTATGGCGCCCGTGCTATGGCTGCTGGCCGCGCTTTCCACCGTCACGGTCGTTCATCGCGTCGTCTACACCTACCGGAACACCAAGCATCTAGCGCCGTTGGCATAAAAAGGCTGCACGTACCGGAGGATTTGGGCTTCCCAGGCTGCGGAAAAAGTCCTAAACGCAAGCGAAAGTGGCGGGGCAAGGGCTGGCAGGGGTTGACGCCCCACTCATTCTGCGCGGTCTATCGGCCCGAGACCCAGAGGGTACCCCGTCGAGCCCTTGTTACAAAGCGCGTTTGATTGTGTTTTTCCGCAGCCTGTTTAGCCCCTGAGAGACGACAAAAGACCGGTTATGAAACAGCTTCCAGGACATCCTCTCGTATGGCCCCGTATGGCTGCCTGCCTGCACGCCGCGATACATTGATCGTGTGACAGATACGCTCCTTTATGTCACGCTGCTGGTCAAGCTGGGCGTCATGGCGTCGGTCGCCAGCATCCTGGCCCGTGCTTCGAGCTTCCGCCGGCTCTTCTTTGCCGAGCGCCGCCGCCCCGGCCAGACGCTCGCCCTGTTGGCGTTCTTCCTCGTTCCCCTTACTTTGGGAGTTTGGGTCCGTCTCGCCGTCCCCAACTTTCTCGCCGCCGACATTTCCTTCGAAACCATCATTCTGCTCGGCCTGCTGATCGGGCCGGGCTGGGCCATGCTGTCGGGCGCCGTGTTGTCGATTCCGGCCGTCCTGCATCGCGAGTTTCTCGCGCTTCCATTCAACGTCGTACTGGGGCTGGCCGCGGGCGCCATCAGCCGCTTCGTCGGCAAGGAGGAGATCTGGTCCTTCACTCCATTGATCGACCTCAGCCTCTATCGCTGGGTGCGCCGCAACCTCATCAAGCCGCGTGTCGATCGCCAGATTCTGCTCCTGTTTCTGATCGCCGCCATGGAGATGATCCGCGACTGGATCGCCCATGCCTTTCCCCATCGGCTCTTCGCGCTGCTCGCCAGAACTCTTTGGCTGCAGGCGCTGGTCTGGCTCGGCGCGCCTATGGTCGTGGGAATCGCGCTCAAGGTCTGGAATACGCTCCGCGTCGAGATGTCGCTCGAAGAGCAGAAGCGCCTGCTTCTCGAGGCGCGCCTCGACGCGCTGCAACGCCAGATCAATCCCCACTTCCTCTTCAACACGCTCAACTCCGTTGCCGCGCTGGTGCGCAGCCAGCCGGAACTGGCCCGCGACATGACGGTCAAGCTCGCCAATATCCTGCGCGCGCTGCTCAAGGACCATGACGCCTACGTGCCCTTGCGCGAAGAGCTCAAGTTTACCGACGATTATCTCGACATCGAAGTCGTCCGCTTCGGCGCCGGCAAGCTGCGTGTCGAAAAAGAGATCGATCCGCGCACCCTCGGGGTGCTCGTTCCCAGCATCCTCCTGCAGCCGCTGATCGAGAACAGCATCAAGCACGGCCTGGAGCCGCGCATCCACGGCGGCACGGTGACTCTGCGCAGCCGTCTCGACGGCGATCGCATCTCGATCGAGGTGGCCGACGACGGCGTGGGCATGAACACCCCGCCCGCCTCCGCGCTGCGCCGCACAGGCTCCGGCATCGGCATGAAAAACGTCCAGGAGCGCCTCGAGGTCCTCTACGGCGAACAGGCCCGCTTCCACGTCACCAGCAACCCCGGCCGCGGTACACTGGTCTCGATCGAGATTCCCGCCAATCTGAACGGCGTCGCGCAAGACTCCGCATCCCCAACGAGGTCACCATGAACACGTACGCTACCGCAACCGCAACCGCCGTGCATCTCGACGACATCGGCCAGATCGCCGTCACCGTCAGCGATCTGGCGCGATCCAAGGACTTCTACCAAAACGTGCTCGGCATGCAATTTCTCTTCGACGCCGGCCCCATGTCGTTCTTCCAGTGCGGAAAAATCCGCTTTGCCATCGGAACGTCCGACAAGCCGGTGTCGCGCGGCGGAACGATCCTCTATTTTCGCGTTGCCGACATTCAAGACACGTACGCACAGTTGGCCGGTAAAGGGGTCGAGTTCGTCCAGAAACCGCACCTGGTCGCCAAGATGCCCGATCACGATTTGTGGCTTGCGTTTCTTGTAGACCCTGACAAGAATCCCATCGGCCTGATGTGCGAGATGCCGCGCACCGCCGCACCGGCTCCGGCATCGGCATGAAAAGCGTCCAGGAGCGGCTCGAGGTCCTCTACGGCGACCAGGCCCACTTCCACGTCACCAGCGATCCCGGGCGCGGAACACTGGTATCGATTGAGATTCCGGTGTCGCTATCGAGCGAGCCCTGAGGGGAGGCGCGTTCGAGCGGATTAGGTGTATGGGGTCTAGTGTCAGGGCACGAGCGCGAGTGCCGCGCTTGCGGAGGCTCATTCAATTAGCTAATATAATCCTAGCAGTTTGAGAGGATGCGATGGCCGAGGCGACCATGTTCGAGGCGAAGACTCAACTTTCCGAGTTGGTAAGGCGGGCTCAGCGGGGAGAAAAGGTGGTTCTGACTACGGGGCGGAAAAAGACACCGGTAGCCATGATTATCCCTCTGAAACCGTTGAAGGAGCGGCTTTTCGATTTGTTTCATCACCCCGATTTCGATATTCCAGCGGATTTCGACGAACTTCCGGAAGTCGAACAGCGAGCATGGAGCGGAGAAGACGAGTGAAAGTTCTCATCGACACGCACTACGTGCTTTGGGCGGCGATCAACTCGGAACGCATGGAAGCCTGGGCCCGGAAGCTAATCGCCGACCTCCACAACGAGATTTTGGTGTCCGCCGCGTCCATTTACGAGATCAGCCTGAAAGTGAGGCACGGCAAGCTCCCCGAGGCAGTTGAGTTCGAGAGCGACCTCATATCGAATATAGAGAGCCGTCTTGGTTATTCAATTCTCGCGTTGGAACCGGAGTCGATGATGCGCGCCGCGCGTTTCGCTGACCCTCATGCCGATCCGTTCGATCGCATGATCGCTGCCCAGGCCATCCAGAACAACTTGCCCCTTCTCAGCACAGACCGCAAACTCGATGCTTTCGGCGTCCGACGCCTAAAGGCACCCAAGCGGTCTGCACTCAAATGAAAATGGTCTGCTCTGCCATAGAGTCAGGCAGAGCGCTACTTGGCTGGGGGTGGCTGGCCTGCGAGGAGGGTCTCTACTCCACATCCGACGGCGGGACAACTTGGAGCGAGATCAGCCCTCGGGTTCGGACGCGCGGCGGCGCTTTAACAACGATCCCAGTAGTACCGAGCGCGCGTTCATACAAGACAACCTCTCTCACTATTGTGGTATGTCATTCTCTGCAAACGTCTTGACTGCGCCATTTCCCCGACATTAACTTGATGTAAAAGGTCCACAACAAAGAAATATGCATGGCAAAAGGAGGCGTCATGAAGATCGGTTTGTCTCTTTCCGGGCTTGTTGCTTCTATCGTTATTCTTTTCACAATCAGCGCCAACGCGCAGCCGCCATCAGTGCGATGGCAACGTTATCGCCAGCGCCAAGCTCAGAACCGCGCGCCCAGCCAAAACCCGGTCGTGGCGCTGGCGCCAGTGACGGTCCAGCTCCTGGGACCTGGAACCGGATGGGCTGCAAGCGGCGGCAGGCTGCTATGGACGACCGACAACGGCGCGCATTGGAAGGACATCTCTCCTCCCAACCCGAACATTGATGGATACGCCGACGTTTCCTTTGTGGACGAGGAAACAGGCTGGGTGCTGCTTGTCGGTGAGCCTCGCGAAGGTGAGTGCGCAGATGGCGACAACTCAGAGAGCGACTCGGCTTTCCATTTGGCCGCAACGGTCGATGGCGGGCAATCGTGGACGGAGACGCACGTTAAGGTATCCACTTGCGATTCCGGCGACTTCGGCCCAGCCCTGAGCGGCAGCGCAAGCATGACCTTCACCGACAAACTCCACGGCTGGATCATGCTGGAGCATCAGAGCGGCTCGGCTTTCAGCTTCGGCTCTCTTCTCGCTACGTCGAATGGGGGCCGCACCTGGCATGAGACGAAGGGTTATCCCGGATTCTATGGGGAGATACGCGCATTCCCCAATGGCACGCTGTGGGCCGCAAAGGGCAGAAGCGGCGATGACGAGCTGGCCGTGAGCCGAAATGGAGGCGGCAGTTTCGAAGACGTGACACTGAGCGTCCCCCATGACATATTGCCTGCTGCCGACGCGACCTATGGACTGCCGGCCTTCCCGGAAAAACAGAACAAGCTTCACGGATACGAATCGGTGCGGTTCGACGGCCCGGAGGGAACGGCATCGGCGGCGATCCTGTTTGAAACCCATGACGGCGGACGCACCTGGACACCCGACCGGGCAATCTCTAACTTGCCCTGGGACTGGGGCGGGGACGAGGCGATCCCAACCTCTGTTGTGGATTCGACCTAGCTGCTTCCCTTGGCTCACCAAGGCAGACGCGCGGAAATGCTCAAGCTCGGCGCAAAACAGAGAATCGCGGCCCCTGGAGACGCTAAGAGCCTCAACTATTTGAGTTGTCATCCTAGTTTTCTCAACCCGAGCGAGGGATGGCTGGCCTGTGAGGAGGGCCTCTACTCCACATTCGACGGCGGGACGACTTGGAACGAGATCAGCCCTCGGGTTCGGATGCGCGGCGGCGCTTTAACAACAGATCCAGTCACGACACCTCCGCAGAAAAAGGTTCTGCAGACGAATGTTAAGCCCCTCCCCGTCGGCGGCAAAGCTGCCCTGGCGCCAGCGAACCCCGCGAACCAGCTATCGCAGAGCGGCGTCAGCGAGCGTCTTGGCTTCGATAAGGACTACATCCTTTCGGCAGACGATATGAAGACGTGGTGGACGTCGAGCCCCTACTTCGACGTGGGAATCTACCTGCCCGGCGGGATCAGCGGGCCGCACAACGCCCCCACGAAAAACGACCAAACACGGCCGCTGCTGGACTCCGACTGGGTCAGTGCAGTTTTGGGGCAGGGCTGGGGCATTATCCCCATCTGGTCGGGGCCGCAGCCGCCCTGCACTGTGGACCCGCATAAGCACTACTTCAGCTCCGATCCGGATACAGCCAAGTCGGAAGGGGAGAAGCAAGCGGACAAGGCATACGACTCCGCCACAAACTTGGACTTGGATGGAAGCATCATTTACGTCGATATCGAAGAGTACACCCACGCAGCGTGCGGTGCCGCCGTTGCGGCCTATGTGCAAGGCTGGACCGAAGAGATGCACGAGTACGGATTGGCGGGCGTATACGGGGGCCAGGATGACGCCGCCCTGGATTTCACTGCAGCGGACGAGGTCTACATCGCAAGGAAAGGCTGGCGCGCCACGGTGTGGGGGCTGAACCATTACTCCGCGTCGGGGCTGACCGACACGCTCGCGTGGACAAACAAACAGAGGATTCATCAGTACAACTTGAACGTAGATGAAGCCTGGGGAGGAACAAAAACCAAGAAGATCGACATTGACCTTGTCGATGCCACAATTGTCCCCAGCACCGGGACCAAGTCGTACACCTTTTCTGATCCGGCTTCGTTCGGCTCGGGATCGCTCTATGTGGTGGGCGGAGGAGCGAACGGAGTTAACGATGGTACGACGATGCACCTGGGGCCGGCCGTCGGCCTCGATAACGGGGGATTTGTGTACACATTTTATCAACCTTCAAACCCCGCGGAGTGGCCATACGCGGCGGGCGAAACCACATTGCCCAACCCCGCGGTCAGTCTTGCAGATTGCTCCGACGTAGACTTACCTACTTGCGGGCCGTTCGCCATCAACAACCGGGGGCAGATTGTAGGTACTTATCCCGATCTGAGCAGCGCCTTTATTGCTCACGGCTTTCTCTATACGCCGGGAAGTAAAGGCGGCTACCGGACCCTCGATTACCCCCCTGATGCACCGTGCACATTCCCTACTTCGATCAACGATGCCGGGTGGGTGATCGGCGTCTGGGAGGACACAGCAACTGAAAACCAGCTCTGCGGCAATCAGAACAATCCGCAGCATTGCGTGCTTTGGAAGCCGCCCGATTACACGCCGATTTCATTCGACAATTTTGGCGGGGTCGCCAACTGCGGGTCAGTGGATGGCGTGGTATGGCCCTACATCAACGGACTGGGCCAGATATCGGGAACGGCGACGAACGGCCAGGAAATCGACATCACCTTCGGTACGGGATCAATCTTCATCGACGACGTTCAGAACGGCACGCCCAGCCTTGCGGACTCGCAGAATGGGAACGCGGCCATGGTCATTCCCGCCTCCAGCTCCGACAGTTACTATTCGAACGGCATAAACAACAATGGGCAAATCGCCGGCAATGTCCAGACTGGAGCATGGGTCAACCTTGGATGCTGCAAGCTGGAATGGATCGAAAGCGGCGAGGCCGGCCTCTTCATCAACAACGACGGCACCGCCGTTTCCCTTCAGAACGAGAATGTATGTGGAGACGTTGTCAGCTTGAACGACGACGTGCAGCTTATGCTCGATGAGAGCTGCACGGTGGATACCCAGCATTAACCCCCGTGGCAGCAGCGTGCAGTTGATCTGCGGCGAAAATGTCGCGAACCTTAAGCTCCGACAGACTTTGCTCTTTTCGAATATGGGGAAGGGAAGCATCCGCGCTATCCTCGATTCATGGTGCGTTTCACGGTGCTCGCTTCCGGCTCCAAAGGCAACAGCGCCGTCGTCTCCGGCGGACGCACGCGCCTCCTGGTCGATGCCGGCCTGAGCTGCCGCGAGATTTTTCGGCGCATGAAGCTGGCCGGCGAAGAGCCCGAGACCCTCGACGCCATCGTGATCACGCACGAGCATCAGGACCACATCAGTGGCCTGGCCGTTACCGCGCGGAAGCTCGGCATTCCGGTTTACTTCACTGAGGCCACGCACCGCGCCTGGATGCGCTGGCTCACGCCGCGCCGGCAGATGACGTATGCGCAATGGCTGGAGCTTTGCCGCAAGCAGGCCGCCGAGCGACGGGCCGAGCCGGAAACCGCCCAGCCTTCCGATCCAGAAGAGAGCGACCCCGAGGAACTCGAGGCGGATGGCCGCAGCTTGCCTGCCCAATCGGCTTTATCGGCCGCAACGGCGGCAGCACTGGAGCCTTCGCCGGGCGCAGCGGCCGAGGCGTCTGCCGGCCACCCGCCCTCGCTAAAACAGGATCCCACCTGGCTTCCGGCGGTCCAATACTTCCAGGCCGGCCAGCCGTTCTCGATCGGCGACATTGATCTCAGCCCGTTTACCATTCCCCACGATGCCGCCGATCCGGTCGGTTTCGTCTTCACGGCCGAGGGGGTACGCATGGGCTTCGCGACGGATCTCGGTTACATCACGCCGAACGTTAGGCAGGAGCTTAGAAGACTCGATCTGCTTCTGCTGGAATCGAACCACGACCTGGAGATGCTGCGCGACGGGCCTTACCCTTGGGCGGTGAAGCAAAGGGTGCTTTCGCGCGTTGGCCACCTGTCGAACGAAGCGGCCTCAGAGTTCCTTTCGACGGGTTACGATGGTCAGGCGCGTTACGTCATTCTCGCGCATCTATCTGAAAATAATAATCTTCCCGAGCTAGCACGGGTGGCAGCCGAGCGGGCGTTGCTGGGACGGGCGAGCCTGCTCGCCAACCGGCTCCTGCTCGCCGAACAAGATCAGCCACTTGCGCCTCTCGTTTTTTAGGGGAATTGTATTACAATAGCGAGAAACTGGCATCCAAGATAGAGCCGCCGGGGAGGAGATGTCGCGTTTTTGCACTATGGACGATGCGATGTTCTGGGCGCAAGACCGAAACCTCCCGGGCTGAGAATCATCAAAAGAAGGTGCCCTTTTCGATTCCGTACCGTTCGAATGTTGAGCGGGTGAAATCCCTTTGCGAGACGAGGATTTATGTCTATGGCGAAAAACAGATGTTCCGACCGCGTGGTTGGTGCCATCCTCGCAAGTTGGCGCTATGACATCTCGGGGATTTCTCCGGAGATGCGCAAGGATTATGAACACCACTTGCGGGAATGCGCCCGTTGCAGCGCGCGCCAAAAACTGCACCGCAGCATCGATGTGACGCTTGCTTTGCTGACTGGAACCGCTTCGCTTTTCTTTCTGTTCGCTCTCCTTGTCTTGAAGCACGTGAAGCCCCTCGAACTGGTCGCCTTCAAGATCCTCGGCCTGGACGTCTTCGATGTGTACCACATGCTGGTTTCGGCCGGTGTGGCCGGCCTTTGCTTCTCGCTGATCGCCCTGGCTCTGGTGCTGATGGCCACGCCCGCGCCGTCCTATCTCGGGGGCATCGCAGCCGAGCGCGCCAAGCTCATCGAGCAGCGCGTGGCATCCATTCGCTCTCTTCGCCTCAGATAATCGCCAATCCTATCTCCTGATGCAAAAGGCCTCCCACGCGGGGGCCTTCGCATTTTGGCGTGGATCGAGGCGAAGGAAGCGCGCCGGCTTCACTCGCGGTGCGCCCAGCCAGACGATCTGCGGTTCGGGCTTCGGGGACGTCTGCTGGCACACGCGATCCGGGACAGGCAATGAATGCTTATTTTTGAACCCGCCGCGCCGTCCTGATATATCCCTCCCGATCGAATTCGCGGAGGCTGCCATCGCGGGTTATCACGTAGTAGTCGCCCGTACCGCTGTCGACTTCGACGAACTTTCGGCCGTTCGCCGAATCGATCGCCTTCAGCTCATCCCTCACGGACTGTGCTCCGGCAAGTATCCCGACGGTCCAATCCATATAGAACTTGCCCTTGCTCTGGACAATGACGTACGTCGAGCTGCCTTCTTCGGGAGCATCCCGCCAGCGGCCAATCAATTCCTCTCCTGGAGCTGCCTTGAAGGCCTCGATGGCCGTTGCTTTTTGCTGCGGGACGGGAGGGATCGGGGGCGAACGATCGGCAGATTCAGAACTCACGCCGTCTTCCTTGCTCAACATGTTGCTCGTCACCCAGCAATCTTGACCGCCGAAGGTGCGAACCTTGAATCCGCCGAGGCTCTCATCGATGACCTTGACGCTTTGTCCCTTGCGAAGTGTGGTCACGCCTTGCAGAACGAAGAGCTGGTTCATCTCGTCGTAGGCATTCTTTGCGGCAAGCTCAACCAGCTTGTCCAAGGACTCTTTGGATTCCATGCACCAGATATCGCCAGTGAGATTCGCATAGCCATTGATTGAGACAGCGGTGTGCGAATCGGAGGAATAGAGCCTGGAGCAAGCATGAATCGCCCCGAACAGAATGAGCGCGGGGATGCCGAAAATGGCCAGCAGGCCAAAGAGCGTCCCGATCTCGCGGCTCCTACGTTGCTCTACGACGCAGGAGTCGCACCAGGTGGCGGAAAGGCCGGGCGTGGCATCGGCGCCGCATTTCAAGCATTTCATCGTCTCACCATTCAATTGCTACAAGCTGCGGTTCCCTTTACCCCAGCTTTGGTTGGTCCCGCCGCACAGGACGGGGTTTCCCTGCTCATCCCTGAGCACAGCTCCGGTTTGGCGGTTGCGCTTGGGCAATTGCTCCAGGTGGCGGCGAAAACCCCGGCCCGCAACGTCCTGCGCAAAGGCGCTGCCACAGTCCGGACAGATTTCATTCGGTTGTCGATCGATTTCCCGATTTGAAGCCACGGCGTTTCCTTTCGGCGCAAGAGAGCGCAACGAAACAGCCGCAGATCCTTCGACTCCGGCCGCTGGAGCGGCCTTTGCTCGGGACGGCAAATCACATCAGCAGATGGGTGAATGAATGATAGCGGCGGAAGGCGCAGACGTCAAGCAAGACGAAGAGTGAAACAGGGCAAACGCATCTTAATTTTCTGGCGCAAGGAATTACTACTTGGGTTCTCCTGAGCAAGTTTGGCAAGTCAACGAGCGGATATGCTCCTTCTGAAGGCTTGCTTTGACCCGCCATCGAGCTGCGATTCGTGCTTCAGCATCCGTTGTGGCGCGGATATCGACTTGAAAACAGCACCTGTGCCGCTTCATGGACGAAAAGCGAATTTAGATGCGTTTGCCCTGAAGAGTGAAAAGCGTCTCTCCGCTTTCTCAGTTCCGTGCCTGACCGCGGCGTTAGTCGTTATAATTCAGGCTCTCCAGCCCCAGGTACACAGCGCCCGAGCCCAGCTCCTCTTCGATGCGCAGCAACTGGTTGTATTTGGCGATGCGGTCGGTGCGGCTCGCCGAGCCGGTCTTGATCTGTCCCACGCCGGTGCCGACGGCCAGGTCGGCGATGAAGGTGTCCTCGGTCTCGCCCGAACGGTGCGAAATCACCGACGTATAGCCATAGCGGCGGCCCAGCTCGATCGCCTCGAAGGTCTCCGTGACCGTGCCGATCTGGTTGACCTTGATGAGAATCGAATTGGCAACGCCGTCCTCGATGCCCCGCTGCAACCGCTTCACATTGGTCACGAAGATATCGTCGCCCACAAGCTGAATCTGCCCGCCGAGCTTGTCGGTCAGGATGCGCCATCCCTCCCAGTCGTCCTCGGCCAGGCCGTCTTCCAGCGAGACGATCGGGTACTGCCGGACCCAGTTATCCCAGAAGCTCACCATCTCGGCGCTGGTCAGTTCGCGCTTGTCGCTCTTCTTGAAGACGTACTTGTTCTTCTCCTTGTCATAGAACTCGCTCGAAGCCGGGTCGAGCGCAATGGCGATCTGCTCGCCGGGCTTGTAACCGGCCTGCACGATCGCTTCGAGAATCAGCTCCACCGCCTCGGTGTTCTCCTTGAGCGACGGCGCGAATCCGCCCTCGTCACCCACGGCCGTGTTGTAACCCCTCTTCTTCAGCACGGTCTTGAGCGTGTGGAATGTTTCGGCGGCCCAGCGCAGCGCCTCGCTGAAGCGCTCCGCGCCTACCGGCATAATCATGAACTCCTGAAAGTCGACGTTGGAGTCGGCGTGCGCCCCGCCGTTCAGCACGTTGAGCATCGGCGTAGGCAGCACGCTAGCGTTCGCGCCGCCCAGGTAGCGATAGAGCGGAACCTCCAGCGTTTGCGCCACAGCGCGCGTGCATGCCATCGACACCGCCAGGATGGCGTTGGCCCCGAGCTTGCTTTTGTTCGGCGTTCCATCCAGCGCGATCATCGACTGATCGATCAGCCGCTGATTGGCGGCGTCCATGCCTTCTAGCTCCGGCGCAATCACCGTCTCCACATTGGCCACTGCTTGCAGCACGCCCTTGCCCTGGTAGTGGCTCTTGTCGCCGTCGCGCAGCTCCACGGCTTCGTGCTCGCCCGTCGATGCGCCCGATGGCACAATGGCGCGGCCCATCGCGCCGCTCTCTAAGACGACGTCTGCTTCCACCGTCGGATTGCCCCGCGAATCGAGAACCTCCCGCGCACGTACCGCAACAATTTCCGTCATATCGCTCCTCACAATGTGGTGCTGCAGCCGGTCGTTCAGTTGGGGACGGCGATCCACCGCAAGGGCTTCTCCGGCAGCGTTTTGAATCGTGTTCAAAAGCCCATGTGCGTGCAGTAGCGGATTCTCCGTCCAGCGAAGGTGTGCAAACTCGATCTGCTTTGCTGTCCCGGATTCTAACAAACCCGCCTGTTTCCAGCCCTGTGGCAGCGGTCACATCGCGGGGGGCCGCTTCCGGGCGGCCAGGTTAACTGCCGTGATTCTTACCGCCAAGGATGCCTGCGTTTTTTCCACCGGTTGGTGATTGACCCGTCGCGCGCTACCCTCAAATTGGTGAGGTTTCCTGAGCGTTTCGCGATGGGCCGAGGGCAAAACTTTCCCGTTTCCGGCGGGTCTAAATCGAGCAAGGCGATCTGTGCCTTCAAAAGGAGACAGGAATGAAGCAGAACGCGCTTGTGTACGCCTTGTTCGCCGCATCGGCGGCGCTATTGACGGCCCAGCAGGCCAGCCAACCGAGCCCCTATACGGGAACCTCGAGTCCTCCGCCGGACACCTCGATTGTCACCGACGACAGCGCTCAAGACTCTTCGGGCAAGCCTCCCGCCGGGGTGACCGGCTATGAGCAGCCAACGCCGATCCCCGCGGCCAAGCCATCGCCTGCACATATGGCGCCTCAATCCGCGCCCGCGGCTTCCCAGCGTTCTGCTGCCCAGCCTTCGGCAACGAAATCTGCGCCGCCCGACGCATACGCCGCCGACCCTGCCGACGGGACCGATGACGGCATCGTCGTGGTGGCGCCGAATGCTCCAGCGGTGCCCGTGCTCAACGAGCGCGATGGTCAGCGCAATGCCCAACTCGATTCTCAGCCCGATTCCCAATTCAATTCCGCGAGTGGCGATCCCGACGGCGACATCGTGCATCCCGAATCGGAGCCGCAGGGCGGCCTGGGCTACGGCGCCACGATTCGTGTCCGTCTGCTCGATACGCTCTCCACGGCCACCAGCGAGACGGGCGAGAGGTTCCGCACACGCGTGGCATCCGACGTCATCCAGGACGGCCAGGTGCTGATCCCCGCCGGTTCCGAGATTGACGGCATCGTTGCCGGTGTCTCCGATGGCCATGCCTTCGGCCGCGGCTCCATGTATCTGCGGCCGGAAACAGTTATTTTGCCCAACGGCTCGCGCTTCCGCATCTTCGCCGAGCTTTCCGGCGCGCCCGGCTCCACGGTGCGCATTAACGGCGAAGGCAGCGTCAGCGCCGGCTCGCACCTGAAGAAAGACGGCATCGAATACGGCGGCGCAATCGGCACCGGCGCGGTTACCGGGGCGATTCTCGCCGGACCGGGCGGCGCGCTGGCCGGAACCATCGTCGGCGCCGGCGTGATCACCGTACACCTGCTCGTCAGTCATCCGCAGGCCACTCTCGATAGCGGCACTGTGCTGCTTTTCACGCTCAACCGGCCGCTCGATCTTGTGCCGGCCGCACAACCGGGCAGCTAACCTCTGCGAACCGCCCCTGGGGAACGGAGGAGAGCCGGACCTGACCAACCCAGGAGGCGAATTATGAACTGCAGTCAATTGCTGGAACGGAAAGCGACAACCAACTGGGAAAAACCGGGCTTCTCTCCCCAGAGTCTGGAAGCAAGATTCAACGAGATTCGCGCCGAGTCGCGGCTGTGGGCGGCGTTGAAGCCCTCTCCCTCGCCGTCCAACTCGCATGAGCCGGATCGGGCTGCCACACTAAGGCCCGTTTCCACCCCGCGCTGGGGCTGAGCAGAGCGGAATGCGCTCCGGCTTTCCGCCTTCTATACCGGGCCGGTCGATCTTTCTTTCCGGCACGATCGTTGCCGGAACGCCCGGTATTGCTTCGCCCACGGTTATGCGGCTTCGCGACTGCCGCTGATTGACAACTGCGTTCCCTGGTCGATACTCTCCGGCAAATGCCAGATGCCGACGGCAATCTATCGAAGGAGTACGTAGAGCACCTGAGGACGGTGCATTTCAGTTTGATCGCGCTGTGCCTCGGCGCCATCGTTTTGGCATTCACCCCCGACACGAGCGAGATCCAGCAGGCGAGAAAAGAGATCGCTGCGCTGCTTCGACTCAAGGCGGCGTCGGATCGGGATCCGAACTGGATTCAATCGGCAGCCGCGGCCAAGGTTTCGGCAGATGGCGCATCAGCCGGAGATTCCGCGACCTTTCCCGAGGCGCAAGCCAAACAGGCTGTGTTCACCTGGGGCCCTCCTGGTGCATTCGAGGCCATGAGGAAAGGGGGAGGCACCACATCTTTTGTCGACGAAAACGGCCAGCTACGAAGTATGAGTTCCGCCGATTACATTGACCGGCAAAGGCTGCGTAATCGCAAGATCATAACTTTCGATAGTCCAAACTGGATCATCGCCGGCCCGTCCTGGGCTTGCGCAGACCAGGGGGCGCAGCCCGAAGAACTGTTCTACCCGCAACAAATCGTCATCCGCGCACCGGCAAAGCTCAGCGACTTCCGCTCGTGCTGGAATCTGCTGGCGGGAGGCCATCGTGTTCTGATTCCAAGGCAAGTCTCCGAAACGGTGTATCTCTTGGGCGACACCCCAAAGCGGGTTCTGGAATGGGGAAGTTTGAAATGGTTTGCGCCGGGCACAATCGTGCCTCCCCTCGATTCCTTTGCCCAGGTTCACCCGTGGATCCTTTCCCAAGGCAACATCCAGGCGAGGATCAATTCGATGAATCAACAGGCCAACGAAAAGCATGAAGCCCGCCTGCTGATCGGCAAGGCTGCGGCGACGGCTGCCCTACAGTTCCAACACGTCGGCAACGCCGATGCGAACTACATCTGGAGTGAGGGCGGCGGGTCAGACGCCTCTGTCATCGTCATCCCAGTGACAGATTCGCACGATCTGCCATTTCAACCTGTGGAGGAGATGCTTAAGCGCTTCGGGAAAGAAGTTCCGGCCGGCAACTTTGCCGTTTCCTTTCCGAATCTGGATTCGTTGGCGAGCATTTACGGGGACTTCTATGTGGACAAGCTCGACGGCATCTTGAAGGACCTGCAAAACCGGACCGGCGGTGAGTCGTTCCAGGTCTTCGGAGTCAAGATCCCTGCCCGCGCCACCACGCGTTGGGGCGTGATGGTCGTCCTTTCGGTCCAACTTTATTTCTGGATGCACCTTAGCGAGCTGCGCAAGAGGCTGCGGCCGGGGGACGCGGGCTGGAATGTGGCCTTTATCGGCATGTACTCATCTCTGCCCGCGCGTATTGTTTATTACGTGACCTCTTGTGCGTTACCAGTGCTGGCGATCGTGGCGCTTTGCGTGAAGGGAATCCTGGCAGGCGAGAACCGGGCGCTCGTGATCAATGTCTTCATGCTGGGAAGCATGGCCGGTCTGGCGCTGGCCGTCGGCATTTGGAAATCGTCACCGAGACGAACGACCCCGGCTTGAGACGATGCGAAAAGACGGGGAGCAGTGAGCGCAAAGGACCCGGAAGGAGGGCAGTGGGTCATTTTGAAAAAACATCCCTCAGGGCTGAAGTGTGTGCGTAAGAACTCGGGTTGTTTCGAAGGGCCGATCGCCAAAAGGGCCCGCGGCTGAAGCCGGCGCGGCGAATTGCGCAGGATTCAGCAGCCTAAAGGCTGCTGCTCCCTCCGATTTGGCCGCGGCTAGGCGGCCCAAACGAGTTCTCACGCACTGAAGCCCGCGCTCTTATGAAGCGACTCACGGCACCCTTCGGCTGCGCTCAGGGCAGGCTTTGAAGTCGTGCCTTTTCAAAACTGATTCCAAATTGACCCACTAACGGAAGGAGGGCCAATTTGCCTTTTCTCCCTAAGTGGCGCTAACGTCTTCTAGGCAAGCATGGGAGGCTCCCATGATCCGGCTCGGTTTTTCTCGTCGGCTTTGCCCCTCCGGCGGAGCTTCGGCAATCTCGATGTCCCTGCTTGATTTGCGCCTGCTCGCGCTCGCCTGCGTCCTTGCCGCATTCCTGGCCGCGGGTTCCCTTGCCGCCCAGGTCCTCACCATCGATACCAGCGGCAAAGGAAAAGCTACGGCCAACGGCCCCATCGACCGCCAGTATTCGCAGATCACGCCAACCCATGTGGAGCTTTCCAAGACTGAGCTCGACGCCAAGGCACGGCTTCTCCTCATCCGCGAAATGCAGTCCGAGCAGGGATTCGCGATGCGGCCCTTTCCGCGCGGCCACAAGGGCCTGACCCTCCAAGCCAACGGCAAGCTGGAGCCCGCCGGCGAACCGTACCTGAACATGGTGATCAGCGAGGGGCTCTCGGCGAAACCCGGCGCCCGCGTGGTCATCACCGACATCAAAATCGAGCGCGACAAGATCGTCTTCGATCTCAACGACGGTCCAGACGCCAAGCACCGTTTCCTGCGCCACGTGCAAATCAGCGTCGGCCCCGAAATGGGCGACCCCGACATCGATCCCGCACTCGCGAATCAGGAGGGCGGGCCCGCCGGATCGCGCCTTACGCTGACCTTCCACGAACACGTTCCCGAGCTCACCAGCCAGCAGGTGAAGGCGCTGCTGGCTCCGCTCATCTCCTTCGATGTGAAAACGCCCATCCAGGCCTTCACCGACACACTGCCGGCCGAACTAAAGAAAGCCATCCTCGACCACAAGGTTTTGGTGGGCATGAGCACGGAGATGGTGCTCTTCGCCAAAGGTCAGCCGCTCAGGAAATCTCGCGAGATGGAAGAGCAGATGCCTTTCGAGGAGTGGATCTACGGAACGCCGCCCGAAGAGGTGGACTTTGTCCGCATCAACGGCAACCGCGTCATTCGCCTGGAAGTGGCCAAAGAAGGCGAGCCGCTGCAGGTATTCACTCAAGATGTGGTCTCCGCCATGCTGCGCACCGACGGCACGCCGGTTTTGACCGCACAGTCGAACACCCGCACCATCCGCGAGGGCGACGTCGAGACCGACCCCAATAAGCAAGAGGCTGCACCGCCGCCGAGCCTGCGCAATCCCGGCGAGCAGCTCCCCGCCGGCAGCAACTCCGCCGGCGATATGCGGCCGGTGCAGATGCCCAAACCGCACAAGGACGACGATCAGCTCGGAGCCAACCCTGACGAGCAGCAGCAAACGCCCGCCAGCAGCCAGCAGCCATCCGCTCCAGCCAACAAGCAAAGCGCGCCCGCGTCAAACGGCCAATCGTCGCCTCCCGCCTCGCCCCCGGCCAACCCGCAAACACCTCCGGCAAACAAGCCGAGCGCCCCGCCCGCAGGAGGATCGCAATTCCTTGCTGCGTCGTCCGCGCTGTCTGCTGGAAATCCGCCGAACTGAGCAAGCCCGCACGCCGTCTCATTTAAACTGGTAAGTGCGAGCCGGGTCTCTTCGCTGCCGAGTGCGTTCCGCGCTTTGTCTGGGTTGCGCGATGAGCCACGGCCGCGCCGTTGAAGCCGTCCGCCGCAACGGGGTCCCTGGCAAGCGGTCTTTGCTTGCCAGGGTGTCGCGTCGGATGCGTGCAGAGACAAGCCCACAAGGAGAAAACCGTCACCAATGGCCAAAATCGCAAAAACTGGCGACCGCAAAAAGATCATGGACACGACCAAGTCCACCGATTGCCCCAAGTGCTCGAAACCCACGCGCATCGTCAAGCGCGTCAAAGACCGCGAGCGCGGCGTCCCCGGCGGAATCTACATCTCTTGTTCCGCCTGCGACTTCTACGAAAAACTCTGAATCTCACTTACGCCTCTGAATTGCGAGAAAGCCCGACCGGGAGCCTTTTCTAAACCGCGGAAGGGGAATCCTGCGCGTCAGCCATCTCGTTCAGGATGGCCTCAGCAGCGGCCGCCGGATCGGCCGCCTGCGTGATGGGCCGGCCCACGACCAGGTAGCTCGCGCCGGCTCGCAGCGCCTCCGCCGGCGTTGCGATGCGCTTCTGGTCGCACGCATCGGCGCCCGCGGGCCGGATTCCGGGAACTACCAGCACGCCGTCCGGCCCTGTCAAAGCGCGCAGCGCCGCAACCTCTTCCGGCGAGCAAACGAAGCCGCGAATCCCCGCTTTCATCCCCATCTTGGCCAGCAGGTCCACCTGCCTCGCCGCAGCGCGCCCCACTCCCGCGGCCTTCAACTGCACGGCGTCCATGCTGGTCAGCACGGTCACGGCCAGCAATTGCGGCGCGCCGGGAATCCCCTCGAGCGCAGCGCGCGCCGCTTCCAGCATCGCCGGCCCGCCCGCGGCGTGAACCGTCATCATGCGCGCGCCCAGCTTTGCCGCCGAACGCACCGCCCCAGCCACGGTGTAAGGAATGTCGTGGAACTTGAGATCGAGGAAGACCGAGTATCCGTCCGCCGCCAGTTTCTCCACCATCGCCGGCCCCGCGGCAGTAAACAATTCCAGTCCCACCTTGAACCAGTGGCAGGCGCTCTTCAGCCGCTCCACCAGCGCCGTTGCCGCCTCGGCGCTCGGCACGTCGAGAGCCACAATCAGGCGCTCGCGCGCCTGTGCCAGCGCGTCGGAGGCATTACTCCCTGCGGCGTGAAATGTCGGATGGAACCGCTCGGGGATGGGCATGCTTCCATGCTAAGGCATCTCGCGACCGGCAGCCGGCCACCGCGACACCCGCCGGCGATTTAAATTGGAGAGGGGCTGAGAACCCGCTGAAAAACTCTGGCGGGCGGCGGAAAGTGTCAGAGCACAACTTTAGTCGTGCCGTATGCACAGCAAAATAGGTGCGGGCTTTAGCCCCTGAGGGACTTGCGCAAGAGTTTTTCAACAGGCTCTGAGACTCGATTCGCGGCGGTTCAACATGCGTCTGTCGGCAATGGGAATTCTGATCTTTGCGCTGGCCCTTCCCGCCCCAGCCGCGACCGTGCACACCAACCCCATGAACTTCGATCCGAAGTGCGCGCGGCCTACGACGCCTTCTACAACCTGAATTATCCGGTCGCCGTCGAACGTTTCCAGCAATTCCGCACCGCCCATCCCGGCGATCCGCAAGCCTCCGCGTATCTGCTCGACGCGCTCATCTTTCAGGAGCTCTACCGGCGCGATTTGCTCGATACCACCTTCTACGCCAACGATGGCTTCCTCAGCGGCAAGCACGCCACCGCGGAAGACCCCAACACGCGCGACCGGATTTTCAGCCTGGCCGACGAAACCGTGCGCGAGGCCGACTGGCGCCTCAAGCAGAATCCCAGCGACGTCGACGCACTGTTTGCGCGCGCTTGGGTGCGCGCCCTGCGATGCACCTACGTCGCCATGGTCGAGCGCGCCTTCGGGACCGGTTTCCGGCTGGCCACCAAAGCCAAAGACGATGCGGCTCGCGCCCTCGCGTTGGATCCGGACTACGTCGACGCCAAGCTCATCACCGGGGTGT
>Ga0187782_10000085_pt1 | contig 51429 bp, 55 predicted proteins | sample 0715_SJ02_MP15_2_FD_132454 | JGI IMG/M metagenome (GOLD analysis project Ga0187782, IMG submission 132454) | Tropical peat soil microbial communities from peatlands in Department of Meta, Colombia - 0715_SJ02_MP15_20_MG | ecosystem: Environmental > Terrestrial > Soil > Wetlands > Peat | place... | reverse complement strand
TCGTCCTCTGGCGCAGACGAAGCGATTCTGCAGATTGAATTCGCAAAGGAGCTGTCCGAGAATCCGTCCTCGTTAATCGGGCGCGATTTGACGCTGCGTTACGCCGAGCGGCAGCCGATACCCACTACAGCGAGCGACGCACCCACAAACAGCGGCGATAGCTCCGGTGGTTTCTCGGTAGTTCCGAAGGAGCAGCACCTGAAGATTATTGGCATCGTCGAAACAGAACCCGCCGCAGGCTACGGAGGTATCGGCAATGCGCGTCTGCTTATGCCTCTGCAGACCGCGTCCACGCTGCGCGCCGCCCAAGTCAACGATTTGCGCGACATCGTCCGGGGCAACAACACCAGCAAGACGGTTTATCCCTCACTGTCGGTGCGGGCCAAGTCTCCTTCGCAAGTCGAAGCGCTGGAAAGTTCCATCAAGAATATGGGATTCAACGCATTTTCGCTGCTCGACGCGTCCAAATCCTTGCGCACCTTTTTCTCGGTATTCGACATGCTGCTCGGTATTTTTGGCAGTTTGGCGCTAGCGGTGGCTACACTTGGAATTGTGAACACGCTAGTCATGGCGATTCTCGAGCGGCGGCGGGAAATCGGCGTTTTGAAGGCGCTGGGGGCGGCCGATTCCGACGTGCAGCAACTTTTCTTCGTAGAAGCCGGGGTGATGGGCTTGCTGGGCGGAATTTTCGGGGTGGGATTCGGATGGATGCTCGGGCGCGTCATCACTTTCGGAACCAACGCTTACCTCCGGCGGCAAAATCTGAATCCCATCGAGCTTTCTTATGTTCCCTGGTGGCTGATCGTTACCGGACTGATTTTTGCGGTGATCGTTAGCCTGGTGGCCGGCCTGTATCCGGCATCCCGCGCGGCCAAGCTCAATCCGGTTGACGCGCTGCGCTATGAATAAGGTCCGTTTCGCCGCCGCGATCCTGACCCTTTTGTTTTTGCCGCTGATCAGTCCAGCCGCAACCGGGCGGGTGGAATGCAATCAACTGAGCAGCACGATTCTTTCCCGGGCGGTCCACTATTGCATCGTTCTTCCGCCGTCGTTCGACGCCGAGAAGGCGGCGCAGTTCCCGATTCTGTATTTCCTGCATGGGCTGGGCGACAACGAGCAATTCTTTCTTCATTCGGGCGCCTGGAATCTCACCGAAGACATGCGTGCAGGCGGGGAGCTGAAAGATTTCCTGATCGCCACGCCGGACGCCGACGCCACCTTCTATATCAATGCGAAAGATGGCAAGGATCGCTATGAAGATTTTCTTCTGCAGGAGTTCTTTCCATACATGGAGAAGCGCTATCGCGTAATGCCGGGCCGCAGCCATCGCGCGATCGCCGGCATTTCTATGGGAGGCTATGGGGCGTTGCATCTGGCCTTCCGTCATCCACAGTTATTTGTTTCGGTCAGCGCGCACAGCGCGGCGTTGATCGACAAACTTCCCGCTTTTCTGGGGCCTACACCGAATTCACCGCGAGCTCGCGTTCTAGGCGCAGTCTTTGGCAGCCCGCCGGACCCGGCATTCTGGGACCGTAATAGCCCAATCGCGCTGGCCGGCACCGCCAACCTCGCGGGCTTGAAAATTTACTTCGATTGCGGGGAGCAGGACGACTACGGGTTCGAGGTGGGAGCTGCTGCGTTGGACAAGGTGCTGGCGGCGCGTCACATTGCTCACGAATTTCATATTTACCCAGGACGCCACGATCCCAGCTATTTCGCCGAACACCTTCCCGCATCACTGGCGTTCGCCTCGCGCGCCTTTGCTGGCGTGCACTGAGCCGGTTCATCCGTTATAGAATATTTGTGGCTTGTTGCGGCTGATCCAAAATGGGGGGCGCTTATGCGCAGATGCAGCTTGCCGTTATTCCTTCTACTGTTCGCGGTCAGCGCCAGGGCACAACAAATACCTGCTGAAAAGCCGGCGCCCGCACAGGTAGTTCCGACCTCTGGCCCGCGGATGGAATTCCTGGATGAAGTGTCTTATTACGAGCAGCGTTTCGAACGCTTGGCCGACGCGGTTCCCGCGGAAAAGTATTCTTGGCGGCCTGTCGAGGGTGTCCGTAACATCGGCGAGGTCTACATGCACGTGGTTACCGCGAATTATGGCTTTGCCAAGATGCTCGGCACTCCGTACCCCACGGGTCTCGATCCCAAGGTGTTGGTGGGATCCTCCAACGATAAGGCCAAAGTAATTCAAGCGCTGAAGGACTCGTTTGCGCATTTCCGCAGCGCCATCCTGACGATCAAGGATTCCGAGCTTGACAGGGAGATCAAAACACCTCGCGGTCAAACCACCATTCGTGGCGCGTTCTTCCTGATTGCCGGCCACTACGGCGAGCACCTTGGGCAATCGATCGCCTACGCGCGTTCCATCGGCGTGGTGCCCCCGTGGACCGAGGAGCGCATGCGGCAGGAAACCGAGAAGCCCAAGCCCTGACCCCGAAGACACCGCGTATTTCGGCAAACAGTGGATGATCAACTTTAGCGTGCCCGATCTTGATGCCATGGCATTAAGGTAACAGCAGTGAGAGTGGCTGTTCGCGCAGAGTATTTCGTTTACCTCCTGGAGCAAAGAAGCTATGAACAAACTTGCTGTTGTACTGTGCTTGGCATTGACTGCAATTGCTCCCCGCGTTCGCGCTGCGGGACAACGTTGCGAGCAGTTGGTTCAACTCGCCTTGCCTGACACTACGGTCACGTCCGCGGAGGTCGTACCGGCGGGAGCCTTCACTCCGCCCCAGGGAGCCACTCCTTGGTTGATCGGTGACCCCGCTTTCTACAAGCAATTGCCAGCATTCTGTCGCGTCAAAGCAGAAGCCAAGCCCAGCCCGGACTCAGAGATCAAGATTGAAGTGTGGATGCCGGTCAGCGGCTGGAATGGAAAATTTCGCGGGCAGGGTAATGGCGGCTTCGCAGGCGAAATGGATTATCGTGCTCTCGGCTTGGCCATCCTTCAGGGGTATGCATCGGCCGCCACCGATACCGGTCACGCGGCCGGTGGAACCGATGCCACTTGGGCACTGAACCATCCCGAAAAGATTATTGATTTTGCGTATCGCGGGATTCACCAGATGACGACGGTCGGAAAAGACACGGTGAAGGCCTTCTATGGCGACTCGCCAAAACACGCGTATTTTGCGAATTGCTCGAATGGCGGCCGGCAGGCTTTGATGGAGGCGCAGCGTTATCCGGGGGACTACGACGGTATCCTGGCCGGCGCCCCCGCCAATTATTGGACGCACCTTCTGGCAGGCGCCTTGGGGAATGCCCAGGCAACCACCGCGGACCCGGCCAGCTATATTCCGAGCAGCAAAATTCCCGCCATTGCGCAGTCGGTACTCGCCGCGTGTGACGCAAAAGATGGCGTAACGGATGGCATCTTGAATGACCCTCGGCAATGCCATTTCGATCCGCAAACCATGATCTGCAAGGGCGCCGATACTGATTCTTGCTTGACGCCGCCGCAGGTCGCGGCGCTGAAAAAACTGTACGAAGGCGCGTATGATTCCTCTGGCCGCCAAATTTTTCCGGGATTCGCACCGGGCGGCGAGCAAGGTAATGGAGGCTGGTCGCTGTGGATTACCGGCTCCGCGCCGGGGAAGTCCCTGCTCTTTGCCTTCGAATATGGATATTTCGGCGACATGGTTTATGACCGACCCGATTGGGATTACAAGACCACCAACCTGGATGAGGCAGCGGCCGCGTCTGACAAGAAGTTTTCGCGCGTCCTGAACGCCACCGAAACCGATCTGAAAGCGTTCCAGGAGCGCGGTGGAAAGCTGATTCTTTATCATGGCTGGAGTGATGCGGCGATCTCGCCTCTCAACAGCATCAACTACTACGAAAGCGTGGTGCACAAGATGGGCCAGCGGGATGCCGACGCGTTTATGCGGCTGTACATGGTGCCGGGCATGCAACATTGCGCCGGTGGTCCGGGAACGGATGTGTTTGGCGAAAATGGCATGAGCACGGCCGACGATCCGGAGCACAACATGTACATTGCGCTGGAACGTTGGGTAGAAACGGGGGCGCCTCCCTCTTCGATCATCGCCTCAAAAACAGAGGGCCAGGGTCCCGCTGCCAAAGTGAGAATGACCAGGCAGCTGTGCGCCTACCCGGAAATCGCCAAGTACAAGGGCAGCGGCGACACGAATGACGCGGCGAATTTCGTTTGCGCACGGCCGTAAAAACACACCAAATTTGGGCAAGCTGGCAACCGCGCGAACACGTTTATAACAATGCGCACACCTTTTTGGTCCACGAACTTGCGGTTCAGCAGTAAAATTATTTTAATCGCTCCATCAGCCGATTAGGCTGCTCGCCACCCCAAAATGGATCAATGCGCAAATAAATCATCCCTTTCTGCGATACCAGGAAGCGGCCAAGCGTGTTCGAAAGTTGTTTTCTTTGCTTGTGTGGTTTTGCTATGCCCAGTCATTCTGATGGCCGCGTGGTCGTGGACCGGCGTGATCACGGACACCAGCGGCGCGCCGCTGGTGAACGCTGTGGTCATTTTGCGGAGCACAAACACCGCGACGGAATATCGCAGCAGCAGTGGTTCGAACGGCAGCTTCACTTTTGGCGCGGTCGAACCAGGGCAATACCGGGTGAGCTTGCTGGTCCAGGAGAAGGAATACACCGCGACGGATCTGGTCAGTTTCCAGCAAGACCAACAGCTCACCAGCAACCTTCAGTTTCTGTCCGCGGAGCAAACGCTGCGGATTGTCGGGCCAAGCGGCCCGGCACCCACTTCCTCGAGCCAGGGCATTCGGCTGTCCAGCAACGAAGTCTCCACCTTGCCCCTGAACGAACGCGATTTCAGCAAGCTCCTGCTGCTGGCCGCAGGCACCATGACCGATTCGAACGGGGCAGCGAATTTCACTCAACAATTCTCGGTGAATGGCCAACGCGGAGTCACCGCCGTATTTGCAATGGACGGCACGGCTACCAGCGATCCCGAAATGGGCGGTGCCACTTTCCCGAATTTCAATGTGGACGCGATCCAGGAGGTGCAATCCAGTTCCGGGGTCATGCCCGCGGAGATAGGAGAAGGAGCCGGCGGCTACACCAACCTGATCACGAAGTCAGGCACCAAGGCGTATCACGGCAGCGCCTTCGAGTTCGCGCGCAATGCCGCTTTTGATGCGCGGAATTTTTTCGATTATCGCAATCAAGTGGACACCCGTCGAATTCCGCCGTTTGTGCGCAACGAATTTGGCGCAACCTTCGGGGGGCCCCTGATCATTCCAGCGGTGTCCGATGGCCACGCAAAAACATTTTCCTTCGTCGAGTACCAAGGATTCCGGCAAGTGCTGGGCACCACGCAAGTGTTCGCGGTGCCGACCGCAGCGGAACGCCAAGGCATCGACACCACTACTTTCCCCGGAGACACGCTTTATGTGCCGGTCAGTCCGGCGATTGCTCCGCTGTTGGCCCGCTATCCCCTGCCCAATGATCCGCAAGGACCATTCGGAGCGCGCACCTATGCCACTTATTCCAAAGTTGTAACCAATACCGATCAATTCTCGGTGCGCATCGATCAGCACCTGTCTGACAAAGCCGCGCTATTCGGGCGGTTCAGCCTGAATCAGATTAACGGCCCAACCACGAATCCGGACCAAACGGCGATCGATCCGACATTCGGCGTGAATTTCTTCGATCATCAGCGCAGCGCCACCATTCACTACGAACGGGTTGTTTCCTCGCATTTGAATTTCAGCACGGCCTTCGGATACATCCGCAGCACGCCGATTTTCCCTACGCGCAATTCCGTCGATCCAGCGTTGGCGTTTGGCGACGGCTTGTACGAAGGGTTCAATTCCGCGGATGGCTCGATTCTCGGCTCGTACGGAAACCTGTATCAAGGCAAATTCGACATGGCGTGGACCCGCGGCACACACACGGTGAAATGGGGAGCGGAGCTGCGCCTGAACAAGGACGCCACCATCTTTGGTACCAATCCCAATGGCGTGTACACCTTCGGCGGCGGAACCGCCTACTCAACCGTACAAATTCTCTCTGCCAGCGGACTGCACAACATCGAACCAGGTAATCCTTTGCCCGATGCGCTGACCGGCCTTCTGACCGCGACGCCGTACTCGTATTCGGTCACAGCGGCGGCAAGTGTGACACCGCAGGGAAACAAGTTCGATGAGGCGGCGGTGCGTCGCGAGGCTTACAACTTTTACGTGCAGGATTCCTGGAAATTCGCCCAGCGCTGGAATCTGACTTACGGCCTGCGGTATGAAGTGAATTCGCGCATCCACGAAGCTAAAAACCGGACTTCGATCATCATTCCTGTAGGCCCCGATGGCCAGCCTGCCTCTTTCCTTACGCCGGGTGCTCATCAAACCTTCCTGTTCAATCCGCAGCCGCCTTATCCGATGGATTGGGGAGGATGGGGACCGCGAGTTGCCGTGGACTTCGCCGCCACCAAACGAACCACGTGGCATGCCGGCGCCGCCGTCACTACGGTGCTCCCCAATCTTTGGCAGGACAATTTCGTTACCGGCGGATTCCCGTTGGTGTTTCAGCCCCTGCTGACCGCGCTGCCGGGCACTCCCGTGCCATTCCACACCACAACGGTTCCACTGGCGCTTCCGCCTGCTTACACCACCAGCGGGCAATTGCTATTCCCCGGAGGCGACAGTGCGAACGTTCCCGCGAATACGCCCATCGATGTACAGCGGTTTCAGACCGACGTGGAAGCGCTGACGCCGGGACACGAGCCACAATTGATAACCGCAGGGGTCATTTGGCGCGGCTTTCGAAACGGGTACATCGGAACGTACACGCTGGGATTCGACCACGATTTTGGTGTCGTGAAATGGAGTGCGGCTTACGTGGGAACCGCCGGAGTGCACTTGCCCAGCGTGTTCTCGCCCAATGGCTATGCCGGCGCTGATTCTGCCTTCGCGCCGTTTACTCAGTTCAATGCGCAGGGCCAGGCCATTGGAGGGTATGGTCCGGAAATGGTGATGCAATCCGGTTCCCATTCCAGCTACAACGCGCTACAAACCAGCGTCGGCAGCCAAAGTGCCCGCTATGGCCTGGGATTCCAAGCGAGTTACACCTTCTCCAAATCTCTCGACGACACCAGCACGGTGTTGGGAGGCATCCCAGCAAATGCCGGCGTCACTTTGCAGGCGTTGCCACAGAATCCGCGCGATCCTCGCGGCGATAAAGGACCATCCACGTTCGACGTAACGCATGTCTTCTCGTTGAGCCTGATCCAGGTGCTTCCGTTCGACCGCATCGAATTTCTGAAACCGCTGGGGCAGAAACTAACGCGCGGATGGCAATTGCTGAACGTCACTTCGCTGATGACCGGACCGCCGTTTACGGTGTATTCGGGCATACAGCAGACCGGCGCCGGTGCGGGTGGAACCGACCGTCCGGACTTGCTAGCGATGCCAGACTTGTCCACGAGTCGAACGGTTCGTGAGGATTATTTCGGGCGCGGCACGGCTAACGCTTCGTTTTTCTCGATTCCCATTCATGTGCCCGATGGGACCGGCCCGAACCAAGGCGTCTTCGGCACCGTTGGACGAGACACTTTCCGAGGGCCAGGCTTCCATCAATTTGATTTTGCGCTGATCAAGAACACAGCTTTTGGAAGACGCGGCAATGCCGAATGGGGAGTTCTGCAATTTCGTGCCGAGTTCTTCAACATTTTCAACATTGTGAACTTCGGTTTGCCCTCCAACACCTTGTTGGGCACTGGCTTCGGCACCATCAGCAAGACCGCAGGTCCCTCCCGGCAGATCCAGTTCTCGTTGAGACTGGCGTTTTAGCATCGCCAAGCAATAAGAAGGCATGATGGAACTTTATTGATATGATGTCCGGCTTGCATCGCGCGGAGGGCGGATGAGCATCGGACAGCGGCTCCAGGAAGTGAAGAGCGGTTTTGAACCGGCTTTCTGGGTCGCCAACGTCAGTGAACTGTTCGAACGCCTTTCTTACTATGCGGCGTTTGCATCGCTGGCGCGTTACCTCCACGAGACCCTGAGCTTCCCACTCGAGCGGGCCGCCAATTTAGCCGGACTGTTTGGCGGCTTGGTGTGGTTCCTGGCGATATTTGGCGGGGCCATTGCGGATCGTCTGGGGTTTCGTCGCGCGCTATCGGCGGCGTACTTGATTCTGGCGTGTTCCTATTTTCTGTTGGGTTCGCTGGGCGCGTCCTGGCTGGCGGAGGTGCGCGCGGCGGTGCCTCTGGTTTTATTGGTCACATTTGTGTTGATGCTCCCGGCGCTGGGAATCGCGTTGGTCAAACCGAGTGTTGTGGGCACTACAGCGCGGGCGTCCAACGAAACCGTTCGTTCCATCGGCTATTCCATTTACTACACGCTGGTGAACATCGGCGGTGCGCTGGGCCCGTTTGTGGCCTCGTGGGTACACCGCAATTTGAGCGTAGAAAATGTGTTCCGCATGTCGGCGCTCAGCGTGTTCGTGATGTTCTTCGCGGTCCTACTGTTTTTTCGCGAGCCACGCAAATCCGGCGATGCGCCGACGGAAAGCCTCAGCATCACCTTTCGTAATTTCCTTAAGGTATTGGGCAACCCGAAATTCATGCTGTTTCTGTTGATTTTCTCGGGCTACTGGATTGTCTATTGGCAGGAGTTCGTCACTCTGCCCATTTACGTACACGAGTATGTCAACCGCCAGGCGGACACGGAAAGAATGCTCTCGACCGGGCCGCTGATTGTGATTGCGTTTACCGTGCTGTTTAGCGCGCTGACGCATAAGATGCCGGCATTTCGCGCCGTGGTGCTGGGAACGCTGGTATCGATGCTGGGTTTTGCGGTTCTGGCGGTGGGCGGAAATGTTCCGGCGGTATATGGCACATTGGTGGTTATCGCGGTGGGCGAGTTGATCCAGCAGCCGCGCTATTACGATTACATCTCGCGTCTGGCTCCGCACGGCCAGCAGGGGACGTATATGGGCTTTGCGTTCTTGCCGCTGGGCATCGGCGCCTTCGCCTCCGGCCCGATTGGCGGCATGTTGTTGCATCGCTTCGGAGAAGTGCAGCACCGTCCGCGACTGTTTTTGTGGGCGCTCACCGCGATTGGAATGCTGACCACTCTGCTGCTATGGATTTACGACCGTATTGTCAAACCGTCCGGGGAGTCTGTTCCGGGGGGATGAACAAAGCGCGACAACTGGGAACTGAAGGACGGATCCCGCCTGAGGAACTAATTCACCATGCGGCGTAACGATTCCAGCGCTTGGCGCGCCAACGAGTAGCGCGGCTCGAGTTGGAGCGCTTCCTGGAAACACCGCATGGCTTGACCGTACATTTCCTTGCCCAAATACGCGCGGCCCAGGTTGTAGTGCGGGAAATGGCGAGGCTCGTAGCGGCGCGCTTCGACAGCTTGCTGCAACCAGGGAATCGCTTCATCGAATTGGCCGAGTTCGATCAGGTATGCGCCGATATCGTTGTAGGGATTGCCGAAATCAGGATCGATTTCAATCGCGCGCTTGCACTCGGAGATGGCGTCCAGGAGCTTGCCTTGAAAGTGATAGGTCCAACCAAGAAACGTGTGGGCCTCAGCAGTGGGATGGAGATCGAGGGAAGACCGATACAGCTCGACGGCGCGGTCGTAGTCCCCTTCCATTTGCGCTTGGTAGGCATCTTGCAGGACTTCCCACGCGCGAGTCAGGGTCTCCTGATTCATGAAGCCATTGTGGCCGGACACGGTGAGTAGGTCAAAGGTACGGAAGTGCTAGCTGTTCAAAAACATAACCTGTCCGTGTTGACGGGGGTGCAGTGGAAATTCGGCCAGAGAATGGAGAGAATGAAGGGCAGAAAGCACAGCATCGCGGAGAGAATGGGGGAAAAGTGAATCGTTTGTTGAAGGCAATCTGTTTGGGCCTGATGGGCACCGCCGTAATCGGCGCGGGAGCACTTTTGGCGCAAGAAACGGGCAAGAAAGCAGGCGGCGCAAATGCTGGGGTAGCGCGAGGGAAGTCGCTGTTTCAGCAGAAATGCGCCATTTGCCATTATGACAACAGTGACCAGAAGAAAATCGGTCCTGGCCTGAAGGGCATTTCCAAGCGCGGCACCTTCAGCGTGAACGGCAACAAAATCACGGACGCCAGCCTCACTACGTGGATTGAAAATGGCGACCAACTCATGCCACCGTTCAAAGAGGTGCTGGAACCCGGGCAAATCAAAGACCTGGTGGCTTACGTGAAGACGCTGTAAAACCGGTTGGGCTCTCCGATCGGGCGGTCAATTTCCACCCGCAAAGAAAAGCCCCCGGAAGCCTGAAGGCTTCAGACTGCCGGGGACCATTCACAATTCTGTTTCCTCCCGGGCTGGGAGAAAAAACTACTTCAGAACCGCATCCTTCAGGACCTTGGCGGGACGCAAACGCACCACCGTCTTGGCCTTGATCTTGATCTGTTCACCGGTCTGAGGATTCCGGCCGATGCGCGCCTTGCGATGAGCCTTCACCACGCGGCCAATGCCGGGAATGACAAACTTGCCGGCTGCGCCCTTGGCTTCCTTGACGGCAAGCTTGTGGAGTTCTTCGAAGAAAGTAGCGACGGTCTTCTTGGAAGTGCCCACTTTCTCGGCAATGCTTGAAACGATTTTGGTCTTGCTCAGTGGCTTAGCTGCCATTTAGTCTGCTTATCCTCCTGAATTGTCTCTTCACCCCGAACGAATCCGAGGCCAGCACGAGTGAAAAAACCCCTATTTTTCAGTGAAAAACTCGGGCCGCCTGGAACTATAGCGGACGCAATTAGCGAACGCAAGTGCGAAACAGCAAAAATGAAGGGAAAAACGCGCTTTTTTCGAGGTCATGTGCAAAACGCACAGGTTTCATGCGGGTTGCCGCAATCGCGCCCCGGGCTTGTCCCCGGTGGGAGCCGTGATATCCTTCCTAATTCCAAAAAAACAAAGAGGAAGGCCCAATGAGCGCGGAATGGAATGGCAAACAACTCGAGCAGCAATTTATGTCGGTGACCAAAAGCACGCGCCGCCCGGTCGCCGTCACATTTCTTTCACAAGTACCCGCCAATGTCCCAAAATTTGAAGGCAGGCAACCCTCCGGTTGCAGTTTCTGGCGCCTGGCTGCGGAAGGCCGTAGGTTTTACACGTTACCGGAAAATCATTTCAATTGTGCTGTTGGCGCCTATACCCACAATATTCCTCTTTCCAGCGAGCGCCAAAATGAAACCGAGCAGACCCTGAAAATGATGTTTGACCTGGGCTACGTTCGCCCAGAAGAGGTGCCACAGATTCCCCGGCTGGCAAGCACGCCGAAAGCCATTCTCTATTCGCCCTTGGCGAACGCGGCTGAGATTCCCGATGTAGTACTGTTCGCCGTAAAACCCGCCGGCGCCATGCTGCTTCAGGAAGCGGCAAATCGCGCCAACGTGGGCACCGGAGCGCCCGCGCTGGGCCGGCCAACCTGTATGGCTTTGCCGGCCTCCTTGCAGCACGGGGCGATCACCAGCCTGGGATGCATAGGCAACCGCACCTATACCGGACTAGGCGAAGATGAAATGTATGTTGTTGTGCGCGGAAGGGACCTGCCAGCCGTGGCCGAGGCACTAAGGACCATCGCCAGCGCCAACCTAGCGCTGCACGAGTATGCCACGGGCCGGCGCGAGCAGCTCTCGAGCATTTAGAATTGGGGAGCGCAAAACGGATAGAACCGTTCGCCAATAAAGCAGAAAATTCACCTGTCTGGAAATACTCGTGAGGGGTGAACCATGAATTCGGTCCGAATTGTCCCAATTCCCACGGAAGTTGCAGAGTCCGTGCGGGCCACAGGCAACGCACCGGTCTACGGATTCCCGGCACACCGGCAGGCAGCGGCTGGGCGCGCGCCGTGCCGCCACTGTTTGAGACTGATCCGCCCGCAGGAAGAGGAGCTTCTTCTGTTCACTTACGATCCTTTCCGCGAGCTAGGTCAACCGCCGCTGCCCGGACCCGTTTATATTCACGCCGAGGAATGCGAACGCAACGGCGATCTGAGGTCTTTTCCTGAAGAATTTCGTGGACGCTCGCTGACCCTGATTGCGTACGGCGACGGCCGGAAGCTGATGCATGAAATCCGGCTGACCGATGGATGCGAGGATGAAGCTGCCCAACGACTGTTCGCGGACCCGGCGGTGAAGTACGTGCATGTGAGAAGCACGGATGCGGGCTGTTACCTGTTCCGCCTGGAACGCCCAGCAATGTAACAGCACTTCGCGGGGTCCGCCCATGCTGCTACAGCGCGGCGAGTCCTTCGTAAAGATGGGCAATGGCCTTGATGCCGCCGTAGTAATTTTCCAGCGACAGATGTTCGTCCGGAGCATGGGCGTTCTCGTCAGGTAAGCCAAACCCAATCAGCACACACGGCACCTTGAAGGTGTCGTGCATCTGGGTGACAAAGGGAATCGACCCGCCCTCGCGAATGAACACCGCTCTTTTGCCGAAGCCCTTCTCCAGCGCGGTCTGAGCGATATGGAAAATCGGATCGTGATAGGGCGCCACCCAGGGTTTGCCCATGCTGAGGACCTCGAACTTCATGGAAACCGTTTCGGGAAGCAAACGGCGGAGATATTGCTCGACCAGCTTGGCAATCTTCTTGGGGTCTTGACTGGGAACCAAGCGCGTCGAGAATTTCGCATAGGCCTTCGAGGGGATAACCGTTTTTGCACCCTCGCCCTGGTACCCACCCCAGATGCCGTTGAGTTCCATAGTGGGCCGGATCCAAACGCGTTCCACCGTGGTGAACCCCTTCTCCCCGACATAGCCGAGTGCGCCAACCGCCCGTTGGAAATCCTTTTTCTTCCAGGGCAAGGCGTTTAAGGCTTTGCGTTCGGAAGCGGGGATACGATCGACCCGGTTATAAAAACCGGGAACGGTCACGCGAAAATTCTTGTCGTGCAGCTTGGCAAACAGCTCGGTCAACACCGTGAGAGGGTTGGGCACCGCACCGCCATAAACGCCGGAATGCAGGTCCCTGGCCGGACCGGTAATCTCGATCTGATAGTAGTTCAGGCCACGCAAGGCGTAGGTAATTGACGGGGTGCCCTTACCGAGCATGGCGGTATCGGAAACCACCAGGGCGTCGGCCTTCAACTTTTCCTTATTGGCCTGCACATAGTCCCACAGGCTGACGCTGCCGACTTCTTCCTCGCCCTCGATGAGCACCTTAATATTGATAGGGAACCTGCCATTCAACTCGTGCAGTGACGATAACGCTTTCAAGTGGATGTGCACCTGGCCTTTGTCGTCGGCCGTGCCACGTCCATAGATGTTGCCGTTACGGACTTGAGGCTCGAAGGCGGGCGAGGTCCAAAGGTTAAGCGGTTCGGGTGGCTGCACATCATAATGCCCATAAAAAAGCACCGTAGGTTTGCCAGGTGCCCCCAAGGATTCGGCGTAGACCAGGGGGTGAAGGTTGGTTGGCAGAATCTCCACGGTCTGGAAACCTGCTCCGCGAAGGTGGTCGGCGACCCATTTGGCGGCGCGCTCGATGTCCGGCTTGTGCTCGGATTTCGCGCTGATCGACGGGATACGAAGGAAATCGTAAAGATCAGCAAGATGCTGCTCCTGCCGCCCTTCGATGAATTCACTAAGGTTCATATAAAGCCCTCGGGCACAATAATCTGCTTGCGTATGAACAGCTGAATGATTGCAAGAATGCGCGGCTGCGGAATGGGTGTGGAACAATAAAACTGAGTGCCGTTGCCGCTATTTTATTTTACGGCCTGCGCTGGCCACGCACAAGCCAACCGCAAGCGAGGTGGTGGGTCAGTTTCCGGTTTCCGCCGTTAACCAGGACTGACCCGCAATCTTCGCATTCCGGTTAGTTAGAGAAGACTCCAAACGAAATGCTACTCATGGCGCAAAGTTTCCATGGGATCGATGCGCGCGGCGCGCTGAGCTGGCACGTAGCCAGCGAACAGGGTTACGCCGATCAGAACGGCAGAGACTAGGACAAGTGTTAGGGCGTCGTGAGGTTTCACCCCATACAGGTACACGCTGAGGAAGGGCGTCGCAACGAAGGACGCCGCCACCCCAATCAGCACCCCGACTGCGGATAACTTCATTGCGTGGCGCAACACCAGTCCAAGCACCTGCCCAGGTTGCGCTCCTAACGCCATGCGCAATCCGATTTCGTGGCTGCGCTGGGTCACCGAATAGGACATTACCCCGTAAATTCCAATGGCCGCCAGCAGCAAGGCCACCGCCGCGAACAGTCCCAGCAATCGCGACAAGAACCGCCAATCGTTCGCCGAAGCGGAGACTGTTTGCTGCACCGTAGTGACGCCGAATACCGCAGAATCAGGCGCCAGCTCCACAATCGTTTCGCGCACGCTCTCCATTAATTCCTTGGAGACAAATCGGGCGTGGACGACTACGCTCTTGTGCAGCCGCGCTTCGCTGAAGTCAGAAATGCGCGACGGCAGCTGCGTATACGCGACAAAAGCCTGCGGCCTGGAATCTTGGTCCATCGCATAGTCCTTCACATTTTTCACGATACCTACGATTTGCCGTGGTCTCTCATCCGGCGAGTCATCAAATGTAAGCACCTGACCCAGCGGATCCCGGAATTGATGGGCCATGGTTTCATTGATCACGACTACCCAAGGCGCGCTTTGCGTGTCTTGCTCCTCGATGCCGCGGCCGCGCAAGATCGGAATGCCCATCACCCGAAAATAGTTTGGACTGATGGAATCCAACAATATGGCCGACCGCTCGCCCGGCAAAGGCGGAGCTTGCCCCGCCATGCGGAAAGCCGGACGCGCATGTTGAGTATTCTCCAGCAGCGGCAGCCAGTCGACAAATGCCGCAGCTTCCACACCGGGCAGAGCTTGCAACCGCTCTAAGACCTGACGACAGAAAAGCTCCACCGGTGGGTGAATCACGTTTAAGCCAAGGTGCTGCGAATCGGTCGCGTCAATGTACTTGTCTCCCGTAAGCCGTACCTGCGCGGTCACCAGATGCTCGGGCGCGAACCCTGGATTGGTCCGCAACACCCGCATCAACGTGTTGATCATCAGCCCCGCGCAGATCAGCAGCACCAGCGCCACGGCGATCTCCGCGATCACCAGTACATTTTGTGTTCGCTGGCGCGACGCAGAGGCTGTGGTGCGTCCTTCTCCCCGCAGAGCTTCATTAACGTCGTTCTTCGAGGCACGGAACGCCGGCACCAACCCGAACGCGATCCCCGTGAGCATACAGACGCCAAACGTGAACAGTATGATTCGCACATCCACTGGGGCATTCGCTGTGCGCGGCATCCAGGTCGGCGACAACATGTCGAACAATTTAATCCCCCAAATCGAAAGCAGCAGGCCGCCCACTCCACCCGCACCGGCAAGCACCAGGCTCTCTGTCAGCAGTTCCCGAATTAACCGCGTCCGCCCCCCCCCAATGCCACGCGCACGCCCATCTCTTTGCGCCGTGAGTCGGCTCGCACCAGCAGAAGATTCGCTACATTTACACAGGCGATGAGCAACACGAAGCCTACAGCCGCCAGCAACAAGTACAAAATGTAGGCAGACCAGCCAAACAGTCCCTGCTTCAATGGTTCAACCCGCACGCCCATGCCCTTGTATTCTTCGGGAAACTGTTGTGCCAGGTGCTGCTCGACGACCTCCATCTCCGCTTGCGCCTGTTGGACCGACACGCCGCGCTTGAGCTTGGCGATCGCAAGTATCCAGCGTGGATCCCCAATTCCTGAGTCCGCAGCACTTGGGACTCCGTCAATTTCAAATATGTCAGCAGGGCCAGTTGCGAAAAGATCAAAGCCAGGGTTCATAACAGCCATGATCGGTCCGGAATACGTGTCTACAAATATGGTCTGGCCAAGAATCTTAGGGTTTCCTCCGAAGCGCCGTTGCCAAAATTCGTAGCTCAGTGCGACCCCGGACAACCCCGCAGTCTCCGTCTTATCATCCGCAGGGATAGAGCCGAGAAACGGTTTTAGGCCCAACAAGGGAAACAGGCGGGCATTGGAATGTTGCACGCTGGCACGTTCTCCAAAACCGCCCCCAGACATGGCCACGATATCTGGTGCCGAAACGCCTTCGATCTGTTCGAACACGTTGCTGTCTGCTTTCCAATGGGCCACGTCCGTCCAGGAAACAGGCGCCCCGTATTGCGGATATTTGGGGTCGCGAAGAGACACTCTCACCAATCGATCCTGATCAGGGTAAGGAAGTGGACGCAACAGCAACGCATTAATGGCGTTGAAAATCGTGGTGTTGGCGCCGATGCCGATGGCGAGGGTGAGCATGGCCACTAAGGTGAAACCAGGAGTTCCGCGCAGCCCGCGCAGCGCGAATCGCACATCTTGTACCAATTGCTCCAGCCACACTGCCGTCCACACTTCTCTTACGTCTTCCTTCACGCGCGTCACGTTTCCGAACTTCAGCATTGCGGCGTGGCGAGCTTCTTCCCGTGTCATCCCGCGAGCCATGCTTTCCTGCATGGCCAACTCGATGTGCTCGCGGATCTCGCCGTCCAGATCGTTGAGCAGACGTTTGACGCGCCGCTTCATTCACGCTCCTCCGTCGGACGCAGAATCCGCGCGATCGCTCCCGCAAACTTCTGCCACTTGCTGGTCTCGTGCGCCAATTGCTTCCGGCCGTTCGCCGTCAACCGGTAAAACTTGGCCCGCCGGTTATTTTCTGAGGTGCCATCCTCAACGGAAATCAACCGGCGTTTAATCAAACGGTGCAGCGCGGGGTACAAGGATCCCTGCTCTACCTGGAGCACGTCGTCGGAGCGGAACTCGATCGCTTTGGCAATCGCGTGCCCATGCGCTGGCCCCAACACTAGCGTGCGCAGAATCAACAAATCCAGGGTGCCTTGCAGCAGCTCGATCCGTTCTCTTTCTTCTCTAGTAGACACTCTAGGTGGATGCTATGCCCGCTCCAGTAGGATGTCAAGGGGAGCGAAGGCTTGCTGACTCCCGGGGAGTCCGGTAATCGGAAACTGACCCAGTCCTGCAAGCTGATTCGACGCGCCTTGCCGGTCGAGAACACCTGACCCAAAGGGCAATTGACCCTTGTTGGCCTACGCAGCCATCATGAGCCCATGGCCGAACTTGCTCAAACTGCAGAGCGCCGCAGCCAGCGCGTTTTCCACAAAATGCGGCTCCAGGCACAGGGGCGTAGCCACGAAGGTCGAAAGTTCAAAGAGACCTGCGAAACCCTGGTGGTCAGCGCCCATGGCGGCCTGTTGAACCTCCGGCACGAGGTCGACAATGGCGAAATGTTGGTGCTGGTCAACCCGGAAACCCAGGAAGAGCAGGAATGCCGCATCGTGTACCTGGGGGAAACTGGCGATCGCGGCACACGCGTAGGGGTGGAATTTCTGACCCCAGCGCCGCATTTCTGGGGAATCGACTTCGAGGCAGCTCGCGTTCCTCGTTCGTCTGACCAAAAAACCACCGCGAATTAATACTCCGCCAGCTAACCCATCCTTTTTCACCGTGTTGTGCGCCGCGCAAAAACGCGTGGATGCAGCGAAAAAAGTGCTGAACGGTAGCAGAAAAATGGTTGCACAAGGTGATTGCGGTCATCCCGGGTCCTGGGTATATTTGCTAGCATGTTGCACACACAGCCAAATGGCGTCCAGCAAGCATGCTGTCTCTGTTGTCGCAGGGTGTGCGCTGGCGCCTGGGGGCTCGTGACTTAGAACTTTAGCAAAACCGAGCTTTAGAAAGTCAACCCACCGCCGGAACCGCCGAGCAGGTGGGTTTTTTTGTTTTGTGGAGCTATTTCGAACAAGGGAAAAGGCCCATGCTGGAAAGCGCAACAGAACTACTCGATCGACCGGTTCCTCAGCTCATCCGTTCGTCCTCGGGCTTGAGCAACGGACGGCTAAACCATTTGCGCGCGCTGGAAGCCGAAAGTATCTACATCCTGAGGGAAGCGGCGGCGGAGTTTGCCCGTCCCGTGATGCTCTACTCGATCGGCAAAGATTCCTCAGTGATGTTGCGCTTGGCCCAGAAAGCCTTTTTCCCCGGAAAAATTCCGTTCCCGTTGCTGCACATCGACACCAGCTACAAATTCCCGGAGATGATCGAGTTTCGCGACCGCTACACCAGGGAATTGGGCGCCGAACTGATTGTTCATCAGAACCGCAAAGCTCTGCAGGAGGGGGCCAACCCCTTCGCGCTTGGCACGCAAAAGTGCTGCGGATTATTGAAGACCAGGGCATTGCTCGATGCGTTGGAGGAAGGCGGGTTTACGGCAGCATTCGGAGGTGCCCGCCGCGATGAGGAGAAGTCCCGCGCCAAAGAGCGCATCTATTCGTTTCGAGACGTTCACGGGCAATGGGATCCCAAAAATCAGCGCCCGGAACTGTGGAACATCTTCAACTCCAAAATCGACAAGGGCGAAAGCATCCGCATTTTCCCACTGTCGAACTGGACGGAACTGGATATCTGGTTGTACATCCACGTCGAGAAGATTCCCATTGTGCCGCTGTACTACGCGCGGCAGCGCGAAGTGGTGGAACGCGGCGGCGCGCTGGTGCTGATCTATTCGAAAGAGCAACTGCTACGCGGCGAACAGATCACATTGGTCAGCTGCCGTATGCGCTCGCTTGGATGCGTGCCCTGCACCGGGGCGATCCGTTCCGAAGCCGACACCGTTCCCAAAATCATTGAGGAAATGATTTCTTTCCGGCGGTCCGAGCGAGAGAACCGGGCCATCGACCACGATGAAGAGGGCTCGATGGAAATCAAGAAACGCGAGGGATACTTCTAATGCCCGTGGCCGCCGAAATGGATGTTCGCCGCGATCTGGAAGAATTCCTCGAGCAGGAAGTGAATAAGGAGCTGTTGCGTTTCACCACGGCCGGAAGCGTCGACAACGGCAAGTCCACGCTGATCGGAAGATTGCTGCACGATTGCAAGGCCGTCTACGAAGATCAGCTGGCCTCCGTTAAGAAGAGCCGCATCAATCGTTCGGGCAAGGCCATCGATTTTTCGCTGCTGACCGACGGCTTGCGCGCCGAACGCGAACAGGGCATCACCATTGACGTGGCCTACCGCTACTTCAGCACCGCGCGGCGGAAATTCATCATCGCGGACACGCCCGGGCACGAACAGTACACCCGCAATATGGCCACGGGAGCTTCCACAGCGGATCTGGCGGTCATTTTGATCGACGCCTCCAAAGGGCTGCTGCCGCAAACCAACCGCCATGCGTATATCGCGTCGCTGCTTGGCATTTCGAACGTAGTCGCCGCCATTAACAAAATGGACTTGATCGACTATCGCGAAGAGATTTTCTCGCGGCTGGGTGAGGAGTTCGCGGCCCTAGCGGCGCACCTTGGCATCCCTGCGGTACAGCGCATTCCGATCAGCGCACTGGAAGGCGACAACGTGGTTACCCGCAGCCGCAACACGCCGTGGTATTCCGGGCCAACGCTCCTGGAACACCTGGAAACGGTGGCCATCCAACCTGCGGTGGACATGGCTGCACTGCGCTTTCCGGTGCAATCGGTGATCCGCCCGGACTCCACCTTCCGCGGTTTTGCCGGGCGGGTGGCGAGTGGGGTATTGCGTCCCGGTGATCCGGTAGTCGCGTTGCCCTCAGGACAAAGTACCACGGTGGACTCGATCATCAGTTTTGACGGCGAAATGGAAGGCGCGCATGCCTCGGAATCGGTGGTGGTGAAGTTAGCGGACGAGATTGATTTGAGCCGGGGAGACATGCTGGTTTCTGCGGACGCGCCACCGCATGTTTCGAGTCGCTTCGGAGCGATGGTGGTTTGGTTGCACGGCGCGCCCTTGGAATTCGGCCGCGTGTACCTGGCGAAACATGCCGGCCGAGTGGTGAAAGCCAAAGCAACCAGCATTCGTTTTCGAGTGAATATCAACACCCTGGCGCAGCACCCGGCGAGCCGCCTGGAATTGAACGAGATCGCCTCCGTCGAGTTTGAAACCAGCCAGCCACTCTTCTTCGATGCTTATTCCCGCAATCGCACCACCGGCGCTTTGATCCTCATCGATCCCGCGAGCAATGCAACCATCGGCGCGGCGATGATTCACGAAGATTTGTCGCAGCGGCTAAGCACAGTGGGCCCCGAAACGGACCGCTTCAAAACCGAAAGCCCTGGCAAGGTCACGCTCGAAGAGCGCATCGTCCGGCACGGCCACCGGCCTGCGATTTTCACCATCGACGGCGAGCAGTGGCAGGCAGAGCAGTTGGAGCGCGCGCTGCTCGGACGCGGATTCGAAACTGTGCTGGTCAATCACGCGGAAGTCCCCACACCCGCGCGGCGCCCGCTGTTCGCTAATCTTTGGGATCTGGGATTCCTGATTGTCGTATGGGAGGAAACCGGAATTCGCACCCGCAATCGCGCCCTGCTGGAGAGCATCGCCGGGAAATCGCATTTTGTGTTGGCGCAATCGCGAAGCCGTCTCAGTCGCGCATTGCAGATCGCCGAGACACTCCGAGCGCAGGGCGAGTGGCAAGAAAGTGAGGAACGCTAAATGGATTCCTTGGCGAATTCCGAGCATCTGGAAACGCAGACGGCGGAACAGCTCATCGAATTGGTCCTGAACCAAGGACCGCAGCGATCCGCTTGCTTCACCTGCAGTTTCCAAGCCGAGGACGTCATAGTGCTGCAGCTGCTGCGAAAGTGGCTGCCGAATATTCCGGTGCTTTTCCTGGAGACGGGTTACCACTTCCAAGAGACCTACAGGTTTCGCGATGAACTGGCCAGAGACTGGGGATTCAACCTGGTGAACGTGCTCCCCGAACACACAGTAAAGGAGCAAGAGCTGAAATTCGGGATTTTGTATCGCGAAGATCCCACCAAATGCTGCCAATTGCGCAAGGTCGATCCGCTGTTCAAAGCTCTGGAGGCGTTTGACATTTGGTTCACCGGCCTCCGCCGGGAACAATCGGTCACACGAAAGAACATGAAAAAGGTGGAACTGCATCGATTGCCCAGCGGCAAAACGCTTTCAAAAGTGAGCCCACTAGCCGATTGGTCGTGGGGTCAAGTTTGGGAATATACAGCGGCTCAAAAACTGAAGTATCTGCCGCAATACGATCAGGGCTATGTGAGCATTGGTTGCGAGCCATGCACCGCGGTTCCCGAGGATCCCCAAAATCCCCGGTCTGGCCGTTGGGGTGGCCGGAAACTCGAGTGCGGAATCCACACCTTCTCGGAGCGCGCCCAGTGACCCATGTCATCGTCGGTTTCTTAATTGCGATGTGCGTTGGGCTGACCGGAATTGGCGGAGGCACTTTCACGGTTCCTGCCCTGCTGCTCATCAGCGGCCTGCCGGCAGCGGAAGCTGTCGGCACGACATTCGTTTTTGCCGGCGTGCTGCGTTTGATTGCTGCTCCTTTCTACCTGTCGACCCGCCAAGTGCACGCGCATTATTTCCGATTGTTGCTGCAAGGCGCGGTTCCAGGCGTGGTTCTCGGGATGTTTGCGTTGCGAGTGCTTTCCAAGCAGGGCAGCGACTCCGTTGTAGTCATTGTGCTGGGCGTGCTGCTGGCGGTTTCCTCCAGCGTGAGCTTCATACCGCGCGCGCAAGTGCCGGGTTTTGCTAGGAAGAATGTACACTGGCTGCCTTGGCTGGCATTCCCCATTGGAGTGGAGTCGGGCTTTTCTTCGGCGGGTGCCGGCACTTTAGGAACCGTGCTGCTGCTGAACTACTCAGAAATGGCGCCCGCGCAAGTAGTGGGAACCGATCTGGTATTCGGCTTGGTTTTGGCGATTATCGGCAGCGCGCTGCACTGGACTTTTGGGTCGATCAGCACGCAGGTGCTGATGCCGTTGCTTGCCGGAGGAATTCCCGGGGTGGTTTTGGGTTGCATGCTGTCCCCGAAAGTGCCCGCGCATAAGCTGAAAGCGGTAGTGGCCATGATTGCTATTTGCGCGGGGGTGCAACTGGTGTGGTCGGGCGTGCACACGTTGCAGACAAGGAGCGCGGCGAACGCAGCCCGCTTCAACAGTTCCGTGCAGCGTGTGGTCCGCCGGTAACATCATCTCCAGATTCCTGTCGTTTATCTTTCTCCATGCCAAGCCATCCACTGGCCAATCACTGACAATCAAAGCTGTCCTCCGCACCTCATTCTAGCGTTATGCCGCCCTGGGAGTTCCAGGGCGAGCTGATTGCCAGCTTCGTGCGCTAGCCGAATTAGCCATGGGGGAGAACTGTTGCCCGAGCTAGGGTGAAATTCCAGGTACCAGCCTTGCGTAGTACTGAATAAAGGGGCTTGACAGATTCAAACAAATGTTTTAAACAATTGTTTGACATGGTCCACCGGGCCACATCGGTACCTTTCAGCCCTCGCCGGCCACACCGGAGGCGCGACGCCCCACCCGCGGGCACCCGCGAGAAGTTGCTGGAAGCCGCCGGCCAGGTGTTTGCGGAAAAGGGATATTACAAGGCTACGATTCGCGAGATTTGCCGCCTTGCCAAAACCAATGTGGCCGCCGTGAATTACACCTTCGGCGACAAGTTGGGGCTTTACACCGAAGTGCTGCGCGGATGCGTTCGCGCGCCGGAAATGGCCCAGATAACCGCAGCTCTTGACGAGGCGCGCTCGCCGGAAGAATTGGTACGCCGGGTGATCCATGTGCGCCTGAAGAGCCTGTGCGCGCGCGACCGGCCCCAATGGGGCTTTCGGATCATGATGCACGAATTTTCGCAGCCCACCCCGGCGATGGGACGCGTGGTCGACGAAGGCATGCGCCCGATCTACACGCGCATGTTGAAGGCCCTCGGGGTCATGCTCGGCTTGCCGCCGGAACACGAGAAGACACGCCTGTGCAACAACAGCATTTTTGGGCAAGTGCTCTTCTATGCGTTTTCCAGTCCGGTGCTGTCGCGGCTGCAGCCAGAGCTGAAGCTGACGCCGGAACAATTAGAACGGATCGCCGACCACATTTCGGAGTTTTCGCTCGCTTATCTGAAACAAGTGTCGCAGCAGCAACCCGCGCAATCGAATTCCAATTCAGCTAGCAAGTTTCCAGACAGAAACAACGGCTGCCAATCGCCAGTCCACGATGCTGGACCCAAGAGCAAGGTCTGAGCGCAGCCACTTAGCCTCGGGAGCACAACCCAATGGATGACGCGCACACACTGACCGCACCACCAGCAGACAAGTCGCAAACCGGCTCAGCCAAGCCGGCCGAGAGTGCCAGAGAGCCCGTCGAAGAGCGTCCTCCTCGTAGCCGGGTGGTCCGCATTCTGGTGATTGCCGGCGTGGCGATGGTGCTCCTGCTGATCTGGAAAGTATTTTTCGCCAACCCCGCGTTGCCGCCAAGCATCGTGGCCCTGAGTGGCAGGATCGAAGGCGATGATTCCGCGGTGGCTCCCAAAACCAGCGGCAAGGTCCTGGAAATCACCGTACGCGAAGGCGACTCGGTCACCGCGGGGCAAGTGATTGCGCGTTTGGACGATGCGCAAGTCCGGGCACAAGAGCAAGCCGCGCGCGCCGCACTTCTGGATGCGCAGGCCAAGGCTCGTTCCGCCAACGATCAGATTAGCATCCTGCACGAGCAGTTGCATGAGAACCAATTGCAATCCACCCAGTCGAACATGGATGCGGAAGGCCGGGTGCGGCAGGCTCAGGCCGAACTGACTGCCGCCGAAGCGGATTTGGCACAACAACAAGCTGCGATGAAGCTTGCGGCATTCAACCGCGATGCGTACACGAAATTGGCGAAGACCGGCGCTGTCTCCGAACAGCAAGGCTTGCAGGCGCAAGCCACGGCGGACCAGCAAGCCGCGGCAGTTGCTGCGGCACAGCGGCGCGTGGAATCGGCGCGGGGGGCGCTTACCACTGCACAGGCGAATCTGGATAATCCCAAAATTCGTGACGTTCAGGTTGCCAGCACGCAAAGGCAAATCGTTCAGCAGGAGGCGCAAGTCGCGGCGGCAAAAGCGCAAGCAGAACAGGCTCAAGCGCAATTGGCCGAAGCGGAAGCCAACCGCGCGGATCTGACGGTGCTCGCGCCCTTCGACGGTACGGTGATCACACGCACCGCGGAGCCGGGTGAAGTGGTGCAAGCCGGGACGGCCATTGTCACGCTGCTCAATCTCAGCAAGGTGTACTTGCGCGGCTTCATTCCGGAAGGCGAAATCGGCAAAGTCAAGATTGGCCAGCCAGCCCACATTTTCCTGGATTCGAATCCCAAGCAGGCGCTGGATGGCTACGTGCTGCGGATCGATCCTCAGGCAACGTTCACTCCGGAGAATACTTACTTCCACAATGACCGCGTGAAGCAAGTGGTTGGCGTGAAGCTGCAACTGACCCAAGGCATTGGCTTCGCGAAGCCCGGTATGCCTGCAGATGGCGAAATCCTGGTGAGCGGCACCGCTTGGCCACCACACAGGCGATCAGTGGAATGAACACGACGGTAACAGAGCGGAGCGAACTACGCGCCAGGGACGCGCCGTCGTCCGGTGCGGCGATTGCCGTTGGCAATTTGCGGAAGCGCTACGGCAATCTCGCGGCGGTACTCGGTATCAGCTTCGAAGTGCAACGCGGCGAGATTTTCGGCTTGATCGGCGCCGACGGAGCCGGCAAGACCACTACGTTCCAAATTCTGGCCGGCGTTATGGAAGCCACTTCGGGAACCGCGCAGATTTTCGGGAAGCCGGCACGCGACGCACGTTCGCAGACCGGCTATCTGACGCAAACTTTCAGCTTGTACCCTGACCTGAGCGTCATGGAGAACATCCGCTACGTCGGGCAACTTCGCCATGTTCCGGACGCTGAAATCGATGAGCGCGGTCACCGCTACCTGCAAGCGTTCGACATGGATCGCTTTTCGTCGCGATTGGCTGGGCAATTGAGCGGCGGCATGAAACAAAAGCTCTCGCTGGTTTGCGCCTTGGTGTCCGAGCCGCAAGTCTTGCTTTTGGATGAACCCACCACGGGCGTCGATCCGGTTTCGCGCCGCGAATTTTGGGACACCGTGGCACACCTGGCTGGAGAAGGTCTGACGGTGTTGGTGGCCACGCCATATTTGGACGAAGCGGAGCGCTGCCATCGCGTGGCCTTGATGCATCAAGGCAGAATCCATCAGATCGGCACTCCCGACGAAATTCGCGGCGGCCTGAAAGCCAAGCGCATCGAGTTGCGCACCCCGAACCTGCGCGAAGCGTTGAGCATTCTGGAAGGGCAACACGACGCTGAAATCTTCGACGTGCAGCGCTTTGGGGATCGCCTGGACTTGCTGGCTCACCATCCACAGCAGGCGCTAACCGAAGTGAAGCGCCTGATGGAGCAAAAACGTCTGCCCATCGACGACCTGCACATCGATGAACCGACCCTGGAAAACACATTTGTTGCCACGCTGCGCGCGTTGGGCGAACGCACCAGTGACGAGCCTTTTCCCAGCCGGCGCCCGCACCGCAATTCACGCGGCCAATTAGGAATCGACGCAAACGGATTGACCAAGCAATTTGGCTCGTTCACCGCGGTGCATAACGTCAGCTTGCAGGTGAACTACGGGGAAATTTACGGGCTGCTGGGCGCCAACGGCGCCGGAAAGACCACCACCATCAAGATGCTTTGCGGGCTGCTGGAACCGACTCACGGCACCATTCACCTGGCCGGCGAGCAAGGCGCCGCGCTGCGCTCCACACGGGTGCGACAGCGGGTTGGCTACATGTCGCAGAAGTTTTCTCTGTACAACGACCTGACCATCAAAGAAAACCTGGAGTTCTTCGGAGGGGTGTACGGGGTCACACCGGAAGAGCGAGAAGAAAAGGAAAGCTGGGTGATGCGTTTTTCCGGCTTGGAAGGAAAACAGAATCAGCTAACCGGCAGCCTGCCGGGTGGCTGGAAACAGCGTGTGGCGTTTGGCTCGGCAATTATGCACGAGCCGGCGATTGTGTTCCTGGATGAGCCCACCTCCGGTGTTGATCCGCTGGCGCGCCGCGCGTTCTGGTCGATGATCAACTACCTGGCGGATTCCGGCACGGCGGTGCTGGTCACCACACACTATCTGGAAGAAGCCGAGCAATGTAACCGTTTGGGCTTGATGGTGGCCGGAGAGTTGCTGGTCGAGGGCACGCCCAGCGAAATCAAAGCGCAGCAGAAAGGTCACTTGCTGGAATTTGAGGTGGACCAAACGCAGCGCGCCGCCGATTTGCTGAAGACCGAAAGCGAACGCTGGCGAGTTTCTATTTTTGGACGGTGGTTGCATGTAATCAGCGACGTCGATCCGGAAACGGCCATACGCGACACCACGGCAAAGCTGGCTGCCGGCGGCGTGCGCGTTTTGGAAGCACGCGAGGGCCGTTTTTCGCTCGAGGACGTGTTCATCAGCATCGTGGAACACGCCCGCCAGCAAGGGAAGGTCAGCGCGGAAGATTAGCGGGAGAGCTACAGGAACGAGGCTGAGATGCGCCGCATTTTTGCACAAGCACGCAAGGAACTCACGCAACTGTTGCGCGACCGGCTGGCGGTATTGCTCGCGCTGTTGTTGCCAGTGGTGTTGCTGCTGCTACAAACCACGGCAATTTCCCTGACCGTGAACGATCTTCCCATCGTGGTCCAGAATCTGGATTCCTCGATGGCCTCGCAAAAGCTGGTGGATGCCTTCCGGGACGCGCTTAGCTTCCATATTGTGGCTTGGCCCACCGACAAGCAGCCGGAAGAAGCCTTCACCGCGAACAAAGCGCGCGGCGCGCTGATCATTCCCGAGGACTTCGGACGTCGCGTAGCGCGGGGAGAACAGGCCAACGTGCAATTGTTGGTTGACGGTTCGGACGCCAACACCGCGCAAATCATTGCCGGCGACGCCGCGCAAATCGTACGGGCATTCAACGCCGAACGCGGCGGCGCGACTCGCGCGCAACCGGTGACTGCGGCGATTCGTCTGTGGTACAACCCCAGCCGCTCGTCGCAGAAATTCTATGGCCCGGGCATTTTCGTCATGGCCATGTCGATTTTCCCGCCGTTGCTCGCCACCCTGGCGATGGCTCGAGAAGGCGAGCAGAAAACGCTGCTGCAAGTTTACGTCGCCAACATTTCGGCCCACGAATTTCTGTTGGGGAAAATCCTGGCGTTCATGGTTGTAGCAACCGCCGAGGCTCTGATCATGTTGATGATTTTGTTTTTGGGATTCGGCTTGCGCTTCGCCGGCGACCCCACGCCATTCCTGGTCGCCACCATTCTGTACATGTTTTGCGTGACCACCTTCGGAAACATGATTGGGGCGGCGATCCCCAGTCAGGTAGCCGCGATGCAAGTGATTGCCTTGACCGGTTTCCTGCTGGTGTACATGTTCTCCGGGTTGCTCTTCCCGATTTCCAACATCCCCGGTTCGATTCGCTGGCTTTCGAATTTTGTGTGGGGCCGCTACTACATCGAGATTGTGCGCGACGCCATGCTGGCCGGCGGTGGTTGGCCCGCGGTGTGGTGGAAAGTCCTGGTGGTCGCCGCGATCGGGTCGATCTTCTACTTTTTTGCCTGGCGCAACATGCGCCGGATGCAGCTGAAGGATTAGGCGTATGAAGCGAAAACTGCGAGCGCTGCTGGGACCGCGCATGCGCGCTTTGGTGATCAAGGAATTCCAGCAAATCTTGCGCGACCGGCGCTTAGCCATGTCGCTCATAATTCCTCCGACCTTGCAATTATTGTTATTCGGGTTCGCGCTGAACCCGACGGTGGCAAACCTGCATTTGGGAGTGGTGGACGACAGCAAGACTCCGGAAAGCCGCGAACTGATCGCGCAAATGACGCAAAGCAAGGCTTTCGATGCCAGCGGCACATATCTATCCATCAACGAAATGTCCAAGGATCTGGCCAACGCCAAACTCGATGCCGGATTGGTGATCCCCTACAACTACGCGCGAGACTTGCGCCGCGGCTGGCCGGTCACGGTGCAGGTGCTGTTGAACGCCATGAACTCCAACACCGCGACCATCGCTCAGGCTTACGCTGAAGGGGTCATCGCCTCATACAATCAAGGAATTGCCGCGCAAGGAATTCATGCGCAATTCCAGCAGATCGCCGCCCCCAATGTAAGTTGGCGAGGGATGGTGAACCTGCTTCCGGCGTTCCTGTACAACCCTGGCTTGGAACCCACCTGGTTCATCGTTTCCGGCATTCTTGGCGTGCTGCTGATCCTGAATGGGTCACTGATTTCCGCGGCCGCGTTGGTGAAAGAGCGCGAAACCGGAACGCTGGAACAATTGCTGATGTCGCCCGCCTCGACCACGCAAATCATCATTGCCAAGCTGTTTCCCCTTTTCGCCTTGCTATGCATGATGGGATTGATGGCCGTGGTGGTTATGCGGGTGATTTTCGATATTCCCTTCCGCGGCAATGCCCTGCTGGTCCTGGGAGCCGCGGCGTTGTGTTTGCTCTGCGGCATCAGCATCGGAACGTTCATCGCGACGTTCACCAAGTCCGCGCGGCAAGCGCAATTGACTTTGTTCTTTGTAAATCCGCCGCTTACTTCGTTGTCGGGAGCATTTACTCCGGTTGAGGCGATGCCCAAATGGCTGCAGCCGGTGGCGCAGTTCAATCCTATCCAACACTTCGGCCAGATTTCCCGGGGCGCCATGATCAAGGGCAGTGGGATCGGAACACTGTGGCCGAATTTTCTAGCCCTGTTGGCGTTCACGGTTGTGCTGGTGGCACTGAGTATTTGGCGGTTTCGCAAGCAGCTCAGTTGATAAGTTCAGGGAGTCTCATGCGCACACGAACGAGAGTACCGCTTCACAGCTTGTACCCGACCAGATGGCCACAGCGGCTGAGCCTCGGAGCGCTGGTTTCCGTCTTGGTTTTAGTGCCGATGGCAACAGCACAAATCGGACCTCAGCAGCAACAACAAAGCACACAGGCCGAACAGTTACCGCTTTCCGGGCGAACCACACAATCAAACGGAAGCGTAAAAGCCACCGAGTCGCCGATATCCGGCTTGACCAATAGCGTCAATACCCTGAATTCCACGGTTCAAGTGCAGGGCATATACGCGGGCAGCACGTTGGGCACCGCGCAAATGCCCTTCAACGGCAAATTGGGCTTTCGCGACGCCATCCTGCGCGCTTTGGCTTACAACCTAGGCCAGAGCGGGGCCACGCAAGCGTTGCGGCAAGCCGAAGGCCAGGCTCGATCAACGCGCGCCTCGCTGCTTCCGAATCTCAACGGGACCGCCGTTGAGAACGTCGAGACGGAAGACTTGCGGGCCTTTGGCTTCCGTTTCAATTTTCCGGGCTTTGCCATTCCAGCGATCATCGGACCGTTCAACTACGTCGATTTCCGCGCCCATCTTTCGCAGACCGTGGTCGACATGACCGCGCTGAACAACTATCGAGCGATGAACGACGTGACCCGGGCAAACCGCTATTCCGCCCAGGACGCACGCGATTTGATCGTACTGGCGGTTGGTGGCGCGTACTTGCAGGCCACCGCGGCAAAGGCTCGGCTTGCTGCGGAGCAGGCGCAGGTGGACGCGGCCAACGCCGTGTACCAGCAAAGCGTGCAGCAGCTCGGTCAAGGTGTGCTCGCCAAGGTCGACGCGGACAAAAATCAGGTGCAGCTGCTTACCGAGCAGCAGCGGCTGCTTTCTTTGCAGAACGACTACGCCAAGCAAAAAATCAATCTGGCGCGTATGGTCGGCCTGCCCGCCAGCGACCAGTACGAACTGACCGATGAAATCCCATACTCCCCTGCGCTGCCGATCACGGTCGAGGATGCCCTGCAGCAGGCCTTCGCTCAGCGCGCCGACCTGAAGGCCGCTGAAGCACAAGTTCGTGCCGCCGAGCGCGCCAAGGCTGCCGCTCGCGCGGAACGCTATCCTTCCGTCGGAGTAACCGCCGACGTTGGCGGAATTGGCGTGGCCCCCGGCAATATTCAAACCACCTACACGGCCACGGCCAATGTGAAGATTCCCATTTGGCAGGGTGGGCGTGTCGAGGGAGACGTCGAGCAGGCCGACGCAACGCTGACGCAACGCCGCGCTGAATACGATGACTTGAAGGGCCAAATCGAAAGCGATGTGCGCAGCGCGTTTCTGGACTTGCAAGTGGCGGCCAGTCAGGTGGAAGTGGCGCAGAAAAGCCTGGAGGTGAATCGCGAGGCAGCCGAGCTGACCCATCAAAAATTGCTCGCCGGGGTCAGCACCACGGTCGATTACACGCAAGCGCAACAATCGGCCACCACCGCGCAGTTCGACTGCATTAACGCGGTTTTCGCCCACAATATCGCCAAGCTGAGCCTGGCTCGCGCCATGGGCCGCGCGGCAAAAGAACTGTCGCAGTTCCTAAAGCTGCCGTAGGGCGTGAGATTGCCAAAGGTTGCACCTCGTCCCAATGGGGATGTCGAACGGTTTCCTGATGGAGGCGCCGACGTGTTGACGCTGATCGACGCCGGTTAAGAGTCGCCGGCGACGCAAATCCGTCACTGGCGGACATCCATCACCATTCCGTCAGCAACGATCGAATCTTCCTTCGGTTCCATTTAGGCGATCTTCAACTCCTGGAATAGTTTGGACCCCAATACTTTTTTCCCGCCTATACCTCCCGACTGGCGAATCGCTTGCTTTCAGAGCTGTCGTTCGGGCATCGGCAAACAGCCTCGATCTCACCAAGGGGGAGCAGTGAATTACGGGGCATCAACCACGTCCGCGCATGAGAGACAACATTTACTTCTCCGGGCACAGACTGGGGATCCGGAAGCTCTCAATGTTTTGTTCGAATCTTGCCGCAGAAACCTTTATTGCCGGGCACTACAAATTCTTGCCCGCCCGCAGGACGCCGAGGATGCGGTACAGGAAGCGATGCTTGCGGCGTTTACACGCTTGCACCAGTTTCAGGGACGCGCCGATTTCCTGACTTGGGCGACCCGGATCGTCATTAATGCCGCGCTACAGCACATCCGCAGGACCCGGACGAAGCCCACGGTGGCCTGGGACCAGGTCGACCGGGGATGCGATGGGGCATTGTTCAGCGAATCCCTAAAAGACCCGCAACCAAGCCCGGAAGAGCATCTTCAAAGGGTGGAACACCGGGAAATGTTGCAGGGCGCGCTGTCCAATCTGCCATTCGAAAGCCGCCGGGCCATCCAGCTCTGTAAATTTGCAGACTGTTCCTTGAAGGAAGCTGCGAACTCGCTTGGACTCCCGGTGAGCACTGTGAAAGTACGGTTGCATCGCGGGAAACGGGCGCTGACGGTCCACGTAAAAAAAGAATTGCAGGTTCGGCACAAACCGGCGGGCAGCAAGCCGAGTTTCCAGCTTTGCCCGGACTCCAAAGAGGGCCTAAGCACGGCGTGAGTCGCCTTCGAAAAATCGAGAGATTGAGTTGCTAGACCGAGGCAGGGCGTGCACGGCGCCCTTCGCTGAACAGCTTTAGCCGGGCGGTCACCACTTGCTTAATTGCATCATCAACCTGCGGAAGGATTTTATAAGGAACAATTTCGCCCGGCTGTTTTGCGAGCGCCTGGTCCAACCCGCGGCGCCAGGCGAGCCGGACCTCGGTATTGATGTGCACTACAGTGATTCCTGCCGCGATTGCTTTCCGAAGATCGTTATCATCGGTGCCCGACGCGCCGTGCAAGGTCATGAAAGCTCGCGTCTCCGCCTTGATAGCGCCAATCCGCTGAATGTCCAATCGCTTCTTGGCGGCTCCCGCAAGCATGCTCTTCAGCATCCCGTGCATGTTGCCCACCGCAGGAGCCAACGTATCGACTCGAGTTTCTTCGAAGAACTGTTTGGCTTGGACCGGGCTCGTCAGACCCTTCTGGAGATCGGGAGCGGCATCGTGGATCTCAGAACCACTGCCGATGTCGCCGATTTCGCCTTCCACAAGGATGTCAGGCCGTATCGCCTTTAGTGCTTCGACCGCGGCTTTCGTTTGACGGAGATTGTCCTCAAAGGGCAATGTGGAAACATCGAACACAATCCAATCGAACCCAGCCTGAGCAGCTTCGATGGCGCTCTGCAAGGAATGGGTGTGATCTGCATTCAGGAAGATGGGGAAACCATACTCTTCACGCAGACTCTTCACGACCGCCGAGACTTGGCGAACGCCCATGAACCGCCGCTCACCCTCGGAGACCCCGACGACCACAGGAACCTGCAGGTCGCGGGCCGCCTCGAAAACCGCATTTACCGTGACCAGGTCCGAAACATTGAAATGCCCAATCGCAAATCCCCCAGTGTCGGCTTGCTCCAGGATCCTGCGTAGCGTATCCATATTCCCCCCTTTGAGTGCACGTGAGAACATGCGCCTGCAGTATGACCGCAGACCTATTCTGCACCACGCCCTGATTTCGACTATTTGATTACTTAGGGGGTTCAGCGGAACAACGGAATTTGAGGTCGCTGCTGCCGGCACAATGAAACGAGAGCAGCCCAACCGGCAAGGTATCGCTGGGGATTCCTGCTGAGTCTTTGGGGCGGTGATGCTGCTCGCGCCACACCCTACAGTGTGGCAATTTTGTTCCCTCTGGCTTAAGGTATTGCCAGGCCAGAAGTTGGGACCATGAGACCGCTCTTGCGGTAGACCTGAGCTTCCTCAGAGATGGCTGAAGGCCGTCGACCTCCTCGCTGACATCATCCATGTTCGCAACAAATTAGTGCCAAAAGTCCCGCCCGTCGAATCCAATGGCTCAAAGGAAAGGACAATTCATGGAGAGGGCAACACAATCTCCCGCACAAGTCCTGTCGAGAGACCCGCATGCGCCGAACAGGACAAGCCTGTTTTCGGACGACTCGGTATTGAACCTTCAAAAGTTGATTTTTGCCGGATCACCACTGCCCGAAGTTCTGACGATCATTGCTCGACTGGTCGAATCTCAAGGTGATGGTTTGTTCTGCACCATCTGGCTTCCCGATGAAGGGGGGAACTATCTCCATTGCGTAGCGGCGCCGAGCCTTCCTGGATTTATCGATCGTGTGGGGCGAACGAGGATTTGTCCAAAAGGCGCGTCCTGCGGCACCGCTGTTCATCGGAGGGAGCCGGTCTATGTGACTGACATTCTTATCGACCCGTTATGGGACGACTATCGTCACCTGATGGCGCCTTACGGGATTCGCTCGGTGTGGTCGCGCCCGTTGTTCACGAGCCAAGGTAAGGCCCTGGGTACTTTCGCCATCCTTTATTGTGAAGTGCGTAGCCCTGACAGCAGCGACCTGCAACTGATTGAGAACGCCAGCCACATCACCGGGATCGCCATTGAAAGACACAAGAGCGAGGAAGCCTTGTGGCGCGAACGCGACAGGCTTCGATTGCTGCTGGAGATTACGAATAGCATGACATCGAAGCTGGACCTTCGCCGCTTGGTGGGTGTGCTCTCCACCAATCTGCTGCGAGTGACGCGATGCGATTTTTGCACCTTGCTTCTACCGGACCCCGATGCCGGGGAACTGCGCATAACGATGCTCTACAACCCGGAAGCGCGAGGTTCCCTCTGTGAGGGAACCATAATGCCCATCCGCGGTTCGATGGGTGGCAAGGCGTTTCGCACCGGGAAAGCTCAGCACTTTGACAGCTTAGAAGAGGTGCGCGACGATCCCGAGAGTTTCGGCAATGACGTGGGCCGACTTTTTTACGAACGAGTTGCGCAGGAAGGCTTGAGGTCGGGTTGTGATCTCCCGCTGATTGGCAGAGGCGGAGTAGTGGGCGTGCTAAGCGCCTGCAAGCGGTCAGAGAGGGGGTTCGAAATGGAGGACATCGAGTTTCTCGAACAGGTGTCCCGCCCGGTAGCCATTGCGGTTGAGAATGCCTTGGACCACGAGAAAGCCATCGAGGACAGAGACAAGGAGACAAAGCAAAGACTCTATCTGGAAGAGGAAATTCGCGCCGAGTTGGGAGAAATCGTAGGAGAAAGTCCGGCTCTGAAGACCGCGCTGAGCCTGGTGTCTGTAGTGGCGCCCACGGATTCGAGCGTGATGATCCAAGGAGAGACTGGAACGGGCAAGGAACTGGTTGCGCGGGCCATACATAAGCTGAGCGGCCGCAGCGAAAAAGCATTCGTGAAACTGAATTGCGCGGCAATCCCTCTGGGACTTTTGGAGAGCGAGCTCTTCGGCCACGAAAAGGGAGCATTTACGGGCGCGATCACCCAGAAAACGGGCCGGTTCGAACTAGCTGACAAGGGCACGCTTTTTCTGGACGAGGTGGGGGACATACCTCTGGAACTTCAGGCGAAACTGCTCCGAGTGTTGCAGGAGCAGGAATTCGAGAGGCTCGGCAGCAACCGCACGCACAAGGTTGACGTGCGCCTGATCGCGGCGACGCATCGTGATTTGGGTGCTATGGTGAAGCAGGGGACGTTTCGCGAAGACCTGTATTACCGCCTGAAAGTGTTTCCGATCCACGTCCCGGCGTTACGAGACCGCCCGGAGGATATCCCCAGATTGGTGCGGCATTTCACAAGGCTTTACGCGCAACGCATGAACAAACGGGTGGACATCATTCCCCCGGAGACGATGCAGGCGTTGGCGCGATACCAATGGCCCGGAAATGTCCGGGAATTGCAGAATTTTATCGAACGCGCGGTGATTCTGTCGCCATACTCGATATTACGCGCGCCAACTTCCGAACTAGAGCCATTGCAAACTGCTAAGGACGGCAATGGCGCTCTGAATGGTCTCGCGGAGGTGGAGCGGGATCATATCCTGCGTGCCCTGGAAACGACCCACTGGGTGATCGGAGGGCAGAATGGCGCGGCTGCACGCTTAGGCATGAAGCGCACATCGCTGGTTTACAGGATGAAAAAGCTGCACATTCGTCGGCCTGCCACGGTTCCACAGAATGGCAGCTTCGGCGCCGCTGCCGGCAGCAACTGAGTTCGAAAAAGTCCCGGCGCAAAATAAACTAAACTGACAGGCGATCTGACGGAAACTCGTCAGTGGCGGACATCCGTCAGCAGTTTGTCAGGTACGTTTCCTGGCTCGCCGGGATCCCCGCATACAATCTTGAATCGCCAGAATGATTTGCAGCGAATGCCCGCTCTTCGAGTGAGCTCCACTTTACTGGCATCCCACCTGCGCTAAAGATCCAAGAAGTGAGGAGAGAACACCTATGAGTGATACCACGTCACGAACAGCTACAAGACGCGCAACAGCGAACCAGGACGATACCGGATTCAGCGTGCCTCGGACATATATACACAGGATTGAAGCCGACGGCGTGCGGGTGTTTTATCGTGAGGCTGGCGACGCGAGCGCGCCCGTAATTTTGCTACTGCACGGCTTTCCAAGCTCATCTTTCATGTTCCGGGAACTGATTCCGCGGCTGGCCAATGACTACCGTGTGATCGCGCCGGACCTTCCGGGCTTCGGGTTCACCGAGGTCCCGCCGGAACGAAAATACGTGTACTCCTTCGATCAACTGGCGACAACGATCGAGGCGTTCACCCGGGCGCTTAAAATCGACCGCTACGCGATTTATGTCTTCGATTATGGTGCGCCAACGGGCTTTCGTTTGGCGCTGGCCCGCCCGGAACGTGTGACCGCGCTTGTTTCGCAGAACGGGAACGCGTACGAAGACGGACTAGGTGATGCCTGGGCTCCGATACGGAAATACTGGTCCGCACCCACAGCGGAGAATCGTGACATCCTCCGCAAAGGTGTTTTAACAGAGGGAGGAACCCGATGGCAGTACACCCACGGGGTGGCGAATCCGGAGAGCGTGCCGCCTGAGTCGTACACATTGGATACGGCTCTGCTCGAACGCCCGGGGAATAAAGAGATTCAGCTCGATCTGTTTCTGGATTATGCCTCGAACGTTAAGCTCTATCCGAAATTCCAGGAGTATTTCCGCAAGGCAAGGCCGCCTTTGCTTGCGATCTGGGGCAAAAACGATCCGTTCTTCGTGCCAGCGGGGGCCGAAGCGTTTAAGAAGGATATACCCAATGCGAAGGTTCAGTTCCTCGACACCGGACATTTTGCGATAGAGACACACGTTGAGGAAATCGCTTCGGCCATAAAGGACTTCCTCGATACCAATGGCATCAGGCGCCAGGCCGGTGAAGGCGCAGTTGGCCGATGAATTCCTTTGCACAGAACTCCTCCATCGTTTTGGTTCATGGGGCGTGGGCCGACGGCTCCTGTTGGAAGGATGTGATTCTCCCGTTAGAGCGCCAGGGGCTTCAGGTTACTTGTGCGCCGATTCCGCTTACTTCGTTGAGTGACGATGTTTCTGCGTTGAGCCGCGCGCTTGAACGACTGGATGGCCCAGTGGTCTTAGCTGGCCACGCATACGGAGGAGCGGTGATCGGAGCGCTACGCCAAGAGCGAGTCAGATCGTACGTTTATATCGCGGCGCTGGCGCCCGATGAGGGAGAGACTGTCGCGCAGGTGTTCTACCGCGACGAACCCCATCCCGAAACACCAAAGTTGGCGCCCGACAAGGACGGTTTCATCTGGATGCCGAAAGAAGGATTTAGCCGGGCAGTCGCCCACAAGGCTTCGAGCGACCAGACCAGAATTCTGGCCGCAGTGCAGCGGCCAATTTCCGTTCAGTGCATTCAAGAGGCGGCGCCAACCCCGGGATGGAAGACGAAGCCGTCCTGGTTTCTGCTTGCGGAAGAGGACCGCATGATCAACCCAAAGACGCAGCAATTCATGTCGCGTCGAATGGGTGCGAAGGTCCGCTCAAGCCGCGTGGACCACAGCCCCATGCACACCGCGACCGATCTGGTGGTTGAGGTGATTTTGGAAGCGGCGCGCGCGACTCTCGGCGATGGGAACCTGCCCGCCCGAGCTGCAAATAGCTGAGGATTTGGGCGTCATGGACACTAGAACCGCAGCGATGATCACTGGAGCGACAAAGGCATAGGACCAGCGAGGAGGAAGAAATGGAACGACGTTTGTTCCTTGGTGCGGTGACTGGCACCTCTGTGGGTGTTTTTTTGGAAGGATCTTTCGCGCCGCTGGCAGGATCGCAAAGGGACGCACAAGTTGGCGCAAATTCAACTGTTCAAATGGCGTTCGAGACTTCCCAAGTCAACGTATCCGGAAACAGCGTTTTCGTGCGCCGCTATGGAAAGGGCCCGGCCATTCTGATGGTGCATGGCTTTCCCCGCACGAGCCTGATGTGGAGATTCCTGGCGCCAAAGCTTGCCAAAAATTACACGGTGATTTGCGTAGACCTGCGCGCCTACGGTCGAAGCGGAATACCTTCCTCTACGGCCGACCATTTTCCTTATTCCAAGCGAGCCATGGCAAAAGAACTTGTTGACGTCATGGGCGAACTTGGTTTTCCGACTTTCACGCTGATCGGCCACGATCGCGGAGGACGCGTCTCTTACCGTTTGGCCTTGGACCATCCGAAGGCGGTAGAGCGACTCGCTGTATTCGATGTGATTCCCATTCTCGAAGCCTGGAACCGATCGGATGCGCGATTTGCCCAGACCTACTGGCCCTGGATTTTGCTGTCCCAGAAAGAGCCGCTGCCGGAGAGCTATTTGCTCGGCGCACCAAAAGCGGTTTTCGATAACCCCTTCGGACACGGTTCCTTCGGCCCGGAGATTCTTGAGGAGTATGTCTCAACTTACCGCGATCCGGCGCGGGTTCATGGAATCTGTGAGGAATATCGAGCCGCGGCAACGATCGATGTCGAACACGATCGCGCCGACAAGGAAGCATCAAAACGAATCGAATGTCCGATGCTGCACCTCTGGGCCGAAGGCGGACCACTGGACACTTTCTATGCCAAGGATGGGGGGCCGCTGGGCATCTGGCGGCAATGGGCTCCACGAGTACAAGGACAGGCCATGAAGGGAGGCCACTTTTTCCCCGAATATAATCCAGAGGACACTGCGGTTCTCGTCAAACAGTTCCTCTCTGCATAAGCCAGCCATTTCCGATTTTTTGGCGCTGCCGACTATGAGAGGAAGTAGGGAAGCAGCGGCAGATTACTGAAGTCAGGAGGTAAAGAAAGTGAAAAACTGGACAAAAGTGGCCATTCCTATTGCGATCGTGGTGGTGGCGATCGCCTGGTATGTATTTCGGCCGGAGCGGCTGGTGGTCAATCGACATGTCGAGGAAGCAATGCCGACCGCACAAGGTGGCTCTTCGGCACAAGCAGTTGAATCGGGCCAGTTCTACAGCATTTTGCATCCGACCGAAGGTACCGCAACCATTTACGAGACTGCAAACGGCGCTCGCTTTCTCCGTCTTACGAGCTTCCGTACATCCAACGGTCCTGATGTTCACGTCTATATGGTGGCCTCCGACGACGCCAAGGATGCGGCGACCGTGGAAAAGGCCGGTTTTGTCGACCTGGGAGTGATCAAAGGAAATATCGGCGACCAAAACTACGCGCTTGCCGGCGACTTGGACTTGGCGAAATACCGCGCAGTCTCCATATGGTGTAAACGATTCAGCGTGAATTTCGGAGCAGCGCCGCTAAGACCGACACAGACATCGCAAAATCGCTAGGACCCCATTTCGCGGCTGGGCCTGGCGGTCTCGCTGCGTTACAACGATGCGTTATTCGCACACAAATCTCGATTCCAAACGCAATGCGGTCGCGAGACTCGAAGGTTTTGGTGACAATTTGGTGACACCCTGCACCAAAATGCAGCAACAGGCAGCAAAAATGTCACCAAAAATCCCGCTGAAAGCAGCGGCACGCTATACTTAGAAACGGAGGAGTGGGTGAGCGGTTGAAACCGGCGGTCTTGAAAACCGTTAGGCCCGTGAGGGTCTCGGGGGTTCGAATCCCTCCTCCTCCGCCATATCAACAGACACCAATAAAACAGCACATATTGACGGCTTGCTACATTCCTGCTACAATGTTTGGGAGTGGCAAAGATATACATCAGGCGCAAAGAGCTGGGCAGGGGCTGGCGTTATAGAGCGGTCCCAAAGACCGGGCGTCCGCTTCAAACTGAGCTTGGCGTCAAGTTCCATGTGCGCTACAGGGACGCCTCGGGCAAGTTTGTTTGGAGCCAACCGTATGACACGTTGGACGAAGCCCGACATGAGGCAGCAGGGCTTGAGTTGAATGCGAAAGCGGTTGCATTAGGTTTGACCGTCAGGGAATACGAGAATTCAAAAAACGCAAATCGCACACTAATAAAAACTGCCATTGAGAAATTTCTCTCAGAAGCCAGAAAGACCAAAAAGAAGAAGACCGTCACCGGGTACGAACTCAATTTGAACCAGTTTGGACAGAGCCTCGGCGAAATCCGTTTTATGGACGAGATGACGAAAAAGACTCTGTGCGATTTCCGAGATTTCTTGGCTGAAAAAGGCTATGAGGCGAGGACTCAGCACAATCGGTTGATGACCGTCCTTTCGCTTCTGAAGGCGAATAAAATCAAGACTGATTTCTCGCTGACCAGAGACTTGCCAGAGTTTGAGGAAGAGCCTGCGGTCCCTTACGACCCCGCTGAACTCAAAAAACTCTTTGCTGCAATGGATGAAGAAGAAACCATCCGTTACAAGTTTTTCCTCGGAACGGCCTGCCGCGAACAAGAAGTCATGTATGCCGCTTGGAAGGACATTGACTTTGCCCGAGGGCTTTATCACATCCGCAGAAAGCCTGATGTCGGTTTCACTCCCAAGAAACATGAAAGTCGGGATGTGAAGATGCCAACAGAGTTAGTGGAGATGCTTAGAGAACGGGAGAAGCAAGCGCCGCATTCCCGCTGGATATTTCCAAACGGAGGCGGGAAACCCGACGGCCATTTCCTGAAAAAATTCAAGCGAATTGCGTTGAAGGCGGGAGTCAACTGCGGAAACTGCACCGCCCCGTGGACTGCGGGACGGTATCACACAACACGGAAGATTCAAGTAACGTGCAAGACCCATCCAGTCTGCCAGCATCATTACCTGCACAGGCTCCGCAAGACGTGCGCCAGCAACTGGGAAGCCAGCGGCGTTCCTGTGCGGACGATTCAGTACATGTTGGGACACAAGTCGCTGGAAACGACGCAGAAGTATCTGGGCATCGCCAATCTGGAATCGTTGACTAGCAAGGTTGACGCTGCGGCTGTGATTGTTTGAGGAGTTCTGCACAAAACAAAAAGAAAACATCAAGAGTTGCCGCAAGGCATGCCAACCGTGGCCGACGCCAGTCGGAGAGCGGTGGAAAAATGATGGGCCTCAAAGGAGGAAATGATGAGCACCAACAAGAATCACATCGACCCTGCGGTTTCATCCGGCTCCAGTCCCGGCGATTTTGCGGTCCACAATCACGGCAGCATCATTCTGCTCGAACCACTCTCCGTTGCAGCCTTCCAGTGGATTGAAGACCACCTTCCCGAAGACCGATTGACGTTCGGCAATTCCGTTTGCATCGAACCCCGCTACCTCGGACCCATCCTCGAAGGAATCAAGGATGAGGGGTTGGTGTGTCGATGAGCCACCTGATAGCAAGTTCCAGCGTGAAAAAGCTTCAACAAGCCGCCAAGACTGCTCTCGCCGTTCAAGACGCCTGCAATTTATCTGGCGTGGCACGTTCGTTTGTCGAAGCTCTCGACGCCATTCGCAACAGTGTCGATTACACCAGAACACAAAGCCTGAACGAACATCCAATCGTCACCTTGTTCGTTGCGAAGCTAGCTTCACTCAACGGCAGCGATTGTCTCTGCTGCGCCTGCACTAGCGTGTATTCACGAGCAGCCAAAGCCTGCGAAGAAATCGCCAATGGGCAGGGGGTGACGCCGTGACCGCCGACATGACGCTTTCACAGTGGCTTGAGCTCAACTTCTTTAAGCCGGGGATGAGGCTCAGCGAGGTTGGCGTCGAAACGTTTTTTGAAGAAGTTGAGCCTTTACTTGAAAGCGGTGAGCTTGTAATCGACAACGCAGAAGATTTCACAACATGGAGCGAATGGTCCGAGCGCGACATCGAGACAGGCAAGAAAATGTACCCAGACGAAGACGAAGACAAAGACGAAATGGAGAACGAATAATGCCTACCAATCCAAACCGACCGAAATACTTAATCACGCGAACCACGATACTTATGGAGCAGTGCATCGAGGCCGCATCAAAATTGCCGGATTGGATGAAGGCCGAACTCGCAAAATTAGGGCACGAAGAGGCCGAGCGCATTCGCGCAAAGAAAGCAAAAATCAACTAGGAGGAAAAAAGAAAGTGAACGACCTGTACTGTGTGAGCGGTTCATCGCCTACGACCGAGCGGGAGTACCTGACTCCCGCCTCGGTCCTCGCCAGAATTCGCGACGTCTCTCAACAAAATCACGACGAGCTTCCCTGCGGAACATTCTGCCTGCTGGTGTTCACCACTGCCGGGTACGAGCCGCTTTGGTGTCGCGTTGTCGGACGTTGGCCGCTCGGCCTACTTGGAAGAGTCCTCGGTACAAGCAGAGAAATTCGCTTCACACCCAGCAATGTGTTGCGAGTCGGTAACAGAGGGGCGTTGTGAATCGCGATAGCGCATTCGAAAACCGCTTCGTCGTTCGCCGTCCACACTCTTCGGGATTCATCTTTCTCCGCGATTTACAGGACGACGAACCTGTCTTCTGCTCGCGAATCGAGCAAGCCTGGTTATTCCGCAAACTCAATGACGCCATACAAGTCGCGGAGCTTTTCGAAGCTGAGGTTGGTCGAGTTCTTTTCAACGCTCAAAACCACGTAGTTAAAACCGCGCTGATGCGTTAAGGGGTCATGCGACATGGGGCACGGGCACATTGGAAAAATCAGAGAGCACATCACGCGGGAGTTTGAGCGTATTCGGAAGCCAGCCAAGGAGCAGTTGATTTGCTCTGCTGAACGGTCACCGGAAGAAATTACCGATGTTGAGTACAGCAAACCTTACACCAGAACGGACGCGAGTAAATTTCAGCAACGCAGCGAGCATCTGTTGCACCAAGCCGCAATCGGGATTTCCGGCGCTGTAATTCGGCGGCGGTTGGTACACCGTGCATGGGTGATGCGCGGATCAGATGGGTGGGTGCTCGACATCGCGAATTTGCCCTCGCTCGAAGACGCGTTGGCCGAAGCGGTCGCGAGCGTGAACCCGAATCCGAAACCACCGAAACGGGAATCAATCCTGTTGCGAAAGGTGTTCTGAGCATGTCAGCGCCCCACCACTACTGTGTGTACGACGAATGGACAGCGTTCTTAGACCGTCACCGTCCGCGACCTTGGAGAGTGCGCGTTATCGACCCGAAGGGAAATAACTACGCGAGCGGGAAGTTCATGACGAAGCTGGAAGCAGAAACATTCATGCGTGAACACAGACGGCACGCCGACCTCGGCGTCGTCTGGTATGAGGAACCGTGGCAGTGGAATTGAGAACCAATTATCTCGCTCAGGTACTCGACAACCGGACGCAGCGGTTGGTTGCCGAGCGCGAGTTTGTTACACGCGGTGCAGCGTGCGATTGGTTGCAACAGATGAGAGGGCCGAATGACACGGTAGTTATCGCGCCGCGTTGGTTCGGAGTTTATGTCAGTCATGCAGCAGAAAACCCGGAGTCAAATAATGAACCTCAATGAGATTGACCAACTTGCTGAACGGCTTATCCGCGACTACCGCTCGCGCCGGAATGCGGAAATTAAAGTCTTGGCAGATGCCATCGAGAGCGAAAACAGCGAGCGGTACGACGTGACGGTCGAGGAATATGACTCGCCACCGCCGCGCTTCTTCGTCGTTGCGAATCAACAAGGCGAATTCCTTGCCGGGTGGGTTGGCGGCCGTCCGGTGTGGCGGGAAAACATGGACGCGGCGGAAATCTTTCACGTTGACCATCCCAAGATGCGTGAGGCTCTGGCACTGCCTGAAGCGACGACGCTGCCAGCACCTTGGTGGCGACGTGAGCATGTATGAAAAAGACATTCCACATCCGAATCCCGCACCCGAACCCCGAATACGAACGCGTGTTCCGCGCCGACTGCGTGCTGGAATATCTCTTCGAGCATTATTTGCCGATGATGGTGAGCAATTATATTGCCTACAACTGGATGTTCGACGGCGGTTCGCAGATGCTCCTGCGGGACCTCGGCCCTGAGCATCTCGCAGACGTGTTGGAATTGGTCGCAAAAGGCTGGCTCACCGTGGACCGCGCCGAAGACCAAGCATACTTGAGGGAGATAGACGAATGACCGCTGAGCGACCGCAATTCCTGACGACGCGAACCACGTTCTTGATGCGCGAACACGCCGAGGCCGCTGCAAAACTGCCGCCCGAGGTGAAGACCGCGATTGCGAAGCTGGCCGAGCAACGGAAGGGTAAGCAGTGGACGCAGTGATTTTGCCTTTCAGGAAACCGGAAGTCCGGTACGCGGTGTTAGGGCCCGAATGGTTTCGCAGAACACAAGAAGAATTGGCCGAGGTGCTGTGTCCCAGGAGGAATTCATGAGTAAATGGCTTGAGGAAGAAGTCCGCGAATATCTCCGGCACTATGAGAACCCGCCAACCGTGTCGGCGTTCGTTGCCTGCAACACGGACAAAGGAACGGAAACTGACTACGACGAGCTTGTTCATCTAGTTTACGAAGGCATATTGCTGGATGATGTCGGTCTGTGCTGCACTCCGGCGCCAACCAGCGACGAGCAGTTCCTTCGCCTGATTCATGTCGCGCCCTTACAAGGCAGGAAAACTAGTTGCAGAAAACCACGACAAAAACGACGAGAGTACGTCTGAGATATTTGCTGTCATTGTCCTGACCATCAGCCTCGCTGCCATCGACAGCTCTTGAAGCGAATTCTGCACAAGGCTGTCTAGCAAGGGCGAACATCCCGGAATCAGAAAGAAGGCGGCATTCCAGGCGAGGCGGTATGCGCCAGATCACAGCGCGACGTACAGCATTGGAGAACGTTTAATTGATTTGGCGGGTCCGACTGCAGCCTCATTCACCGTCTGCAGGAGCGGTTGGAGGATGGGCACGATGTTCTTCGGTGCGAGTTGCATGCGCCTCGCGGCGGCATCCGATTCGTGCGGGTGTATGTGAAGGGGAAACCTCTCCTAACTCAATCATGGCAGGGAGAATGTATCTGACCTGTCCCAGTTGTGGCGCGTCTGCTGACGTACTTCTAACCTACACCCGCCTTCCGCTCGGGTCTGCCGCAGATCATAGCGAAGATGAAAAATAATTGCCGCTATGGGCGAATTCGAGCGTGAACTAATTGGTGAGCGCGTCCGGGTCGGTCTACGGAATGCCCGTGCAAAGGGAAAGCGCCTTGGCCGACCGAAAGTCGCTGCCGAGCGAGCGCCTATCAGCAGCCGATGGCGGCAACAGACGCTCCAAAACAGCAAACGTATGGCGTTCCTTCGCGGGCGCGGAAATCTGTGGGGCTGTAATAGTTGCGGTTCGCTCAGGAAGGAGCGCCAACTTTCACAAGAGAAGCTGGCAGAGTTGGCCGACCTGCACCGCAACTATGTAGGTGGTGTGGAGCGCGAGGATTCGTCAATCTTTTCAAGGATGTGGTTCGACTTCTCTATTCTGGCGACTGCCCCAGCGTATATTCGAGGGTTAAGCGATAGTGGAGCATGTTGACGCAATCTTGGCCTATTCTTTGCTCAGAATTCTCAGTGCCACGGCAGACTTGCACAAATTCCATCGTCGTCAGCCGTTCATGCACCATCTTTGATATGTCCTGAAGGAGATCGAAGCCGCCGCCCTTACAGCTCCGATTAGCGCATGCGATAACCCGACTTGCCAGAGAATGAGGACGCCCATACCCTCTGGTTGGCAGGGTGCTGGTATAGGGGTTGCCCATCCCCATTCCTTCCTGCCAAGATTCCATTAGAACGTCTTCCAGCATGGGGAACGCTTTCAGAAATTCGGCGGCCACAGCAAAAAGCCTTTCGTTCGAGTTTCCGTCCTTCTGGTAGGAAAAACGAGGTAGCCAGATTATAGCAGAGCAGCCGTCCGGGGATCCCCTTAATCAGATACGCATCGTCTATGAAAGTGCTGTCGTCTGACTTGTAGTGCTTCACGACAGAGCTTCGCTTCGAGGACGCTCCTTTGCGCCTTAGCACCACTTTCCGAGAGGCGGAGACGGGCAGCCGAATGTTGGACATTGCCACAGCGAGGTGGCGAGCGGCAATCTGTAACACACGCTCATCGGTCGCCAAGAACTGTCCGGGAGCTTGATCTTGCAGGCACAAGACACCCTGCAAGCTATCCCGAACCAGAAGCGAAGCAGGTTAGGATACGCGCGGGCGCTTGACGGAGTGCGCTAACCCGACGACTTCGAGCAGCCAAATGAAATACCAGCCAACATCCGTTTGATACCAGCGCAGCCCCAGCCGCGCCGAGCCCGCGTGCGTGTGATGGTTTTTGTGCCAGTTCTCGCCCCAGGCCGTCAACTGGAATGGGCCAAGCCACCACACATTGACGCTGGAATCGGCGGATTCTGTAGCTTCACCTAGATGCGTCAGGCTGTTCACAAAGCACTGCAGATGCAACGAGTATACGAGCCGAATCGCTCCCATCCAGAAGAAACCCATCCAGCCAAAACCGAGAACCAGGCCCACGAATAGCGAGAGAAGAATGATAGGCGTCTCAGCCCAGCCCCAAATCCTATAAATCCCGCTCGTAAGTTCCGGAGCCCAGCGTTTTTTGTTGGCGGGCTCGGTCTGATACAACCAACGCAGATGCGCCCACCAAAAGCCGCCTTGCTTGGGGCTGGAAATGTCTTCCGGCTGGTCGGCGACGGCATGATGCAAGCGATGGTAAGCAACCCAGCTCGCGGGATGCCCCGAGCCGTTGAGGACGGCGCAGAAGATCAAGAGCTGCTCGATCAGTGGATTGGTCCGAAAGGTTTTGTGGGCTAGCATTCGGTGGTAACAAACCGTGGTCCCTAGCCCTCCTAGCGCGGTAAACAGCAGCGTCATTCCAAGAACTTTCAGGCTGGGGAGAGGATAGAGAATCAGTCCAATGACGCCAAGCACATGAATGACAATCAGATACGCGAAGACTCCTTCCTTTCCGTGGACTGGTTTCCAAAATGCACGATCCCAAGGCTGCGTCTGTGGTGCCTGCTGCGCGACGCTTATGTCCATGAATTCTCCGGCGGCCTGCCAGCCTGAAGGCGATGGTGCTGGGCATGCAGAACATTTAACGCACGCGTAACCATATCATCTTCGTCGCTGCAGTAGTCGGTAAGTCTGCAACGAGAATGAGGAATTGGTGAACTGACGGAACGGGAGGACGTGGTTTGAAAATTCAAGTTTCCGACAAAAAGACTCTTCATTTTCGATCTCCCTTACTGCGTACTTGACGTGGGCATAGGCAGAATCTGGATAACAAAACTGCATCACCACGGACCCTCGAAAAACGCGTGGACCAGCATGGAACGCGAAGGGTGGCGCAGTTTGCGTAAGGCCTTAGCTTCAATCTGGCGAATGCGCTCGCGCGTGACGGCGAACACCTGGCCGACTTCTTCGAGGGTGCGCGGATTGCCGTCCTCAAAACCAAAACGCATGCGGATGATGCGTTCCTCGCGGGGACTAAGTTTCCTCAGCACAGAGGCCATCTTCTCTTTGAGGCTCAAGTTCATGGCTGCTTCCGATGGTGAGATTACAGCCTTGTCTTCACTGAAATCGCCTAGGTGAGAGTCTTCCTCTTCACCAACGGGAGTCTCAAAAGATATGGGTGTCTGAGCGATCTTGCGCATCTGGCGAACTTTTTCGATGCTTATGTCCAACCGCTTGGCCAGCTCCTCCGAAGTCGGCTCGCGGCCAAGCTCCTGCACGAGCTGGCGATTGCACTTAAGGAGCTTATTGATGGCATCGAACATGTGAACAGGCACACGTATGGTGCGTCCTTGGTCGGCTATGGCGCGCGTAATGGCCTGGCGAATCCACCACGTGGCGTAGGTCGAGAACTTGTAACCCCGGCGCCAGTCGAACTTGTCGGCGCCTCTCATGAGCCCGAGATTGCCCTCCTGGATCAAGTCCAGGAACTGAAGACCATGGTGGGTGTATTTCTTGGCGATAGAAACAACGAGGCGAAGGTTGGACTCGGTCAGTTCATTTCTTGCCTGTTGCGACTGCGCCTCACCCCGCTGAATGACAGTGAGGGTGCGTTTAAGACTGCTCAATCCCACTTCACTCGATTCTTCGATCTCTCGTAGCTGGGCACGGCGCGCGCGTAGCTCTTTGCGAGCTTCAGCCGCGACATCGCCGAGGGCGGCGTCCACGCGGCGCTCAAGTCGGTGTGCCTCGCGCTCGATGACGTGCAAGCGTTCAACAGTTGAACGCAGTTCGCCAATCAGGCGTTCTTTCTCAAGCCAGTGCAAAGAGAGGTTGCGAATCGCCAGAGAAATCTGGATGCGGGTGCGCGCAAGAGCCCACTTGGCCCGAGCATACGCCTGGTTCCTTGATTTTGCGGTGTCGGCAAGCTTTGTTGCTTGCTTCTGCGCGGTTTCGTAAAGCTCCGCGATTCTGCCTATGTTCTTCAGCGTCCTCCTGGTCTTGTTGGCGATCGTCGCTTCGGTCAGCTCTTCATCGTTGAACTGGACGATCTCCTTGATCGACCGCTCGCCGTTGCGCAAATCGTTGCCGACTGCAATCAACTCCTTAATCACGATCGGTGAACGGGTGATCGCCTTCATCACCACCAGTTGTCCGCGCTCGATGCGCTTGGCAATAACTACTTCACCCTCGCGAGTGAGCAGCGGCACTGAGCCCATTTCGCGCAGATAGATTCGGACCGGATCCTGGGACTGGGTGTCTACACCCAAACTGAGGTCAAGGCTGGCTTCGGCGGCGAGTTCCTCATTCAGGTCGGGTTCGGGACCCTCCGCAGCGTTGGCTGCGGCACGCGCCGCGTTTGCGGTGGCAAGGTCCTCGTGGATCTCAATACCCTGGCGCTCGAAGATAGACAGGAGATCGTCAATCTCCTCAGCTGAAGTCACCCCGGCGGGCAGACTTTCGTTAACCTCATCGTAGAGCAGATATCCGCGTTCCTTTCCGATCAGGATCAGCTGCTGAACGTGACCAAACTCATCTTCAATCCGTCGCGGCAAGTATTCTCCTGAACTTCTTGGAATGAAATGAAGCGCGTGACATCAAAACTCTTGGAATCTCCAGCGGCTGCAGATCCGAAACTCCGGCTGCGTTTTCACTTCTTTGTCAACGATCTAACGTAATTCACTACATTCCAGACCTGTTCCGGCTTCATCCGTCCCTCTTCTCCGGTCATCTGCCCCTTGCCGTTCATGATGATCGTGTACATTTCTCCATCCGTCAGGTCCTTCAATACCGCGGCATCGCGGTAGTCTTTCAGCTTCAAATGCATGCTCTCCGCAAGATCGCCGTCACCTGCCCCTTCTTTTCCGTGGCACATCGCACAATCGAACCCGTAAGCCTTCTTCCCCTGCGCAATCGACTCCGGCGAAGCCTTCACTGGATTCACGAGCTTGCTTGTGTCCCCAGCATTCTTCTCCACACCTGTTTTTTCTTCCCCGGGTTTCTTCTCTTGCCAAACGCTAAGCAACACGAGTCCGCACACCACCACACTCATCGCTCTCATGGCCTGATCTCCCTTGTCGACAATTTTCGTCGACGGTCCATCGGCCCAATGTTCCTGAGTATAATCGCATTAGACGGAAATCGTGGAAACAGGAGTCCAGCCAACTCACAAACATTAATTGTTACTGCCAATTGTTGCGTGTTTCTGGAAGCCCATCTTCCATGGACGGCTAGGCCCAAGGCATGACCCATTTACGGGTCAGAGAGCGAACGCTGCGACAGATAAAACCGTGTTTGACAACGCTCACAGTAGTGGGGTTTTCGACCAAATATTCGATAAACCAGCCAGTCGACAAGCCCTCTTTGCGAGACGCAATACGCATACAGCGAGTTGCAGTGCGGGCAGCGCAATCTTGCCGTGTCCTGAGTCGAATACAAGCCCGTCATGTATATCAAGAGTCCCCAATTGTGCATTAAGCACCTAATCGTCATATCATAGCTGCTGAGGTTCCCGCTCAGTTATCGTCTACCCTGTCTGGTTTAGAAGCCGAACATGCCGGGACAAAGGAAACCATGTGACAAAACTCTATGTAGGAAATCTTTCTTATGACATCACTGATGATAGCCTACTGCGGTTATTTAGCGAGAAAGGCTTCAAACCAGTCTCTGCACGGATTATCACGGATAGGGAGACGGGCCGATCACGGGGCTTCGGATTCGTCGAACTTGGCCCAGGAGATGACGCGGCAAAGGCCATTGGAGAATTCAACGACTTGAATATCGAAGGCCGTGCGCTCCAGGTCAACGAAGCGCGTCCGCAAGAATCCCGCGGCGATGGCGATCGTTCTGGTGGCGGGCGATCTGGCCGCGGTGGACGTAGAAACTATAGTTAACTTAAGTTCTCGGTCAGGGTTGCACAATGTATTTTCGCGCTGTGGGTACACCGACAACGGAACTCATCTGTACGGGAGAGATACGTGAGTGTAAAAGTTGTCGCCGCCATAGAGGAGGCATGAGGAAGAGTTGAGCGGTTCTTTCTCGCACGGCAACCCCGACGAAACGCCACTTGTACGTACGGCGCTTTCGTCCAAGCCCCCGTTATTCGGACGGGACCCGTTGTTTGTCCTGTGATTGAGCCTGCTGTTCCGAGTCGGACGGCGGTGTTGTCGGCGCACTTAGCGCCTCTTTTGCGGCGCGCCTCGCGAATTTCTTCTGCTCACGCCGTTCTGCCTTAGCCCGCTGCTTTTCCTGTCTCTTCATTTCCTTCTGGCGCTTTTGGAAGGTGATTTTCAAAAGTCTCCTCAGAACTTCGGCATTGTTCTACCTCGAGCCGTAGGCTTACCAGCGCGGTTCACGTGGCTGCCGCGCGGACTCGCGGTAATCCTCGTGCGAAAATCCGCTGCGGCCGCGTCCGCTGCCGCTATTGATGCGCGGGAGCCGCTCGCCCTTGGGCCGCGCTTCGTTGACCTTGAGGTCGCGGCCTCCCATTTCTTTTCCGTCCAGAGCGGCAATGGCCTTCGCTGCCTCGGCGTCATTCGGCATCTCCACAAAAGCAAAACCGCGCGCCCGGCCTGTCTCGCGATCAGTCACGATGTGAATGCGCTCGACCTGCCCAAAAGGCTGGAACAGCGCCGTCAAATCGGCCTCCGTGGTTTGAAAATTCAAGTTTCCGACAAAAATACTTTTCATGCGATCTCCCTTGCTGGATATCGTACAATATTCATTGCCAACAGGTAATGAAAACTGCTGGTGTCAATTGCCAGAACCCGCTTCCCATCCGGCGAGAGCATTACACGATCCCAGTTCCCCAGTTTTATCGCCGGAGACCCATCGGTCGCTCGCACATATCCCACCACAGTATCGACCATCGATATTGTTTTCCGTCTGGGACAGAGGCGGTCAAGTTCGCTTTGTCTCTCGAAGTAGCGAATCACTGCGGTGGCATTTCGGGCAGTTCTTCAAGTGCGCCAGGAATGTCGTGTCACGCGCATCCGCCGAAATCGTTGCAAGGTCCGGGTTTTCGTTGTTGCTCGCTTGTACTTAATCCTCCTCCCCCGCCCCAACTTGGCGGTAACATACACCCGGCTTGGCACACAGGCCGAAGAAAAGAGTAAATCAGTGAGTAAAGAACAAGGAACAGTGAAATGGTTTAACGGGGACAAGGGCTACGGCTTCATCCAACGCCAAAGCGGGGGCGACGTTTTCGTGCATCAAAGCGCGATTATGGCAGAGGGCCACCGAACGCTTGAACAAGGCCAGACCGTTGAGTTCGAGGTCGTCAAAGGCCAGAAGGGGCTGCAAGCTGCAAACGTCCGACCGCTGTAGGCACACCGCACTTTCATCGTCATATTCGGCCAGCGCTCGTTCGGCAGCCAAATAGTGCCCCTGGCTGCATTGGCCGGGCACGAATTGCTTATTCGTAGGAAGTAGCAATTGACAACCACCTTCGCCTTCGGCGTATTGATCTGACCAGTTTGTTGTGTGTCCCCGCCCAAGTAAGTCCTGGTTCGCGGTGGCAATTGCGAAGGTAAGCTGGCGCATTTTCACATCATCATCAAGGAGGAAAACATGCCCCGTAAAAAGAGGCAAGCAAGACGGGCTAGGCGCCGTACAAGACGAGCGAGTCGTCGGGCGGCGCGGCAATCCCGACGGACCGGCCGCCGAGTAGCGCGCAGAATACGCCGTGCTGGACGGAAGGCAATCCGAAAAGCGCGTCGTGCAGTACGCCGCACCGCACGCGGGGCAAAGCGCGCTGGGCGGAAGGTCGCCCGAGCGACACGAATCGTAAAACGCCTTGCTGCCGAGCAGCCGGAAATGACCGGCGGGGGAACCCCTGTCTGAACACATACCAAGCATGCGCTCGGCCTGACCATCTGCACCGTAGAAGAAGTGTGCCTGCGACTGGAGCCAATGCACACTTCCGTCCGGCCAAACCACACGAAAAACCGCGCAGAGTTAAGTATGGTTCCGCATTACTTTCTGCACCCGAGCGCGACTCGGTGTGGCTACCAGCGGTACAAACTGGCGCCCCAGGTCCAGCCCGCGCCGATGGCCGCGAACAAGAGAAGATCACCTTCTTGGATGAAGCCGCCACGGTTTACCTGGTCCAGCAGCAGCGGGACTGAGGC
>Ga0187782_10000084_pt1 | contig 51526 bp, 50 predicted proteins | sample 0715_SJ02_MP15_2_FD_132454 | JGI IMG/M metagenome (GOLD analysis project Ga0187782, IMG submission 132454) | Tropical peat soil microbial communities from peatlands in Department of Meta, Colombia - 0715_SJ02_MP15_20_MG | ecosystem: Environmental > Terrestrial > Soil > Wetlands > Peat | place... | reverse complement strand
CCGGTTGAAGAAGGCGATCCCTTCGAACATGGAGCGCCGGAGAGTCCTCATCAACCAATTCATCGAACAGGTGACGTCGAAGTGAGCGCCAAGGGAGCGGGAACAGTCTACATCGTGGGCGCCGGTCCCGGTGCTCATGACCTGATCACGCTGAGGGGGCTGGCCGTCCTCCGCACTGCCGACATCGTGTTCTACGACGCGCTGATCAATCCGCGGATCCTGGAGGAAGCGCGTCCCGGGGCGGAACAGGTGTTTGTCGGCAAGCGGTGCGGCCACCACCACACGGAGGAGCAACAGATCTGCGGCATGCTCGTTGAAAAGGCGCGGGAAGGCAAGACCGTGGTACGGCTCAAGGGTGGCGATCCGATGATCTACGGCCGCGGCGGCGAAGAGGCCCTGGCGTGCGCCGAGGCTCGGGTGCCTTTCGAGATCGTCCCCGGCATCTGCTCGGCGTTGGGCGCGGCGAGCTACGCTGGCATCCCCTTGACGCACCGAGGGACCGCCTCGTCGGTCGCGTTTGTGACCGCACACAGCGCAGGCTCCGCCGACTCCCCGGATACGAGCTGGCAGCGCCTTGCAAAAGCTGTCGACACCCTCGTCATTTTCATGGGCGGGGCCTGGGTCGACGCAATCGCCGCGTCCCTCGTGCGGGCCGGCCTGGCCCCGGACACGCCGGTCGCGGTCGTCAGTCATGCCACTGCGGGAGACCAGCAGACACTCCTCGGCTCGCTGGCAACTATCGCGGCCCGTGTGGCTGACGCCGGCCTTCCCAACCCGATGCTGATCGTCGTGGGTGAAGTCGCCCGCCTGAGTGAGACGCTCAACTGGTTCGAGCGAGGATCCTGTGCACTGCTGCCGGCGGCGGCGGTCGCCTCCTCCGCAGGTGTCCGGGGCGGCCGCCATGGCTAGCCGCTTTTTCGGCACCGGGTACCGCAGGCATTCCTATACTCTCCGCGCCACCTCCGGCCAGCAGCTCGTCCGCAAGGCGCAGCGCCGTTACCCTCCGGTCGCTCAACTCGTACCGCACGCAGCGGCCCTCCGGCTCGGAGGCCGCTAGCCAGCACGTGCGAAGGCAGGCGAAGCGGTTGGAGACGCTGTAATGCCCCGTATGGGTCCCGCGCGGACGGTCGGCACCCTGGTGGTTCGCATCTTGTGGCGACTCCTTGGGATTGCCTTGGCCGCGGCGTTGGTGCTCGGGTTCTGGCTCGGCTGGCCGAGCTGGGTGGAGTTCGTGCTGGCGGGCCTGCTCCTGGCAGCAGTCATCGCCCGCGCGCTCGGGTACGTTCGGGGATAGCGGGCGGTGGCCGGAGTCGCCGGAGGGACTCCCGTTCACGAGATTCCCGGTTTTGTATAGTTACGGGATTCGTACTACTATAGGAAATGGTAGGTATCAAGATTACCCGCATTCTGCCCTCTCGGAGCGCCCGTCGACCCGGGAGGTGGTGATGATGTCGAGTACGATGTCCTGGACCGCCGTCGTTGCCGCAATCGCGACTGTCGTACTGCCGTTAGGCCTGTCACCCGCAGGAGCCGCGCCGGCCCAGCGTTCGATCGTGTGCCTCAACAGCGTGCTACCGGCGTTGCCTGCCATGCCGAGAGTTGGCGGTCTGGCTCCGGTTGGCACGATCCGGAGCACGACCGGTACCGGGCCCCCGACGACCACGGTACCGAATGTCATGATCCTGAGTCCGCAACGCGAGACCGGAGCCTACGTCGTTCCGACCATTACAACGATGCCGTCGCTCCCAGGCATCACGTTCATCGCACCTCAGCTTCTGGTCCCACCCCGGCCAGCGCCCGGCCAGGACCGCCCGCTCATCGTGTCCGAGTTGATCCAGGGCGCGACCGGAGCCACGGTAACGTGCTACTGACGGCAGCACCGCCGTGGTCGATTGCGTCGGCTCCAACATGGTCAGTTACCGGTGCGGGATTACCCATTTCCCGCCGGGGGACGCTTCGCGCTGAGCCCAAGATTCCACGGCCTTCCCTCACCAACGGGGCCATGCTCGGTGTTCGAGGTCGCGGGAGGTCCCAAACGGGCCCTCGTGGGGAACTGCCAAGGAGGGTCCACAGGAAGGGCCGAGCTCCTCCGATTGAGGAGTTCGGAGTTCAAACGGAAATCTCGAGCGTACGAACAAATGCGGCACTGTTAACCCTTACGCGATCCACAGTGGAGGCGCACGGATGAGCAAGCCGCCAGCGCGTATGCGTGGCGTGATCGGTACGACGGTAATCGTAGCGATGCTGGTCGTTCCCGGCTCCCTCACCGGCTGGGCCGCAGGACCCACGACGTTCATCTGGGGCATGGCCGCCGATGCGGACACGATGGACAACCCGGTCAGCACCAACGGGGGTACGGCCGCGGTGACGACGCAAGTGTTCAACCCGCTTGTCCGGATGAAGCAGGGGCAGACTGAGATCGAGCCGGACCTCGCCACGAGCTGGTCGGTGTCGCCGGACGGCCTCACCTGGACGTTCAAACTACGCCAGGGCGTCACGTTCCACGACGGCACGCCGTGGAACGCCGAGGCGGCCAAGTTCAACCTCGACCGCTGGGCCGATCCGCAGAGCCCCTACCACTCGGTTAAGGGCATGGATTACCAGTACTGGAACAGCATGATGGCGGGCGTGTTCCGGGAGGCCCGGGCAGTCGATCCGTACACGCTCCAGATCGTGCTGAAGCAGCCGAACGCCCCGCTCGTCTACAACATGTCCATCATTGCGTTCGACTTCGCCAGCCCGGCTTCGATCAAGCAGTACGGCGGACAGGGCGTGGGCCTGCACCCGGTGGGCACCGGACCGTACAAGTTCGTGGAGTGGGTGCGGGACGACCACATTACCCTCGTTGCGAACCCGACGTTCTTCCGGAAGGGGCTGCCGAAGACGCAGCGGATCATCATGCGCGTGATGAAGGACAACGCTGCGCGGTTCCTCGCGCTCAAATCCGGCGAGATCAACGCGATGGAACTGCCCAATCCGGACGACGTCAAAGCGGCGCTGGCCGACCCGAACCTCGCGGTCACCTACCGGCCACCTTTCAACCTCGGCCGGCTCATTTTCAACATGAACGACCCGCTGTTCAAGGACATCCGGATCCGCCAGGCCGTGGCCCTGGCGATCAACCGCAAGCCGATCGTGGACGCGCTCTACGGCGGCTACGGCGTCGTCGCGGACCAGCACATGCCGCCCGGGATGTGGGGACGCGCGGCCGTGACCGGCTACCCGTACGACCCCGCCAAGGCACGGCAGCTGCTCGCGGAGGCCGGCTACCCGAACGGGTTCTCGTTCGATTTCTGGTACATCCCGGTGGGCCGAGCCTACTTCCCGAACGGCAAGGACATCGCCACCGCGATCGCGAGCGACCTCGGCAAGGTGGATATTCGGGCGCGCCTGCAGACGGAAGACTGGTCCACGTTCCTCAAGGACCGGTACACCAACAAGTTTCAGTTGTTCATGGCAGGCTGGAACGGGGACAACGGCGACCCCGACGACTGGCTGGGAGTCTTCTTCGCGCGCCACGACGCGAACAGCTCGTACTTTTCCTACAACAACCCGACCGTGTTCGATCTGATCAACAAGGCCAAGACGGAGACATCCCAGGCTAGGCGTGCGCAGCTGTACGCGGAGGCGGAGACGTTGATCCACAACGACTACCGCGACATCCCGTTTGCGCACTCGAAGGTGCCGCTCCTTCTGCGGAAGAACGTCGAGGGGCTGGTCGGCCAGCCCGACGGCAGCGAGTACATGGAGACGGTCTGGCTGCGCTAACTGAGCCGATAGAACAGGGCGCCGATGTGCGGGGAGGCACAAACCTCCCCGCACATCGTGCCCGGAACCGCGATGGCCGTTGCCGTCAACCTGATTCTGATCGGTTCCGTCATCGTCCTCGTTTCGATGAGCACCGTCCCGGTGTGAATCAGAACAGGCGGGCCCGCGTCGAGCGAGCACAAATTGGCCCGAGGGGAGGTACGCCGGATCCCGGCGTGCACGTTCTCAATTCGGTGACCGGCACCGCAGCTCCGTGGTGGAGAAAGTGGCGCATCCACCCTCCCGCTACGGGGCCGTGCAGACACCGAACGAGATTCAGGGAGACGAGATGGCTGACAGAGTCTGGTTAGTGGATTACTTCCACATCAAGGTGCTGAATCGGCCCGGAACCGGTGCCCGGGCGCTAAGCGTGCTGAAGGAAGCAGGCGTCAACCTCATCGCGTTCAACGCGTTTCCGACACGCTGGGTGCGCGCCCAGCTCAACTTCGTCCCGGCGGATTCGGAGGCGCTCAAAGCCGCCGCCAGAACGGCGAAATGGCGCGTCGCCGGGCCGAGGCAAGCGCTTCTGATCGAGAGCGCGGACGGCACCCGATCGCTTGCCGACTATTTCACGAAGCTGGGCGAAGCGAAGATCCGGGTGACGGCAACCAGCGCGATCGTCACTGCCTCCGGCAGGGCCGGAACGATTCTGTGGGTCAAGCCGCGTGACCTGCAGCGGGCAGTGCAGGTGCTCGACGGCGGCTGACGCACCGGAGCCATCCCGCCCCTCTCGACCAATACCTGGAGATTCTTCTACATCCGTTCCTCGAACTGGTCAGGCCGCTCTCCCCCATATGGTGTTGGGAGACACGGACTGGCCCCACAACACGTCATGATATGTGCGGCAACGTGGCGGAGGGGTGTGGGAATCGAACCCACCGCGAGCCCAAAGGGCCCGCCAACGGTTTTGAAGACCGTGAGACCCACCAGGACCCGTTCCCCTCCCTTCTCCTTACATCCTACTACATCGTGCTTTGAATGACTGCTAGAACGCCCGTCATGCCCGAGTTTCGGGCGTCCGGCCTCGGGACCTTGCATCGTAGATCTCCTTGCAGTAAATATCGGTGTGGTAACCGGAGAGGCTCCACGGACCCTTGTTGGGCCGTCCAAACGGTGGGAGCTTGCCAGCCGGCCGTTCCACGTCTTCGCGGTGGTGTGCCGCGTGGAGCGGTGTTAGTTCAGCGACCACGAAATGGCTCACGGGAAGCTTCGCGTGGCGCCTTTGCGCGGACGCAGAGTTGTGTCGGGCATCTTGGCTTGAGGAGGAGCTCATGCGCATCCGCTGGTTCGGCCAATCCGCCTTCTGGCTGGCTGAAGGTGCGATCTCAGTCGTAATCGACCCGTTCGGGCCGATGGAGAAACTCACAGAGCGCGGACTGCGGTTCGCGTACCTTCCAATCCGTGGGGTAGCCGCCGACCTTGTGCTGATCACCCATGAACACGTGGACCACAACGCGGCGGCGGTGATCGGGGGTACTCCTCTGGTCATCCGCGCCACCGCCGGGACGTTCACCTCGCCGGTGGGCGAGGTAACGGCGATCGCGTCCGAGCACGATGATGCTGCCGGAACCCGCCGTGGTCCCAACACCATCTTCGTCTTTGCCCTTGGGGAGTGGCGCCTGTGTCACTTCGGGGACTTCGGGCAGCGGGAACTCCGTCCCGAGCAGGCGACCGCCATTGGGCGCCCGGACCTGGTCTTTCTCCCGGTCGGCGGAGGCCCCACCCTCGATGGTGTGGCAGCTGCCAAGATCGCACAGACGCTCAACCCTCGTTGGGTCGTACCCATGCACTATCGGACCGAGGCCATCAACTTCCTGGAACCCGTGGACGCGTTTCTGGGGCAGTTCCGCCAAGCCCAGATCCGTCGGCTTCCACGGTCCGAGTTCGACACCGGGGACGTGCCGGAACGGACGGGAGCACCGATCATGGTCGTGCCCGCCCCACCTGCGGGGCCTACGGTTCCCTGACGCCGCGGCGCCTGCCGCTGGCTGCCGCGGACCGCGCGGGATCGGCATCGATCTGCCGCGGCGATCCGGAGCCGCGTGCCGTCCTCAGATCGGCCACACGGAGACAAGCGGTGGGACCGTTCACGCGATGACGGCCTGCCGCGCGGGGCGACCCACGTCATTACTTCGTTCCGTGTAGTGGTGAGCGCCCAAACCGGGAAGAATCGCGGAAGGGGTGCGCAGGGTACTCCGGACGGAGCTTCGGGCATCCACGAGGAGGGGTCGACGTGGAACTCAAATCGCAGTGGATCGAGTATCAGGCTGCTGGTGTGCCGGTACGAGCGTACATGGCCTGGCCCAAGCGTGTCGAGGAGCCGTTGCCTGCCGTGCTGGTCATCCAGGAGGTGTGGGGCGTCGATGGTCACATCCAGGACTTGGTCCGCCGGTTTGCCACGGCGGGATACGCTGCGCTGGCACCGGACCTGTACTCGCACGGCGGAAAGCCGTCAGCGTTTGCGCCCGAGCGTATCGAGGCCGTCAAGACCTTCCTCGACACTGTGCCGCCGGTCGTCTGGACGAATCCCCAGGAACGCGACAAGGCAGTGGCCGGTCTCCCCGAGCCCGAGCGGACGCGAGTGGGCGAGACGCTGGGCTTACTGCTGTCCCCGGCCCGTCCCATGGAGCAGTACGTTACCGATCTACGTGCCTCGGTCGCGTATCTCCGCGCCCACGGCATGTGCCAGGGCCAGCGCATCGGCGCAACCGGCTACTGCATGGGCGGCGGGTTATCCGCCCTGTTGGCCTGCGTCGAGCCGGAGCTCTCGGGTGCCGCAATCTATTATGGGAGCGCACCCAGCGCGGATCGGTTGAACGGCATCCGCTGCCCGTTGCTAGGGTTCTATGGCGGTGAGGATCTTCGAATTACCGAAGGAGTACCGGCGTTTGCGGACGCCTTACGGAAGGCCGGGAAGGCGTTTGAGTATCATATTTACCCGGGAGCTCCACACGCGTTCTTCAACGACGAACGCCGATCCTATCGGGTCGCAGCCGCTCGCGACGCCTGGGCCCGCACGCTCGCGTTCTTCGCGCACCATCTGACGCCCGCACCGTGAGCGCAGCCGCCTAGCCACTCCCTCAACTACGACGATCGAGTGGGCTCCGTTTTTTGGGCCCCGGCATTCTTGCGACATTTGTGTCGTTCGGCCGTGCTAACCACAAGATACGGGCAGGGAATCCCAGCCTGGGCGTGAGACGTGCCGCGGGCATTGACGTCTTACCTAATGGGAAGCGACAAAACATCGCAGGAGGTGCTCGCAGTGAACAAGTTGTGGAATGATCCGGGTTGGGCCACCTCCGTGTTCATGGTAGCGTTCGTGGCCTTCATCATCAGTCTCGGCTTCACTACGATCGGTTCGCGTGATCCGGGCGGTCTCTTCTTCGGCGCGGCCGTAGTGATGGTGCTCGCCCTTGGCTCTGGGATCTTGGTCCATCGTCTCGGATAGCGGAGATCACAACTCGGTAGACGTTCTGCGGACGCGCTGATCGTGATGTTGGACGTACTACCTAACGTCGGCAGCGCAGATGATCCCGATGGCCGGGGACGATGATCGAGGACGTGCTTGTTGTGCGTAACGTCGACTCGCGCATCCGCTGCGCGCATACCCACGAAAGGAGGACTGCAACGTCATGCACAAGGTGTTGGTGCTTGCCATCCTCGGCCTGGTCACGGCCCTGGCTCCAGTCGCGGACATGGCCCAGACCCTACAGCCGAGTCAGGGGCTCGAGCAGATCACAGATCCCCCGGCCTATCTCCAGGGCAATGCTCAAGGTGACGGCAATGGCCAGTAGGTCAGGGTAGCCGAGCGACGATCCTAGCGGACGGCCGGTGGATCACACCGGTCGTCCTTGCTTGAAGAGCATGCAGCACGCTTGCGCCGTGAGTCCGTCGGGGTACTCGCAAGTGCCACGCCGCCCCATCGTCACTTTCGTGCGCGTCGTCGGTGCACGGGCACCGTTGCTCCGCACGCCCGCGACGCAGGCATGTATGAGCACTGAGCCTAGCAGTTCGAAGGTCGGGCTCATCCGGTGGATCCGAGCGTACGAACTCCCCGTCAATGACGACTCGCGCTTGCTCCACAAGGAGGCCGCAATGTTCAAAGACGACGATGATTCCGGGTGCGCGATGCGCCGCACTACCGCAGTTGCGTGCCGGCCCTGGTTGCAACCGCGCATGCTCCTGGTGGTGTGTTGTACGACGCGTTTCGCGCTTGGGGTGGGCCGTAACTGTCGTCTACCAGGTTCCACCTGCGGGTACAAACGGTGACGGGGAATTGCAATGAAGCGGCGCTGGCTATTCTCAGGGCTCCCCACCGGGCTGGGCCCGGGAGGCTCCCGGATCATCGTGATCGGGTGCCTGGTTACCGTGCTGTTCGCTCTCCCTGGCCTCAGCGCTCAGAGCACGCTTGTCGTCGGTGTCAAACACAACATCTCGGCCACTCTAGTGACGCCCAATGGTCCAGGGCCGTTCCCTGCCATGGTGGTGTTGTCGACGAGTTACGGGGTGCGGTCCTTCGACAGGGCCTATGCCGATCGACTCGCCGCCGAAGGATATGTGTGCCTTATTCCGGAGTACCTGGAAGCGTACCATTTGACCGGCAACAACCGGGGGGATTCGTTCACCCGCTACGCTGAGACCATTTACGCAGATCTCGCCCAAGCGGTCGACGTTCTCAGCCACCAAGACAAGGTCGACGGCCGCCATATCGGTGCCGTGGGCTTCTCCAACGGCGGCTTCTTCGCCGTCTGGCTCGCGGCTCGGGGGAAAGTCCAGGTCGCCATCGACTACTATGGAGCGATCACGGGGTTTGGCACCGACCGGCAGCTTGGACGCCTGCAGTCGGCAATCGCTGCTAACAGTTCACCCATGCTGCTGTTGGTCGGCGACGAAGACAGCTACGCACCTCCCACGCGCCGCCTGTCACAAATCCTCGAGGAGGCCGGCGTTCCTCACAGTTTGAGGGTCTATCCTGGAGTCGGACACGAGTTCGACCATCAGAATCTGGCCATGGCCGAAGATGCATGGCACTACACCGTGGCATTCCTCGCTCGCTACCTTAAGCAGCAAGGCGGCGAGAATCAGTGACGAGATCCGGGTGGGCGGGAGGCCGACCAGGATCTGACCGACCGTGCGTCCTGCCGACGCCTCTCCCGCCGGATGGGCAAGCCCCCCACGGCGATGCGCCGCGGGGGGCTCTCCCCCGCTGCTCCCCGAAGGCCGGTTGTACCGTTCTGCGATTTGGCTAGGGCCAGGTTGTAGTTGTACTCGGCAGTGATCACGCTGCTGCCGGCCGACGCCAGCGCTTGAATCGGTTCACGACGTCCAGCTGGGTCCCAATGCCAGCCTGGAACCGCACGTTCGCGATGCGCAGCGGCTCGCGGCTCGACACGAGGCCCGCCTCCGCGGATGTGGGCTGCTCCGACGCCTGCTGGAGATTGAGGCACGCCGTGCGCACCTGGCTCTCGACACTCTGCTCCGTCTGTTGCTCGCTCGCCCGCGCTTGCCTGAGCGGACTTGAGCCGCCTGCACCTTGGCCCTGGTGAGCCCACCATCGAAAATCGTCAGCGTCAACGCGATCGTCCCGGTCCAATCACCGGCGTGTTCGAGAGGTTGCTGGTCTGGATGAACGGCCCCCGGACACGGAGATGTTCGACCGGAGGCCCGCGTTGGCGAGGTCGATCGCGGCCCCCGTCTATCGTCAGAACGAAGCCCTATGTACCCGTTGGCCACATAGCCCACCGCCTCGGGACCGGACTATTGGGCATCATATAGATGGGGGGTGATGGCGTCGCCGTAGCATCACGCGGGTATAGGACAGGTCGATCGTTGCTCGACAGCGTGGTCCCGATGCGGTGCGGTCACCGCCAGCACCAGACGGTCGTAGGCATCACCGATTGCGGAGGGCTTGTGCAGTTCCCATCTCACTTGCGTGACGTTGAACCATCAGGAGGCCACCCATGAGAGTTCCGCGGTCCAATCCTCACCTGCGCGGCCCGTTGATCGTCGTCGCCATGCTGCTGCTTCTCCCCTTTGCCCCTGTGGGGGCGTTCGCACAGAGTGGTGGGTTCGGAGCGTACTTCACGTCCGTGACGGATTACCAAGGCAGCGATGACTCCTTCAAGCAAGGGTATGCGGCGGGGACGTACGACGCGGTATCGCTCTTTGCAACGGCCATGCGACAGTCAGGAAACATCGACAGCCGGGTAGTCTCGTTCTATCAATGCCTCAACGACCAGGGCGACAAGTTGGGACAGGTCAAGACCTGGGTGGATTCCGCCGTTGCCCACCCCTCATCCGATAAAGACGCCGTCGTCGTGTTGATTGCTCAAGCATGCAGTTTCCCATTCTCAGGGACCCCAACCAATTTCGAAGAAATGTACCAGTACTCCACGCGAGACGATTCGTTCAAGACAGGCTACACGGCAGGTGTGTTCGATGCCACATCTGTGTTTGCCTTGAGCGCCAGCAGAGCTGGCATCGACAATCAGAAGACGCAGGCGGTTTTCCAGTGCCTCGATAGCCTCGGGGACAGAATAGTTCAGGTCGAGCAGTGGATTGACACGGCACTGGCCAAAACGTCGTCACTCAACACGCCGGCATTCCTGGCCATGGTAAACGCGTGCACGCTTGCCAGCAATAAATAGTGCCGCCGGCGGGTGGGAGGCCTGACGTCATCGCACGCGCTGCCACGGGGCGCGCCGCCTCCTACAGTTGGATGAGATCGCGCCGGGTATGCGTAAGGAACTCGAAACCGGTCTCCGTGACCACGAAGGTGTCCGAGTGTTGGAGCCCTCCAAATTCGGGGATCCTGAGATTGGGCTCGAACGTCAGCACCATGCCCGGCCGGAGCACGGTCGCGTCGGCTGGCGCGATAGAAGGATGCTCGTGCGCACCGAGCCCCATGCCGTGGCCGATTCGGCCGGGGAGATATCGTCGGTACCCTAGCCGTTCGTAGACTCCCTTCGCGGCCTCGTAGACGTCGGCGCACGTGACGCCGGGCCGAAGCGCCGCCTCGGTTTCCCCTCGGATCTGAAGGACGGCCTCGAACGCCCGCCGCCGCCCGTCGTCGAGCCGGCCGACGGCAACGGTCCGTTCGTTCTCGGCGTGCAGACCATTGACGACGGCCCAGATGACGATCAGCGCCAGCTCTCCGTCGGCCGGCACGCGCAACGTCGGGTTGTCGCAGTTGAGTGCGATCCGATCTCCGGCGAGACAGTAGCACCAGAGCCCGCTGTGGACACCCCCTTCGAGACTCCCGAAGTCCGCGACCTCGGCGTCGGGGAACTGCTCGAGCCAGAGCCGGTTCATCGCCGCCATCGCGCGGATGCTGATGTCCCGTTCGCTCCGCCGTTCGGCGGCGGCACGGATCGCCGCGTCCATCCCGGCATCGGCGAGCCGCGCAGCTCGGCGGATCTGGTCGATCTCCATCGGATCCTTGAGCGTACGGGCAGCCATGATGAGCGCCGAGGCGTCCGTGAAACGAGCCTGGGGAAGGCGCTGCTCGAACTGGCGCATGACCGCGGCAGGCAGGAAGTCACCCTCGATTCCGAGCGTGGCGCTTGCGAGTCCGTGCTCGTCGAGGATCGCTCGCAGCGCGTCGAGCCAATTCAAACCCATCGTTCGCTTCGTGGACCATGCACCGAAAAGACGGATGTCCCTGACCCACGCGGAGTGGCGCGCGTGGTCGTCGCGCAAGGCGTGGACCAGCAGGACGGGCTCACCGTCCGCGGGCAGGATCGCCACGACGGGGTGGCTGTAGATGATCGGGTTGAAGCCGCTGAGGTAGAAGCTCCCCTGGGGCTTCAAGCACAGGAGCGCATCGATAGCCTCCTGCCGCATCGCCTGCTGCAGACGTGCAACCCGCGCCGTGCCCGCGTTCACGCCGATACCTCCCGCGCGTTTGCCCGGCCGAGAGTCCGCAGCCGGGGATCGAGATAGGTGCCCAGCCAATCGCCCATGAGGTTCACGCTCAAGACCAGGAGCAGGATCGCGAGCCCCGGAAACGCCGCAAGCCACCAGGCGGTGGCGACAAAGTCGCGCCCCTCCGCCAGCATGCGGCCCCAATCCGGGGTCGGCGGCTGCACGCCCAGGCCGAGGAAACTGAGCGATGCCTCCAAAATCACGATCTTGGCGAGTTGGAGCGTCGCGATCACGATGATTGTCGTGTACACGTTGGGGAACACATGCCGCGCCAGCAACCGCGCGTCTCGGGCCCCAATCGCCCGGGCCGCCTCCACAAACTCCCGCCTTCGCACCGACAGCACCTCGCCACGGACCACTCGAGCATAGTCCACCCAGCTGGTGAACGCCAGCACCAGAATAAGGTTTACGAGGCTCGGCCCCAGCACCGCGATGACGATCAGCGCCAACAAGACGAATGGGAACGCCAACTGGATGTCGGCGAGGCGCATGATGAGGCGCTCCGGCCAGCCGCCATAGTAGCCGGCGACGACACCCAGAACACACCCAACGGTCCCGCCCACGAACACGGTCAGCAGGCCGACCGCGAGCGTGATCCGGCCGCCGGCGATCAACCGGCTCAGAATGTCGCGCCCGAGCTGGTCGGTCCCCGCGAGGTGAACGCCACCCCCGCTCGCAGGAGCGCCCGGCGGGGCGAGCCGGTCGGCCAGGTTCTGCGCAATCGGGTCGAAGGGCGTCGCGAACTGGCCGACCGTCCCTGTGAGGACGAAGAACATGAAAACCACCCATCCTAGCATCCCGGCGGGACTGCGTCGGACGGCCTTCCACATCGCTACTCCCCCTCAGCGTACCGAATCCGGGGATCCAGCACGGAATAGGTCAAATCGACGAGGAGGTTCACGCCGATGATCATGATCGCGAACACGCACGTCGCAGCCTGGACGACCGGGAAATCACGATTCTGAATCGCCTGGACGATCAGCCTGCCCTCCCCGGGCCAGGAGAATACCGTTTCGGTGATCACGGCGCCGCCGAGCAGCAAGCCCACCTGCAGCCCGAACACGGTGATAACCGGGATCAAAGCGTTCTTGAGCAGGTGACGGAGCAGAATGCGCCACTCTGCCAAGCCCTTCGCGCGCGCCGTCCGGTGATAGTCCTGGGCCCGCACCGCGAGCAGCGAGGCGCGCAGGAGGCGTGCAATGCTCGCGCTGGAGTAGGTCGCCAGGGTGATGACGGGCAAGATCAGGTGATCGAGGCCTCCGAAACCGCCGCTCGGGAGCCAGTGGAGCCACGCGGCGAAGACGAGGATCAACATGATCGCCAACCAGAACACGGGCGTCGCCTGGCCGAGGAGCGCCGCGCCCATCGCCGCGAGCTCGAAGCGACTGTTGGGGCGCATTGCGGCCACGATACCGGCCGCTCCGCCCAGAAGAGCGGCGACCAGCATGGCCAGGAGCGCCACTTCCATCGTGGCCGGCAAACGCTCGAGGACCACCGGCAGGGCGGGCGAACCGAACCGGGTCGAGATGCCGAAGTCGCCCCGCACGATGTGCTCCAGGAATACCAGGTACTGCAGCGGCAGCGGCCGGTCGAATCCCAGCGCGTGCCGCAACTGTTCGACTTGGTCCGGGGTCGACCCGAGCGGCAATAGGAGCAGGACGGGATCTCCTGTCAGCCGGAGGCTGAAGAACACGATCGTCACCACGCCCCACACCGTGACGGCCGACTCCAGGAGGCGGATGACGAGGTAGCGAGTCACGGCGGAGGCCCTGGGAGGGGGGCGAGTCTCGCAGGCTACGCCTTGGGTATCATCTCCCAGACTCGCACCCAGTCGTCCGGCCGCGCACGCCACTCGATCGTGTTCGCGGTCGCGTACGTCGCTGGCTGCGGGAAGAGGAACAGCACCGGCGCCTCCTCCCGCATCAGCGCGGTCGCCTGCTTGTACAATGCCAGGCGCTTCGCACGATCGATCGTCGCTCGCGCTTGGTCCAACAGGCTGCTGAACGCGTCGTTGCTCCAGTAGGCGTACATATTGCCCTTCTCGAACAGCGTCAGCAGTCCATCGGCGTCGAGCGTCGCCCACGCGAGTGTCAGGTAGATCATCTGGGCCATGTTGTGCTGTTTGACGAACTTGTCCATGTACACCGAGAACGGCATCTCGGTGATCTTGGCTCGTACCCCGACCTGCCCGAGCTGCCCGGTGATCGCCTCACTGATCTCCTCGCCGAGCAGATAGGTGCCCGTCGGCACGTCGAACTCGACGTCCAGGCCGCCTTGAGCGCCCGCGCCGGCGAGGAGCCTCTTCGCCTGAGCGACGTCGTAAGGATACGGCTTCAGGTCGGGGTTGAACCCAAAGTACGCGGAAGTCAGGATCTGGCCGTCATTCGGCGCGGTCAACCCCGGCAGTAGGCTCTTGATCAGTCCGACTTTGTCCACCGCGTAATTCAGGGCCTGTCGTATGGCGCGGTTATCAAACGGCTTTTGGAGGGTGTTGAACTTGACCATCGCGCTGCGGACACTCGGCACCGCGCCCGCCCTCGCCCGCCGGCTCCCATTGATCCGCCCGAAGTCCGAGGGCGCGACATCGAGGATTACGTCGAGGTCGCCGGCGAGGAGCCCGGAGACCCGGCTCGACGCCTCGGGGACCGGCCGAAACGTCACCGTTTGGAACGCCATCCGGTCGCCCCAGTACGCCGGCTTGGCGTCGAGCGCGATGTGGTCATCCTTGACCCATTCCTTGAGCGTGTAGGGACCAGTGCCCATGGCTTCCTGCGCCGGGTTGTGGTCGGCGGCCCACCGCGGCGCCAGCAGGTAGAACTCCGTCAGCTGGTCTACGAACGCCGGGTAGGGCTCCTTGGTCACGACGTCCAGGACCATGTCGCTCACCACACGGGCATCGCTGACGAGTGCGAACCAGGGTGTAATCCTGGCCTTCGTTGCCGGGTTGAGCACGCGGTCGATGTTCCACTTGACGGCCGCCGCGTCGAGTTTCTCACCGTCGGGGAACGTGATGCCACCTCGCAGTGTAAATCGCCAGGTGGTGGAGCTTACCGGCTGCCAGGATGCGGCGACGAGCGGGTGTACCTTGAGGTCCGGTCCTCGGAAGACCAGACTTGAGTACAGATGGCTGATCACGCTCAGATCGGTCCCGACGCTGGCGGTCATGTGAGGATCGAGCGTGTTGATATCGCTGTCCAGCCCGATCGTCACGGCCTTCGATGCCGCGTGGGCGGGGCGAGTGACCGTCGGGCCAAAGAGCCCAGCGGCAGAGACAACCACACCGCTCCCCAACAGCTTCAGGGCTGCGCGGCGCGTTATGCGACGAGCCTTCCGTAGCGTCGGATCCTGACGCATCACGCTCTCATCTCCGTTCCCCCCAGAAGATGTTCCGAATCATCGCCCGAGCGGTGCCTGCACCCCGCAAGGGTGGGCAAGCGTAGTCCAGAACTCCCCGGCAGGCAGCACGGCTATGGAGGCATAAGCGGTGTCTGAGCCCTCTCCATTCTGGGAGTGCCGACAAATCGAGTTCTGTGGGTAGCCTTCATGGTCGCCAAGCAGGGTGATCATGGCGCCAAGATCCCAGGCCTCCCCGCCCGCACGGAGTTTCCGTGTTGCCACCGCATACCGGTGATACGACGAGGGATTCTCGTCCGGTGTGGGAACCTGCGCCCGAATTTCCGGAGTCAGGAAATGGTTGGTCCTGATGAGGACGCCACCTTCCGCGTCCGATCGATACACGCGGTCCGCCGTGACCTCGACCGCGGCACCGCCCCGACTGTCGGCCGCGACGACGTTGAGCGGACACATGCGCGGCTGTGCGTCCAGATGCGCGACGAACTCGTCGAGCGTTCGGCTGTCGCGCAGCAGAAGATGCCCGTTCGTGAGCAGCCAGCTCGCGTCCGCACGGTCGAGGTCGACAATCGTCCGGGGCGACCAGCACCCACTTGTCGAAAAGGCAACGCCGTCACTGCTGACACCGCTGCCCGGCCAGGTGACACTGCCAGCGACGTGGACCTCGGCCAGCTCCCGTCCGCCGGCCTCGCGACGGTGCAGGACGACATGGTCGAGCCAGCCCCGTAAATCGCGCGTCTTCGCCAGGTAGGTTCCCCCATCCCGGGTTGCGGGCGGTCGGAGCAATAACTGGGAGCAGTCGAGCGGCAGGAACGAGGCGGCCACGAAGAGGGGCGCATTGAGCTCCAGTGTCTCCCGATACGAAAGGCCCGCCCCGTCGGCGATCCCCCGAACCTCCTCGAGCGCCTCGGGGGAAACCCGCGAGATGAATCGCTCGTTCCGGGACAGAACGCCCTCGTGGTCCCACCGCCGTCCGCGGCTGGACACCTCATCCATCCACCGCCGGATCTCCTTGATATTGGCGATGATGGCCTGGCGGGCCCGCTGACCATGGATGCGCCCCTGCTCGTATGCGCTCCCCGAGACCTCGATAACATCCGGTTGGCCCAGGAACGTCAAGCGACCTCCGGCAACTTGCACGTCGGTTTCCTCCTCCTGTCACCCCTGCTCACGTTGCGCGCCCAGTCGCGCCAGGAACCAAGTCCAACCCTGCTCCCTGTTCTTCGCCGTGGTATGCGGCGAGCCCTCGATCACGATGATCCAGGAACACCCGCAGCAACGCTTCCCGTGGACTGCTCGTCTTACTAGCGTCGATGGCTGCACCATTTCTCAGGCGGACCTCGCGGCAATCCCGTTGATATCGTGGGTGCTCCACGGCGTCCACTGCGGCAAGAAGGGTTCTCAAGCAAGAAGCGACGGGGGCGCGCTTGACGACCCGATCAAGCATTTGTAGAACATCCAAAAGCGTGCCCTTGATCATGTCTTCGCAGACGCCTACCGTTTCGTGGTTCGCGAAGACTCCGACCGTTGGTCCCTAAGTGATCTGATCGTGCATCACGGAGGACCCTGGATGGCGGTCTCAAGGAACCGAAGAATCGTCGCGTTGTATTGCTCCGGCTCTATCAGGTTGATCAAGTGGCCTCCGCCGCGGATGATCGCCAGTTGCGCGTTTGGCAAATAATAAGCGAACATGCGTGCGACCAACTGGAGATACGGTACCTCCGCATCGCCGATCACGACGAGTGCAGGAAGCATAAGACGCGGAAGATCGTCCATCGTAATCGGACCGATAGGACCGGATCGCGGCACCGAGTCCAGCAGGTGCTCTCCACGATACTCCGCCAGCAAGTCCTCGAGCCGTGCCCGGACGTCGGCCCGCCCTTCGGGAACGCGCATGAGTGGATGCTCGGCCCACTCGCGTCGGAAAGCCTCCAGGCCGCGCTCCTTTGTGCGGGACTGCCACTCCCTGACCGGGATACGGTCCGGCCCACTCCAGCGGAGCGCGAACCCGCTCGGCGGAACGCTCCCATGCAAGATGACAGACATGGCCCGATCCGGAAAGGCCCGGGCGAAACTGAGCGCGACGCCTCCGCCCTGCGACATGCCGAGAATGTGCGCCTTCGCGACGCCCAGACGGTCGAGCAAGGCCGCAAGATCGGCCGTGTCCCACGAGAGGTCCTCGCGGCCGCTGGATCTTCCGAAGCCGCGCCGGTCGTAGCGTATGACCTGGAACCGCCGGCTCAAGGACGGAACTTGCGGGTCCCACATCCGGAGGTTCAAGGTCCACCCGTGGACGAGCACCACCGCAGGGCCCCGTCCCGCCACCTCGTAGCAGATCGTTTCTTCGTTGACAAGCACGCTATTCACGGAGGGCCCCCTGCTCCACTCGCTCGAATGCCATGCTCATCCGCGCGTGACGGCGTACTCGCCGAGAAGACGTTCAAGGTGCTCGGCCCTGGCCGTCAATTCATCGCTCTCAAACCGCCGGTATTCGAACAGCCCGGGCAGTTGCCGGTACAGATCGGGAAGGCCGAGAATCTCCTCGATCTGTTCCCGGATCCACTTGTCGTACGCGATCGGATACGTTCGATGGGCAATGAAGAGTGCTTGAAGGAACTCCTGGAACGCGTGGTAGAGCCGGTGAAACGCCTGGAAATACAGTCCACGCTCGACGTACAGCGGCACGTGGGCGAGATTGTTCCGAGCGAACCCAATTGTGGCGGCGAGCCGGCGCGCACGCCGCGCGTCGTCGTAGTAGGGCAGCCACTGGCCCGCCAGGCGATTGAACGCCTCGCCCCGCTGCCAGAGGGGCACCGTGTAGGCGACGGTATTCCCGATCTCGAGTTCGAACGAGTCCGGCCCGGAGGTCCATCCTCGAGGCGGCTCTGCGAAGCGGCCGTCCGTGACATCCAGGTCGACGTGACTGAACCGTCCGACGGACCGCAGCGTCTCGTAGACCGCCTCGACCCGGTAGGCGCGCTCCCAGGACTGTTCGAGCGTGCGGCGGTCGTCCGGGCTCGCCGCGTCGGAGGTGAGGACCACGATGTCCACACAACTATCCCTGGTGGCTCTGCCGCGCGCACACGAGCCCCTGAGTATCACCGCCGGGACGGGTGCCAGATGGCGAAACATCCCCACGACGGCCTCTGCGGCTTTCTCATGGGCCGCCGTCGGGTAGGCGAGGCGTCGCGGCCCTCCCGTTGTCACTCGCGCCACCTTCCGCAATCCCGTCCAGGATCGCGGCGCACGGACCCTTGCGAGCCCGCGTCCCGGGACGCGCGGCCCCCCCTGGCAGTCGTTACGCCGCACGCACGCTCCCGTGAGATACGCCAAGCCCCCCGATCGATCCTTGAGCGCGCCACGCGGCCCTCTGCAGCCCGAGAGCGTGTCTGCTCCCCGCCGGGCCTGTGACATCCTGATCGGGGACAAGAATACGCAGTTGTGCCCAAAGTTTCACCGGGCCATTGAGTTGATCGGCAAGCGCTGGACCGGTGTGATCCTCTGGGCACTTCTCGACGGTCTGCAACGGTTCTCGGGGCTCCTGGATGCGGTGCCGGGCTGGCACGACCGCGTGCTCTCCGAGCGCTTGAAGGAAATGGAAGCGGGGGCACGGCGCCGCGACGGGTCAGATCCCGACCGTGCCGATAGCCTCCATGAACCGGTCCTTGAGGTAGATCGGCCGCCGGGGCACGCGCGCGAACGCAGTCGCCTGCTCGATCTTAGCCAGGATGAACCATGGCCCCGGCTCCTGCAACGCGCGCTCCACGGCACCGGCAAACTCGTCGAGGGTGACGACCGTGACGGTGCGCGTGAGACCGGCGCCGCGGGCGATCGCTTCGAGATCCGCACCCCGTTTGGTGTGCGTCGCCTGGCCGCCGGTTGTTTCGTACGTCCCGTTGTCGAACACAACCAGCACCAGCTTCGACGGGTGGTGCGCGGCGATGGTCGTCAAGCATCCAAGACTCATCAGCATGGACCCGTCGCCGTCGAGCACCACCACCGGGCGCGCGGGCTGCGCCAGCGCCAGCCCGAAGCCAACGGACGACGTCGAGCCCATCGCCCCCCACATGTAGAAGTTCTCCGGGCGGTCCGCCGCCTCGTAGAGGTCGTACGTGTTGCGCCCGAGATTGGAGATCACCGCCGCGGCTCCGAGCAACGGGACGATCCGGCGGATCGCGTCGAGCCGCTTCATCTCAGGGTCTTCCCCCCAGTCAAGCGCATAGTCAGCACGACCGCGACGGGCGCCATCGTCGCGAACGCCAGATCGGCGGCACCGGAGAGGACCGGCGCGATGTCAGCCTCGGATGTCAGCGCGAACGTCTGAATCCCCAGTGCGTCGAGCACCCGCGGCAGGGCGTGCCCGAGCGGCACCTGCGCCGGGTTGAACTCGCCCAGCCCTCCGCGCTCGCTGACGATCAGGAGCATCGGAATCTGATATGGCACGACGAACGACCCAAGGACGTTCATGGAATTGCCGATGCCGCTCGTCTGTAGGACGACTGCACCCCTCTTGCCGCCAAGGTAAGCGCCCGCGACAGTGGCGACCGCTTCCTCCTCCCGCGTGCAACACACAACGGTGCACGCGGGCTGGGCCTGCAACCGGTTCAACAGGTGCCCGGTCACTTCGTCCGGGACGTACGCGACTACGTGGACACGATGCTTGAGAAGCACCTCTGCGACGGCCACGCTCCACCGCTGAGAAGGAGCCTCGCCCGCCGGCCGACTCGGAGCGGCGTGCGGCTGCGCCATGCGGTCACCTACCTCTGCAGACATTGCCCCCGCGACATTCCATGAGCGCCTCTCTCCCCCGCCGCCCGGACTCCGCATCGAAGTTCGCCGGAGGGCTTCAAGTGGCCTGCCGTCAGAGATCTCACCTTCGCGCCGATCGACCTGCCCGTAGAAATCTTGCGGGATCACTAATCACGCGTTCCTCGTGTCTTGACGCCGGATTAGGCCGGGACGTTCACGGGGCTTCCCGGAGGTTCGCGGTCTGTCGCGGTCTTGATCGGGGGTGGATCGGTGCCCCCGGGACGTCAGGGCGGGTCTCTACCGATGCCGGTGATTCCTGCGAAATACCGGCGCGCTACTGCACCAAGAGAAGCTGCGCGTGTCATCAAACAATCACACGCGAGTCCGCGGCGCATAATGCTCGAGCGCCGTGCGGATCCGATCGAGCGCCTCCACGATCTTCTCGACCGAGTTCGCGTAGCTCAGACGCAGGTACCCTTGCCCGTACTGGCCAAACGCAGTGCCCGAGAGGACCGCCACACCCGCCTCGTCGAGCAGGTAGTTGGCGAGGCGATCGGCGTCTGGATCGACCGCCTGCACATTCGGGAAGGCATAAAAGGCCCCTGACGGCCTATGACAGGCCACCCCGGGGAGACGGCGGAGTCCGTCAACGATCGTATCCCGACGCCGCCGGAACTCGGCGACCATGCGGTCCACGCACGACTGGTCACCACGCAGCGCCGCGATCGCAGCCATTTGGCTGAACGCCGCCGTGCACGAATTCGAGTTGACCATGAGCCTCGCGAGGCGCGCCGCCAACTGGGGCGTCGCGACGCCGTATCCGAGACGCCAGCCAGTCATCGCGTAGGTCTTGCTGAACCCGTCGAGGAGCACGGTCTGAGCCGCCATCCCGGGCACAGAGAGCAGACTGGCGAATGTTCCCCCGTACAAGATGCGGCTGTAGATCTCGTCCGCCAGCACGGTGATCGGCCGCCCACGCACGATTTCCGCGATCGCCTCAAGATCACCGCCCGACAATACCCCGGCGGTCGGGTTGTGCGGCGAGTTGAGGATAATGAGCCGTGTACGCGGGGTCACCAGCCCTACGAGCTCATCAGGATCAGCACGGAATTCTCGGTCTTCCCGAAGCACCCACGGCACGGGACGCGCATCGAGGAACCGGGCGACAGACTCGTAGATGGGGAAGCCCGGATCCGGGTAGATGACCTCGTCTCCGGGGTTCAGCAGGGCCAACATCGTGAAGAACATGACCGGCTTGGCTCCCGGCGTGATCACGACTTGGTCGGGATGCACCGGAATCCCGCGCGACTGGGCGACATATTCGGCGATCGCCTCTCGCGCTTCGGGGATCCCGGCCGCGGGCGTGTAGTGTGTGTAGCCGTCGCGCAGCGCCCGAATGGCGGCTTCCTTGATATGCTCCGGTGTGTCGAAGTCCGGTTCGCCGATCTCGAGATGAATAATCGAACGGCCGGCGGCTTCGAGCCCCCGAGCACGCGCCAGCACGTCGAAGGCACTTTCTGTCCCGAGCCGAGCCATACGGTCCGCGAACTGCTCAGAGAACCCTGTCCATTCTTTCGACATACCAACCCCCCCTGTGTTCACACAACATCGAATCGTGATTCTCGAGAACTACTTGACGCGGCAGGTGGCGGAAAACGCCTCCTGCCGGCCATCGATCTTCTGGGCTGCCAAGCCGTGCTGGGCAGCCATTGAAAATGCGCGTTGATCTTTTCGCGCCGCCCGCGATTCGCCAGGTGGACGCGGCCCGACTTCAGATGCGATCTCCGGGTCAGGCCCCGCACTGCGAGCGCTCCTGTGAGCGTTTCCGCGAGATACCACCAGTCGAACACGACCGTCTGAAAGAGGACGCCAACCCGGCGACACTTCCTGATGAGCCACAGGGTCGGGTGATGCTCCGAGATCCCGCGCGACGTCCTGAAGCGGAATCCTACCCGGGAACGCCCCCGCGGGGTCACCCAATGCGCGGTGGCCGCGATATGACCTGTGCCCCACTACTCGGGTTCAGGGTCCGTACCCACCGCCACTTTCCCCATCGCCCGCGTGTCACCGTCATGCTCGAGGATCGTGTCGTCAATGACGGGCGGGCCCCGGCTGGGCTGTGCACTTCGTTGAACCGACGAGGCTCCCCATCGCTTCCAAATGTCGTAACGACCGGCGAACGACGAGTGACGCTGCGGACATCAGTCAATGACTACGAGTGGCCTGCGTGCCAGCTTCTCCGCGTCCTCTAGGCGGACCACATGTGGCCGCTTCAGTACCTCCACCTCGCGATGCTCACCGCCAAGCTCCGTCGAGAGGTACCGCAGGCCGTTGTCGTTGAGCATCGTCACGATCGTCCGGAGCGTAGGGTACCTGCGGGCGAGCTTGACGCACGCCACCACGTTACATCCCGATGAGATACCGCAGAAGATTCCCTCCTCGCGGGCCAGGCGCTTCGCCATCTCAATTGCCTCGCCCGAAGAGACGGTCACCACCCCGTCGACCTGGCGAAGGTCCAACATCTCAGGGATGAAGCCGTCCCCGATGCCTTCGATCTTGTGCGATCCCCACGACCTCCCGGCGAGAATCGCACACTCAGCAGGTTCGACGGCGAAGCTGAGTACTTCAGGGTTCTGCTCCTTGATGTAGGTGCTCACGCCCGTTAGCGTCCCGCCCGTTCCCTGGGCGGCGACGAACGCGTCGATCGTTCCTTCGGTCTGCTCCCAAATCTCCGGGCCGGTCGACCGATAGTGGGCCTGAAAGTTGTCCATGTTCGTGAACTGGCTGACCGCCCACATCTGGTCCCCGTAGGCCTCCCGTAGTTCCTGCACCTTGTCTAGCACCAGGTCGACGTCACTCCCACAGCCTGGGGTCAGGACCAGCTCGGCCCCGTACGCCTGAATCGTCTTCTGACGCTCGCGGCTCATACCCTCGGGCATGACGATAATGACTTTGTAGCCCTTGGCCGCGCCGACCATCGCGGTGGCGATCCCGGTATTGCCGCTCGTTCCCTCCACGATGACCATACCGGGACGGAGCTCACCCCGTCGTTCCGCCTCCTCCACCATAAACGGTAGGATCCTATCCTTCACGCTGCCGGTGGGGTTGAAGTACTCAAGTTTGCCGAACACGGTGGCCGAAAGGTGCTCCACAACCCGGTGCAGCCGCACGAGCGGAGTCATGCCGACTGTTTCCAAGATGCTGTCGACGGGACGTCTTCGACTTTCCCAATCCATGGGGCTCATCCACCTTTCGGGGCGTGAAACCAGCTCTCGGGTTTTCCAGCGCCCCAGTTTTCGTAGCGTGCCTCCCGCCGGTCAGCCACCGGCTCCGGGTAGATCGGAAACGAGGCGCACAACTTGCGCACCTCGCCCCACGCACGAGCGACCGCCTTCGGGTGTCGTCCGGCGCACCGAGGACCGATCCACGCGCCGATTGCGCACATCTCATGGGACCCCGTACCGCGTGTCGTCATCGTTGCCCCGCCGATCCGAATCCTGCCGGTCGTCATCGGCTCTAGTGGGTCGGACGGGTTCATGTTCTTGTTGACGACGATGTGGGCCACGCCCAGCACCTGTTCCGCCTCCGAACGTCGACGAACATGAGGTGAACTGGTGCCCGTGTAATCGAGGCAGACGTGGTTGAAGGCATCGAGCCTGCGGCATTCGGGGGCTCGGAGGTCGTCGAGAACCCAAGTCCGGGGAGAAGCGGGGGATCTCGTCGAGAACTTCTTGAATGCGTCCTTCGTAGCCGGGCAGTCCTGGCGATCGTCCTGCCCCTTGCCATCTCGCGTCTCCCACACGCAACCTAAGGAATGGTGGCTGGAAGCGAGCCTTGTGTCACACCTTCCAGCACCATGGACTGTGCGTTCTCGATCTGTGCCGTGACGACGCGCATCGCGCGCTCCGGGTCGTGCGAGCGAATGGCATCGACCAGTTCCTTGTGCTCCACCACAAGCATTTCCGCGCGATCGCGCACGTCGAGGCCCAGGTGGAAGAGCCGCTCAAGCTCCTCGAGCAGGGCTTCGACGAGGACCGCGAGCCGATCGTTCCGAGTCAGGCGAGCGACTGCGCTGTGAAACGCTCTGTTCTGGCCGAGGAACCGGGTGTAGCTTTCCTGGTCACCCGGCAGGTACGGGTCTCCGACCAGCGCCTCCAGGCGTGCGATGTCCTCGGCCGTGGCCACACGGGCGGCGCGGACCGCTGCCTCGCGTTCGAGAACCAACCGGAGGTCGAACAACTCGCGGATTTGCCGGACGGTGATCGTCGACACAACATACCCGCGACGCGGAACGGCCATCACCAGCCCCTCGCGTTCCAGGAGCTTCAGCGCTTCGCGCGCCGGGGCCCGACTCACCCCATACTCACGAGCTACCCCATGCTCGACGAGGGTGTGACCGGGGTGCCACCTTCCCTGCAATACCCCCTTCCGCAAATCCTGGTGCATGGACTGCGCGATCGACCCTCTGGTCGGCGAAGGCCTTTTGGCAGTAGAGACTCGCTTCGGCATATGAGTTTCCCTATTGACCACGCGGTACTCTGTCTAGCTCCTTGATATGATCAAGGACATACTTTACAACTATTCTACGAATACCTGGTCGGGTCGTCAAGGAGTCGAAGCGCCCCAGAATTACCGTTGGGATTTCCCTGCTCCTATTTCCCAGGATGCCGCCTCGGGGCTTCTAGGGGCCTCTCAGGCGATTCTGGCACCACCCTGGACCGCCCCCCCGGATACGAGCGACCACTGGGTCAACCAGGCCAAACACACGCCAGATACAAATGTCCGGTGGTGAAGGTCCGATCAAAACTGCTACGCGCCTCGACGCCCTCGGTTTCGCGGACTTTCCGTCCCTGAACGCCGGATCGGGCGGGGACGTTCGCGGGGCTTCGAAGGGGAAGATCGGACAGTGGGATTACCAGTAGTTTTGCCAGTTTGCGCGGCAAGCAGGGAAGATTGGAGGGAGCTCGAAAGACGGGCGGTTCCCCCAAGACTACGGAGGTGCAACTGTGCGGATAATGTTACGCGTCACGATTCCGGTTGAGCACGGGAACAAAGCGATCAAGGACGGAAGTCTCGCCAAGACGATTCAGTCGTTCATGGATGAGCATAGACCCGAAGCAGCCTACTTCTTCCCGCAGAACGGCAGGCGCGCGGCGCTCTTTTTCCTTGACCTGAAGGACACCACTGACATCCCGAGAATCGGGGAACCGCTGTTCATCCATTTGAATGCGGACCTCGAAGTGACCCCCGTAATGAGCGCTGACGATCTGAAAGCCGGGCTCGCCAAGGTGAAACTGTAAACCAAAACTGATTCACTCTCGGAGGGGCGGGCAATCCCAGACCGCCCCTCTTTCTTTGTCCGCCACAGAACACGCACGGATGCGGGACCACCTCGGGCCTTTGGATATACCGAGTCGCAACGAGGCTGATGGTTCCGCGATTTCAGAACTCTACACGGGTGTGCGGACTCTCTTACCACCGGACCCAGGAGTTTCGGAATCCCGGATAGCTGATCGTCAGTTCGACCGATAGGTCCACCGATTGGGAGGTCTCTACCGCCGTGGTGGCAGGGACCTCTATTTTCGCATTCGAAGCGGGTACTTGTGTTCGAGGGGATCTTATGGTATAGAATACCATAGGATGGGATGCGAATGACGACGCCGAGCTCAAAGTGGTGGACGGATCTGACGGCACCACGGGGAGCGAGCGCCGCGCGGCTCCGGCAGCAGCAGCATGCGCTGTTGCGTCGGTTTCAGTTGCCGGCGGGCCTGCTTGAGCAGCTGCCGGGATCCTTGTCACTGAGTCATCTGCGCTGCGGGAAACCGACGTGTCACTGCGCGCACGGCGCAGGGCATCCCGTGTGGCATCTGACATACATGGTGGAGGGCCGGAAGCAGGTGCTGCACATTCCGACGGCCTGGGCGGAAGAGATTCGGCACCGGGTTGAGGCCGGGCATGCGGTGCAGGCCGCGGTGCGCGACGTGCTCGCCGCCAACGCGCAGTTGCTGAAGTTGGCCCGGCGGCAGCGGCGCCGATGACCGGTCCGACCCCCCGGCGCTTGTGGAAGTACGTCACGGAGTGCTTACACTTGACCGCGTATTTTCAGCGGCCGGGGGATGGGCGGCTGCGGCCGCGGATTACGGCGCGCGCGATGGTGTGGGGCATCGTGGTAGGGCATCTGATGCGGGAGGATACGTTCGCGGGGGTGGAGGCCCTGGTGCGATCCCGGGTTCGGCGGGCCTTGGCGGTGGGGCAGGCGTTTGGGAATGACGCGCTGGCGTATTTCACCGCCCGGCTGGCGGCGCGCCCGACGCGCGGGAGTTTGGCGGCGGTGCTGCGGTGGGCGAAGCGGAGCAAGGTGTTTGCGGGGACGGCGTGGATCGGGCTGGCCGTGGATGGGACGACGACGGCGTGTTACACGAAGCAGCGCTGTCGCTACTGTCGGCCGTTACGGGATGAGCACCAGCGGCTGCTAGGCTACCGGCACCACGTGGTGCTGTTGAGCGTGGTGGGGAGCCCGCTGCCGTTGCCCGGCGATGTGGAGCTGTACGGGCCGCGGGACAGTGAATACGCGGCGGCGCTGCGCGTGCTCCGGCGCGGGATCGCGGCTTTGGGCCGGCGGTACGCGGACTATGTGGTCGCGGACGGGCAGTTTGCCAAGGCGCGGTTTCTTCACGCCGTTGGGGCCCTGGGCTTGCACGCGGTGGTGCGACTGAAGAAGAACTTACCCACCTTATATGCGGCCGCGCGCCAGCGCTATGCGGGGACGGCTTCCACGGGCCGGTTCAGCGATCGTGGCGATACGGTGGAGGTCTGGGACGCGGAGGATTTTCCGCCCTGGCCGGGCCTCCGGTGGCGCACCGTGCGGGTGCTGCTGTACCGACAGACGAAACCGGATGGCACAGTGATTGAAGCGATGTGGCTGACCGACTGGCCGCTGGCGCAGGTGCCCAGTCAGGCGCTCTTCCGCATGGCGAAGAGTCGGTGGGCCGTGGAGAACGAGGGGTTTAATGTGGCGAAGCATCTCCATGGGATGGAGCACCTGTGCCACCACCACGCCAACAGCATCGTCGTCACCTGGCTCCTGTTGCTGCTCGCGTTAACGATCGAGCGGTTGTACCGGCTCCGGTACATGCATCGGGGTGGGCACCGCGTACGGACGGCGATCGAGTTCGTGCGCACGCTGCGGGTCAATCTCGGATGGTTGCCTGCGTTTGCCAATAGCGGATAACGAGTAGTCCGCGTTTGCCGGTTCCTTCTGGCCGGTGCGGACGCCCGCGTTGCCCATCTCTCTCCCGGCTTCCAAATTGACCTTCACCCCGCCTACGTACCGATGTTCGTAAGCCCGAAGCATCCACCCGTGAAAGAAATTGCGGTTCTTGGTCCGTCCCAGATGGGGCGGAACCCGGCCTATTCCGAAATTCCTGACCGGACCGGACATGCACCAAACGCCAATGTCCGGTGGTAAACTGGTTTGGCCAAACCCCTAAGCCACTTCCGCTTGAAAAGCCCGTATTTCTGTGGGATTCATAGCCTGCAGTACCAACACACTACCGATTTCACCCTCCCGTCGCGCTAGAACCTTAATAAAATCTGCGAAATCCGACGGTCCGTTCCTTAACGCCGGATTAACCGGCGCTTCGTACGATCCCCCTAGAGACGGACGCGCGCACACTCTGGGGGTGGTGGCATTGGCAACCAAGGCTCTCGCGACCGGCGTGCTCGTCGTCCTCGTCGTATTCGCCTTCGCAACCGTCGGAGCCCCGCAACCCAGCGCATCGGCGCGGACCATTACCGTTGGCTTCACTCCGGACATTACGAGCGCGGACCCGCAAGTCAGCAACGAGTTGCCTCCTTTGTATCTGTTCGCCGAAGGACTCACGAGCAAAGACCCGACCGGGAAGGTGGTCCCGTTTCTTGCGCAGTCTTGGACTGTCTCAAATGACGGCCGAACCTACACGTTCAGGCTGCGTCCGAACGTGCTCTTTCACAACGGGCGGGCGCTGACCGCCGAGGATGTCAAGTTGTCGTTGGAGCGAGTCAAGAATCCGGCGACAGCCGCATTCAGGCAGGCCGACATGCGGCTCGTCCAATCCATCACCGTGATCGACCCCCACACGGTGCAGATCACGCTTGACAAACCCAATGCGGGGTTCCCGGCCATCCTCGTCGGCGTATTCATCATCGCCCCCGAATCCGTAGGCACCGACGGAAAGGTCATGAAACCGATCGCAACCGGTCCCTTTCAGTTCTCCGAATGGGCGCCCGGCGACCGGCTGATCGTCCAGCGATTCCCACGATACTGGCAGCCGGGCCTCCCCAAGGTGGACACCGTGGTCGTGCGGATGATTTCCGATCCGACCGCACGTGTCAACGGCGTCCGTGCGGGCGATCTGGACCTCATTACCGACGTCGAACCAGCGCTCGTTCCCCTCCTCGCCCGTGACCCCGCGTTGCACGTCGAGAGCGCCAAAACGACCATCTACGGGCACGTGACGTTCAACATGAAGAACCCCCAGGGCCCGCTCGCGGACGTTCGTGTGCGACGCGCGATTGCCTACGCGCTCGACAAAACGCAGCTCGTCCGCGCACGGGAGTCGAGCAGCGCGGTCGTTAACGATCAGATGTATCGGCCCGGGGAGTTCTGGCATGTGCCGCTGCCCGACGCCTTCGCGACGCGCGACGTGGCAAAGGCTCAGGCGCTGCTCCGCGATGCCGGCGCGGGTTCGTTCTCGACCGAGCTCATCACGCTCCAAACCTACGAGCGCGTGGCCCTGGTCATCCAGCAGCAGTTGCGCCCGATCGGGATCGACGTCAAGGTGACCTCGCTTCCGGACTTCGCGAGCTTCCAGGCACGTCTCATGAAGTACGATTACGGCTTTCTCTCAGATACCGGGTATCCGCGAGACGATCCGAGCCAGCTCTTCGGGTTCTGGGAAACCGGCAGCCCGTCCGGGATCTATCGCGGCGGGTTCAGCGACCCCGCACTCGATCAGATGCTCGTGACCGCGCGCACGGCCTCCGACCCTGATGCCCGCAAGCAGGCTCTCCGCGCTGCGCTCGATTTCATCGAGTATCAGAAGGTTGCGACGGTCATCTACTCGGGACAAGGCGAGGTGTGGGCGTACCGGACACGCCTCAGGGGCTTCTATATGGGTGATACGCAACGCTTCCACTACAGCGGCGCGGGCCTTGCGTACACGTCGGTGACGCCGTAGCTACGCCGGGCGAGCACGTTGAGTGTTGACGACCATCGGGACGCGGTACCGTCGGGGCGGACCGGCGCTGTCGGTCGGCGCGGCTATCGTACTGATCATGGCGTTGCTCGCGTTGTTCGGACCGCTCGTGGTCAGGCAGGATCCGCAGCATGAAGACTTTCACTACCTCCTGTCCCCGCCCGGCGGCCCCTATCTCTTGGGGACCGATGACCTGGGTCGAAGCATCCTAGCCCGGGTGATCTACGGCGCTCGGGTCTCACTGGCCATCAGCGGGCTCTCCACCGCGGCCGCCGTCCTCGTGGGCGCGCCCGTCGGCCTGGTCGCCGGATATCAGCAGGGGTGGATCGACGCCGTCGCCATGAGACTGACGGATGGCGTACTCGCCTTCCCGGGCGTGCTGCTCGCGCTCCTACTGATCGCCACGCTCGGCGCAAGCTCAAGCTCGGTGGTGGTTGCCCTTGGGATCAGCTTCGCGCCGTTGTTCGCGCGCACCATTCGGGCCAGCACCTTGGTCGAGCGCGAAAAGGAGTATATCACCGCGGCGATGGCGAGCGGCGGGAGCGTGGCGCACATCCTGAGACGCCACATCGCTCCCAACGTGGCGGACACACTGCTCGTGCAAGCGACCCTGTGTCTGGGGCTGTGCGTTCTCTCCGAGGCGACGCTCAGCTACCTTGGCTTGAGTGCCGCACCGGAAGTCCCTTCGTGGGGGCGGATGGTGTTTGAAGGCCAGCGGCTGTTGGAATTGACCCCGTTTGTCTCGCTCATGCCGTTACTGGCGATTTCGGTGACGATTTTGGGATTCAATCTCCTCGGGAATGGGCTGTCCGACGCGCTCAACTCGAACAGGCAAGCGTGGCGGGGAACTCGGTGATGGCGCGGTTTGTGATGTATCGCAGCCTGCAAACGGTGCCGGTCTTGTTCTTCGTCTCAATCGCAGTGTTCGCGAGCTTGCATCTGGTGCCGGGCGACCCCGTCAACGCACTGTTCCCGCCGAACGCCTCGGTGACCGCGGATGCGAAAATCGCGCTGCGGAAGCAATTGGGGCTCGACCGGCCCCTGCCCGCGCAATACCTCATGTGGCTGGAGAGGGTCCTCGAAGGCGACTTCGGGACCTCGATCACCTCGCAACGCCCTGTCGGATGGCTCGTGCAGGCCGCATGGCCGCGCACAGGTGAGCTGGCGGTGACAAGCCTCGGGGTCGGGGCGCTGGTCGCCGTTCCGGTTGGGGTGCTACTCGCGACGCGGCAGGGCACTGTCTGGGACGTGCTCGGCAGCGCCACCGCGCTGTTGGGGATCTCTTTCCCCACGTTCGCGCTCGGCATCCTGTTGATGCTGGTGTTCGCGATCCGGCTGCACTGGGTCCCCAGCCTTGACAGCATCGTCTTGCCGGCGCTGACCCAGGGCGTCGGGATCGCAGCGATTCTGATACGCACGCTCCGTGCCGACCTGATCCACCAGTTGCACGCGGAGTACATTCGCACCGCTCACGCCAAGGGCCTCGCTGAACGCGTGGTGCTGGTCCGACACGTGCTCCGGAACGCCCTGGTGGGAACCGTTACCGTCAGCGGCTGGATCTTCGGCTATCAGCTCGGCGGTGCCGTCGTGGTCGAACGCGTCTTCGCGTGGCCCGGCATCGGCCTGCTCACCGTGAACGCAATCTACAATCGGGACTACCCCGTCGTGCTCGCGACCATCCTCGTGTTTGCGGTGACCTATGTCTTTGTCAACCTCGTCGTCGATGTCGCGTACGGCGTGCTCGACCCGCGGGTGCGGTACGCATGAGCGGGGGCCACCGACAGCCGCTGGAGCAGCTCGCGCGCCGGGTTCGCGACAAACTGTCATCGGACATCACCGGGCACGACTTCTGGCATGTGACGCGCGTCCGGAACCTCGCGCTTGCCATCGCGGGCGAGGAGGGCGGTGACCTCGAGGTCGTGGAGGCGGCGGCACTGCTACATGACGTCTTCCGACCGGAGGAACACGCGCGGGGCATCCTTCACATCGGCCAAGAGGCTCAGGCGTACATGCGGGACCTCCTGGTGATCGTGGGGTTTCCCCGAGAGAAAATCCCCGCCGTCTTGTATTGCATCGAGGTGCACGAGCACTATGCATTTGCTGGCGATCCGGAGGCTGAACGCATCGAAGCACGTATCCTCCAGGATGCCGACCGGCTCGATGCCATGGGGGCCATCGGAATCGCACGCGCCTTGATGTTCTCGGGCGCGCACGGCCTGACGCTCTGGGACCCGGAGGAACGTCCGGGCGCCTGGTCCGCCCACCGGCCTCCGCAAAGATCATCGATCATACACTTCCAGGAAAAGCTCCTCAAGCTCGAGTCAACGATGCATACGGCGACCGCTCGGCGCATGGCTCGTGAGCGGCATGCTTTCATGGAACTGTTCCTCCGACGGTTCTTCGCGGAGTGGCACGAGCACGGTGAGCCCCAAGATGAGTAACGCTTCGTGAATCATCGCTTTCACGACCTCGCGGTCCTCGGCTCTGGCACGGGACTGTTCGTGCCGCGGTATTGGAGCGGCTTCGTCCTGGACGGGGAGGTCCTCCTGGACGTGCCTCCCACCGTCGGGATCCACCTTCGCCGACTCGACCTCCGCAGTGACATGCTCACGTGCGCCTTCGTGACGCATCTTCACGCGGACCATGTGTTCGGACTCGTATTCCTGGCCCTGGAGTTCAACTTCGAGCGCAGGCGACCGGTCCCACTCGACGTCGTCGGGCCCGCGGGAATCCAGGAACACGTGAAGCGATTGTACGACTTGAGCTATCCCCGGCCGGAGGAGGCCATCCCCACGCGCGAATTTCCCCTCGGACTCCGCTTCCACGAGCTCCGCGGGAGGGCCGATGGCAACGTGGGGGCCCTGGCGTATCAGGCCATCCCGCTTAAGCACCACCCGAGGCTGCTAAACAGTTTTGGGTTTCGCCTGACCCGAGGCGGTCAAACGATTGCCTACTCCGGGGACACGACCATGGTCCCCGACGTGCTCGAGCTCGCCCGCGGGGCGGACGTATTCATCGTCGAGTGCACCAACCACAGCGGCGCGCACGGAGATCATCTCGATCTCGAGGCCATTCACACGCTGCGCCGCCTCCTCCCCGCTTCCACCCGCATCCTCGTCACGCACTACCAGCACATCGCCCAAGACCATCTCCCGCCCGGCGCGACGCTCGTCCACGATTTCGACACGATTCGATTGTAGGAACGACGCCAGCCCGATGCGGTCGATCGCCACCGAGATGCACGACCGCACGGATCCATCCGACGTGACGTCAAGCGGCCGCATCTCGTGCCCGTCGTCGTTGCAACTGACAGCGTTCTAGAAGTCCCGAAGACGCGGCACAGCCGTGGCGAGCAAGGAGCATCGCGGCGGCTTGTCCGACGCCGCGCGAGGCGCCGACAATCACACCCGTCGGTCAGCCCGCCGGCACGTAGCGACATCCGGCGCTGGAACGGACCACGAGGTTAACGGCATGGGGCGCAGGATGCCCACCACCACTCCCCCGCCACGTTTGACAGAGAGCCCCGAGGTGATCGCGGCTTGTCCCCGCCCGTCCGGCGCCTCCAGAGACGCGGCACCGCCTCAATCGTCCGCCGGCCTCGCCAGCACACGCTTGTCGCCGGTCCGGCGGGTCACACGACGCGCATCGAGGTATTCGAGCGCCGCGAGCACGTACTTCCGGCTGCTCCCAAGCAGGTCTCGCAGCGCGGCCACCGTGAGCTCGCCGTGTTGCCGGAGGTGGGCGACGGCCCGCGCCTCGATCTCTGCGACCGCATCACGATGAAAGACGATGCCCCCCGCATCGACAAGTGTACCGTCGTCGAGCAGCGCCTGGAACATGCGCTCGGCCGTGCCGCGGTCGGCAAACAGCGCCAGCCCCTCCTCCCGCGCGGGCGGCATGAAACGGCCGCGCAGGTAGGCCCCGGCGATCGTCTCGGCGGCCGCCTGCTCCGCGGCCGTCCTTGCCGGCGTGAACGCCGCCAGGCGCACGAGGGCGTTGTCAACCAAGATCTCGCCGGCGGCAGCGAGGCTCTCAAGGACCGCACCGTAGAACCGGTCGTCTCCGCCAGGAAAAGCGCGCCGCTTGAGGTCTTCCCGAGGCATGCCTCCGCGCCACGGCGAAACGGTGTGATGAGCCTCGAGGATCGCCAGCACGTCTCGGCGGATCTCGTCCGCCGTCTCCGCCGAGAAGAAGCGTCCGCGGACCTCAAGGAGGCGGCCGGCGCGCGCCAGCGTTTCGAACTGCTCTGCGACTCGCTCCTTCGTGACGTCGAGAGATCTCGCCGCCTCGTCCACGGTGGTGCCGGCGCGCCCAGCGGTTTCGAGCGCCGCCCGTACTCGCGTGTCGAACCCCGCGGCCGCGTCGGAGATGATCGCCGCCGCCGTTGCAGCGCCGCGGCGGCGCGTGGGAGCGTCCACCGCGATGATCTCGCCTCCACCCACGGTGGTCATCGGCGAGTACCGGCGGATCACAAACGGGTCGCCCCGGGCCGCCACGGTCTCGCGCTCCAAACGCAACTGCGCTGGGGCCTCGCCGCCGGGTACGAGCACATCCCGGTCCAGCAGACGCACACGGCCGATCACCTCATCCGCAGCGAGATACAACCGGATGCGGTCATGGTGCCGAAGCGACGGCACGCTGCCCAGGAGCCGAAGGCGAACGTCGAGCATCCTCGACGGCCGGTAGGTCCCGGGCGCGACCAGCACATTCCCTCGCGTGACGTCGTCCTTCGCGACCCCGACGAGATTGAGGGCCGCGCGTTGACCCGCGCTCGCTTCCACAACGACCTGGCCGTGACTTTGCACCTGTCGCACGCGCACCTCTCGCCCGGACGGGAGAAGCGTCAACACGTCGCCGGCGCGGACTCTTCCGGCCCAAAGCGTCCCGGTGACCACGGTCCCGAACCCGGTCATCGTGAAGCTCCGGTCCACCGGGAGCCGGACCGGCGCGTCAGGATCCGCCCGCGGCACCTCGGTAAACGCCCGATCGATCGCGCTTACGAGATCCCCAAGCCCGGCACCGGTGCGCGCCGACACCTGGATCACCGGAGCTCCCTCCAAGAACGTGCCCCGTACCAGGCCGGCGATCTCCTCCCTGACGAGCGCAAGCCAGTCCACATTGGGCACGAGGTCGATCTTGGTGAGCACCACGATCCCTCGGCGGACCCGCAGAAACCGGAGTATATCCAGGTGCTCACGCGTCTGCGGCATGATGCCTTCGTCCGCCGCGACGACGAGCAGCACGAGGTCCACGCCCGCAGCGCCCGCGAGCATGGTCTTGACCAGGCGCTCGTGCCCCGGCACGTCGACGATGCCCACGCGCACGCCGCTCGGAAGATCGAAATGAGCGAACCCAAGATCGATGGTCATTCCCCGCCGCTGCTCCTCCTCGAGGCGGTCGGGATCCGTCCCCGTGAGGGCGCGAACGAGCGCGCTCTTGCCGTGGTCGATGTGGCCGGCCGTGCCCACTACGGCGTAGCGCACCACAGAGGGAGGGACGGATGTGGGGCGGTGAGGCGGCATCGTCCGTGGGACGGCCTACATGGACGCAGCCGGACGCGCTCCTGCGGCTGCTCCGAGCGCGGCGGCGATCGTTGCCTCGTCCTCGGGGCAGATGGTGCGGAGGTCGAGCAACAATCGGCCGTCCGCAATGCGCGCAAATACCGGCGGTCGGTGACGGCGGAGCCGCTGCTCCCAGTCGTCTACGGTGCCGCGGCGGGCACGCACCGCCACGGCCCAAGACGCCAGCTCCACGCCGGGAAGCGCGCCCCCGCCGGCCTCGGTCACGGTCGGGCACGGGCTCAGATCGGCTGCGTCGCCCACGATCGGCCTAAGCCGCTCGACCAGGCCGGCGGCTGCGCGTTCCAGTGCCTCCACGGGCCTAGCGAGCATCTCGAGCACCGGAATCTCGGTCCATGCGCGCTCGGGATCGCGGTAGACGCGCAGCGTCGCCTCCAGCGCGGCAAGATCCAACTTGTCGATTCGCATGGCGCGCGCGAGCGGGTGCGCACGGATCCGCGCGATTGCCGACGCACGCCCGAGCATCAGGCCGGCCTGTGGCCCGCCAAGCAGCTTGTCGCCGCTTGCCGTGACCAGGTCCGCGCCTGAGGCGACGGCTCTCGGCACTGTCGGCTCGTCGGACAGGCCGCCACACCCTGCGGTACACCGCACCCGTCCAGTGAGGTCAAGAAACGCCCCGCTCCCCATGTCGAACAAAACCGGCACGCCAGCGCGCCGTCCGAGCGCGGCGAGTTCCTGCGGAGCCACTTCACGCACGAATCCCCGCATCGAGAAGTTACTGCGATGGACTTTGACGAGGAGCGCAGTTTCGGGTGTCAACGCGGCCTCGTAGTCCGCAAGGTAGGTCTTGTTCGTCGTGCCGACCTCGACGAGCCGGCATCCGCTCGCTGCCATCACGTCGGGCATCCGAAAGCTCCCACCGATCTCCACGAGTTCGCCGCGGGACACAACCACCTCCTTGCCCGCCGAGAGCGCCGCGAGGGCGACCAGGACGGCCGCGGCGTTGTTGTTGACCACGAACGCCGCCTCGGCCCCGGTCAACTCGCGCAACAACTCGGTGACGTGGACCTGCCGGGAACCGCGCTCACCCGTGGCCCGATCGACCTCCAGCACCGAGTAACCCGATGCGGCCGCGATGGCGCGCCGAGCGTCTCCGCACAGCGGCGCACGCCCGAGATTTGTGTGAATGATGATGCCGGTAGCGTTGACCGCGCGGTCGAGGCTTGGTGCCGATCGTTCTTCCAGTAGCGCTCGGGCGTCGGCGACGAGCGCGTCGACGCTGATCGCATCGGCGGACGCACGGCCCTCCGCGAGGCGCCGGCGAGCCCGTTCGACCGCGTCCCGGACGCACGCCACGACAAGGCGCCGCGGATGCCGGCCGGCCACGCCCGAGGCGTCGAGTCCCTGAAGTAAACGTTCCACCGACGGGATACGCCTGAACGATGGGCGCTCGGGATCGCCGTGCATCGGCCCGCCTATTTCAGAAGAAGCCCCAGCCCCGCGCCGACCACGATCACCGCCACAATCACCCAGACGACGCGGATCAGGTCGTATGATACGCGGCGCCGGAGCTCCGGGTCGCTCTCACGTACCGGTAGCGCCCGCCCGCCCTGGGCGGAGGCGCGCAGCCTTGCGCCGCAGGCCCGGCACAGGATCTTGCCTTCGACATTCTCGGTCCCACACTTCGGACACCGCATGCTGTTCCTCCAGATCCACCGGTCTCTACATGATCGAGCAGTTCGGGGACGACGCCGCATCCCCACGCCTCGCCCGAAGAGCTTCCCAACATGCGCGAAGCGCCGTCACCGCCGCGGGTGGCACCGAAACGCTTCCCAGAGGAGCCCGCGTTGCCATCCCTCCACCATGGTAATCCGTGCCCCCGGTTACAACAAGCCCGTGCCGGCGCGCCACGTCGACGTAGAACGCCACCATCTCGGGCGTGTGATCCGGATAGTACACCTCGATTCCGGCGAGTCCGTGCTCCACCAACTGTGGGACGCGCTCGATGATGGGACCGCTCTGCGGCCAGCCGGGGTGCGCCAGGACCGGGACCCCGCCCGCCATGAGAATCTGCTCGACGGCCTCCTCGGGCGTGAGCTTCGGCCGGGGAACGTAAGCGGGCCCCGCGCGGCCGATGTATCGTTCGAACGCCTCCTGCAGCGTGGCGACGCGCCGGGCTTCGATCAACGCCCGGGCGATGTGCGGGCGGCCGACCGCGCCTCCGGCCGCAAAGGCCTGCACGCGCTCCCATTCGACCGGAACTCCGAGTCCCTGCAGCCGTCGCACTATCGCCTCGGCGCGTGCGATGCGGCCCTCTCGCATCCGGCCCAGAAACGCTTGGAACGGCTGCCGCGTGTATTCCACGAGGTAGCCCAACACATGCACTTCGTGCGGCCCCACGTCGGTGTTGATCTCCACGCCCGGCAGCACATCGACCCCATAGCTGCGCCCCGCATCGATCGCGTCGGCGACGCCGTTTGTCGTGTCGTGGTCCGTGAGCGCGAGGATACGGACGCCGTGCTCCCGAGCCTCGCGGACCAGCCGGGCCGGGGCCAGCAGGCCGTCCGATGCGGTACTGTGGACGTGCAGATCGATCCGCAGTGCCCGCTCCTAGCGGGGGACGCGGGGAGAGACGATGAGCTTGATAGCGGTCCGATCCTCGCCGTCGATCTGCACGTCCGCGAACGCCGGCACGCACACGAGATCCATTCCGGCCGGCGCGACATAGCCCCGGGCGATAGCGATTGCCTTGACAGCTTGGTTGATCGCGGCCGCGCCAATCGCCTGCAACTCAGCCGTTCCCTTTTCGCGAACTACGCCGGCCAACGCGCCCGCCACGGCAGTCGGGTTGGACTTGGCCGCCACTTTGAGTACGTCCATTGGCACGATGCCTCCTCGGCGGAGTCGGTCGATTTCGGGCTATCTGACCAATGCACCTCCGGCGGACTCCTCACCTTCGCGGGGGCCGGCCGGAATCCTGCCTCCCCGTTCATCCGAAGGAGGACGCGCAGCCCAACCGGGGGGCTCCGTCGCGCGGCCACCAGCAAGGCATCCGGCCCCCAATTCGCCCCACGCCCACTCCCCCCGACCAGGACCGGTCACATTGCACGGTACCGTAGGATACGCCCGCCAGATTTCGACGAGAGGCGAACTCGGGAGCTGACGCCGCGCGGTCCCGGCCCACCGTTACTCGAGCAAGCGCACCACACGCTCAATCCGGGAGGCACGTCCCGTCGTTGTGTCCGCCTCGATCACGACCCCGTTGAATTGCACGGGACCGGGGGCGACGTCGAAGCGGGACGGCAGCAGCGTCAAGAACCGTCGAATGACCTCGTCCCGACCCATTCCGATGATGGAGTCGCGTGGGCCGGTCATGCCGGCGTCTGTGATGAATGCCGTGCCCTCCTGCAGCATCCGTTCGTCGGCCGTCTGCACGTGTGTATGCGTGCCGATCACGGCGGACACTTTCCCGTCGAGGTACCAGCCGAGGGCGGCCTTCTCAGACGTCGCTTCCGCGTGGAAGTCCACCACGACCACTGCCGCCTCACCGTGGAGCCGTCTCGCTTCCTCGCGTCCAAACTCGAAAGGTGACAGCAGCGGCTGCATGAACACGCGCCCCTCAAGATTGAGGACGCCGACCACCGCAGAGGTCGCTCCGGCGATACGAAATACCCCGGACCCTCGCCCGGGCGTACCCGCCGGGTAGTTCGCCGGCCGAAGCAGCCGGGGCTCGCTCTCGAGCAGGGCCACGCTCTCCCTTATCTGCCACGTGTGGTTGCCGCCGGTCACCACGTCCACGCCGGCACGCAGCAAGTCCTCGAAGGTTTCGCGTGTGATCCCAAATCCGCCCGCCGAATTCTCACCGTTGGCGATCGCGAGATCGATGTCCAACTCCCGCCGTAATCCGGGCAGCAATGCGGCGACGGCCCGCCGTCCGGGTTTTCCGACCACGTCGCCGATAAACAGAATTCGCACGGAAATCGCTCCCCTTCCGAAGGCACACGGGCGGGGGACGGGCTTCCTCGCCCGCCCCCCGCCCGCGCGGTATCTTCCGCTATTTCGCGTACTCGATTGCGCGCGTCTCGCGAAGCACCGTCACCTTGATCTGCCCGGGATATTCAAGCTCACTTTCGATCTTCTTCGCCATCTCTCGCGCCATCGCTGCCGCGGTGGGATCGTCGACCTCCTGCGGCTTGACGAGAACCCGGATCTCGCGGCCGGCCTGAATGGCGTACGCGCGTTCAACGCCGGGGAACGACGTGGCGATCCGCTCCAGGTTCTCGAGCCGCTTGACGTACATCTCCACGGTCTCCTTGCGGGCACCCGGCCGCGACGCCGAAATCGCGTCGGCCGCGGCCACCAAGACCGCCTCGACGCACTCCGCCGGGGCGTCCCCGTGATGGTACGCGATCGCGTTGAGCACCTGAGGCAGCTCGTGGTACCGCCGGGCGATGTCCATGCCAATCGCGCTGTGCGTGCCTTCCACTTCGTGTGTCAACGCCTTGCCAATGTCATGAAGCAGCCCGGCACGGCGTGCGATCTCCGCGTCGCCACCGAGTTGGGTCGCCATCAATCCCGAGAGCAGCGCCACCTCGATGGAGTGCTGGAGGAGATTCTGTCCGTAGCTGAATCGGAAGTTAAGCCGGCCGAGGAGCTTGAGCTCCTCGGGGTGCAGGCCGTGGACACCCGACTCGAACGCGGCGCGCTCACCGGCGTCCCGGATGCGCGCGTCGAGCTCGCGCTGAGCCTTCTCGACCATCTCCTCGATCCGCGCAGGGTGAATGCGGCCGTCCGTCAGCAGCTTCTCAAGCGCCATCTTGGCGACCTCGCGCCGGACAGGATCGAAGGAGGACAGTGTAACCGACTCCGGCGTATCATCGATGATGAAATCGACGCCAGTAAGACTCTCCAGCGACCGAATGTTCCGGCCCTCCCGACCGATGATTCGTCCCTTCATTTCATCGTTCGGCAGGGGGATCACGGACACGGTCACGTCCGCCGTGTGATCTGCCGCACAACGCTGAATAGCAAGCGCTAAGATCTCACGCGCCCGCCGATCGGCATCTTCCCGTGTGTCCGCCTCGACCTTTCGAGCCAATTGGAGAGCGTCGTACCGTACCTCAGTCTCGACCCGCCGCAGGAGTTCCTGCCTCGCCTCCTCTCCCGTCATTCCGCTGATCCGTTCCAACTCCGCACGAGCGGTCTGGTAAACTTGCTGACTTTCCTCCTTGAGCCTGACAACCTCCTGCTCACGATTCGCGAGCGTCTGATCACGCTTTTCGAGCGTCTCGAGCTTGCGCTCCAGGTTCTCCTCCCGTTGAACCAGCCGCCGCTCGAGGCGTTGCACCTCGCCCCGCTGTTCCCGAACCTCGCGTTCGGCGTCCCGCTTGACGCGAAACGCCTCGTCCTTGGCCTCCAGGAGCGCTTCCCGCTTCTTTGCCTCCGCCTCCCTGTGCGCCTCGGCTCTCGCTTCTTCCAGGACCCGCCGGGCTGCTACTTCAGCCGTTCCGATCTTCGCCTCGCCCGCGAACTTACGCAGAAGGTACCCAAGGAGGAAGACCGCCAACGCGACTGCGCCCGCGAACACATACGTCAAGGCGCTCGTGGTGGCCACCCCCTTTTTTGTTGTCGATTGTGGTGCGTCCCTGTAAGCCCTCCGTCCCGACCCGTTACCGGGCCGCTATACTGGGATGCATTCGATGAAGTAGCAAATTTTCACTATATTTTAACGTGCGTAGTCGCTGGGGGTCAAGCAAAGGGCGGCCGGAACAGCCGAAGGCCAAACCCGCTGGCGCGATCCGCCGGATCCTGGCGGCGTAGCACGGGCATGGTGGAAAAACGGTGATTAGCACCTTGACACTCCTTGGGCATGGCTGTTAGCGTGAATTCCGTGAATTCGAGAGAGAGGTGGAAAATGACAGGGCACATTCCCGGCCGGCCGCCGGTCGGGACGGTAGGCCAGGATGAGACAATTGCCAGGGCTACGCCGCCTGCCGGTGCTCGGTGGCTGTACCTTGCGCTCGCGGTAGTGGTCGCCGCCGCCGTGGCGGCAACCACCGCGGCGGTCCGGGCGCGGCTGTCACCGCCAGCACTCGCCGGCGCGGTCCTGAATCCACCGGTGACCGCTTACGAGTTCGAGCTCCCCGACCAGGATGGCCGTCCCGTCTCGCTCGCACACCTCCGCGGAAAAGTCGTCGCGCTGACGTTCCTGTACACGCACTGCCCGGACGTATGTCCGTTGATCGCCGATGAATTTCACAAAACATATACGGAACTCGACTCCGCCACGGCGGCACGAGCGGCCTTCGTCGCGGTGAGTGTCGATCCGGCCGGCGACACGCCAGAGGCGGTTCGGGGCTTCATCGCCGGCCACCACCTCCAAGGCGAAATGACGTATCTACGCGGGTCATTCGCCCAACTCAGGCCAGTGTGGACTCAGTATTACGTAGGGAGCGACGCCAAGGAAGTCAACCACCCGGAGGCGGTGAACGCCGCTACACCTACTCCCGCCCAGGTCGAGCACACGGCAATCGTGTACCTCATCGATCCGGCAGGCAAGATCATGGTCTTTCTTCCTGGGAACTTCGATCCGAAGGACCTCGTCGCGGACATCCGCGCCCTGGCGAGGCGCTAGATAAGATGGACGAGCCGGCAACCTGCGTAAAAAGTCGTGGGTTGCCCACCCGAAAGTGGACCTATCCACATACGGAGGTGCCGGCTCATGGACCAGTCTATCACGGTCATCGGACCGGAAGCGGCCTGGAGTTATCGCGGGCGCAACACTCCCAGTGCCGTGCTGGCCAAGCGCCGGCAGGGCTGTCCAACCCCAGTGCTTCAAATTGCGCAGCGCGCGCAGGATCGCTTGCACCGAAAGTTCTGGCGGCTGGTAAGCCGCGGGAAAGCCTCGCAGGTCGCCGTGGTGGCGGTGGCCCGCGAGTTGGCCGGGTTTGTGTGGGCCATTGCGCAACACGTTCCAAGGCCGGCTGTGCCGTAACCCATTTCGATCCGCCAGCGGACGGGCTGATCCTGGAGGCGAGGCCACGGTACGGAGCCCCCTCGAGACTTCTATGTGGCGCTCGGCGCGTGCGCTGAAACGACCCACGTCGCTAGATGGAGGCAGCTCCCGACGGATCACAATCATGCGTGCTCTGCCTGCCTTCGGGTAGGTAATCCGCGAATATCAGAATGATTCACCGTCGCGAATTGCCTCGCTTCCGGGATCAGCCCGGCTCTTCAAAGGAGGTGGTCAAGACAATAACCCCTTGACCGGCTCGTCCATATCAGAAGTCCTGCGGTCCCGAAACTGCGGCTGCTTCGTCCAAGATCACGAGATGGTCCGCGTGGGCGTCGTACACGCCGCGGCACGTAAAGAGGAAGATCTGGCTGCGCTGGGCCAGATCCCTGAGAAAGCGCAGCGCGGCGGCCTGACGGTCCTCATCGTAGGCGAGAAACGGATCGTCGAGAAATAGCGGCGGGCGCCGGCCCTCGCACAGAAGATCGACGAGGCCGAGACGGAGCGCAAGATAGCACTGATCGACTCCCCCGCTCCCGATCTCTCGCGCCGAGACGTCGGCCCACTTCTTGGGCGGTCCGACCCAGACGCGGGGCGCCAGCGTCTGCTCGTCCACGGAAATGCGTTCGTACGCGCCCGCGGAAAGCCGCCTCACGTACTCGCTCGCGCGCTCCTCCAGCAACGCCCGGCCAGGCACGATCGTATGGCTTCGTGCCTCCCCTAGGACCTCACGGGTCAGATTGAGCACCCGGACCAGCCGCGCCGTCCGCGCGTGCCGCGCCCGCACGTCCGCGAGCTCCTCCTCCACGCGGGCCAGTTCCTCATGGGGGGATCTACCTGCAAGCCGCCCGTCGAGCGTATGAAGCTCGACCCGGTGGTCCTCAAGCTCCGTCCTCCGTCTCTCCGCCTCGGTCACGAGGCGCTGGAACGCCGCGGGCTCGAGTCGTCGCAGGGCGAGATCGGGCGCATCTCGTTTGGTCTCCATGGCGGCGAGCTCGACGAGTGCCCGCCGGTACTCCTCGGTAATCCCCTCCCGCGTGCGCTCACCAAGGAGAGGCTCCAGTACCGCCCGTGCCATCTCGCACCTCCGCCGCGCGGCCACGGCGAGCTCCTGCCGCTCGAGCGCCTCCGGAACCGACGTGACCCCGAGGACGTCCAGCTGCCGCCGGACCGCCTCGTCGGCCTCTTGGGCCGCCTTGCGGAGGAAGGCCAAGCGCGCCGCAGCCTCATCGGCACGGCGCGCGGCCTCGACCTGTGCCGTCCGTTCGATCGCCATTGAGGCCGCCAGGGCCCGGCTCCGGGCCGCGACCGCGGCTGCACCCAGGGCGATCGCCAGCGCCACCGCACCCAACCCAGCGCCCACGTGGCGATCGAGGAGAAGAACGATGCCTCCGGCGCCGGCCACCACGGCGGCCGCGATCCCGATCGGTACCCAAGCAGGGCCCGCGGTACGGCCCCCGCTCGAACGCGCGGCGTCTTTGCGAGGATCCGCAGCCGCCGAGGACTCCGGCTGCTCGGCGCCGCGAGCATCGCGATTCAACAGTTCGGCCCGCAGGGCCGCGGTCTGCAGTGTCTGCAGCACGTCTGGCGCAACCGGATTCAGATTCAGCGATGGATCGCGGCTCGCGGAGTCGAGTTCGCGGGTCGCCGCGTCAAGTCGGTCCGACAGCGAGCGCAGTTCCAGGACCCGCCGCCGTTGGACCTCCACGCCGCGGTCCAGGTCGAGCAGGTCCCGGTTGGCCTGCAGTAGGACCGCGTCTTCCCTCACCTGCTGGTTGAGTGCGACGATCTGGGCCGCGATTCGGGCACGGTCCGCCGCCGCCTGCTCGATCGCCGCGACGTCCAAGGCGAGCCGCTGCTGCTCCGCAGCCAGGTGACGCATGCGATCCTCGTCACGCTTGAGCGGGCCGGGCGTGTTGGACGGACGCCGGAGACCCAGCTCCATCTTTCGTATGCGCTCCTCCAACAACTTGAGCACCCGCGCCGCGTCCTCGTCACCGCCGGTCATGATCGCGGACAGACGCGTCCCGATGATCTCTTTCTCCTTCTGCACCTGCGCCAGCTCCCACTGACCGATGTGCGCGGTGGCCCGGAATAACGCCAAGGTTTGAAACCCCAGAAACTCGCCGATCCGCCGCTCCACCTCCTTGGGAGTGTCCCACGACCGCCCACCGCCGGTGAGCGAGACGCGCCGGGAGGTGAAGTCCTTGTGCAGCGTGTAGCGGCTCCCATCGGCCTCGAACTCCAGCGTGATCTCCCCGGGCCCGTCCTCGCTGCCCCACGGTCCAAACGAGCGGGCCTCGGATGGCCGGATCGGGAAGAGTGCCGCCGAGAACGCCAAGTGGAGCGTGGATTTGCCCGCGTCGTTCCGGCCGCGAACGACGTTCAGGCCGGGGCCACATTCCAGGCTTTGATCGACAAGCTTGCGGAACCGCCGAACCCGAACCCGGCGAATGATCATCCCAAGATCTCCGTATTGCCCTCAAGCAGCGCCACGCCGTAGGCCAGCGCGTCCTCGGCGAGCGCACGATCGTCGCCTTCGCGGCTCACAACCTGTTCATGCATCTGGCGTACGAACCGGCCAAGCACCGTATTCTCAGCATACCGCGAGGGATCGACGACCCCCGACCGCAGATGGGACTCGTCCCGGATCTCCAGGCGGAAGAACTCGGCGGCCAGGTCCTCGCGGAGCTTCTCCGCCATGACACGATCGGACAGCCCGACGAGGCCGGTCAGCGTCACGACTAGCGCCAGGTCGTCGTCGGCACGCTCGGCGATCGCCCGTGCGACCGAGTCCTGCCCGCCGGCCATAGCCAGATCGATCGTCATCGACGCGGCTCGCCGCCGGCCCACCCTCCGCGGAACGACCTCGACGTCGCCCGGACCGCGCACGGTGACGAGGCAGACGTTGCCCGAGTCAGGCTCGTCCAGGCCGATCATCTCTGGTGCACCACTGTACCACGCCGACACGCCACCGGCCGATACGTTCTGCGTCGAATGCCAGTCGCCGAGGGCGAGGTAGTCCACGCCGCTCGCGGCGATTTCCTCCGGTGTGATCAGTCCGAACTTAGCGTCGAAGTCCGGGCGCTGCACGCTCCCATGGAACAGACCGACCACGCACGCGGTTCGGCGCGAACCAGGCCGGTCCGCCATCCCGGACAACGGACCCGCTGTGCTCGCCGGCCATAACCCTGCGGCCGCCAGCGACCCGAGAGGGCTCTCGGAGGACAAGCGGTCCTGTACTGACCGGCCGATCACTACCAAGTCGCGCTCAGGAAATACATGTGCATCCGGCGCGGGCCCGAACACGACCAGATGCGGACACCGGGCGACAAGTCCCTGCCAGATCGACGCGCTTCCCGCTTCAAGCGGGTCGTGGTTGCCCGCAATCGCGCAGACAGGGATGCCCGCCTCTCCCAGTCTGCTCAACTGGTCAGCGGCGAAGGACGCTTGCAACCTGGCCGCCGCGACGGAGTCGAAGAGGTCCCCCGCGATCAAGACGACGTCGACGCGCTCTTGGAGCGCGAGCCCGACGACGTTTGCGAACGTACGCTGGAGCTGCCGGCGATGGTCGCTCCCGCGCTCCCCGAGGACCTTGAACGTGGCCCCGAGATGTACGTCCGAGGTGTGGAGAAGCCGCACGCTCATTCGGGAGAGGCCGTGAACGGGCAGATTTGGTTGAACGCGCAGTACGGACACGCGCGATAGGGGTCGGGCGTCGCCAAAAACTGTTGCGCACGGATGCCGGCCGCGGCCTTGAGGATCATCTCGCGTACGGCATCGACGTCGCGGTCAGCCTTCATGGCCTGCCCGACGATCACCTCGCGCCCGAGGAAGTGCAGCTCTACCCGGTCGGGAAGGCGTCCGAACATCTCCCGATAGGCGAACGCGTAGATCGAGAGCTGCTCACTATCCTTCGCGCGCCGATCCGCATCCTGCTGCGTGCGCACGTCGGTGCTCTTGAAATCGATGATCACCACCTCGCCGCCTCGGACGTCGACGCGATCCCAGCGCCCTCGAAGGAGATTGGACTCCACGGAGAACCGGAACTCCCGCTCGACGAACGTCGGCACCGTCCCGCTGGCCTGCTGATATTCGAAGAACCGCCGCAGTGCGCCGCGCCCGGCCTCCATTCGTTGGTCCTCATGCTCGCGGCTGAGAAATCCCTCATTGACCCACGCTCGCTCGAAATGGGCGATCAGGTCGTCTGCCGTCACCGGCTGATGCCGCGCGCGGCGGCGATTGTATTCCTGAACGGCTTCGTGCAGGGCCGCGCCATACGCGACCCGGTGGTCGCGGAGCACCGGCACCCGGAGCAGATGGATATACCGGTACTTGTATGGACAGGTCATGTAGTCGTCGATCTGCCGGAACGAGAGTTGCAGCACCGCGTCGTCGCCGAGCGGGATCAAGGGCGGCGCGTCCGGCTGCACGGGCGGCGCATGCCGCTCCACCGCCTGTGCGGCAGAAGCCCGCACCGTTTCCGGAGCTACGCGGGGCACGTCGAGCGCCTCGAGCACGAATCGGCTCGGTTTCCGGGGGCGCGCGCCGCCATAGTCGGATGCGCTCGTCAGGTACAACTCGCGCTTGGCACGGGTCATCCCGACGTAGCACAGGCGCCGCTCCTCCTGGAGGTGAAAGTCTCCGGCCGGGAGCATGTCCTTCATCAGTGCGTCCGGGAGCGGCAGCGGGTCGCGACGCAGCCGCGACGGGAACTTGTCCGTGACGAGACTCACGAGAAAGACGACGGGGAACTCCAATCCCTTCGCCTTGTGGACCGTGAGCACGCGCACTACGTCTGCGTCCACCTCCAAGTCGGCGGTCGGTGGATCGTCGCCCGCGTCGATGAGCAAGTCCAGGTATGCTACGAACGCGGGGACCCGATCCACGGGCGCCACGTCACCGAACCGGGCAACGAGGTCGAAGAACTTGGCGATATTGGCCACCTTGTGTTCGTCTTCGAGACGACCGGACGACGCAAGCCTTCCGATGAAGCCGGTTCGGTTGACGAGGTACTCATAGAGCACCCGGCCCGTCGGGTACCGCGGCGCGAGACCGTTCATCTCGTCGAGATCGGCGACGAGCCGGTCGATCACTCTGCGTCCCTCGGTCGACACCTCGATGTCCTCGATTCGCCCGAGATAGCGGTACACGTGGCTCAGCGAGCGGCGCTTGCGGGTCGCGTAACTCATGCACGTTGCAAGGTCCGCGGCGGGCACATCGTACAGGGGCGATGCGCTCAAGTGGTAGAGTGAGAGGCTATCCTCCGGATGGGCCAGGACGCGAAGAAACGACGTGAGGAGACGAATCTCCTCGCGGTCGTAAAGCCCGCGCGTCCCGGAGAACTGAAACGGGATCCCGCGCATGTTGAGGGCCCGGAGAAACGGATCGGCGTCCCTGTTGGCCCGGACGAGAATCGCCACGTCGCGATACTGCCACACCGCGGCGTTGACGCGCTCGGCGATCCGGTCCGCGACGCCGTCGGCCTCCGCGCCGAGAGATTCGTAGTGCAGGTGGTGCGGCAGCGCGCCGGGTCCCGCGACGGCCTCCAGCCGTTTGTCGATTCCAACCCGCACCTCGAGCCGCTCCGGATCGTTGTGGCGGATGAGGCGGTAGGCCGCATCCAGGATGAACTGGGTCGAGCGGTAGTTCCGCGTGAGTACGACCGTTCGGGCATCGGTGTACGTCTCGGTGAAGAACGTGATGTTGCTGTACGATGCGCCTCGAAAACGGTAGATGGCCTGGTCGTCGTCGGCGACAACCGTCAGGTTGCGTCGCATGCCGGCGAGCAACTTCACGAGCTCGAACTGCGTGTAGTTGGTGTCCTGGAACTCATCGACGAGAATGTAATGGAACTGTTCCTGGTAGTGCCTCAACACATCCGGGTGCCCGCGCAACAGCCGGAGGGTCGCCACGATCAGATCGCCGAAGTCGAGACGCCCCTCCCTGGTGAGCAGGTCTTGATAGGCACGGTATCCGGCGGCGAGTTCGCGCTGCTGCCGGGCCTGCTCCGCGAGCACGGGGTCGTCCGGCCGCGTCGCGGCGCTCGCGGCAAGTCGGTCGGCGTAGGCGGCGTACTCTTCGGGTGTGACGTCCTCGTCCTTGGCACGGCTGATGAGTCCGATCAAGGCATCCACGTATCTTGCGGGATCGGCAAGAGGGCGAAAGTGATCGAGCGGGAACTCGAAAAGACGCTCTCGGATGAAAATGGCCTGTTCGGCGCTGTTGAGCACGCGGAAGTCGGGAGGCAGACCGAGATGCAGCGCGTGATCCCGGAGGACCCGGTCGCCGAACGCGTGGAATGTGCTGATCCAGGCCTGCGTGAACCCATAGGGCACGAGGCGGTCCACGCGCTCCTCCATCTCGGCGGCCGCGCGGTCCGTGAACGTGAGCGCCAGAATGTGTTCCGGACGGACGCGCCGCGTCGTGATCAGCTGGCCAATGCGACGCGTGATGACGGTCGTCTTTCCCGTGCCTGCCCCTGCGACGATCAGAAGGGGGCCGTCGGCGTGGGTCACGGCGTCGCGCTGATCGGCGGTCAGGCCCTCAAGCACCGCGTCAGACGCGGCCGTGTGGCGCGCAGGAACATCATCCACTAGGGGGATGGCGGGGTTGTGAGTGGCCGCAACCTCGCGCGAACCGGCACCCATGGGCGGAGGTGCGATGGCACCGGTGGCCACCGCGTCCGAACCGAGCGCGCCGCGATGCAACGACGGGTCCGCGGAATCGGACGCGGCCGGCGGCGTCTGGTCCTCCTGTTCCTCGGCAAGGTCGAGACCAAGCTGGTCGGCGGCCGCCCGCGACCCTCGACGGCTAGTCATCAAGAGCGTCCTTCACCGTCGACCGTCGCACGGCCCGGAGCACCCGGGTAATCGTGGCGGTGGAAAACCCGCGCCGTTCAAGGAGCCCCGCCAGGCGCCGAACACGAGCGTTGGAAGACAGGTGATGGTACGCGCGGAGACGCTGTTCGATCAATGTCCGAGCATTGCGTTCCTCGATCACGGAGTAGTCTTGTCCGCCGAACGCCTCCCGGATCGCCTGCTCGATGAGCGCAGGTGCCACGCCCTTTTCCCGCAACTCGCGTCGAAGCCAGGCCACGCCGCACGGTCTCGCGCCGAGCCTCGCCGCGACCCATTCGCGCGCAAAGGCCAGATCGTCCAGGTAGCCGAGCCGCGAAAGGTCATCGACCACACCGCGAATCTGCGCCTCTTGCACTCCCCGCTGACGCAACCGGAAGCTGAGCTCGGAAATGCTCCGGGGACGTGTCGCCAACAACCGCATGGCGGCGTCCCTGGCCTGGACGTGCAGACTGTGCAGCGCGAGGCGGTCGATGACGTCCGACGAAACGGTGTCCCCGACGGCGATGCCGCAGCGACTCACCTCCTCGACTTCGACCGGAAACGAGCGCCCGTCGTCGAGGATGACGACACGCATGTCCCCACCGCGCGCGCGGCCCCCGGGAGCGAGGCGCCGGGAGGGCGCCCGATTATCTTCCTTGATACCAACCACTACGGACATGTCCGGGGGCCAGCGCTCCGCCGGCGCGAACGGCCGCAGGAGGGGACGTGGTCGGACGCCAGACCCACCCCGGATGCGGCCGCGCCGAATCCTCATCGCTGCGCCCGAACGGGAACCCCCTTGGCCGGCACCGGTGGTTGTCCGTCACGGGCCGCGTGCCGCGCATCGCCATTCGTGGGGACATCAGACGCAGGAAGGTTCGCGGGCGCGGTCACGCGTACCAGCCCGAGCTTTTCCCGCGTTCGCGTCGCAATCTCCGCCGCCAGTTCAGGGTTGGATTCCAGGAACTCGCGAGCATTGTCACGGCCCTGCCCGAGCTTCATATCTTTATAGGCGAACCACGTGCCCGTCCGGGCCACGATACCCTGCGCCGTGGCGACATCGAGGAGGCTGCCCGCCCGGCTGATCCCGCGCGGGAAGATGATGTCCACTTCGGCCTCGCGAAACGGCGCTGCAAGCTTGTTCTTGACCACCTTGACCCGCACTCGCTGGCCGAGTACCTGGTCGCCGGACTTGATCGACTCCACGCGCCGGATCTCAATTCGCACCGACGCGTAGAACTTGAGCGCACGGCCCCCAGTGGTGACTTCCGGGTTCCCGTACATGACGCCGACTTTCTCCCGGAGCTGGTTGATGAAGATCACGGTCGTGTGGGACTTGCTAATCGCCCCGACAAGCTTCCGGAGCGCCTGCGACATGAGCCGGGCCTGCAGTCCGACATGGGCGTCGCCCATCTCTCCCTCCAGCTCAGCTCGGGGCACGAGCGCCGCCACAGAGTCAACAACGACGACATCGATCGCACCGGAGCGCACGAGCATTTCCGCGATCTCGAGCGCCTGCTCGCCCGAGTCCGGCTGAGAGATGAGGAGATTGTCGATGTCCACACCCACGTTGCGGGCGTACTCGGGATTGAGCGCGTGCTCCGCGTCGATGAAGGCGGCGACACCGCCCTCGCGCTGCGCTTCCGCGATGACGTGGTATCCCAGGGTCGTCTTGCCGGACGCCTCAGGCCCGTAGATCTCCACGACACGACCGCGAGGTACTCCTCCCACGCCCAGAGCGACATCGATGGCCAACGCGCCGGTGGAAATGATCTCCACGCTCAGCTTGGCCTGGTGCTCGCCAAGCTTCATGATAGACCCCTTGCCGAACTGCTTCTCGATCTGGGTTAGGGCGAGATCCAGAGCGCGCTGCCGCTCATTCATGCTGCGTTTCCTCCCAGTAGAATGAGGTAGTTTTGTATGGTTAAGTTGCGCTCACTATACCAAACATATGTTCGTTTGTCAAGCAACCGCGTGAACTCGATGTCTTAACTCTTCCCGACATGAGAGACTCTTCGAGGTGTGTTCGCTCTGTTGAGGGATTGACCTGCCGCTTCGAGAGATCACGCGCCGGGCGGCGAGCCTTCGCCGAACGCCGCCCGGTACACTTCTTGATATCTGGCTCCGGACGGGGCGAGTGTACTCTCCATCACCACGATAGCGTCGACCAACTGAGTTCCGATAACTGGTGCGTCCGGTCCCGATAGTTGCTCCGCCAGGAAACGCAGATCAGGGGGTGGCGCGCCGGCCCGCACCCGCGCCACGGTGACGTGTGGGTGGAATCGTTGAGGCGTGCCAGGAAATCGCTGCTTCGCCAGGGCAGCATCGAGCGTTTTCGCTAGCGACACGAGACGGTCCGCACCGCCGGTCACTTCCGCCCAGACGACCCGCGGCGCTCGAAGCGACGGGAAAGCTCCGCCTCCCGCGAACGTGATGGAGAAGACCTCCAGCGACCCCGCGGCCGCGCGCGCGGCTTTGACGGCGCGGTCCACCTCGAACGGCGTGATCTCCCCAAGGAACCGAAGAGTCACGTGCAGCCCGTCGCCGCGCACCCATCGCAGCGCGCCGTGATCACCCAGCCGCGAGCCCAGTACCGACAACATGGTATCACGCAGCGCTGGCGCGACCGGAACGGCCAGAAAGATCCGCCGCGTTCCACGGCCGGGTGACGCCGCCATCTCAGCCGCCTAGAGGAGGTGCAGCCGGAGCATGTCGAGCGCCGTCTGGGCCGCGAGGTACTGGATCCCTGCCCGACCAGGTTCGGTGCCGAAGCGAAGCTCTCGCACCTCGGTCCCCTCCTTGTGCGCGAGCGCCAGGAACACCAGCCCGACCGGCTTTGCCTCCGTCCCGCCCGCCGGGCCGGCGACACCGGTCGTCGCGACGCCCAAGTCGGTCCCGGCCCCCGAGCGAACACCCTCGGCCATCGCCCGCGCGACCTCGGCGCTGACCGCGCCGTGGCGCTCGATCAACTGGTCCGGCACGTCGAGCCAGCGGTGTTTCGCCGCGTTGCTGTACGCGATCACGCCCCCGTCGAGATAGACTGACGCCCCCGGCGTGCGCGTGAGCCGGTGCGCGATCAATCCACCCGTG